>Ga0209274_10001166_pt1 | contig 13710 bp, 8 predicted proteins | sample HubBroMetageREF1_FD_188343 | JGI IMG/M metagenome (GOLD analysis project Ga0209274, IMG submission 188343) | Reference soil microbial communities from the Hubbard Brook experimental Forest, New Hampshire, USA - Hubbard Brook CCASE Soil... | ecosystem: Environmental > Terrestrial > Soil >...
GTTGCGATGTCCGTCATGATTGCCATGCGTCAGCCCCATGAATTCGCCATCCACATGGGGGCCGGGCTCAATAACGGCCTCACATTGAAAGAAATCGAGGAAGTTCTCATCCAGGCGCTGCCATACGTTGGCTATCCTGCCATCGCAACAGCACTGGCTGCTGCTGCCGAGGTTATCAAGGAGCGTGGTCTGGACAGCGACCAAAACTACACTGGCCACCGCGGCCTGCTTTGACACTAAACGGCATCCGCACTGCCGGTGTTGAACGACGCTTGACTGTGCAACCCGAAGCTATCGTCTCGTGAACCACGATAGGTACCGATAAGCCGGCTTGTAGGGAGAGTTGCCGACCACTCGTGCAGAATGCGTTCCCGGCATTTCGCAAACTCTTTTCGAGCTCCTACAACGAACTACAATTTCATGGTTTCGCGCCTGTAGTGGGTTGCGGATTCTTCACGTAGGTATTCAACCAGTTGTTCATCTCCCAGTACATGTGAAGAACGGACTCCCGCGCCGCGTATCCATGCGCCTCCAGGGGCAGCAACACAAAGCGGACCGTACCTCCCTGGCCTTTGATGGCACTAAAAAGACGCTCGCTCTGGATCGGGAATGTGCCTTGGTTATTGTCCGCTTCGCCATGGATCAGCAAAATCGGGGTTTTGATCTTGTCCGCATAAGAAAACGGAGACATTTTGTAATAGATTTCCGGCGCCTGCCAATATGTACGGTCTTCATTTTGAAATCCGAAGGGCGTCAGGGTGCGGTTGTAGGCTCCGCTGCGCGCGATGCCGGCCTTGAATAGATCGCTGTGCGCCAGCAGGTTGGCGGTCATGAATGCTCCGTAAGAGTGGCCCATCACTGCAACCCGGTTTCGATCCACCACGCCGAGCCGCACGCCTTCGTCGATCGCGGCCTTCGCGCTGGCCACCAGTTGTTCGACGTAAGTGTCGTTGGGCTCTGCTTGTCCTTCGCCCACGATAGGAATCGTCGCGTTGTCCAGCACCGCGTAGCCCTGCGTCGTAAACGGGACGGGAGATCCCCAGGACAAAAGCGGAAACGCGTAGGGGGATCCGTTGATCTGTCCGGCCGCCGCCTTGGTTTTGTACTCCGTGGGGTACGCTCCCATCAAAGCCGGCAGCGGACCATCTCCGCTCTTGTAGCCGGGCGGAAGATAAAGATTCGCACTCAGGTCGACTCCGTCGGCGCGTTTGTATTTGAGGACCTGCTTTTTCGGCAGCGCCGCATTGCCATACGGATTGGGAAACCGCGTGACCTGCACAAGAGTATTGCTGGCAAGATTGTTGAGGTAATAGTTCGGACTCATCTCCGGCGATTCCCGCTCAATCAGAATCACTGGAGCTGTCGTATCAATGACCTCCAAAGGACGCTCAAGAAACGGCGCCGCCGATTGCCACAGCCGTTTCGTTTCTCCATTGGCCAAGCTCATGAGTGAAACAAATGGTTGATCGCCTTCAGGGGACGCGCCCTGGGCATGGAGGTAGACGCCACTCCCATCCGGTGTCGTCCGGACAACAAGCTTCCCCGATGCGTTCATCACTTTGAACGGCTGGCCAGGATCATGATAGCGATCCTCGAAAGATCCTTCGAACAACTTCACCTCGGAACCCGGAGCCGCCGGCGACACCGCCAACATGATGCGCTTGCGATCCTTCCACCGCGTCTCCTCCACAATCGCAACCCGGCCGCTTCCCCAGGCTATGTCTTCGAAGCGCAAAGGAAGTTCGGCCAGCTTTCGGGGCGCCCCCTCGAACGGTGCATCGAATGTGAATAGCCTGTCGCGCACCGGCGCTTCCGCCTTCGGATTTCCGCCATCGGCCGCTTCCACCCAGAAAACCGTGGCGGGCGCGTCGCTTCGCCACTCGTATTCGCGGGGTCCGGTTGGCACTGAGTCATGGACGTTCGGGACTGTGTCTTCGAGCGGCTTGTCGGCCAGTTGCTTGATATTCCCGCTCCTCAGGTCGACGACGGAGATTCGTTCCGCAAACCTCTCGAAAGGCAGCATGTAGGAATAGGGATGATGGCGCTCGTCCAGCAGTGCGTAGCGACCGTCGGGAGAAGCCGACGCGCTTTCGATAACGCCTGATTTCCCGACCGCTTTGATCTTTCCTTCGAGTCCGCCGTCGAGTCCAACGACCACGACCTGCGAGGTTGCGTAATAGTCGAAAATCGCCTCGTCCTCAGGATTTTTCAGCAAGTCTTCATAGGTTGGCCCAGGCGTGACCTGCCCGAGATTCTCCTGGATTATGGGCCCGGTCGGCACCTCGCTACGAGTTGGTGGCAATCCTCTTTCCTTCGGCACCGCCTTACAAACCAGACCATGGCTGTCCCCCAGCCATTCACACGGCTGGCCGAAAATCCCGTTCAGCGCCACGCCTGGCACGCGCCGCGCTCGCGCCGATTGCACATCTACGATCCACAGGCTCAACCCCGGGTCCGCCGGCGTCTCACTGACGTTCACAAAGAAAACATGGCGGGCATCCGGCGCCCAACCCACGAAGCGGATCTTTGCTTGCGGGGGCAGCCCCGCTACCGGTTTCTCGACGCCGTCCGGCAGGGCCTTCAGACTCAAAGCGGTCATGTAGCGCCCGCGGCTCGGTCCGTTCGTTCTGGGATTGAAGCGCAGCCCCGCCAGACGCAATTCGGGCTGAGCCAGATCGGAGATTGAGGGCAACCCTGAAATCGCCTCGATCAGCAGCCATTGGCCACCCGGCCCATCGGGAGAAGCCTCCACGATCGGCGTCGGCCGTACGTCCACCAGATCGATAATTGCCTTCGGTGGCTCTTGATACTTGACCGGCCCTTTCTGTGCTTCCTGCGCACATAACGGTAGACAAAACAGAATCAACAACACAGCCGACCGCCGACTCGAGCTCTTCATCTGGATTTCTCCTATTGTGGTTCTTCTTGTGGTCCCTTGGAATTTAACGCGGCTTCGATTGCGCGTTCTTGCCGTTGCCATCAGCGACGCTTTCTGATGATGTGAAAGGGTCAGATGGGATGGCTTCCATCTTACAGAAACTCCACCGAGTGCTGGTTGTTAGCTCCGGAGCGAGAATACACACCTGTCGAAAAACTCAACAGTCTTCTCATCCGAAGGTGCATCCCGCAGGCGCAGTTCAGCACTCCTCGTCCACAGCTTTCCAGCAGCGGAATGTGGTGCGGTCGCGACAGGTCCCCGGCCTGATTGCTCAACATCGTAGTCCGAGCTACAGTAAACGGCGTATGGGCTCCTTCCGGTTTGCGCCTGATCCCTTAAGCAAACGATACGACGCTGGACGTCCGATGACGGACCCGGTCAAAGCGGAGAAGATGCTCTTGGCTCCGATAACGGGTAGTGCCATGTTTCAAGCTTTTTGCAGAATGTTTTTTAACCGTTATTGTCGCCTGACGGTGGCGCGGCAGGATCACCTTCCGGCTCCCCCGTTCATCATCTGCAGCAATCATACGAGCCATGTCGATAGTGCAGTTCTGATGACAGCTTCGGGCCTTCCGTTTTCTGCATTCGCACTGCTCGGCGCCAGTGATTATTTCTTTGATTCCTGGAGTGCGAGGCTCCTAGTCTCTAGATTTATGAATGTCATACCGATCGACCGCCAAGCACAACCCAAGTCGCTGCGGCGGAGTTTGGCGATGTGCGCGGAGTTTCTACAGCGGACGCAAGGCAATCTCATTCTCTATCCAGAAGGTACACGCTCGTGTGACGGCAAAATCCAGACATTTAAAAGAGGTGCCGGGCTATTTGCGGTGGACCTTGGGGTGCCAGTCGTGCCCGCTCATATCGAGGGTGCTCATAACATTCTGGCAAAGGGAAAATTCATGCCACGGCCCGGACCGGTCACGGTCCGCTTCGGAGAGCCGATGGCATTCGAATCGAATCGATTCGATCCTCTGCGGCGGCGAGCGTTTCGAAGGGCCGCCATCGAATTGCTCGAACAGCGCATTCGTGACCTGAGCCAAAGCCCTCACCCCGGAGACTTGATCAGACAGCCTGAAGAGCCTCAAGAGGAGCGCGCGACAATTCCCATTCCCTGTAGCGCAGGGAGACCGGTACACAAAAAGTCACCGGCACAGCTGTAGGCAAGCTGAAGGCAGAGCATCTGCGGTATTCGATTCGCTGGCGTGCTCCAGTACACGCAGTCCAAACCTGTAAAAGGGAGGGTGCCATGTACACGGCCAAGCATATGAAATGGTGGGGATGGGGAGAGGAAGAAGTCTCCTTCAACTCTGGTGCCCATCCTGGTTTGTGGCCCTATGCCAAAGCGGTACTCGGTGTGGAAGAAGAGCGCCTGAACACGCCGCCGGTTCCGATCGAAGCCGCCCAGCTGCACGAGACCATTCGTCATGACGGTTTTCTCGCTGAGCTGCGCATATGGATGCGCGATGACCAGATCTGCGATAGCCGTTACGAGCGCCTGGTCCACGCTTATGGCAAGGGCCTCCGCGATCTTTTTCGGATGCGGCGGGGTATGGCTGAGGGCGCTCCTGATTTAGTGCTCTATCCAGAAAGCGAGCACGATGTGGTCATGACGATACAGGCTGCGGCTCACCACGACGTCTCGGTCATCCCATTTGGGGGCGGTTCGAATATCGCTGGTTGCCTGGAGCGAACCGACACTCGCCGTATGGCTGTGTCGCTTGATATGCGACGCATGCGACGCGTGCTGGCGGTAGATACGGAGTCATGTACGGCGCGCATCGAAGCCGGTGCTTTTGGTCCCGATCTTGAAGAGCAATTGCAAGGCTACGGCCTAACCCTCGGCCACTTTCCAGACTCCTTCTTGCACTCTACGCTCGGCGGGTGGATCGCCACCCGGTCGGCTGGAATGCAGAGCGATAAGTACGGCAAGATCGAGGACATGGTAATTGCGCTGCGAATGGTCACGCCAGTCGGCGTACTAGCGACGCGAATAGTGCCTAAGTCCTCGAATGGTATCGATGTCAATCATCTGTGTATCGGCAGTGAGGGGACTCTGGGAGTCATTACTGAAGCAACCATGCGAGTTCATCCCCGGTCGGAGGTGCGCCGCACTCACGGCTACCTGTTTCTCGATTTCGAAAGTGGCATCGAAGCCATGCATGAGTGTGTACGCAAAGAGTGCGTGCCCTCAATGTTTCGCCTCAACGACCCTGACAAGACGGCCTTGTCGCTGGCATTCAAACCGCCATCATCGCGGCTGTCGCAGGCGGTAGCCGGCGTTATGAAGGGTTACCTCCGAGTGAAGGGTTTTGATTTCAAGCGGGCTTCCCTTATGCTCACAACTTTTGAAGGGAGCAAAACCGAAGTCACTCGCCAATATAACCAAGTTGGCGCCATCTACCGTCGCTTCGGCGCGGTGGACCTGGGGCGCAGCTCGGGGAAGTCTTTCGAGTCAACCAAGTACGATTTCCCCCACATACGCGATTTTCTGATGGATCGCGGCATCACCTCTGATGTCAGCGAGACCTCCACGGTTTGGAGCAACATCGTTCCTTTGTATCGGGCGACGACCACCAGCCTACGCGCCGCGATCTTAAGTAGTGGGGGCGATGGTGAGAGCGGGGTAAAACCCTGGGTCGGATGTCATATCAGCCACACTTATCACTCCGGGGCCAGCCTCTATTTAACGTTCGCCTGCCGGCAGCAGCATGGGCGTGAAATGCATCAGTATCTGCACGCCAAACGAGCTGTGCAGCAGTCCTTCATCGATCATGGCGCCACTCTGTCACACCACCACGGGGTCGGTACCGAACACCTGCCGTGGCTCGCCGATGACATTTCCCCCGTGGGTGTGATGGCTGTAGCTGCAATCAAAGGAGGACTCGATCCGGGGAATGTCATGAACCCGGGACGGTTGCGGCCAACCGCACTGCCCTTTGAGGTGTGGTCGAGAGTTGACAGCGAGGCTACGTCCCAGACCCCGCTCACTGCTCGCTAATGTCCAAATCAGTTGATGCACCTCAAAGGACGCCGCCGACTTCTGGTCCACGTAGAGACCCTCGCAGTCTCCGTTTGGCGTGAGAAAGACGCGATACTCGACTGCGGCATTTACGGTTTGCGCGAAGCATAGGTGTTGCGACGCTCATTGCGGTGAACAGCCTGATTTGCCAACTCCTCCCACGGCTACAAAGAAATTCTTGACCTACGTGTCGTCTTTTGTCCGCCATTTACGATTTCATAATTAGAGGACAGCAACATTGACGCGAGTAAAGCGTCGGAAGGTGTCAGCCGTCTCCCATGATTCGTGCCTGAACACTTTGAAAAAAGGAGATAAAAATGAACATCACTCGCAACACCGTCGTCGGAATTATCACGCTTGCAGCCCTTTCGGTGCTCATGCGCAACGTGACCGGAGCAACAACGGAAACGACAACTGCTCCAGCGCGTCACTATTACGTGACGAAAGCAACGGTCAACGGCAGCCAGGCCTTGACGGCCTGTGCAGCGGGATATCACTTTGCTTCATACGCTGAGATAGCGGACCCCGCTCTCCTGACTTACAACGCGAAGCTTGGGCTAACTGCGGCGGACGATGGCGCTGGGCCACCATCATATACTGCCGGAGGAGTTGGTTGGGTTCGTAGTGGCTTCTTGTCGAACTCACAGCCGTCCGGTGCGAATCCGACAAATTGCAGTCTATGGACGAGTGCAAACAGTACTGATAGCGGCGAAGTAGCGGTTTTTGATCCTTCCCTAGGTAATGGCAACGCCGCCCCCGTCGTAGGATTTGGCAATGGCAGTTGCAGCCTTAACCTTAGTGTTTGGTGCGTGCAGAACTAGGCGGGAATGGCGTTTGCAAAGGGAACGTCGCTCAGGTGAATGCGACAACAAACCGCCACTTCTGACCAGTCTGACGCGCAGCTTGACTATCTTATTGACTATCTTATTGATCTGCGAGAAGCTTTCGCCATTTGGGGGTGCTGTCACGCGGTGGCCCGCAGCCTCGGGAGGCGGACGTGGAATCGGCAATCTCTTCGCTGATTATCGCAGCGGAACAAGGGGACAGGCCCGCCGCGGAAGCATTGTTTGCTGCCCTTTATTCCGAGTTGCATCGGCTCGCCAAGCGTGAACTCGCGCGTCACGGTTTACAGGTGGGTCTCAGCGCCACGACCCTGCTGCACGAAGCCTATCTGGATATGGCCTCGCGCGACGGTCAGTCGTTTCCCGATCGGGCGCGCTTCATGGGATATGCGGCGCGAGTGATGCGCGGATTGATCATCGACCATGCCCGAGAACGGCACGCTCTGAAGCGCGGCGGACTGTTTGAGATTACCTCCCTCGATACCGACGCGCTGGAGAATGCGGTGGACCACCGAGAGCTTGTTCGAATCAGTGAAACGTTGGATGAGCTCGGCAAAGTGGAGCCCTCCCTGGCAGAGATCGTCGACCTGAAATTCTTTTGCGGTTTCTCCTTCGCGGAAATCGCCGCCATGCGGGACATCTCGGAACGAACCGTGCAACGCAGCTGGGAAAAAGCTCGCATTTATCTTCATCGGCAAATTCGAGCGGATTTGTCGCTTTGAGAAATCTATGTCCACACTCAGCCCCGATCAGTGGCAGGCACTAAGCCCATATCTGGATGAGGCGCTCGCTATGACCGACGAAGCGCGTGCCGCGTGGCTGTCCTCACTCAACGAGCGGGATCCTGCACTGGCGGCGCAGCTGGCGGAACTCCTCGACGAACACCGGGTGCTGGCGCAGGAAGGTTTTCTGGAGAAGGCGCGATTCGCGTTGCCGCACTCCGCCGGACTCGCCGGCCAGACACTTGGTCCGTACACCCTGATCTCGCAGATTGGCCAAGGTGGAATGGGCAGGGTGTGGCTGGCACGTCGCAGTGACGGCAGGTTCGAGCGCCAAGCGGCGGTGAAGTTCGTGAACATCGCGCTGGCCGGCCGCGCGACCGAAGAACGATTCAAACGCGAAGGCAGCATTCTTGGCCGGCTCACTCATCCTCACATCGCCGAACTGCTGGATGCCGGCATTTCCGCCGACGGCAGCCCTTATCTCATCCTCGAATACGTTGACGGAGTATCCATCGACCTGTACTGCGACAAACACAAGCTCGGCGTCGAGGAGCGGATCAAACTTTTTCTCGATGTGCTGAGCGCCGTGGCCGAGGCCCATGCCAACCTGATTGTCCATCGCGACATCAAGCCCTCCAATGTGCTGGTCCGCAACGATGGCCAAGTGAAATTGCTGGATTTTGGTATTGCCAAGATGCTTGCCCAGGAGGGTGAGGAGAGTTCGGCCGCGACCGTGCTGACCATCGAAGGCGCAGCCGGGCTGACTCCGCGATTCGCGGCGCCTGAGCAGGTGACGGGTGCAATCGTGACCACCGCGACCGACGTCTACGCGCTTGGCGTTCTGCTTTTCCTCCTGCTAACCGGGCAGCACCCGGCGGGTGCAGACGTGCATTCTACTGCAAACCTGGTTAAATCGATTGTCGAAGTGGAAGCTCCACGAGCGTCGGGAACTGCGCTGGCGGGCAGCACGGCGGCTGAAAAGCTCGGTACTACACCTGAAAAACTTCGTCGCCAGTTAAGCGGAGACCTGGACACGATTCTCGGCAAAGCTTTGAAGAAGAATCCCCAGGAGCGCTACGCCTCTGTAACGGCATTTGCAGAGGATCTGCGCCGCTATCTCAGGCATGAAGCGATCAGCGTAAGGCCAGATACATTCGCCTACCGCGCGACCAAGTTTTTGCGGCGCAATCGCACAGTGGTGGCGCTTACCAGCATCGCGATCGCACTGGTGATTGGAAGCCTCTCAACCGGATTGTTGATTGCGAATCGCGAGCGGAAGGTTGCCGAACGGCGATTTGCCCAGGTGCGACAACTGGCCAATAAATTCATCGCGCTCGATCAGGACATCAGGGGTGTGCCGGGTGCGACGAAGGTCAGAATGCAGATGGTAACCGATTCGCTGGAGTATCTGACTTCGCTGGGCAGCGATGTTTCCGGCGACAGGGATTTAGCGCTCGAAATCGCATACGCCTATGTGCGCGTGGCGCACGTACAAGGAGATCCAACTTCTCCGAATCTAGGCCAATTTGCGGAAGCCGAAGCGAGTCTGAACAATGCATCGAGATTCGTGGATCCTGTCCTCTCGAAAGACTCCAGCAATCCTCGGGCGTTGTTCATTGCTACCACAATCGCCCATGACCGCATGATCTTGGCCGGCAACCGCGGTGACCGGGCGGAAGAATTGAAAGATGCCGCTACCACGGCTTCGCTGATCGAGCGGTTCCTGAGTACTCACCCGGTCGAGTTTAGAGACCTCTACAGCATGAGATATTTCTATGTGAATGTCGCTGGCACGTATATTGACGGCAGGGATTTCGATGACGGAATACGGGATTGCCAGCGGGCATTGGAGATCGCGGTACCGGGGCCCAGGGCGAATGACCTCCGTGGAGGCGCCCTTGAGGTTTTAGGGATGGCACGCTGGCAGTCTGGGGATCTCGATGGTGCACTCAAGACTACGCTTGAGTCCATTGAGTTCAAGAGAGCCGAAGCCGCAGGCGGACACGCGTCGCTGCGCATCAACCTGGCGAACGGATACGACCTCGAAGGCGCGATCCTGGGCCGGGCGGATGCAGAACCAAGCCTCGGGCGCAATCCAGAGGCGCTCGCCGAATTTCAAAAGGCGTTGGATATTGCTGAGGATCTCGCGCAGAAAGACGCCAACGATTATCTCGGCCGCCATAACGTTGCCGTCGCAAGCCTGGAAATTGGCAATATTCTCCGCCATCGCAATCCCCAGGACGCGCTGGCGGTCTACGATCATGCACTGGCACGCATACGCGAAGCAAAGAGCAATATCAGCACACAACGGGATGAAGCGGAACTCCTGGCCGCCTCATCCTACGCCCTGCGCTGGACCGTTCGAGAAGAAGACGCCGAGCAACGCATCGGCCGAGCGTTCGAATTGCTAAAGCAAGCCGGCCGATATCCCGCCGGCAAAGTCGAGCCTATGAGCGACACCTACAATGCTCTGAGAGCGCAGGCCGACCACTTCGCCGAAACTGGACGGGCAAGCAAAGCAATCGAATCCTACCAGCAACTTTTGGACAAACTGATGGCACGGAACCCCGACCCGCAGAACGATCTGCGGGATGCAATCTGTCTTTCACGCACCTGGACTGCCCTGGCCAACCTTCTGCGAAAAGCCGGTCGCATTGAGGAGGCGGCCCATCTGGAAGCATATCGCGCAGACCTCTGGAATCATTGGAACGGCAAGCTTTCCAATGCGCAATTTCTTCTGCGCCAATCGCTCAGCCAGATCACTCCTTCGCGAGCTTTCCTCCGCGCCGCCAAACGTTAGACGCCAAACATTAGATGCCAAACATTAGAGAAGATGGTCTCAAAAGCACTGGTCATTTCCAGCTAACCGGCAGCTCTTGATGGGTCGCCGGTGCTATCGCACTGGCGGCGCGGATCTCTGCGTCCGCTCGCCGACTTGCCTTGACGGCGGCTTGAACTGCGCTCACCTGCCGACTGAGCCGGTCGATCTTCGCCTGTTGAAGCTGAATCTGTGCTTGCTGCCGATGAATTAGCGCCTGTTGTTCTTTTGTGGCTTCGATCAGCAGCGCCGTCAGCCGGCTGTAGTCCACGCCCCTGGCGTCTTTGCCGTTCTCTTCGAAGGTCACGACTTCCGGAACCACCGCTCCCACTTCCTCCGCAATCACTCCGATTTCGTGTCTGCCTGAGTCTTTCAGGTCGTAGGAAACGCCACGCAGTTGCTCGACTTTCCCCAATGCGTTCTCGAGAGGATGGATGTTGGTTTTCCAGCGCCGCGAACTGTAGGTCTCCCAGCTGTCGCTCACCGGATGTCCGGCGCCGCGCCCTATGGTGAGAATATTCGACGGTTTGGTAGTTCCAATGCCCACGTTGACGGCAAAGTGTCCGGTGCCACCTAGCACCAGCGAGTTGCTCTGCTCGACCAGTGCGTGCGCGCCAATCGCTGTAGCGTTGGAGACGTCGCCGGATGCATTGCAGGCAATGCCGATGCAGGTGAGGTCAGAGCCCGTGGAGTTGTTGGAAAGAGCAGAAACGCCGACGGCGGTGTTCTCAGACCCCGTTGTGTTGTTGCCAAGCGCCCCACCGCCAAAAGCGACATTAAAGGATGCCAACAGGCTCGTGCTACATGAACTACCGCAATTGTTGGCGTAGAGCGCGCCGGTGCCAAAAGCCGAATTGCCCACGCCATAAGGCTGACACGGGTCGCCGGTGCAGCCACCGGCGTTGCTGTACAGTGCCTGGTAGCCAAAAGCAGAATTCTCCGTTCCGCCGGCATTGCTGTAGCCTGCCTGGTAGCCGAATGCCTCGTTTTGAACTCCGGTACTGTTGTTGTACAGCGCCTGGTAGCCGAATGCGTCATTAGCGCAAGGTGACAGGCAAGTGCTGCTAACGTTGCTGTTCGCCAGGGCCTGCGTGCCAACCGCCGTATTACAACAAATCGTTGTGTTGGAGTAGAGCGCCGCATACCCGCTGGCCGTGTTGCCGTATCCAGTCGTGTTAAAGCGGAGCGCATCCAACCCGGTCGCGGCGTTGTAATAACCGGTGGTATTGGCTAACAGGGCCGCTACTCCGATGGCGGTGTCTTGGTAACCCGTGCTGTTGGATCCCATCGCCTGGACTCCGATGGCGGTATTGAAGCTCCCGCTGTTCGATTGGAGCACACCGTAGCCGACCGCCGTGTTAAAGGCGGCGGCCGTGTTGCCTTGGAGCGCGGCGTATCCGATGGCGGTATCTTCGGCCCCGGTTGTGATTGACTGAAGGGCCGCATAACCACTCGCCGTGTTGTAACTGCCTGTGGCCCCGGTGTTCCCAGCAAACCCCAGAAAAGCGTTCGCGTTTGCATAAGAACCCCAATCAAATAGATTGCTTCCGATTTCGAAGCCGCTCCCCGCCACCATCCCCGTCGCGTTCAGGTTCCCATTCACCGTCTGATTGCCAGTGAAGGTGTTCTTTGCCGCTAGCAGAGGAACTTTAGTTGTATCCAGATTCACGGTGACAGCGCCGCTGGTGCCGCCACCGGTCAGGGCTGTGCCCGCCTTTACGCCGGTGATGGTGCCCGTACCTGCAGACGAACAAGCCCAGGCGCTGCCGCTCCACTGCAACACCTGGTTCGCCGTGCAGCCATTGGTCAAGCTGAGATTGAGCGTGCCACTAGTTCCCCCGCCAGTCAGACCGCTGCCGCTCGCCGTCGTCACCCCCGTAAGCGTGCCATCGCCCCCGGCGAACGCAATGTCCAACTCCGGCGGATGACTCGTCGTCGTGCTCTCTTTGCTGTCGAACGTCGCGTTGAACGTGCTGTTGGCTACCAGCGCGAGACCGTTGTTCGTTTCGCTCCCGTTCAGCCACGCCTGCACCGCCGAGGTGACGTTGACCAGGATGTACTGGTTCTTGTCCGCCGTGGTGACCGAAACATCGGACGCAATCGTCGTTCCCAGCGCCGGAGCATTGCTGGCATCGATTGTCGATTCCGTCCAAGTGCCGTTGACGTAGTCGACGTTAAAGCTGCCGGCTGTGGTCACGGCGTTGACATAGAGTTTCAGCGTGGCTTGGCTGACGCTGGCCGTCGTGGGAATCGAAGCCAGATTGAATTGAATGTAGGTGATCTGCGTGGCCCCGTCGACATCGAGCAAGGTCTTCGCACCATACTTGGTGGTCGGATCGGCCGTGTTAGTGTAGGCATCGCCAAGAGGCGTGATCTGGGCGTGTGCCGTCCACGCAAACAAACTCAGGAACAGCAAGAGCGCCGGCAAGGACTGCGGTTCCCGGGCTTTCAGGACAGGGTGTGCACGGTTCATACATCCTCCTGGGTTTATCTCCACAACAGACATCCCTCTACAGAGGAAATCGGAAATGGCAGGTAAAAGACGACATGTCAGGGAAGAATTTCTTTGTGTCTGCGGGCGGTGCTGGCAAATCGGTGAAGCCGCCATGTCTTACATTGGGGTGGCTTCTCAGCAGGAAGACAGGAGAAGTCAATGAGCGGAAGGGGTTTACACGACGACCTGGCAGTCAGTTGGTTAAAAATCCGCAATGACACTCATTGACCTCCATTCGGGGGTTCTGAGCGCGATCGCCTGATTTCGACAGTTGGGTCGAATTGGGCTGGACGATAGCCATCAATCTCCTGTAAAAGCAACACGATGGATTTACCTCTTGCATTGCACACTGCTGCCCGGATCTTCTGCGCCAATCGACACTCTCACTGGTCGCGAGAATACATGCCGCTTGTGAAGTCAGGGCAGGACCGACTAGGCAAACATTACTCCAAAGCCGCATACAGCTTATTCCCAAAATACAGGCTCGATGAAGCCATTGGGATCGAGGTCGAGAGAATTACCGAAAATGAATTTCGTTCGCTAGAAGAGGCTCGCAAACTACTCCTCGAAGCGGCTCGTCGTGCGTTATCGTCCCTATCTCAAGAATTTCAGCAAAGCCCCGAAGCACGCGTTGCGCTCACGGACGAGTGGAAGGCGTTCGATTCCTACATCAGTGGCCTTGATCCCGTCCACCTTGCTCAAGTCAAACCTCTCCCTTATTTGCCGCGTTCTCACAAAATCCGAGAGCGAGCCGCCGACACGACGTACGGGAACGCAGTCTGGGTTGCAGAGAAATCTCCATGGCAATTCCCCCGAAAACCGCGCGAAATGGTCGCAATTTGATGGTTGGACCGGTCGGCTACTAAGTCCTGTAGCC
>Ga0209274_10001168_pt1 | contig 13698 bp, 9 predicted proteins | sample HubBroMetageREF1_FD_188343 | JGI IMG/M metagenome (GOLD analysis project Ga0209274, IMG submission 188343) | Reference soil microbial communities from the Hubbard Brook experimental Forest, New Hampshire, USA - Hubbard Brook CCASE Soil... | ecosystem: Environmental > Terrestrial > Soil >...
GAGCGGCTTGCTGAGTTGTCGCTGCATTGAGGTGACTGGTTTTGTCGTGATGCCGCAGGGGATAATCAGGTTGAAGTAGCTCAAGTCGGTGTTTACGTTGAGGGCGAAGCCGTGGGAGGTGACGGAGCGGGAGATGTGGATGCCGATGGCGGCGAGTTTGGCTTCGACGTTTGCGGCGGTGTCGGCAAAAAGCAGGTCCCTCGACTCTAGAGAGCGATTCTTCGAATCGCTCTCTTCCGCTCGGGATGACAGAGGCATGGGGTTCGTCCAAACGCCGGTTAGTCCTGCGATGCGCTTGGTTTCGATGGCGAAGTCGGCGCTGGTGCGGATCAGGACTTCTTCGAGACGGCGGACGAAATCGACGGCTCCTAGATGCTTGCGCCGGGCGGACGGCGCGCCTGCTGTTTCACTGGCGTATCCGCGGAGATCGAAGATGGGGTAGCCGACGAGTTGGCCGGGGCCGTGGAAGGTTACGTCGCCACCGCGGTCGCATTCGAAGAGTTCGACGCCGCGTTGGGTGAGGAGTTCGGGGGATGCGACTACGTTTGCGGCTTTTGCGTTTCGGCCTAAGGTGATGACTGGCTTGTGTTCCAGCAGAAGGAGGACGTCGTTGATCTTTTCTTCTTTGCGCAGGGCTACTAGTTGCTGCTGCAGGCGGAGCGCTGTGGCGTAGTCGATGGTGCCGAGTTGGATTACGGAAATCAAATTTGATTCGTCGGGGATTTGTGCGGATTCACGGATGAAATCAACATCTTAACCACAGGGGACAGGGAGGACACAGAGGAATTGCACACGCCCTTCGCGCGAAGGACGCGCTCAGGATGACATAGCATTTTTTCGCCTTGCTTTGATCCGTGTTCATCCGTGTGATCCGTGGCAGAGAGGCTCATGCGTTGATCGCGATTCCGTAGACGCTGTTTGCGGCGTCCAGCATGGCTTCGGCCAGTGTGGGATGGGCATGGATGGTCCACATTAGATCTTCGACGGTCGCTTCTAGTTCCATCGCAGTAACGGCTTCGGCGATCAGCTCTGTGGCTTGTGGGCCGATGATGTGCACGCCGAGAATTTCGCCGTAGTCGGCGTCGCTGACGATTTTGATGAAGCCTTCGTGCTGGCCGACGATGCTGGCGCGCGAGTTGGCGGTGAAGGGGAACTTGCCGATTTTCACGTTGTATCCGGCTTCTCGGGCTTTGGTTTCGGTGAGGCCGACGCTGCCAATTTCGGGATGGCAGTATGTCGCGCCGGGGATATGTTCGGGGTTGATTGGTTTGCCGGGTTTGCCGGCGATTTTGGCTACTGCGACCAAGGCTTCCATGGCTCCGACGTGGGCGAGTTGCGGCGTGCCGAGGACGATGTCGCCGACGGCGTAGACGCCGGATTCGGCGGTTTGCATCCAGGAATCAGTTTTGATGAATTCGCGGTCGGGCTTGATTTTCGTTTTTTCGAGGCCGATGTTTTGCGTGCGCGGTTTGCGGCCTACGGCGATCAGGATTTTGTCGGCTTCGATTTTCTGTTGTTTGCCGTCGACGGTGATGGTCACGGCGACTCCCGCTTTCGTTTTTTCTACTTTGTCGACTTTCGCGCTGGTGTGAAAGTTGATGTTGCGCTTGCGGAAGACGCGCGCGAGTTCCTTGGAAACCTCTTCGTCTTCCACGGGAACCAGGCGCGGCAGCATCTCCACGATAGTTACTTCGCAGTCGAACGAGCGATAGATGGAAGCAAATTCGACCCCCACGGCTCCGGCGCCGACAATGACCAACGATTTCGGCAGATCTTTCAGGCTCAGGATTTCGATGTTGGTCAGGATGCGGTCGCTGGCTTCGAGGCCGGGCAGCATGCGGGCTTCGGAGCCGGTGGCCAGAATCACGTTCTTCGCTTTCAAGTGGCTGGACTCGTTGTCATTGACCTGTTCGATTGTGAAGACGCCGTTTTGCGCGGGGCCGGTGAGCTTGCCGTAGCCTTTCACGGTCTCGACTTTATTTTTCTTCATCAGGAATTCGAGGCCTTTGGCGTGTTTGGCGACGATCTTTGCTTTGCGCTCCTGGATGGCGGGCCAGTTCAGTTTGCGGGCGTCGACGCCTTCGATGCCGAATTCTTTCGCGTCTTTCAGGTGATCCCAGAGTTCGGCGTTGAAGAGCAGTGCTTTCGTGGGGATGCAGCCGACATGGAGGCAGGTGCCGCCGAGGAAGCCGTCTTTTTCTATGAGTGCGGTTTTCAGGCCGTATTGGCCTGCGCGAATTGCGGCCGTGTAGCCGGCGGGGCCGCTGCCGATGATCGCGATGTCGTAGATAGTTTCGGGCAAAGTGGTGCTCCTGTATGGGTACAGATGATGATAGGCAAACGTTTGATTCTAGAACAGGGCGGGAGTAGGGGCAAAGCGGCAGTGCCGGCGGATCAGAGGTGAGAACTCCTTGCAACGCCGGGGGCGCTGCAATCGAGCACGAGGTCCCCTTCGGCTTCGCTCAGGGCAGGCTTTCGACTGCGTAGCAGCTTCGCGTTCGCGAAGCTGCTACTTCACTCAGGATGACAAGTGAAATTAGTTGCTTTCGTTGCTGGCGCGCTTCCAGTTGATGAGTTCTCCGATGGTCGAACTCGTGCTGGAAACGGGCTGCTTGTAGGCTTCCACTTCCGAGCGCGAGGCTTCTTCGCCCACGGCGCGGATGCTGAGTCCGACTTTCTTTTCTTCTGGACTCATTTTGATGATCTTGAAGTCGTGCTCGAGACCCGGCTCCAGATGAAGTGGCTGGCCGTTTTCGTCGGCCGCTTCGGACTTGTGGCACAGGCCTTCAACGCCCTCAGCGATTTCGACGAACGCGCCGAACGCGGCTACGCGCAGTACCTTGCCCTTCACCACGTCGCCGATGTGGTGGGTCTGGAAGAACGACTCCCAGACATCGGGCTGAAGCTGTTTGACGCCGAGAGACAATCGGCGTTTGTCGGGCTCAATAGCGAGAATGATCGCCTTCACGCGGTCGCCTTTTTTCAGCACTTCTGACGGATGCTTCACGCGCTTGGTCCAGCTCAGGTTGCTGACGTGGACCAGGCCGTCAATGCCGTCTTCGATTTCGATGAAGGCGCCGAAGTCGGTCAGGTTGCGCACGCGTCCTTCAACAGTCATGCCGACGGGGAACTTTTCATGCAGCGAGTCCCAGGGATTGGCCGCCAGTTGGCGCATGCCTAGCGAAATGCGGCGCTCGGTCGGATTGACGTTCAGGACTACGCACTCGACCTGATCGCCGACGTTGACCAGTTTCGAGGGATGCTTCATGCGCTTCGACCACGTCATTTCGCTGACGTGGACCAGGCCTTCAATTCCCTGCTCGAGTTCGACGAAGGCGCCGTAGTCGGTGACGCTGATGACGCGTCCGCCGACGTGAGCGCCCTCGGGATAGCGATGCTCGGCGTCGAGCCAGGGGTCGGGAGTGAGTTGCTTGAATCCCAGGGAGACGCGCTGCTTGTCTTTGTCGTACTTCAAAACTTTGACTTGAATCTGATCGCCGACGTTCACCAAGTCTTTCGGGTGAGTCAGGCGCCCCCAGGACATATCGGTAATGTGAAGCAAACCGTCGAGGCCACCGAGGTCCACGAACGCACCGTACTCGGTGAGGTTCTTGACCACGCCGGTGAGGATCGACCCTTCTTCCAGGTGCTCAAGCGTCTTCGAGCGTTTTTCATTCTGCTCGCCTTCGAGCAGGTCTTTGCGCGAGACGACGATGTTGCCGCGCTTCTTGTTCAGCTTGATGACCATGACCTCAAGGGTCTGGCCCTTCATGCCATCGAGATTGCGAATGGGCCGCAGGTCTACCTGCGAGCCCGGCAGGAAAGCGTGCGCGCCAAGAATATCGACGGTAAGGCCGCCTTTAATGCGGTCAACAACCACGGCATTGATTGGCTTCTTTTCGTTGTAGGCCTTCTCGATCTCTTCCCAGGCGTGAATGCGCTGCGCCTTCTGGTGCGAGAGGTTGATGTAGCCTTCCTCGGCCTGGCCCTTCTCGCGCATCACATCGATTTCGTCGCCGGGCTTGAACTTGGGCTTGCCCTCGTGATCGAGCACTTCCGCCAGCGGCAGCATGCCTTCCGACTTGGCACCGACATCGACGACCACGTGGGTCGCGGTGAGCTTCAGCACCGTGCCTTTAATGACGCGGTCTTCACTGACCGCTTCTTCGGCTTCGGTGGTGAAGGTCTCCAGCACGGAGGCGAAGTCCTCGGCGGCGGCGGACTTTTCTTCTGCAGTTTTGTCGTCTGCGGTCGGGTCGGCCGCAGCGGAAGCCGCATGCGTCTCGGTGGAGGTGCCGGTGGTGATGGCGGCAGCCTGAACGGGTTCGGGCTGGTGCTGCTGCTCTGTCGTAGGTTCTTCGGTTGCGACAGCGGAGTTAGATTCGGAGTTGTGGGCGGTGGTCTCGTCGAACAAGGTTATGCCTCTCTGATACGGGATGCGGGGGCCTGCTTTGCGGACTGCTGGACGAGTCGTTTGGTTGTGGTGGGCCCACCCTGGCGAGTGAGCTTGGACAATCCCAGCTGTCGGACGTTTTCACATGGAACCCGCGTCCAATGGGAACTCTTCGACTATAGCAACCGCTCGCAAGCAGTGTCAAACGCAAATCGCGCGAATGTTACACGGAGGTTTCAACCCGGAAAGGACCGCGTGGCGCGCGGTCCCGCGCGGACATCTGGCGCTCGGCATTCAGCACTCAGCATTCAGCCAGACCCCGCGCGGGTGAGTTTGGGTGAATGCTGAGTGCTGCAGCGTGAGTTTCCTCGGTCCGCGGCATCTGCTAACCTGCCCTCTTATGGATTACCTTTGGACGCCGTGGCGGTATGCTTACGTCTCCTCCACGGAAAAGACCGGCGGGTGCGTCTTCTGCGATGCACCCAAGGAAAAGGATGATGCCAAGACGCTCATCGTACATCGCGGCGAATATTGCTTCGTTATTTTGAATGCCTATCCGTATACGCCGGGGCACGTGATGATTGTCCCTTACGCTCATTTGGACGAACTGCGGAAGCTTCCAACCGAGGCGGCCAATGAGATGATGGCGCTTTCGCAGCGGATGGAGACTGTGTTGCGGGAACTCTATCGCCCGGACGGAATTAACCTAGGGATGAACATTGGCAAGGCTGCCGGCGCGGGAATTGCGGGACATATTCATATGCACGTGCTGCCGCGCTGGGTGGCGGATGCAAATTTCGTGTCGGTCGTGGGCGAGACACGAATTCTGCCGGAGACGCTGGATGTAACGTGGAAGAGGATGCGGGAGGCAATGAAATAGGCTCCGCAAGCGCACTGTCATCCTGAGCGAAGCGAAGGACCCGTGCAATTGTCGGCGACTCCGACGCAGCCAGCGATTACACAGGTCCTTCGCTTCGCTCAGGATGACAGAGCATTCTTAGCCAGCAAGTCTAACCATTTCGTTCTCGTCGATCACCGCGACGCCGAGTTCCTTCGCCTTATCGAGCTTCGATCCAGCGTCGGTCCCCGCGACGACATAATCCGTCTTCTTGCTGACTGAGCCGGTTACTTTCCCACCCGCGTCCTCGATCATCTTTTTGGCCTCGTCTCGCGTGTGCTTCGCCAGTGTGCCTGTCAGCACGAATGTTTTGCCTGCGAGTTTGGTGCCGCGTTCTTTCTTCTTGCCTTTGAGAGTCAGCCCGGCCTCGCGCAGGCGTTCGACCAGCTTGCGATTCGCGGGGACGCTGAAGAATTCCACAATGCTATCGGCGATGCGGGGGCCGACTTCGTCGACGTTTTGCAGCTCTTCGACGCCCGCTTGCTCCAGCGCTTCCATTGACCCAAAATGCTCGGCCAGGAATTGCGCGGTGCGCTCGCCGACCATGCGAATGCCGAGGCCGTAGATCACGCGCTCCAGCGGCAGCTTCTTCGAATTCTCGATTTCGTCGAGGATGTTCTGCGCCGATTTGTCGCCCATGCGTTCCAGGCTGAGCAGGTCGGCTTTCGTCAACTTGTAGATGTCGGCGACATTCTTCACCAGGCCGCCCTCGGTGAGCTGCGTGACCAGCGCGTCGCCCATGCCGTCAATATTCATCACGCCGCGCGAAGCGAAGTGCAGGATGGTGCCTAACAGCTTGGCGGGACAATTCGCATTTACACACCGGTAGTCAACTTCGCCTTCGGTGCGCACGACTTTCGTATCGCAGATTGGGCACTTCTCCGGTACTTCAATGTCCCCGTTGCCGCGGGGATGATCTTTATCGTCGATCACCTTTGCGACCTTTGGGATCACGTCGCCGCCGCGCTCCACCTGAGCCCAGTCGCCGATCTTCACGCCCAGGCGTTCGATCTCGTCCATATTGTGCAAGGTGGCGTTGCGGACAGTCGTGCCACCGATCAGAACCGGCGCCAGCATGGCCACGGGCGTAAGCTTGCCGGTGCGGCCGACCTGCCAACGCACGTTTTCCAGTTTCGTGATTCCGGCCCGCGCAGCATACTTGTATGCGATGGCCCAACGTGGAGCCTTGCCGGTGAAGCCGAGTTCGTCCTGCAGCGCGATCCGGTCGACTTTTATCACGATGCCGTCGATTTCGTAGGGCAGCGAGTCGCGCTTTTCTTCCCACTCCTGAATGAAGGCCCAGACCTCATCGATGGAGTGAACCAGTTTGCGGTGGGGATTGACCTTGAATCCGGCGGCGTCGAGAGCCGTCAGTGTCTTCCAATGACGATCAAAATAAGTGCGGCCGTTTTGCAGAAGAATGTAGGGAAAATAATCCATGCGGCGCTCCGCGGTGACATTCGGATCGAGCTGGCGGACGGTGCCGGCGGTGAAGTTACGAGGGTTCGCGAATGTGGGCAGCCCGTTGCGCTCTCGCTCTTCATTGATCTTCTTGAATGACGCCGTCGGCATGAGCAACTCGCCGCGGACTTCGAACTCGGGAGGCATGCTGGCCTTCTTTAACGTCGCAGGAGGGATGAACAGAGGAATCGAGCGCACGGTGCGGACGTTTAGCGTAACGTCCTCGCCTACAGATCCATCGCCGCGCGTCACGCCCCGCGCCAGCTTGCCGGCTTCGTAGACGAGCGCCAGCGACATGCCGTCTAGCTTGAGTTCGCAGACGTAGTCCACGTCGCTGCGGCCGGTGAGTTCATGAACTCGCCGTTCCCAGTCGCGCAGTTCTTCTTCGTTGTAGGTGTTGTCGAGGGACAGCATGGGCGAGGAGTGCGGCACTTTGACGAATCCCTCGCGCGGCTTGCCGCCCACACGCTGCGTGGGAGAATCCGGCGTGACCAGCGAGGGATTCTCGCTCTCCAGTGTCTTCAGTTGTTGCATCAGCTGGTCGAATTCGGCATCGCTGATGGCGGGATCGTCGAGAACGTAGTAGAGATGCTCGTGGTGGCGGATCTTCTCGCGCAGTGCTTCGACCTTTTTCTCAGCGTCTTTCAGAGCAGGCATCGGGCAAATTATAGTCAAGGACCGCTGGCGTGAAATCAACCAGGAATTCGAACATTTCCAACAAACCTATCGTTGGCGGTCATCGACACTCCAGTGACGAACATGGTAAAACACTCGGCTCGACCTTATGCATCCTTACTTCACGCGCGAACGCTTCGGACGTCCGCAGTTTCTTGCTGGGTTGCTGTTGCTGGCCTTTTTGGCTCAGGTCTTGTGGCTGGTGAATTCCGAGCTACGGACGTCTCAGCAGCCCGACGCTTTGGAGTCGTTGCGCATCGAGGAAGGATGGAAACAGTTGCACGGACTTGGCGTTGCCGGGGCTCCGCTATTGGATACGAACGCGGGCGCGATTGATCACGACCCGTTTCGCAGCGACGAGAATGGCTTCGATACTGAGCAGTCGCCGCTGCTCTACATTGTGTCGGCGGCTTCACTGCTGGGCGCGCCGCAGGATTTGGCGGGCGATGCAGCGGGCTACTTTCGATGGCTTTCGCGGATTCCGTTCCTAGCCTGCGGGCTTTTGCTGGGCGCGTCGTTGTGGTATGTGGCGCGGCGATTGTGCGGGAACACTGGAGGGTTCATCGCCCTCACCTTCTACTGTTTCTCTCCTTCGATGATTCAGGCGAGCGCGGTGTGGCATGCCGAACCGGAGATCGTTGCCGCCTGGGGAGCGTTTGGGACAATCTTTACGGCTATTGCGGTCGCGCACACGCTGTATGCTCCGCGCGAAGTGGTGTTGTGGAACTGGCGTCGCATCGTGTTGCTGGGGATTTCGCTGGCCATCGCGGTGGGATCGCAGTTCTCGCTGATCGTTCTCGTGCCGATCGCGCTGGGCTTTCTGCTCTATGTGGCTCCGGTGCGGCGGCAGGCTGGATTGGTCATTTGGATTGCAGCCTGCGTGGTGGGATTTGTTTTGCTGTTTGCGATGTACTCTTTTCATTGGCACGCGTTTGCTGAGAGCATGCGGCACGCGGCGTTTTGGGGAGCGACGTGGCGCGGATTTACCGTGTGGGGAGTCTACAAGCAGGTAGCGGTACAGATTGGGCGCGCGTGTCCTGCGCTGGCGCTCGGGCTTCCGGTCACGCTGGTGGCTTACGCGGCGTGGCCGCGCACGCGCTATTTTGGCAACACTGCGCCGTTGCTGGTTGCCGTGCTGTTTTTTCTTCTGGGGATGGCGCATCCACACATTGCGGGGGCGGGATTCTTGCTGGGCGCTATTCCGTTTGTGTTCCTGTTCGTTTCGGGAGTGCTGGCTGATTTGCTGGAAACGTCGTACCGGCCTGTGGTCGCGGCTGGGATTGTTGCGATGATGGCCGCATACGTGATATGGAGCTTGATCAATCTGGCGGGAGTGCCACGGGGGTGACGGTATGGATAAGAGACGCGCAGTCTTTCGAATATTCCGCTGTTTGGGAAAGTCAGTCGTATTTATTGTCGCGATATTAATCGTGGCTGGGGGCGCTGGCCATGCGCAGAAAAATGATCTGGGAATATTTGCAGATCAGGGAAGCATCGGCCAGACACTGCCGGGGACGACTGCGCAATACGATGCGGCAAAAAGCGAGTATCGAATTACCGGGGGCGGCGCCAACGTATGGGGTACTGCCGACGCGTTCTACTTTGTGTGGAAGAAGGCTTCCGGAGATATGACGCTTACTGCTGACGTGCAGTGGGTGGGCACAAGCAGTGCGGAGCATCGTAAGGCAATGCTGATGATCCGGCAAAGTCTGGATCCGGGATCAGCGTATGCGGATGCCGTATCGCATGGCAATGGACTTACCTCGCTGCAGTTTCGAGGCGCGGCCAGTGAACAGACGTATCAAGTCATCACGCAGGTTGAGGGAACGGTGCGTTTGCGGATCGAGAGGAAAGGGAGCCGGTTTACGATGTATGCGGGGAAGCCGAACGAGGAATTGAAGATGGTCGGTCCGGTGGAGTATGTGGGGCTGCAGGATCCTGTGTACGTGGGGCTAGGGGTCTGCTCGCATGCGGCGAGTACTTTGGAAAAGGCAATATTTTCGAACGTGAAGATTGAAGAAGCGGCAGTGACGAAGTAGCCGCGAGAGAGACTGCGCGGGTCAGGAGCCGGGCGCCTCAGGCAAACAGCAGGTCCCTCCACTGCGCCGTCGCTTCACTCCGGCTTCGGTCGGGATGACAATTATGGGATCAAGAAGGCCGCTCTAAAAAACGTACGCCGCACTCCGCTCGCTGAATTGAACGGAGTGCGGCGTCAATTTGATCAGGTTCGATCAGGCGCCTTCGGGCGCGTGCAGCACGCGGAAGGAATTGCCACCGTTGGAATAGACGAGCAACAACGCATCTTGGCCCTTGGGAACGTTCGACAGGACTTGTCGCACATCGGCCGCCGACTGCACTTTGTGGCGGTTGACTTCAAGGATGATGTCTCCCTGCTGCAGGCCGGCGTTGTCGGCGGAGCTGCCCGGCTGCACCTGCTCGATCACGGCTCCGTGGATGCTGCTGGAAACCTGAAGCTGATCGCGCAGTTCGGGCGTGAGATTGCTGAGGCCGATGCCCCAGTGCATTTTGCCCTGGCCGCTGCCGGAATCTTCCTTGCCTTCCGCCGAACGGCTGCCCAGTTCTTCGAGGGTGACCGGAATCGTCATGCTCTTGCCGTCGCGCAGCACCTTGAGCATGATTTTCGATCCGGGCTGTTTCTGTCCGACCAGCACCTGGAGTTCGCCGGCGTCGCCGACTTTCTGGCCATCGATTTCGGTGATGACATCGCCGATCTGCAGGCCGGCTTTGGCTCCGGGTGAGTCTGGTTCCACTTGCGTAACGACCCCGCCAGTCGCGGTCGACTCATCGAAGAACTTCGCGTTTTCGGGAGTCACATCGGCGATGCCGATGCCGATGTGGCCGTGGCTGACTTTGCCGTCGCGGATCAGCGTCTCCACCGTGGGCCGAACGATCTGCGACGGGATCGCGAATCCCATGCCGGAGAAAGTTCCCGACGGCGAGATCAGGAAAGTGTTGATGCCGACAACTTCACCGCGGGCGTCGACCAGCGGGCCGCCCGAGTTGCCGGGGTTGATGGCGGCGTCGGTCTGGATGAACTCACCGGGCTTGGTCCGATCGGAGGAATCAGGATTCGCGCGATTCACGGCACTCACGATTCCGCGCGTCACCGTGAAACGGAATCCGTAGGGATTGCCGAAGGCCAGCACGGTTTGGCCGGGGCGGACTTCTTTGGAGTCTCCCCAGGGGGCGCTGTCCAGGCCGGTGCCGTCGACTTTGAGGACTGCGAGGTCGGTCACTGGATCGGCGCCGATGAGTTTCGCCTTCATCACACGGCGGTTACTGGTGGTGACGCGGACGTCGACGGCTCCCTCGATTACGTGGTTGTTGGTTACGATGTAGCCGTCAGGCGAGATCACCACGCCACTGCCCATACCGTGTTCGATCTGGGGCTGGCGCTGCTGCATGCGCGGTCCGAATTGGCCGAACGGTCCGCCCTGGCCGAAGAATTGTTGCATGTCCTCGGGTATCTGTTGGCCAGCCATCTCGGGCTTGGTGCGCGAGGTTACGGTTACGTTAACGACCGCCGGAGTGACGCGGGCGGCGAGCGTCTCCATCGCCTTGTCGAGCGCCAGCAGCGCGCTGACGCTGTCGACGTCAAGGGGCGCGGACGAGGGTGCGGCTTCAGATGCCTTGGCCGCGGCGGGTTTCAGGCATTCATAGGTTGTGAATGAAGCGACCAGTGCCAATGCGAGCATGGGCACTGCGAGTCGCCGCATCCAGTTCTTCTTGCTGCCGTTGTTCTGGTTGTCTTCCAACTGCATACCTGCGTTCATTTGAGTTACATCCTTTCGAGAGTTGTAACAACTAATTCGTTAGTTGCCAAGATTGAACTTCCGCGTTTTGCCTGCCGCCTTTCATGCCTGGGTTTACATGGTTAAGTTTGTTTCGGTGGAACTCTGTTGCTGTCGGGATCGACCATGGGATGCAGAACCACTACATGCCAGAGCTGGATCTGATACACCGGCTGGTCTGATGGAGCGTCGGGAGTGGTTTCAAAAACCACCCACAGCGTCTCGGTGAAGGCGAGCGGAACCGCACTCGCGTTGGCGAGGTGGACCATGCTGGCGGCGGTTTGTGGATCAGTTCGGCGCCGCAGTACTGGAGTTCGTTGTGGAATTACCGGTTTACGATGGGCGGCGAGCATGGTCGCGTTCACTGGCGTGGGTACCCACTTCGCAGGCACAGTGCGCGCTAACATTGGGGCGCCCGGAGTTGCGCTTGCGATGTTGGGCGGGACGGCCGCGATCGTGGACGCAGCAGAACGGCTTGCGTCAGTGTCATTGAACGCGATCAGCCGAGGCGCCCGCGAAATACATAAGACGCACGCGATAGCGAACGCACCCACCAGCGACACCGCAGGCTTCCAGCTGCGCCCTATGCCCGTCGGCCGCTTGGCGTCGAGAATCCGAGCCACGCGAAGCGAGGTTTGGCGAATTCGTCCGATAGCGGCTTGTGCCAGAGCCACGCTGCGCTCGACCAGACTGCGCTGAGCCAGACTCCGCTGCATCAGAGTCTTTTCGGCCAAGTGAGCCAGGCATTCGGCGTAGGCGCGGGGGCTGGCGGTTTCTGCCAACACGGCATCGTCACAGGCCATCTCGCGCTCGAGTGATACTTGTTTCTCGATCCACCACACTGCGGGATGAAAGAAGAACAGCGCCTTGACCAGCTTTTGGGCGAGATTCGTCCAGTCGTCATAACGGCGTAGGTGCGCCAGTTCATGGAGCAGGATCTGATTCAGTTCGTCGGAAGAAAGTTCCTGCATGACCCAACTGGGGAGAATCACCGCTGGCTTGATCAGACCGATCGCCGTTGGGACATGCACGCGGTCGCAAGTGCAGAGCGCTACCGGCCTGGCTGAGGTGTTGCGCGCCACAGTCTGTTGCAGGCGAGCGTCCAACGTTGCCGAATCTATCGAGACGCAACTATCGCGCAGAACGCGGAGATGCCACAATCCTCGGCCGACACCGAGCAAGAGCCAGGCGGTGATCGCCATCCACGCTGCAAACACATACAGAGCCCAGGATCCGGGTAGTGTGATCGCCGGGTGGCCGAGAGTCTGCGCAGGAGTACTAGCTCCCTGCGACCACGATATGCCTGACAACGCAGGTAGAACCGCGATGGCCATGAGGGCCGAAAACCAGACTGCAAACCGTGTGCTCGAATTCTGCGTGCTCGAATTCTGCAAGCGCCGCAGCCTGAGGACCGCACCGGCGAAGATCGCGATCAGCGTGCCTTCGAGCAGGCAGTCCACGATGCGGAGCGCTGACATTTGAGCGATCGCATTGGGCTCGAGCATCATGGTCGGATCACTTGCTCCTTTCGAGCAAACGGCGCAGGCGGTCGAGTTCTTCTGCGTCAATGCTGGTCTCTTCGAGGGCGTTCAACACCAGCTGCTCATGCGAGTTGCCGAAAAAGCGGCTGACTAGATGCCGCACCTCGAAGCGCGTGGCGTCGCTGCGTCCGACTTGGGGGAGGTAGACGTGAGCGCGTGTGTCTTTTTCTTTGACGTGCTTCACGTAGCCCTTCTTCTCCAGAATGCGAATAATGGTCAGGATGGAGTTGTAGGCCAACGCAGGCTTGGCGGGCAGCGCTTCGAGCACCTCGTGAACGGTCGCCGAACTGCGCTCCCAGAGCACGTTCATGATGCGCAACTCGGCTTCGGTCAGAGTTGCGGACTTGCTGCGGGCCACTGGTTTCTCCTCGCTTCAGTAGTAAGACGTACCGGGAATCAAAAGGTCAACTAATTTCTTAGTTGCAAGAAAGCGCAAGCGAGTTGCCCGGCGGTGGAAACGGTGAGGACGGCGCGCCGCAACATATTGAATGCAAATGGCTTCTTCCGCGCCATTTGTGGTGGTCTCCTGCCAGCCAGATTTTGAAGAGATTCGCGAAGCCAATTTTCCGCGATGTCGCGGGGGGACAAATCACAGTGGTAGTCAAGGATGCGCTGCGAGCGCGGCGAACTGATGACAGAAACGCCGCGGCCGGGTCATTCGATAGAAGAAAATCTTCGGTGAGAGTGCCGTTCTTGGACACGAGTTCGTGCGATCTCGAATGAAGTCTGGAATGCCGTGTGCCGGTCGGCGATTCAAACCATGAATCATATCTGCTCGGGGTAGTGGGCTACTTTTCAAAGTAGCCCACTACCCTGCTCGGCATCGGCTTGACGGGGAGGCCCTGCGCGATGTGTAGTGATGCACGTCGCCAGTTCGAAACAATTCAGTGAACCTACCTTCCATGCCAGCTGTTTCGG
>Ga0209274_10001173_pt1 | contig 13672 bp, 12 predicted proteins | sample HubBroMetageREF1_FD_188343 | JGI IMG/M metagenome (GOLD analysis project Ga0209274, IMG submission 188343) | Reference soil microbial communities from the Hubbard Brook experimental Forest, New Hampshire, USA - Hubbard Brook CCASE Soil... | ecosystem: Environmental > Terrestrial > Soil >...
TGGAGTCCAAGAACGAAGCAAGCGGTCGTAGCGTCGCGCTCTGCGTGACGGGGAGCGTGGCGGCTTACAAGGCGGTCGAGCTTGCCCGCCTGCTCGTGCAAGAACGCGTCACGGTGCTCCCCGTGCTGTCGAGGACCGCGCAGCGATTCGTCGGGCCGCTGACCTTCGCCGGAATTTGCGGTCGTAGCGTGGCGGTCGATATGTGGGAAGCTTCGTTCCCGGGCGAGATGCATGTCGAAATCGCCCGGCGCTCGGATGTCGTCGCCATCGTGCCTGCGACCGCAGATGTGCTCGCTCGGCTGGCGCACGGTCGAGCGGGCGATCTCGTCGCTGCGGTGGCTCTCTGCGCCCGGGGTCCGGTGATCGTCGCCCCGGCGATGCATCCTCGCATGTGGGACCATCCGGCGACGACGCGCAACGTCGCCGAGCTGACGGCCCAAGGCCGCGTGACGTTTGTGGGTCCCGCAGGCGGGGAAGTCGCTTCGGGCGATGTGGGAGTGGGACGGATGGCCGAACCGGCGGAGATCGTGTCGGCGATTCTCGCTCTACTTTCTCCGCGAGACCTGGGGGGAATGCGCTTAGTCGTCACGGCCGGTCCGACGCTCGAGGATTTTGATCCCGTCCGCTTCATCGGGAACCGCTCCAGCGGCAAGATGGGCTTCGCCATCGCCGAGAGAGCCGCCGCGCGCGGGGCCGATGTGACCCTGATCGCCGGCCCCAGCAACCTTCCGACACCGGCTTCCGTGCGCCGCGTGGACGTACGCGGAGCACTGGCACTTCGCGCGGCACTGCGGGAAGTGATGGGGGCCGACCTGACCCGAGTGGACGCGCTCGTGATGGCGGCTGCGGTGGCCGACTATCGACCGACCGAGGCAAGCGCGACGAAGATCAAGAAGACGAGCGAGCAAGTGACCATCGAGCTCTCCCGAAACCCGGACATCCTGGCCGAGATCGGCGGAGCGAGAACCTCGGCGCACCCGGTGTTGGTGGGCTTCGCGCTCGAAACCGAAGGTGGGGAGGGTCTCGTCGACGCGGCGCGCCGAAAGCTCGTGCAAAAACGCGTCGACCTCATCGTCGCCAACGAGGCCGCGATCGCGTTTGGGCACGACGACAATAGGGCCATTTTCGTTTCGTCCGCCGACGCGGAGCCCACCGCAACGCTATCGAAGCGCTCCCTCGCCGATGCGGTCCTCGACCGAACGCGGCGCCTTTGGCGGCCGGACGCCAACTAGCGTCGGTGGAAACGTGGCCCTACGCTCCTGGGAATGCAAGTGACGATCAACGGACGGCCCCGCGAGGTGCCCGACGACCTCACCGTGCAGACTCTGGTCGCACATCTTGGGCTTACCGAGGGCCCCGTAGCGGTCGAAATCAATCAAGAAGTCATCACGCGTTCTCGACACCCGGAGCATCGCCTGCACGCGGGCGACGTGGTCGAGATCGTTCACTTCGTCGGCGGCGGATAGCTCGGTCGCTGCGTGCGCTTGACCCAAGCGATAAGGGCGTGGAGATCGGGCGTGCGAAAGACGGGACCACGAGCCCGCGCGCTTTCCACGAGCGAGGGCGTGGCGCCCGCCGTAAAAAAAGCGATCGGGAGGCTCGGGCGCTTCGCGAGGAGCGAGGCCGCAAGGTCGGCGCCGTCTCCGTCACCCAGGTCGAGCTCGAGCACGGCGCATGCGAGGCCCGCAAGGGCCATGGCGTCGAGTCCCCGGCCTCCATGAACGGAGCCCTCCTCGCGCACGGCGCACCCCTCGGCGGTCAAGCGCTCCGCGAGCACGCGGCGAGCCACGGGCGAGTCATCAACGAGAAGTACGATGCCCAAGGCGCCCGCTCCGCGGAGCCTAGCTCAATTCGAGCGACCGCACTCCTGCTACAGTGCGCGTCGCATGACCAAGGCCGTCGCGCCCCCAACGCACCAAGCCGTTCGCTCCCTCTACGACCGGCCGCTTTTTGCCCTCCTCGACGAGGCGCGCGCGGTGCATCGGGCGGGGCACGCGGAGCAGGAAGTGCAGCTCTGCACGCTCCTCAGCGTGAAAACCGGAGGTTGTCCCGAAGATTGCGCGTATTGCCCGCAGTCCAGCCACTACGAAACGCCGGCGCACGCGGAAAAGATGCTGGACGTGGACGAAGTGCTCGCTGCCGCCCGCCGCGCTCGCGAGCTCGGGTCCACGCGCTTTTGCATGGGTGCCGCGTGGCGCGAAGTGAAAGACGGACCCGCGTTCGATCGCGTTCTCGCGATGGTCGAAGGCGTGAAGGCCCTGGGGCTCGAGGCGTGTGTGACTCTGGGCATGCTCACCGAAGCCCAGGCGTGCCGCCTGAAGCAAGCCGGCCTCGACGCTTACAACCACAACTTGGATACGAGCCGAGAGCACTATCGTTCGATCATCTCGACGCGAACCTACGACGATCGGCTTCGTACGCTCGAGAATGTACGCGCGGCCGGCATCACGGTCTGCTCCGGTGGGATCATTGGCATGGGGGAGAGCGTGTACGACCGCTGCGAGATGCTGCGCACGCTGGCCAGCCTCGAGCCGCAGCCGGAGAGCGTGCCGATCAACGCGCTCGTTCGGGCTCAGGGTACGCCCTTGGAGCATCTTCCTCCGGTGGATCCGCTGGACCTGGTGAGAATGGTCGCATGCGCCCGTATCTTGATGCCCCGCGCGCGCGTGCGATTGAGCGCAGGCCGCTCGGAGCTCACGCGCGAGGCGCAAGTGCTTGCGATGTATGCTGGGGCGAACTCGATATTCTTCGGCGACAAGCTGCTCACGACGCCGAACCCAGATACCGACGACGACCGCGCGCTCTTGAAGGCCGCGGGTCTCGCCGCCATGCCGGGTTCGCCTTGACCGTGGGGCGGCAACCGTGCGAGCGCGCTGCGAGTTAGGACGGCGACCGTAAAGACCCTTATGACGCGGCCGGCGCGCCGAATCGGGATGTCCCGGCTGCGAAGCGTCGCATATCGCGGTAGGTCGGGGGGCGGTCCGAAGCGAGCGTCCGTAACCCAGATGATCACCTGGGCGTCGCGCCACCGCCCACGCGGCCACCATTCGTCGAAGTCGTCGGCGACCGGCGTATTGCAGCCGACGCGTGCGCCTCCCTCGAGGCTCGCCTCGAGCTGCGCGCACAAGACCCAGTGGGGCCCTACGACGGCGATATCATCGAATGCGGCGACGGAGGAGCGAGTGGCGTCGAGCTCGTCCTTGACCTGCCGGGTGACCTCGGGCCAACCGTACAGCTCGCTCGTAATGTCGAGCTTCGGATCCCACGATCTCGAAGCGAGGCGCACGGCGGTCGGAATCAACGCCCACGCATAGACGGCGACGACCATCGCGCCCGCTAGCGTTGCCGCCGCGATCAGCCGTCGAGCAGTCGGAGGGTCGGCCCCGCGCGCGCTGACCGCCACGAGCGCGAGAAGAGCGGGCGTGACCCAATGGGGCTCCGCCACACGACTCCAAAGGCAAAGAGGGACCAAGGCGGCGGCCGGGACGACGCACGCCGAAAAGAGAAGCGTGCCCACCGGATCCTGACGCTCGCGCCACAAGCCTCGAAGTGCCTGCACGCCCAGGAGGGCCACGCCTGGAGAGAGATAGAGAGCTTGCCCCCCAAGTAGGGCCGCCGCGTTGCGAAGCGACCAGCCCGCGTCGCGCTGGGTGTCGACGAGCCGATGCTGAATCATGGGCCAGCCGCGCGCGAATTCGTACGAGGCGATGGGTTCAAGCACGAGCAGCGCGGTCACGAGACCCGCCCAGGGTCCGAGCGTCCGTGCGTGGCGGCGGGATGCGGGCGAGGCGTAGGTCGCCCCGAGCGCGAGGACCAAGAGGAGCCCACTCACTTTGGAAGTGGCAGCGACCCCCGCAAGAAGCCCCGCTCCGGCGAAAGCGAGGGCTGCGAGCGGCTTCGCGGGAGGCTGGCGGAGCGCGAAGGCCGCAAGGCCCAGGCTTCCTATCCACGACGGGGCAAGGAGCAAGTCGGGTGTCAGTCCGAAGAGGCCGATCGCCATCTCGGGCACTACGGCCGTGGCCAGCCCCGCCGCGAGCGATCGGCGCCATGTCGCTCCGCAAGCTCGGCAGGTGAGCGCCATCAGCCACGGCACGATCGTGGAAACGAGCGACGTCATGACGTGCGCTTGGCTGGGAGTTGGAGCGGCGCCGCCGCCGAGGGCACGGGCTACAATCCCGATGAGGCCGGGGTGGTCGAGGTACGCGGGCTGGGGATGAAGCGCGTAGCTGGCGTACAGGGCCTCGGAATCGCCGAAGCCGACGCGAGCGGCGGCAACGAGGCGAACGATGAATAGGGCCGCGGACGCCGCGGCGAATGCGATGAGCGCGACGCGAGCTCCCTCCTCGCGGCTCGAAGTCATCGGGCGCTCGCGCCCACGTCGAGCCAACGCTCCAGCACGCTCGCCACGGCGACCGACGGAGTCCGAGCGCTCCCGAACGCGGCCTCGACGTCGGCGCACGCGGCGAGAAGCACGTGGCGCCCGTCGAGGGCTTGCTTGAGCGCTTCGCACATGTGAGTCGGCTCTGCGTCGCGTTGCAACAACTCAGGAAACGCACGCCGGCCGAGCACGACGTTCGGCAAAGCCACGTGCGGGGATTGAAGGAGAAGTCGAGCGATCGCCTCGGTTACGAGATCCACGCGGTAGACGACGATCGGTACCGCACGAGCGAGCGCGGCTTCCAGCGACGCGGTGCCCGACGCGCAGAGTGCGGCGTCGAAGGCCCCGAGCATTGCGGCGGCACCGCCTCTTGGATGGACGTCGACCGTGGCCACTCGCCCGATGCTGCACCGCTCGCGCAGCCACGTGCGAGTTGCCTCGTCCAGGCTTGCGGCCACGAGCACCCGTCCGTCGAGACTCGCTCGATCGTGCCGGAGTCTCTGGAAGGCCTCTAGCATCGCAGGCAGCATGCGGCGGACCTCGTGCGGCCGGCTTCCGGGCAGCAGGGCAATCGCGTGCGCATGTGGCGCGAGACCGAGGGCTTGTCGCGCTTCGCCGCGCTCGAGCCGGGGCGTCTCGAGCGCTGGATGGCCCACGTACCGCGTATCGACGCCGGCGCGGTGCCAGAGTTCTTGCTCGAAAGGGAGCATCACGGCCATGACGTCGACGTGCGTCGCCAGCGAAGCGAGCCGTCCGCGCCTCCACGCCCAGACCTGCGGCGCTCCGTACCAGAGCACTCGCACCTTGGCGGCATGCAGATGGGGGGCAAGTCGGGCATTGAATTCGGTGTAGTTGACGAGGAGGGCAGCGGTGGGACGCCTGCGAATGGCCTCGGTCCGGACCGCCCTCCACGCTCGGATGACCCCGAGAGCTCGGTTCGCAGTGCCTGCGAACCCGAAAGCCGTCGAAGCGCGCAGGTCGCTTATGAGGTCGACCCCGCGACTCCTGAGGGCATCGCCGCCAAGGCCGAACGCGCTGACACCGCTCAGGATCTCCAAGACCGCGGCTGCCGCCTGGTCGCCCGAGGCTTCGCCCGCGACGACAAGGAGCGATCGGCGCGTCAACGTCCGTGGGTGCGGCTCCAGGCCGACACAATCTCGTGGACGGCGTCGTCGACCGATCGACCGTGGAGGGCTTCGCGGGCCAGAAGGGCGGGAGACGAGGACGACGGGGATTGCCGGGGAACGAGCGCACCGACGGCCTCGCTTCGAACGACGTAGGCCGGGCGTTGATCGCTTGCCGCTACGACGGGGAACTGCCCCTGCGCCCGTGCGGTGACGTGGAAGGAGCCATTCGGCCCCGGCTGCAAGAACAGCAGGGACGCCTGGCCGAGGCCCAGGAGGGGTTCCCCTTCGACCCGCTGCCCCGTGTCTCCGACGATCCCCCCCATCGTGCGAACCCATGCCTCGCCGCCGGGAGGCAAGGGGCCGGCGATCGCACGGTCTACGCGCACGTGCGAATACGTGTAGATGCGGCCGGCCTCCCAGACTGAGCGCGCGTCTATGGGGGTCGCGATCACGGCCTCGGCCGAGGCTTGGAGAAGCTCGTCCCAGCTCACGGCGATCGACACGGACGCTTCGGCACCCCCGGGGGCGACGGCGAACCCGGCGACGGCCACCATCGAGGCCGCAACGGCCGGGAACAGGGAACGCGGCACGCGGGAACTCATCGCCCGCATCACCAGCGCACGAGGGCGCAGCCCCAATGCACGCCGGCACCGAGCGCGAGTAGCATGCACAAGTCTCCGTGCTTCAAGCGCCCAGATCGCATCTGCTCGTCGATCAGGATCGGAAGGGTCGCGGCGCTCGTGTTTCCGAAACGGTCGATATTCGACGGCAGCTTCTCGGGCGGCACACCAAGCGCATCGCGGACGTAGTCGTTGATGCGAGCGTTGGCTTGATGGGCGAGAAAGAGGTCGATGCTCTCGAGCGGCGTCTTGGTCTCGTCGCATAGCGCGCGGGCGCAGGCCGGCAGTCGGGTGACGGCGAACTTGAACAGCTCCCGGCCATCCATTTTGGGCACATAGGTGCGCGCGTCGAAGTCGGTGCGCTTCCAATAGGGGCGCGTGCGGAAACCGCCCCCCTCCACGTAGAGGAGCTTCGCGGCGCCTCCGTCGGTGTAAAGCTTCATCCCGCGCAAGCCTGCGTTGCGATCGGTCGCTCGGAAAAGCAAGGCACCGGCGCCGTCCCCAAAGAGGACGGCGAGCGCGCGGTCCTTGTTGGCTCGCTCTTTGGCTTCGGGGCTCGCGTGCCGGCCGCTCTTGCCCTCGAGGGCGTCCCAATCCTCCCACGGCATGAAGCCCGCATGGGCCTCGGCACCGACCAGAAGAATCGTTTTCGCGGCCGAGCTCTGAATCAGGCCGTCGACGAGCTGAATCCCGAAGAGCATGGCCGCGCACTGCTGCCGAATGTCGAGCGCTGGCGCGCGAATCCCGAGCTTGTGACCGAGCAGCGCGCCAGGGCCAGGGAAAATGTGGTCCGGCGTCATCGTGCAGAAGATCAGGTAGTCGACGTCCTCCGGGCGAACTCCCGCGGCGTCGAGCGCGCGCTTGCTGGCTTCGACGGCCAGGTCGCTCGCGCCGACCCCCTCGGGGGCATAGTGGCGCTGGCGAATGCCGGACCTCTTGAAAATCCACTCGTCGCTCGTGTCCATGACGCGCGCGAGCGCTTCGTTCGGCACAGGCGGCCCGGGGACGTAGTGTCCGGTGCCGATGATCTCGAATCCAAGCATATGTTCGCGGCTCAGCGGCCCCTTGTCCAAGGATACTCCATCGGCATCCAGGCGGCCTGTACGCCCATACGCTCCCGTCGGTCTTGCTCCCAGTCGGCCAGGGTTTGGCTGACCATCGACCCCGCACCCGCCAGGGTCAGGCCAGCCACAACGTCGACCAAATAGTGCCAACGCAAGAACATCGTCGCCACGATGATCTGCGTAGCGACAAACGCCACGATCGGCCATGAATACTTGAAAGGCGACAGGCGGCGGTGGCGAAAGCTGAAGATGGCGAGGAACGTCGGCACGGCCGTGTGCAGAGACGGGAAGATGTCCTTTTGCGCGCCACCGGCGTCAACGGCTTCGCGAACGAGCTTCCAGAACGTTCCGCCGTGCAGCTCGTGACGAAACGTGCCTCGCAAATACCAATAGGGGCCCCAGCCTGGCACCACCATGTAGAGCAGATGCGCGGTCGTAAACACGAGGAGAACACCGAGCGAGAAACGCGCGAACACGCGCAAATCGCTCCGCCAGAAGAGCATCGGGACGATATGTACGGTCAGAACGAAGAAGTAGAGAAAATAGAAAAACGCGAACCACTCGGTGGTGGGCGGAGAGACGAAGCGATCGAACCATGCGGCAGGCTCGACGCCGAAGACGTTCAGGTCGAACGCGTAAATCCGTGCGTCGTAGGCGAGGGTACTGACGGCCGGGAGGATCTCGCGAAGCTGAAAGAACGATGCGAGCAGCGTGGCCGTCACCGTCACGCGGTAGAGGACGGAGCTGACGAGTCCGCCCCAACGCAGGACCGGAAGGCGGACCAGCGTCAGAACACATAGGTAGATGCCCAAGTCTGCCCCGACGCGCACGCCGCAAGCGCTGCGGTTGGGGCCCTTGCCGAACGCCAGGGCGATCAGGAGCGCACAAAAGTAGCCGATCATGAGCCAGTCTTGTGATGCAAAGTTGTGGACGAACCAGGGCACGGCGCCCGTGTTGAGTGGGCGAGGAGCCCCCGTTCCGGCAACGGCCACCGCCGGTGACAGCCTCGCTCTCGCTTCCATTCGCCTCGCCGAATCCCGCTTCATGAGCGATTAGCGCGGGCCGGTGAGGAACATGGCGTTTCCCGTGGGGGCTCGTCGTGTGGGGGGAGCGCGTGCATGATGCCCGCCTGGTGTAGCTAACCACGTCGATCGGCGCCCGACAATCGGACGAATAGCTAGCCCGAGCCATTTCGGGAGAGCCCGAGCACGATGAGCGGCTCGGTCGACCGCCTCATCGTGACGACGTCCCCAATCGACACCCCGTGCACGAGTTGGTCACCGTCGAGAAAAATCGACGCGCGTCGCATCTCGCTCTTGATGGAAACGCTCTGGCCCTCGTCGATGAGCCCGAGGACCAATCCGAGGCGCTGTGGTCGATAGGGCTCGCGGACCACGTATTGGAGGTCGCTCGACGTGAGGGGCAGGGTCTTGCCGCCCGCGCTTCGTTGCGCCCCGGTCGAGCCCGCTGCCGGCCCTACCCAGACCCCACTCGACTTGTGCTCCTCCTCGGCGACGACTCGGTCGTCGGTCCCCACGACGCGCAGGATGTAGCGGGACGTTGCGGCCGGCGATGTGTGACAAAACAAGGCCTCGTTGAGCACACGGTTGTGCAAGGGCTGCCCGTTCAGCTCGACCCGCATGCGGGTCAAGTCGCTGCGCCGAAGCTTTCCTGCGAGCGCCGCGACTAGGGACTCCTTGACCTGTCCCTTCTGGGCACCGCAGAAGAAACCAACCGAATACTCCGGAGAGCTGTTGACGCCGAGCACGGGCACGTTGGGGCCGACGCCGTGGGAGGCTCCGAGTAGTGTCCCGTCCCCGCCGACGATCACGACCAGCTCGGAGCCCTCGGCGACTCGAAATTCGTGCGGTCCGTCCGACCATCGTGCCTTGAGTCCAAGATCGGCAAGGGCGGCGCGCACTTCTTCGATCGTCGCGAGATGGTCGGTATGGCTGGCGTGCATGTGTCGCACGGTTTCGTCGCCTGCCGCGATGAGCTCGGCGATGCGAGGGTCAGGCTCTTGCTCGACCCACTTGCGCCACGAGGAGCGTTTGAGGACTACTTCGACCTGCGTTCCCCCAGGCTCACGCTCGGTCATGAAGCCTCCGCGAAGCGGCGTAAAGCCAACTCCGTCTTTGCATCGACGATGGTGCCGTCTCTGCAAAACGAAAGCGCGCTCTCGAGGGGAAGCGTGACGATAGCTGCCGCACGCTCGAGGGCGGACCCATCCTCGGTCGGCTCTCCCCGGGCATGCGGGTCGACCTCGACGGCGAAAAACAGATGGCGTTCCCCGATGATGCCAGGCGCCGGGAAGGTCCAGTGTCCGAGGGGCCGCATGTCGCCGGTCTGCGACGAGAAGCCGAGCTCCTCGTGGAGTTCGCGGACCGCGGAGGCGACCGGCTCCTCGCCGGGTTCTACGAGGCCGGCCGGAAGCTCCCAGAGGAGCCCGTCGTGCACGGGTTGGATCGCTCGAAGAGCGCACGCAGGGCGTACGGCTGAGCGCAGGTAGACCGTCCTCACGTTGGCCTCGACGAAGTGAGCCAGGATGACCACGGCATCGAGCGCTCGACGCACCGCAATATCAAACGGAAACGGCGCGCTGACCTGGCCGTCCGGATAGTGGGCTACGAGATCGACCCGGCGAACGTCCACAAAGCCGCCGGCCGCGCGCGCTTCCGCCGTCCGATCCCGCGCAACGACCAGACGAATTGCAGGGGGCTCCGGCAGGGGGGGATCGCGTCGTTTCGGGAAGGGTGGCAAGACGGCGCGGATTTGAACCGCGAAAGGGAGGTTACGCTAGCTTTTTCGGTTTCGAGCCTCCGTGTTCCGAACGGGCTCGACGGCCACCGCCCCGTGGAGGACCATGGCGGTCGCGTGGAGAAGGCCAGCTGTCTCTGATGTTCCCGAGCGAACCGCCGCGTCGCACTCTGGAGGGATTCGATATCCTGGAGCGCCTCGGTGCCGGCGCAGCCGGGGAGGTCTTTCTGGCGCGCAGTCGTGGGGGCAAGCTCGTGGCGATCAAGACCATTGCGCGCACGCAGGGCGACGAGTCCCCCGCCGCTGACGCGTTCGTTCGCGAGGCGTCCGTCTGCGCGCGCCTCCGGCATGCGTGCATCGTCGAGGTGCGAGCGTTCTTGGAAGAGAGAGGCGTGGCTGCTCTCGTTTTCGAGTACGTGCCGGGAGTCGCGCTCGCGCGCGTGCTCCGCCTCTGCGAGGCACGCGGGGTCCGCATGCCGGATCGATCGGGCTGGCACATCGTCGAACGCGTGCTTGATGGGCTCGCCTATGCCCACTCCTTTCGCGACGAGAGCGGCAAGCTTACTCCGATCATCCACCGCGATCTGTCCCCGTCCAACGTGCTTCTCGACTGGAACGGTGGGGTTAAGATTGCCGACTTCGGGATCGCCAAGGTGCTCGGGGTCTCTCCGACCACCCGCCTCGGTCTCGTGAAGGGAACGCCGGGGTGCATGGCGCCCGAACAAGCTCGGGGCGAGGCGGTCAACGAGGGGGCCGACGTCTACGCCGCAGCCCTCCTCGCATGGCGGCTCGCGACAGGGCGTTCTCCATTCGGCAAGCAGCAGAAAGACGAAATCGAGCTCCTCCGCGCCATGCGGCACCCCAAGATTCCCACGCTGGCGGCGCTCCGGCCGGATCTACCCGCCGATCTCCTCGAAGCAGTATCGCGGGCGCTCGAACCGGATCCCGAACGACGAACCATCGGAGCGGCAGAGCTTGCCGCAGTCGTGCGCGCGGAGATCGGCATCGACGGTGGCCCGGGCGAGCTGCGCCTTCTGCTCGAAGCGCGGCGCCCCGCTCTCGAGCGAGCGGTGAAGCCCAACGCAGACGGAGAGGCCCCGCCCCAGACGCGCAACAACACGCAACGCTATGAAGAGGCTGCTCTCGCGTTCGACGAGCAAGCTCCTCTGGACGCTCCGACCTTCGTGGCGCACGCCCTTCCGAGCGAGCTCCCCCCCGTCGCCGATCGCGACGCCCCGACCCTCGCAGCCGAAAGCGCGCTCCCGCCCGACCTCCTGGAGGGACGGCGGAGCTCGAGCGGGCGCAGGGTCGTGTCGGGCCCGGGCCTCCTGCTGGTGGTGTTCGTCGGCCTGGGTTTGCTCGCGGTCGGGATAGCCGTTTTCCTGCGGTAGTCGTGTCGCGGCGACCTCCCCGTCGCGCGCTCGCGGGTTTGCTACAGTTCAATGGCCGGTCGCATGCGCTCAAGGCTTCCGCGCGCTTTCAAAATGGAACTTCTTGCCCCGTCGAACGTCCATCCGAAGGGAGGCTTGCCATGACCTACGGCCGGCGTCCGCGGCGGCGCGGATGAAGAGAAGCGAGCAGGGTATCGTGCGCATCGCCGGACTGGCCAAGCGCGCGGAACGCAGAACGCGCCTTTCGCGTTCGCTCCACGTGACCGTCGAGGGGCTGGGGGTGGCGCTGGGCTTCTCCCTCCTCGACGTGGCCGCACGCAAAGTGGGTCTCTTCAGCGAGCTCACCGCGCGTGGGATGCTGCTCGGTTTGGGCGTAGCCGTTCTTGGCGCGGGGGTGACCGCGTGGCTTTGGCCGTTGGCCGAGCATTCGGGCGCGCGCTCCCTCGATCGCTTCTACGGTCTTCACGATGGGCTCGCGAATGCGCTCTCGTTTGCGGCCAAACCTCTCGCCGAGCGCACTCCGTTCATGGTCGCGGCGATCGAAGACGCGACTCTTTCTGCTCGTGCGCTTCGTGCAGGGGTCGCGGTTCCTATCCGACCCCCGCGCTCGCTCGCGGCGATCGTTGGGCTCGGAGGGCTTCTCGCGGTCGTCATGATGTTTGAAGTCCGTCACCACGTGACGGTCGTGCGCGCCGCGACCTTGGCTCCGATCGAGGTTTCGGCCGACGACATCGACGACGTGAAGGACTTTCTCGCGCAGCTGGCCTCGAGAAGCTCCAGCGACGACACCAAGGTGGCAATCGAAGAGCTGAACCGTCTTCTCGGCGATATCGCCAGTCGACGTCTCGATCGAACCGAGGTTTTTCGTCGGCTCGAGGCTCTCGAAATGAAGCTGGCGGCGCCGGCACCGCTCCGTCAGGAGCGGCTCGAGCGCGATCTCGCGACGATGGGCGAAGCGCTGAGCAAGGCGGAGCTCTCGCGGTCGCTCGGGTCGGCGCTTCGCAGCGATGATCTCGGCAAAGCTCGCGACACGCTTCACGAGCTCTCGAAGAAAGTGCGCGAGTCAAGCGGGACAGTCGACAAGGCCAAGCTCGACGAGCTGCGCGAAGCCGTCAAAAAAGCTTCCGAGATCGCGACCGCCAATCGCTCGCCTCTCGAGCGGCAGCGCAAGCAGATCGCCGACGAGATCGACCGGCTCAAGCGGCGCGCCGGCGATGGGGGGTCGGACGAAGAGCGAGACCGGCTCGAGAAGGACCGGCAAGAGCTTGCACGCCTGGATCGCGATTTGGAGGAGCAGAGACGCGCAGACTCCCAGCTCGACAGACTCGATCGAGAGCTCGAACAGGCCGCCGAAGACCTGACGAAGGACCTCGGCATGAGTGCCCAAGATCTCGACCAAGGCGCCGAAGATCTGAACCGTCTGAACGAGCAGCAACTCTCGCAGCAGGAGAAGGAGGCGCTGCGCCAAAGATTGACGGAGCTTCGCGAGATCCTGCGGCAGCAAGCCGCGGGCGGAAAGGGCCAGCTCAACCGCCTGAAGCGCTTCGGCCGCGTGGCTCGTGGCCAGGGTGCAGGCGAGGGCGGTGGCTCGGGAGGTGAACAGCCGCCTTCCGGCGAGGGGAGCCAGCAGTCCAACGGAGGCTCGCAGGGCGATCCGGCGGGTCAGACTTGGGTGCTGGGTCCAAACGGCGAAAAGGTCCTCATGCTGACCGAAGGGCGAAGCGGCTCGTCGCTCGGCCCGGCGGGGCAGGGGGCTCCCGAGCGAGGTTGGGGCGAAGGGCACGACCCGCACGTACAAGGTGTGGCGACGAATCCGAAGATGGCGGCCCAAGACACGCAGGCGGAGGGAACGGAGACGGGGCAGGGAGGGTCCCGAAGCCAGGCGATCCTCGGCGCGTCGGCTCGCGGCTTTTCGTCGCGCGGTTACCAGAAGGTTTTCACCGAGTACCACCAGGTGGCTGAGGAATCACTCGCACGAGACGACATCCCGGGCGGGTATCGCTTCTATGTGAAGCGCTACTTTCAGCTCATTCGACCGCGCGAGGAGCCGTGACAGGAGCGATTGATGGAAACTGACTCGATTCGCGAACAGGTCGTGCTCTTTCGTCAGCGCGTCGACGATCTGAGGCAAGGCGTCGCGAAATCCGTCGTAGGCCACCGGGACGTCGTCGACGGCGTCATCACGTGCATGCTCGCGGGCGGACACGCGCTTCTCGAGGGCGTTCCAGGTTTGGGCAAGACGATGCTCGTACGCACGCTCGCGGAGACTTTGACGCTCACGTTCTCTCGCATTCAGTTCACGCCCGATCTGATGCCTGCAGACATCCTTGGGACG
>Ga0209274_10001175_pt1 | contig 13662 bp, 13 predicted proteins | sample HubBroMetageREF1_FD_188343 | JGI IMG/M metagenome (GOLD analysis project Ga0209274, IMG submission 188343) | Reference soil microbial communities from the Hubbard Brook experimental Forest, New Hampshire, USA - Hubbard Brook CCASE Soil... | ecosystem: Environmental > Terrestrial > Soil >...
CAACATGCCTGCGTGGACCAGGGGAGGGTCCGAGGGGTTCCCGCCGTCGCCGGCCCCGGTGAATGTCTAGAGCAGCTTGAAGGTCTGAGCCGGAACCGGTCGTGCGAATAAGAGGCTGAGCGCCATCGCCAGCGATAACGAGGTTCCTCTGGAAGGTGTTGCCATCGCAGCGGACTCATCGGATCGCCTGCGGTGGCCTCTTCGACGATGGCCTTGAGCCGAGACGGCAGCGCAGGGTCGGCCTGCTCCACTTTCTTCCGCCCGCCGCCGGGCTGACGTACACGTCCGTCGGAGGCTGCGCGCGCGGTCATCTGCCGGTGCGCAGTTCACGCAGCCCCTGAGTAGTCCTGACCGCGACATTCCGGTCAACTGCGGCGGGTGGCCGATGCCACCTCGTCCCAGTTACAAGTCCTTCTCTGCGGCGAACAGACGGGCCTGGTACCCGTTCAGAGTTCCCAGAACTTGCATCCAGGCTCTCTCGGCCGAAGTAGTTGTCGCAGCCCGGCTTCGTCTGTAGTCCTGCACAACATAAAACATACCCTATATTTCATGAATTGTACAACTTATTCTTAAGCGACGCCTAAGCCCAACTGGAAGTCGTTGTTCGTCACAGCCTACTCCCGGCCGAAGCCTACGGCATGGTCCTAGGCCGCGATCCCCAAAACAAGCACTTGACCGGGGCATCGGACGGCGAGTTATACGCGAAGGCCTCCACCATGACATAGGCTCTGGAACTGGCAGCGACGCCGGCGACTGGAACACGCGCGCCTATTTTGGATCTTGGTTCGCCTTCAGATCGTCCGGCGTGACATCGCACTTTGCCCCAATGGCTGGAATCTCCACTTTGGCGGTCCACAGGATGGCGTTCACCACCATTTGCCGCTGATCCTGCAGGCCCCAGTTGTGGTGAAAGTGTCCGCCGGTGAATCCGAAGCCGCGGCCGCCATCTTCGCGCTCCACGGCCCAGGCGACCGTCTCCTGCTCCGGCTTGTCCTTGGGCAGCATAGTGGTCAGGATGGGCACCAGGCGCTTGTCGTCCTTGCGGAACACGATGCGGTAATACCATTCGTCGGTGCTGCGAAAGCTATCCCAGCCGCGCGAGATCGGGTGTGCGGGCGCGGCCTGGGTCACTTCCACGTCGTTGACCGGATTTTGCGAATAGGGCCGCCGGTAGAATCCGCCGATCCATTCCAGCAACTCCATACCGCCATGGTCGCCGGGCACTTCCACCGCGTAATGCAGGCACGCCAGGCCCACGCCCTTTTTCATCAGCTTGCCCAGCGCCGCGAGACGGTCGTCGGCCAACAGCGGATGGTTCTCGCCCCCATCCATATACAGCACGATAGAGCTCGCGCCCTCGAAGAAAGAGTCGTCCGCGGGCCAGCCGCCCTTCACCACGATCGCGTCCACACCGGGATTCTGGCGCAGGCACTTGGCCAACAGCATCGAACCGGCGTTGAACTCGTGCTCTCCGGCGCCGTGGCTCGGCTTGCCGGCCACGATTACGATTTTAGCCGGCGGCGCGGCGAGCGCGGCCCAGCAGATGGCGATCAGCAGCCAACCGGATCTGCTCATTTGTGTTCCTTTTGAAGCCACTCGCGCAATCCATTTTTCTTCTTCACGGGCTTCACTGGCTTCACTTCGGGCTTCGTCTGGTTGTCGATCGCCGCCAGCGCGATGGGCGCCATGATGCGGTAGCCCTTAGCATTGGGATGCAGACCGTCGTCCGCCAAATCGGCCTGCAGGAATCCGGCACTGTCCACCACGGCCGTATAGTAATCCACGTATGGGAAATGGCGCTGCTCGCAGAAGTTCTTCAGCCAGCCGTTGACCTCCAGAATCTTGGCGGGCGGCAAGTGCGCGGTCCGGGCGTACTGCGGATTGACGTCTTTGTGGTAATCGCTCACCGGCAAGAGAGAGGCGAACATCGGCTGGATATGGTGGGCCTCCGCCAGATCCGCGATCATCGACAGATTGTTTTCGATAGCGCTCACCGCCACACTCCGCCCGAGATCGTTGATGCCGGCCAGCACCAGCACCAAACGGGGCTTGAGATCGACCACATCGGCCTTCATGCGGCCCAGCATTTCGCCGGTGATCTGGCCGCCGATGCCGCGGTTGACGAAGTCGCGCTCGCTGCCGTAATACTCGTTAAGCCGCCAGCCGTCGGTAATCGAATCGCCCAGAAATACAACGCGCGGCTTCTGCGCGGATGGCGCGCCGAGTTTCTCGTTGGCTTCCGCGTAGCGCTGCAGGTTGTCGCGATCCGGATTGTGCAACTGCGCTTCCTTCGCATCCAACATGGCGCGGAAATGCGCGTCGAGCCGGTCCACTGCATCGCGTAGCTCCCCGAACTGCCGCCGCCCTTCGTCGGGAAAAGGATAGGGCTTCGGCACCGTGTCGGCGATGGCCAGGTAGGCGCGCGCGACGTTCAGAAAAGTGTAGGTAGTCCCGGCGTTTCGCGGAGCGGTTTCCAGATTGGCCAGGGCCTGGCGGGCATCTTCCAGCGCGGGCGCGCCGGCGCGCGCCAAGCCGGGCACGGCCAAGCCGGTGGATTCCATCAGTTGCACGGCGCGCCGTTCCAGCTTCAGCGCCTCCTGATCCGAAAGCAATGCGCCGCCGCTCTGGGCAAACGCCATCGCCGCAGCCGCCCAAAAACAGGCGAGCCATTTCATGATTTTTCTTCCTTCTCCAGTTGTAAGGTAATGGTGCCGATCGTAAACTGCAGGCGCACACGGATCTGCACCGGCAACTTGCGGGCGTCGTCCGTCAGCCAGATGTGGAGATGCCCGTAGCGCCGGTACAGCACATCGTTAAACAGGAAAGCCTCGTAACGGATGGTCTTGAACGCTCCGGCGGGCGTCTTGATATCCTCGCGCTGTTGCGCTTCCACGCGCGCCAGCACGCTTCTCTTGCCGTCGCTGACGGCCACCTGGGTGGTCTGTCCGGGCTGCAGATTCAGCGTGCGCAGCGAGTACAGGCCGCCCAACACGTCGTGCACGCACCCCGGGATATCGATCTCGTGCGCGTTTACCACCGCCTTCTTGTCCAAATCTCTCTCCAGGTATTCGGCTTTGCGCGCCTCGCGGTTGAAGGTCACGCTGGTCTCCTTATGCCGGCTGCCCTCTTCCGACTTCAGGAAAGAGCCGGATGAGCACAAGTCCGATTCCAGGTTCGAGACGTAATCGTTATTTACCTTGAAGAGCTTGGAGACCAGGCCGGTGGATTCCAGGTGCAGGTCGGCCTGCCAGCCCGGATTGGAATGATGCGGCGTAGCGCCCCATATCAGGTGGGCCTTGCCGGCCGTCACTAGCCGCCATTCCACCGTGTATCCAAGCGATTCGTGCGCGGGGATCGCGCCGGGCGCGGCCGCGACCACGGGAGTTACGAATAGCAGGAGCAGCATCCGGACTGCTGTCATTACAGCCAGTGTAACGCGTTCCGTATACTATGTTTTGGACCCGCTCCTACAAGTTACGGGCAACGGACTCTATTGCGCGGGCGGCGATTTCTACGTGGATCCGTGGCTTCCCGTGGATCGCGCCGTCATCACGCACGCGCATTCCGATCACGCCTGCCCGGGGTCGCGCGCGTACATGGCGGCGCGGCGCGGAGAGGCTTTGCTACGGGCGCGTGTGGGCGGTGAGGCTGCCATTCAGGCGCTCGACTATGGCGAGACAGTGCGGCTGGGCGGCGTGCGCGTCTCGCTGCATCCGGCGGGCCACATCCTCGGTTCCGCGCAAGTGCGGATCGAATCCGGCGGCGAGGTGTGGGTCGTTTCCGGCGATTACAAGCTGGAGCCCGATCCGAGTTGCGCGGCGTTCGAGCCGGTGGCTTGCCACACTTTCGTTACCGAGTCCACGTTCGGCTTGCCGATCTATCGTTGGCCGCCCGAAGCCGAGGTGCTCGCCGAAATCCAAAGCTGGTGGGCCGCCAATCGAGAGGCCGGCAAGGCCAGCATGCTGTTCGCCTACAGTCTGGGCAAGGCGCAACGCGTGCTCGCCGGCGTTGACGCCGCGGCCGGTCCGATCTACACGCACGGGGCGGTCGAGAATTTCTGCCGGCTGTATCGCGAAGCGGGCATCGCGCTGGCTCCTACAACGCACGCGGCTTCCGCGCCTGCGGCTACGGATTGGAGCCGTGCGTTGATCCTGGCGCCGCCTTCGGCGAACGGCTCGCAGTGGATGCGCCGGTTCGGACCGCTTTCGACCGGTTTCGTCTCGGGCTGGATGCGTATTCGCGGGGCGCGCCGGCGGCGCTCGCTGGACCGCGGCTTCGTGCTGTCGGATCACGCCGATTGGCCGGGTCTGATGTCCGCGATTCGCATGTCCGGCGCGGCCCATGTTTGGGTCACTCACGGCTATCGCGCGCCGGTTGTGGAGTGGTTGAAGCAGCAGGGACTCGATGCCCAGGCCATCGAGACCCGCTTCGAAGGCGAGCAAGATGAAACCGGCGGCGAACCTGCCGAGGCCGAGCCATGAGAGCGTTCGCCGAGTTGTACGCCGCCCTTGACGAGACCACCAAGACCAATGAGAAGGTGGAAGCGCTCACGCGCTACTTTTCGCGTGTGCCACCGGCCGATGCCGCCTGGGCGGCCACTTTCCTGATCGGCCGCCGGCCGAAGCGGCTGCTGGAATCGCGCAAGCTGGCGCAGTGGGCCACCGAGGAATCCGGCATCCCAGAGTGGCTGTTCGGCGAATGCTACCACGCCATCGGCGACTTCGCCGAGACCATCGCGCTGCTGCTGCCGCCCGCGCAGTCTTCAAGCAACCTGCCGTTGCACTACTGGATCGAAGAGCGTCTGCTTTCCTTGCGCGACGCCGATGACGAAGCCAAGCGCGCCTCGCTGGTTGCCGCCTGGCGCGAGATGGACGAACGCCAGCGCTTCGCCTGGAACAAAATCATTACTGGAGAGTTTCGCGTGGGCGTATCGCAAAGCCTCGTGGTGCGCGCCGTGGCGGCGGTCGGCGGCCTGGACGCCGCGGTGGTCTCGCATCGCCTGATGGGCGACTGGCAACCTACCGCCGAATTTTGGTCGCAACTCGTGGCCCCCGACACGCGCGATGCCGATATCAGCCGCCCCTATCCTTTCTTCCTCGCGTATCCGGTGGAAGGCCCCATTGGGGAGCTTGGCGGCATTCGCGAATGGCAGGTCGAATGGAAATGGGACGGCATCCGCGCCCAGTTGATTCGCCGCAATGGGCGCACGTTCGTGTGGTCGCGCGGGGAGGAGTTGATGACGGACCGTTTCCCGGAACTGCAAGCCCTGGGCGCGCGATTGCCGGAAGGCGTAGTACTGGATGGCGAGATTCTGCCCTGGAAGAATGGCGAGCCGCTGCCGTTCGCCCAGATGCAACGCCGCATCGGCCGCAAGGTGCTGGGTCCGCGGATCCTGAGTGAAGCGCCGGTAGTCATAGTGGCTTATGACCTGCTGGAGTTAGACGGTGATGATATTCGGGAGCGTCCGCTGGAATTCCGCCGCGCGCGATTGGAAGAGATCGCGCCGCTGGATTCCGCGCTGATTGTGTCGCCTGTGGTGCGGGCGGACACCTGGGCGGCACTGACGGTGCTCCGCGAGGAGGCCCGCGCGCGCAAGGTGGAGGGCTTTATGCTGAAGCGCCTGGGCTCGCCCTATCGCGTGGGACGGCGCCGCGGCGACTGGTGGAAATGGAAGATCGCGCCCTACTCGGTGGACGCCGTGCTGATTTACGCGCAACCCGGCAACGGCCGCCGTGCGAGCCTTTTCACCGACTACACTTTCGGCGTTTGGGACGGCGACAAGTTGGTGCCGTTTGCGAAGGCCTACTCAGGCCTGACGGACGACGAGATTCGGCAGGTGGACGCCTTCGTGCGCGGCAATACGATCGAGAAGTTCGGCCCGGTGCGCGCGGTGAAGCCAGAATTGGTTTTCGAACTGGCGTTCGAAGGAATCCAGCGTTCGCCGCGGCATCGGTCGGGGATTGCGGTGCGTTTCCCGCGGATGGCTCGCTGGCGGACGGATAAGAAGGCGGCGGAGGCGGATACGATAGAGACGATACGGGCGCTACTACTGCCGGGCAGTGCTATTGAGTGAGCCGCTGCTCAATTTTCGCGACGCGGCGCGCCAGTTCGTCGATGGCACGCTGTTGGGCAGCCTGAGTACCGGACAGTTCGCCGTCGAACTTCTCGCCGGCAGTGAGGGCCTTTCCGATCCCGGCCATTTGAAACTCGAAAACACTGAAGCGGGAATCCAGCCGGTCTACGCGGCGTTCGATCAGATCCAAGCGTTGTTCGATATGGTCTAGGCGTTTGTAAACTTCGTCGAACTTGAGGTCAACATGCTCTTCAATTGCGCGCATCGCCGCAAAAAGCACTTGGTTGTTGGCGCTGATCGCCGAACTCACAGCGGAGTTGACTATCGCGCGGATTTGTTCGAGATCTTCCTGGGTCATCGGGGTGGCTCTACCTCACTATACACTCTTTGCCGCCACCCCGCACTTCTCCCTCAATTGTCGTAAGGCTTTCCCTCGGCGAGCGTTTTGGCCATGGATTCCAGGTTCTTCTTGTTCACCGGATCGGGGGCCTGCCCGACCGCCTTTTGGGCGTATTCCGCCGCTTTCTTGTAGTCGCCGATGGCCATGTAGCCGCGCGCCAGTCCGACGTTTATGGGCCACGCATCGCCATTCCGCTCGGCATTGAACTTGAAGATTTCCAGGGCCTCATCATTTTTTTTCGCGGCGAGCAATTGGCGGCCGTACTGATGGATCTGTAGACTCGTCGCGGAGGGGTGGTGTACCGCGGCCTGCATGATGGTCTGAGCATCCGCAACGCGGCCCATTTTGGTCAGTACCAGCGCCTTAGTGCTAAGGGTATCGAAGTTAGTCTGGCCCAGGGAAGGCGAGTTCAGCGCCAGTTCCGCCCAGCCCAAAGCGTCCTCCAGGTGTACCCCGGCTTGGACGCAGAACTGCGCGGCTGCGTCATATGCCTGCGGATTGAAGCCAGCGGAGCCGGTGAGCTCCTGGCGCAGCTTGGTGACATAAATCTCGTTGACGTTGTCCACTTTGATGTTGAACGGCACAGCGAGTTCTTCCCACTGCAACTCAGCCGTAGCTTCGGCCGGACGGCGGGTGCTGAACTCATAAGTCAGCCACTCGCGGTATTCGTGCTTGGCAGGCTTGACTTTTACGCGCAATGCGTCCTGGCTTTCGTCATAGAAGAAGCTGCCCCAGGCCGAAGAGTTCTTCGAGAAAATGACCGTCCATTCGTCCGGTTCCGCAATAAGATGTAATCCATACCTGCCGGCAGCAAGCGGCTGGCCTTCAATGGTTACCGGATCGGAAACTGTAAAAACGGTATTCTCGTTGGCGCCGCCGCGCCACGGGCTTAGCTTACCGCCGCTGACACCCAGGTCCGTCATGCCGTAAGGGACCAGCTTGCCCCAGATCTGGCCGCGCCTGTCAGTGCCGGCGGGTCCGTGTACGGCGGGGCTGGAATAGTCGATGGTAACCTTCACCGGGCCGATGAACTGAGTCACCGATGCCTTCTGATTGTTTCCGCTGGGCGGAAGAGTTAAAGCCGGATATTGGGCAAATAGCGATCCCGAAAGGGATAGAGCGAGAGAGAACTCAAGCAGAGTACGCATACGACAGCAGACGCGGCAACTCCGGATTCGTTTGGTCCTTGTTCAGTTCTTCCCGCGGAATTCGTCAAGCGAACAAGGACGCGAGTTGGAGCGTGAAACCGGGCAGCAGTTCGGTTTCAAGCGGCTGACTCCATTCCAGGGACCGGGCGGTTTCTCCGCGATGGATCAGCACCGTCCGCGATTTCGGGTAGACCTGCCACACTTCCGTAGTCCCGTTTCGCAGGTAGGCGCGGACCTTGTCGTGGCTTTCGGAGGCGCGTTCGCTCGGCGAGATGACTTCGATGGCGATGTCCGGCGCGCCGGGTATGGGAACCTTGTCGGGATTCAGGCGGGAAGCGTTTTCCCCCAGCACAACAGCGACATCCGTGCGGACCCGATCATTGTCCGACAGGGCAAATTCGACATCCTGGTAGGCCAGGCCCGTCATCCGGCCTTGACGGAGATATAGTCGCACAACCAGCAGTATCTCAAACACAATGTCCTGATGACGCGGCGTGGGGCTGGACACAGAAATCAACTCCCCGTTGACCAACTCCCACTGCCGGCCCTCTTCGTAGGGCATGGCGTCGAACTGGGCGCCGCTGATAGTAGTGACCGTGGCCATTGGAAGTATTATGCCATGCGCACGTGCGTATGTCGATACTCTGGGCGCCGCTGATAGTAGTGATCGTGGCCATTGGAAATCTCTACTCATTATGGCTCAAAATGTGCAGCCGCGCCGTAGTAGCGCGGCGCGATAAGCTTATAGTTTCTGCGATGCATGAGTTTCAAGCCATTCTTTTCGATTTCGACGGCGTTCTGGTGGATAGCGAGCCGATACACTGCGAATGCTGGCGGGAGGTGCTGGCGCCGTTGGGGGTGCCCGTGACCTGGGAGGTCTATGCGGCGCACTGCGTGGGCGCGGTGGATAGCAAAATGGTCGAGGTCTTCGCCAGGCTGTCGGATCCGCCGGCGGATCCAGCGAAGCTTTGGGAGCAGTATCCGCTGAAGAAGCAGCGATTCCGCGAGCGCATGGCCGCGAACGCGCCGTTCGCGGAAGGCGTGGCGGAGTTCTTTCGCGAACTTTCCGGGCAATACAAACTGGGCGTGGTGTCTTCGAGTTCGCATGCCGAAATCGAGCCGTTTCTGGAGGCGGTGGGAATTCGCCAATATCTGGGAACCGTGGTTGGGGGCGACGATGTAAAGCGCCACAAACCGGCTCCCGATCCTTACGTGCTGGCGGGACAGCGGCTGGGAATCCACAGCGCACTGGCGGTGGAAGACTCGCCGCCGGGCATGGACAGCGCCCGCGCTGCCGGTTTTGCGGCGTTACACATCACCGATCCGGCGCGCATGATGGACGCGGTGCGAGCGCGGCTGGGCATAGGGACCGGCGAGGTGGCCCATCCTACCTAAGCTCGCGGCTCCAACGAGGCACATTGCGGCCCGCGTAGCGTGAAGCGAGGCGGAGTTGGGTCCACGTCTACCGCAAGATCACAGGTCTCAGTCCGCGCGCCGCTTGTTCGAAGCTGCCGGCATGTTCGACGCCGTCGCGGATCGCGGCTGTAGTGGCAGGCCCAAGAAACCTGGGAACGGGAATTCTCTCTCCGTCCAACCGGTCCAGGGGCGTCTCATTGGGCGCCAGGACGATGGCCGGCTGGCGATCTGCAGGCAATGCCCAGAGATGTTCCTCCTCGCTCTGGTCCGCAGCGTTCAGCCCGAAGGAGTTCCCCGGATGCCAAATGCTGGTCTTGCTCCGATGTGGCTGCCCAGGGAGGTGGCCTGAACGTCCGCCAGCGGGGTTAAATGCCCGCGCGGGCTTAACCCCGCCCTCCAATGCAGGCACCGGTTTTCATCGTCGCTGCAAGCGGATCAGTTCGGTCACTGGCAGCGGCACCACTTCGCCCTGTACCTCGCCAATTACCGCGGCGGTATGCGCAAAAGCCAGCGGGTCTCCCGTGACGAAATGCACGATGCGGCCCGGATCGCCCGTCGGCGGGTCGCCGCCCATACTTCCGTTGACTGCCTGCGCCAGCGCTTCGGCGCTATCCACCAGCCTGACCGAATCGCCCACCACGCGCTGGATGGCATCGTGCAATAGCGGGTAGTGTGTGCAACCCAGTATGAGTGTGTCAATGCCCGCACGTCCGTCGAGATAGTGATGCAGCAGCAGGTCGCACTCCGGCGAACTGGCTAGCCCTTCCTCCACGACGTGGACCAGCATGGGGCAGGCGCGCGCCCACACGGTTAAGCCGCGCTGTTCGAGGCGCCGCTGGTAGGCGCCGCTGGCGATGGTGCCCTTAGTGCCGATCACGCCGACGCGTCCCGTGCGCGTGAGACTAGCGGCGGCTTCCACGCCCGGCTCGATCACCCCCCAGATGGGAATCGAAAAGTGTCCGGCCATTTCCGGTAAGGCTGAAGCGGAGGCGGTATTGCAGGCGATCACCACGCCCTCGACGCCAGCCGCGCGCAGGAACTCCGCGATGCCGTAGGCGAACTCGGCGACCATGGCGGCGGGCTTGCGCCCGTAAGGGACGCGCGCGGTGTCGCCCAGGTAGACGAAGTCGCGGTGCGGCAGCTTACGGCGCAGGGCTTTCAGCACGGTCAGGCCGCCAACACCGGAATCGAAGATGCCGATGGGCCGCTTCAGCGGATAGGGCAACAGTGTTTCACTCACTTGGCTGGTTACCGGAACGGACGCTTCCGCTCTTGCCGCTTGCACGTTGGGAACCACGGGGGTTATGCTTCCATTCTACCGGCTATGAGAACACTGATACCGACCTTCGCGATTTGGGCGGTTGCCTTGGGGCACGCTCTGGCACAGGCGCAAGACCCGGGCCGCCTGGAGAACCTGCGCGGCAAGACCGTCATGCTGTTCACGCCGCATCCCGACGACGACACGTTCTGCTGCGCCGGCACGCTGTACAAGCTGGCGAAGAACGGCAACCGCATCCACATTGTGATCTACACCAACGACGACAAGGGTTCGTACGATCCCGACATGACCAGCGAGCGGCTGGCGCGCATCCGCATGCACGAAGAGGAAGAAGCCTGCCGGATCGTCGGCATTCCCAAAGAGAGCATCCTGTGGCTGCAGTATCACGACGGGATGTTGGAATACGCCAACCCGCGCGATCTGGTGGAACAGGTAACGGGGCTGATCCGCAAGGTTCGTCCCGACGTGGTGCTCAGCGTGGACCCCGGCGCCGATTACGTGCGCTGGCACAAGACCGACCACCGCATGGCGGCGAATAACACGATGGACGCGATCCGCGCAGCGGAATGGCACCTCTACTTCCCCAACCAGCGGCTGCACGACGGGCTGGAGCCTTGGCGCGTGCCGGAGGAATATTATTACTACGCGGGCAAGGACGCCAATTACTTCGTCAACATCGACGACGTGGCCGAGATCAAATTGAACGCGGCGGTGGCGCACGTGAGCCAGTTTCCGCCAGCGGTCGAGAAGTACAGGGCGGATTGGGATGCGGAGGCCCTGGAGAAGCTGAAGGTAGAATTGCGGCAGATGGGGAAGAAGGACGGGCACTACGTGGAGGCGTTCCGGCGGGCTACGGGGTTTAACGAGGAGTAGGTACCGCCAGCGCTGGTTCCAGCAGGCCGCCGTGTGGCGACCGCATCCACGTAGACGAAGACGGCGCAGGCCCTGGCAAGGTGCTTCCAGGTGCGCGAACGAAGGGTTTTGAAGAGTTCGTGCGTCGGCAATCGCGTGATAAAGAGGATTCTGTGCGATGGGCAGCAGAACGGCAAATCAGAGCCATGTCAGGGCGGCGGCTCCCACGATGGTTGCGAGGCCGCGATTCATTCGATACCGGTTTTCGGGGCGTTACTACCCCCACCGGGGGGCAAGCTTCGCTCGCATGAGGCGGATTGAAAGCCGTCCCTCGCGTCATCCCATCGCCGACGGCCACGTTACATCGCGTGTAACAGACGCCATAAACAGACGAGAATCAATTCGTTAGCTGTAAACCTGAAATACATGGACTTTACAGGCGCGAGCGCTTGCTTCGCCAGCCGATTTCGGGAAAACTCTGAGTGTTCGGCACCAAGGAGTTGTTATGACGAAACGATTCACAAGCCAAGCTTTGGTTTGGTTCATGGCGGCAGCCTGCGGTTTGTGCGGCGCCGCGCGCGTCCGGGCCGCCCAGGTTGTCGCACTGGGCACGGACTATCTCACAACGGCCCCGGGCACTCAATTCAATGTTCCCGGCATTGGCCTGATCCAGTTCAAGGGCAAACCTCTTACCGGTTTGGGCACTACCGACACGGTGGTGGAGCGCCAGGAGGACGCGGACCTGGCGCCCGGTCAGGCCACCATACCAATTCAAGTTACGGAATTGTCGCTGGAGAGCACCGCGCCGGTGACCATTAACGGGTTGTCCTGCAACGTTTCCGTGACTCTCAATGCCGCCAACCTGGCGCAAGACGTGGGCAGCATGACGATCGTCGCGAGTCCCGCTACATTCGACTCCACTTTCACATTGTTTTATATCCTCACATTCACGACTGCAGCCGGTCAAACGTGCCGTCCGCCGATTACGGGCAACTGCCAGTTCGGGCAAAACGGGGCTTCGTGGAACACCGCACCCTTGCCCTCCGCGTTTTTGGTGACTGGCCCCGACAACTGCACGCCCACGACTCCGCCTACAAGCGGCCATTGCCTGGGCACGAAAGATCAGAAAGCAAACGAGCACAAACCTCTGGCTAAGGGTGCGGTGGATTTCTACGTGGCCGGCACGGCGCTTCACATGACTGGCGGCGGCCAACACGTGGTTTATGCCGCGTGCCAAAGCGCCAGTTCCTGCTCGCAATCGCAGTAGAAGTTCCAGGGCAGCGAACTACACGTCCCAGTACTCTTCCTGTCTGGCCGTTAAAATTCTCAGAAATCCGTTATCATGCGACGGCTAATGGGTGTATACTACGCCCACCAGCACTCGAACGGGGTTCTGGATTAACGGCAGGAACCTGGGAGAACACCCTAATGCGGCCCTCCCAAATACAGTTTGCACAAGAGGAGACACAAGATGAAAAATCGATTGTTCACGCACGCAGCCGCCTGTTGGCTGATCGCCGCCGGCGCCGCGAGCGTTCTAGGGATCGCAAGCGGCCAGGACACGGACGCCAAAACCAAGCTCACCACGATAGCGGCGGGCAGCGATTACCTGCAGACGGGACCTGGCACACAGGCCACACTGCCTATCGCCGGCAGTCCCGTAGTTACCCTTACGGGTGTGCCGATACCCGGCTTCGGCAATTCCGACACTATCATGCAACGCACCCAGGACGCGGTTTTCTCGACGGCCGGCGACGCGGAGCCCGACACGCTCGAGGCCGTAGTCCCGATTACTTTGACGGCGTTGAACCTGACGGGCACCGTAGCAGGCCCGAACGGCGGCAATTGTACGGTCAACCTCACCGTGGCGCCCAGTCCGGCGAGCACTGGGACATTGACGCTCACGAAAGCTAGCGCCACCGCAACTTCGGGTGGTTACCACTCGGACGTAAATGTGTACTTCAATGCCACGTTTACGCCCATCTCGCCCAATACGACCTGTTATCCGCCAATTACCAAGGCGCCTCCTTGCAAGTTCAAACAGGCAAAAGGAAAGTGGAGCACCACTCCGGTGGCGGGCGAGTTTTTGTACACGGGCACATACCCGGGTGTGCAGTATAACCAGCACACCGGCCTTCCGGCGGGATACGCGGACTTCTACATGACGGCGCCGCAGACGGACGCAGCGGCTACGGCCGCACACGCCACCTGCGAGGCGCTCGCGGCGGCGGGCACGCCCTGTCCGCCGGGCACTACCGTGCGTTAGGAGGACTGAACGGAAGATCGACCGATGCCCCGCATCTGTTACGGGCGGGGCATCGGCGGGCGATACCAATGAACCTGGTGGTGGGACCCTACGGCGATGTATAAGCCAACCAGCACACGGCGCTCCGGCCAGGATATGCGGACTTCTACATCACGCAACCTCAGACGGCCTCAGCGGCCACAGCCAAACACGCTACCTGCGAAGCGCTGGCGGCGGTAGGCACGCCCT
>Ga0209274_10001176_pt1 | contig 13655 bp, 9 predicted proteins | sample HubBroMetageREF1_FD_188343 | JGI IMG/M metagenome (GOLD analysis project Ga0209274, IMG submission 188343) | Reference soil microbial communities from the Hubbard Brook experimental Forest, New Hampshire, USA - Hubbard Brook CCASE Soil... | ecosystem: Environmental > Terrestrial > Soil >...
ACCGGCGAGGAACCACAACAATGAAACGAGAATCCCACCAACCACCCAATGTTGCCTTGCGAGTTGAAACCATTCATTCACCATAAAGCCCCCCAGCCCCCCCGCGCGACTGTCAGAAACTACTTGCCCACCCTGGCGGCAATGGATTCATTTGCCCCGCTGACTGCCGACCAACTGTCGCACAGCCAGCATTTGCGAGAACGTCGAGGCCTGTACCCGCGATAATTGCAGGGGCCGCGCCAGCTTTTCCGGCAGTTTCCGCGAGGTCAACCACCGCAGTCGTGGCCGACGGGATCACGGTGGCGGATGTTGAGGTTACGCTTAAGAATTCGGTGGTCCCAATCTGTCCGCTTACCCAGCTTGCTGTATTAGCTAACGCGATTTTCGCTGCCGGGAGAACTGTCCAGTCAGGCAGGGCATTCCGGAAATTGGTCGCAAGATTGTAGAGGCTGAAGAACTGAATACCCTTAGCTGCCGCTGAGTTGTTGTATCCAGCTAAGCATTGGCTAGTGACCGATTTCGCAACGTTCGCATTGGCTCCGTTGTTTGCGGCGGATGGGCCGACACCTGATGCCCATAGTGGTAGTGGCAAGAAGTCTAGGTCATCTTGAAAGGTTGGGACCTGTGATACATCAGCGTTAGAATTCGCAATGAACGTGGGGTCGGGCGCCTCCACCCAGTTTCCGCCTGCGTTGCCACAGCTGAAGTCGTTACCTCCGCCTTCCTCGTCTGCGATCACATTCCCGCCGCTGTCAGCACAGTAGTCCAAGCCTAGCGGGTCTCTATAACTCAACGGGTTGTTTCCAGCGTAGGCATACTGGTTCCATCCCGAACCGGCAGGATCCGGCGAAAGCCAGCGTCCTGCGTAAGAGAGCTCCCGGTTTGGCGTATCCCACATAATGGGCGTGGTCGTACCTGGAGCAAGATCAGCGATAGTGCCCGCAAAGACCTGATACTGACCATTATTTGCGCCGAACATATTATATATCTCGCCGTAAGGTGTGTAGGCCTGGTCGGCGCTAACCGTGTTGTTGCTCGTACTGGAAACAATTCTAGCGTTCCCCAGCCAGTCGTTGTGTAGATACTCGCAACACGAAGTACCTATCGTCTCAACCGTTCCAGAACTTGTGGGCCAACGACCGGTAAGGATGGTCGTCCCTTCCATAACAAGTTCACCCGCCTGCGTGTACCAGTATGTGCGCCAGGTGCTGTTGACACTAGCCTCCACCATGCGCCCGAAGGCATCGTAGGTGAAGGAAAGAGTCTGCCCGCCTCCGTTGTCGTAGGCGGTGGAGAGGTTCTTACCTTCGGCGTCCCAAGTATAAGTGTTAAATGTGTCTTTCAGCACGTTCCCGTTGGCATCGTAGCTGGTGCCGCCAAGCGTGTAGCGATTCGTGCTGGAACTGTAGCCCGGCTGCCACGTGATGCCCGTAGCCCCTGTGGGCACTGACTTTGTGAGGTTCCCAAAGGCGTCATAGGTGAACTGCTGTTCCCACACGGAACCGCTATTACAACTGACGCTGCTAATGCGAACCAGGTCGTCGGCACTGTAATCACAGGTCTGTGCATCGGCGTGCTGGTGGACGGGGATTTCTACCGGGTTTGGGGTTGGGCGTTTCCACGGTCGTTGGTGGATTCAGAAACTGGCTGATATTGGGCTCATCGGGGTCAATGAGTGTAATGGCGATGTTATGTCAACTACGCCATGCCCCAAGAGCATCCTTTCTAGCTACCACGGGGGAACTTCCAGGCTGGAAGTCCGTATAGTCTTTCAGGCCATACTTGTTCGCAATGTTAGGGGGCGGTCTTGAGAAATAGCCTGTCATCGAGGACGCTGACTGCGCTCGTAGTTTTGTGTGTTGCGTGCGCGGCGCACGCGCAGCGCGTTGTTGATCAGGGCACAGTGATCGAAAATGTCACTCTGATCTCGCCGGAACGCGACGCTCCGCTGCTTCGTGCTGATGTTGTTCTACGCGACGGCAGGATCGCTGAGATCGGAAGGAGCTTGGTCCCCGGTCCACATGCCCGGCGGATAAACGGCAGTGGGCGATTTCTCATCCCCGGACTGATCGATTCCCACGTGCATGTAGGTCACTCCGCTGCGCTGGATGACGACGCAATCGACGCCCATCCAGAACTTTGGGCTGCTTATCGTGCGCAGGTTCCCCGTGCTTATCTCGCCTTCGGCTTTACCTCCATCGTCGATCTCGACCTCGCGCCCAGCGACCAGACATGGTTTGAAAACACAACGTTGCATCCCCACTTCTATTCGTGTGGGAGAGGAATAAAGGTTGCTGGCGGATATATGGCGCTCAATGTTCCAGCGCTCTCATCGCCGAACTTTCCCAACCTGATCTATGAACCGAAAGAAGCGGGACATTGGCCGAAATCACTGGACCGGGGCGACTACACGGCAGAACGAGCGGTAGCACGCGCGGCGGACGCCGGAGCCATTTGCGTGAAGGCTTTCGTGGAATCGGGATTCGGCATTTTCAACTGGCCTTATCTGCACACCGAGAACCTGCAAAAGATTCAGGCTGCCGCTAGAGCCCGCAAGTTGGTGCTCATGGTCCATGCCAACAGCATTGATAGTTGGCGATCAGCGCTCGATGCTCATGCTGACATCATTGCGCACGGTCTCTGGGTTTGGCCGGGCGATTTCGGCAATTCCGTACCCCCGGCAGCCGCGAGCGACGTGATCGCCGCCGCAGCGCGCGCGGGTGCGCATGTGCAACCGACGATGCAGACAGTTGCCGGGGAGCGCGCTATCATCGATGCGCGCCTGCTCGACGATCCCAGACTCACCCTCGCACTGCCGCCGCCGGTAATAAGTTATCTGCGGTCATCTGAAGCGGTGATGGGCCGGACCGCGCTGCTGGACGAATATCGCAAGGCCTCCCCGCCGCCCGGCTTCGAACCATTGCTCATGGCTGCCATCGAAAGGACGCGAGCAACGTTCAAGCTCATGCTGCAGGACCATGTTCCTCTCCTGTTCGGCAGCGACACTCCTGGGGTCGATGGCTTCGGCAATCCGCCGGGGCTGAACGGGCGGCTCGAATTGCAGAATTGGGCGAACGCCGGGGCTCCCCTATCCCTAATCCTGCGCGCCGCGACGCTCGACAACGCAACGGCCTTGGGACTGTCGCACGAACTAGGTTCCATCGAGGTTGGGAAAAGAGCTGACCTACTGCTGCTCAAGGAAAATCCACTCGCAAATGTTTCGGCTTACGACTCAATAGAAACAATCTTTCTCAACGGCGAGCCAATCGCGCGAGAATCGCTGCGGGCGCACAATTAGCGAAGAGCAGCCCACAATCCATCACGTTCGAAACCCAGCGAATCGCACCGGTGCTTCGAGCAAACAGGAAGTCAACCGCTGTTAACGGGCGAATTACACTCATTGAGGTTGTTCTGATCGTGTCTTAAGCTTGACGGAGCCGGTGAAGACGCTTCAGCTTGGAACTATCGAGAGCTTTTCTTGCGCGTGATCCCCGGAGGCGAGGAGGGGAGACTTCGGTGGGCAATCACGCGTCTTCGTCGGGAAAAACGAGAAGAATACTTCCGAAGTGACACTCGCCGACGCCCAGGGAAAGCCAAGGATCAGAATGACAGTCGAGAGTGCTGGCCAACCGACCCTTGAGTTTCTCGATAAGGATGGGAAAATCGTTTACAGCCTCCCACCAGGTGGTGGAAAGTAGGATTCCGCGTTCGCTTCGTCGGGAGCGATCCCGGTCAATGAGCCCTCTTTGTAGGTTATCTCGGTATTAGTATTGTCTCGCCAAGAAATCCTAAGGAACGCTCAATGAAGCATAAGCCCCTCCTTGTTGCGGGTGCCGGTCTGGTGGCCATCTGTGTCGTGGCGTGCTCCGGTCAAACTGCCAACAGTAGTTCGACTCAGGACGTGGGAACGCTGGCCAGCGTCGAGGTCGGCGACAAATGGGGCTTCATCGATGCGAAGGGTAAGGTGGTCATCCGCGCTGATCCGTTGGGCGAGAATGCCAGCCCTGCCGGATGGCTCGTGCCCGTGCCGTCCACCGTTTTTGCCTTCGACAGCTCGAACTTATTCTCGAGGCTGGCAACGCCGTCCTTCCATGCGTAAATGAAGAGCATGTCGGTGTTGCCGCCGGAGACGCAGAGGCGATGACCGTCGGGCGAGAATGCCGCGCCGTAGAACGCGCCATCCTGGAGCAGCTTCTGGGTGACCTTCCGCGTCTTCAGATCGACGACCTGAACGCCCTGCTCGCGCCAACCGCTGAGCATCACCACAACGAGCGAACGAGTCGAACAGATACGAAGCGAGAGCATAACTGGCGTTCCTCACAGACTGGGCACCAACAGTTGACAGAGTGCGGATGTTCCGCCGTTCATCAGTGTGGGACTTTACCTATCTTAGGCGCTAGTCGTCGCACCCATTTCATCGTTTTGCCTGTGTGGTCGAGGAGCAGGTCATGTCCGAAGTCTCGCTGTATAGCAGTTCCGCGCCCAAGGCCGCGCCGTTTCCGCTTCATTTTTGATTAATTTTCTCAAAAAACTTCCGTATGTCTTCGAGCAAAAGATCAGGCTGCTCAAGCGCGGCGAAGTGTCCACCCTTTGGCATCTCCGTCCTTTGTACTACGTTGTAGGTCTGCGTAATCCAGCGAAATGGAGGGACAGCTACTTCGCTCGGAAAATCTGCATATGCCACGGGAGTCTCCAGGCGTGGCATTCGCGCCGCTCCTTCTCCGGTGAGCCGATTCTCGCGATAGATTCGAATGGCGGAGCCTACCGTGTTAGTAGCCCAGTAGAGAGTGACATCGGTCAAAAATGTGTCGCGATCCACGGTCGTGAGAAAATCGCCGTTGTTGTCCGTAAGCAGTTGAAATTTAGCTGTCATCCAAGCCAACCACCCGGCCGGGGAGTCAGTCAGGGCGTAGGCAAGAGTTTGCGGTTCACTGGCCTGGAGGTAAAAAAAACTGCTCTCTTCTCGGTCAAAGTACGAAAACCGTTTCCGCTCCGCATCGCTCATTTGCGCCACTGCTTCCGGGTTCGGCGGATCCGCGGTAATAAGGTTCAAGTGAAGCCCGATCACGTGCGCGGGCGCTTGGTAAGCCATGTCACGGGCTATTAACGAACCCCAGTCGCCACCTTGGATGCCATACCGGGGATAACCTAAACGATCCATCAGAACGACCAGGGCATTCGCCATCCGCTGTGGGCCCCAGCCCCGAGTTGTAGTGGGTCCGGAGAATCCAAATCCAGGAAGCGAAGGAATGATGACGTGAAATGCCGGGCTATTTTTGTCCTTGGGATGGGTCAGGGGCTCGATCAGTGCGAGAAATTCAAGAATCGAACCGGGCCATCCGTGAATCAGCATCAGCGGTATTGCATCAGGGCGTGGCGAGCGCTGATGGATAAAATAAATCTGTTGTCCATCAATTTCCGTGGTGAACTGGTCAAAGTGGTTGATCTTCGCTTCTTGTACACGCCAGTCGTACTTGTTCTGCCAATAATCCGCCAGCTCGCGGACCTTCTTGATGTCAGCACCATACTCCCACGTCGTGCCCGGAATCTGATCGGGCCACTTGGTTTCCGCCAAACGGCGCCGAAGATCAATGAGAACCCGGTCGGGAACATGCACTTGGAACGGGTGGATTGTGGCATGCTCGGGCTTTGCCGGCAGTTGCGTTTGCCCCGGCGCAACCGAGGGGAGCAAAAGCAAAGTGGCAAGCAGAAGCCTTCTGTACCGGCAGATTCTCCCACACGCTCTCCGGGACACAGTTTCCATCACATTCTCACCCTTTCACACACACGTACTTTTTCTTGAGCTTTGACCGAGCGGAACCCCGCACGAAAAAGCTTGGGTGCGGCAGGTGCGTTGGGCACGACCGCCAGACCAGTTCAGACTGTCACAGTCGTGGCACTCTTGTTACTTTGACTTGAAGCATAAGCTTGCTCCTTTAGCGGCGAATATCCGGGGCTCTCAGGCTCGATACTTGATCCTTCGCACGCCAGGTTTGTGCAGAATAACGGCCGCACCTGTGTGGTGCGGCCGAAGGAGAGGCATTACGGGTTAGGGTTTAGTTCGAGGCCCCACACCGCAGCGGCGCCTCGAATTGTCATAGGTTAGAAGCGCACGCGGGCGGCAATCTCGATCTGCCGGTTGCCGCCGGGTTGCTCCTGCGCCGAGCCTGGCAGAGCGCCGAAACCGGCTGCGCCTACGTCCAGCCCTGTGCCCTCCGGATCAAGCCACTGATTGTGGTTGAAAACGTCGGCGAACACGCCTTGGAATTCCAGGCTGATGCCCTCCGTCACCCGGAAGTTCTTCTTGATGCTGAAGTCCATATTCCAGTAGGGCAGGCCGGTGAGTATACCAAAGCCGCCGTCCCGGTTATCTAACCCCAGAATCGGATTACGGTAGCTGTTGATCGCTGCTGTGCCTTGCGCGAAGAGATTGACCGGCAACCCGCCGGTGGCCGGCGAATTGTAGTAGGCGTGACCGTATTTGACCGGTCCAATCGGTACCGCGTTATTTTCTGTAGCATAGTTGACGTTATCCGCGGAGCCGTATTCCTGAGCAGGTCCTTCCGAGGTTGCGAGCTGGAGCGGCTCTCCGCTGCCCGTAACGAATATTGACGAGAACGTCCATCCGCCCAGCGCGTGTCCCATGAGTCCATGCTGCCCCTTGTAGAAAGGAGGCTGGTAGACAAAGAACGAGCTGAAAACGAACTTGTGGTTAAAGGACTGTACCCCGTACATCGTGTAGGGGTTGAAGACATCGTCCGCATTGAATGAACTGTCGGCTTGAACCAACGCCGATTCACCCAGGGCTTTGGACCAGGTGAAGTTTGACTGCATGGTCAATCCTCTCCAGTCCGCCATCTTCACCGAGGCGAAGCCGCCGTTGTAGTTCCCGAAGCCTGTGCTGGTGGCACTCGCGGGACCCGACGTCATCTGGACTCCGAGAGGCCCTGCGTTTGTGTTCATCATGCTGTGTGGGAAGTTGAACGGGCCACTGTCCAAGTCACTCCACAGGCTCCACACTTGAGCGTTGCTAAGGTTAGCGGTGGCATTGGGGTTCCCCGCACTGGAGGCAACGCCTTCATTAAGGGCTACGGCCTGGGTGCAGTTTGCCGGGGTGATGTTGTGTCCCCCGTACATGACTGGGCTACTGCAGTAGGTAGAGGTAGGTCCGCCGAGCGCGGTTTCGAAGAACGGTTGGGGTGTGACAGCCTGGTAGTTGCCAGCGCAACCACCGCCGGCCAGCCCCGCAATACCTCCACAGTATTGCAGCACCGTATTCTTATACGCCTGGGCGAACTGCTGTCCGCCCATCGTCATCATGTAGGGCACCGTGTTCAGCATGATGGGGTAGAACTCGTGGGTGATTCTGCGCCCTATGTAGCCCAGCTCCAATGTGACTTTGCGGGACAATTGGCGTTGAATCGTGAAATCGAACGAGTCCACCTGGTTGGGCCGGAAACCCGGATCCAACTCCGAGGCCGTATCGCCCGCAATGCCATTGAATCCGGGGAAGTACGGCTGGGGCAACGTTGCACTGGGCGGCGCAGACGACAGTGGGGCGGTCAGGCCGTCCACGCCGATGCGGAAAGCCGTCGCCGGTGTGGCTGTTTTTATTGACGCTCCGCAGGTGTCGTTACTGAGGGCAGCGCCGGTGCACTGCACCGGCTGCATCAGGCCCGGGCCCAGCAGGGGCACCAGCACCTGGTTCACACCGTTCAAGCGACCGTACACGCGGCCGTAGCCACCACGTATGACCGTGTCTTCATGGCCGAATATTTTCCCGGCCAGCGAATCGCTGTCGAAGTGCGGGTTCCAGGCCGCCGCGACACGCGGACTAAACGAGCCGTAAAACGGGTTGTAGGGGTATTTATCCCCATTTTCGGTATTGCCCACCAGGGCGAATCCGATTTCGGGATTGTATACCTGCCCCTGCAGCGCCGCCCGCCTCCGGCTCGCCAGGTAGGAGACAGCCGAAATGGGCTGGTCCGACTGATCCACCAAATCCACCTGCTTGCCATTCTGTTCCACCGGCGGCATCTCCAGCGTCCAGCCCAAACCGTAAGTCAGGGTGAACGTTGGCTTCATGTGCCAGGTGTCGCTGAAATACACGTTGTAATAAGGAATGGTGCTCTTGTCGAATGCCGGTGTCAGCGGAGGGTTCAAGGTCAGATTTGGGCCACTCCGGGTATAGAGGTTCTGAGAAACGGAAATAATGCCCAGCGCCGCCGCGGTAACGGCCGGGCAGTAGGGGATATTGGGATCCGAGCAAATCGATACATTGGACGCGAGGTCCGATCCGGCGTTTCCGTTGCCCATCAAATACACCGGTTGGTTATCGATGCCGCCGCCATTATCGGTGCGTTGATGGTAATCCCAGTTGTGCTGATAGGTGCCGCCAAACTGGAACAAGTGGTTGCCTTTCAGCATGGAAATATCGTCGCGAAACATTTGATCGTGCCCGTCCCAGAAACGGTTGCGGACTTGCTGCGTGTTTATGTTGTAGGGTCCCAAATCCTGAGTTTGGTTCTCGCCGCTCATAAATTCGAGGGCTCCGCCCAGCGTGGCGGTCTGCGGGGTAGGTCCCTGCCGGGCATATGCCCACCAGTTCCGCAGGAAGCTATAGTGGAAGTCGTTGGTGGTGTTGGTGCTGATGTTGGTGGTCAGCGCCGCTACCCAGATAAACGACTGCAGCGGCCCCTTGGATATGGAAGCCGGGACACCCTTGGTGTCGCCGGGGAAGAAGCCGCCGATATCGATCTGATCAGTGTTGCTCGTAATCAGCTTGAACCAACGATAGCTCGACATGAAGTGCTGCTTGGCCGAAAAATCGTGATCCACGCGCCCCACGGCGAAGTTGCTGGTGGTGGGCAGTGCAACGTTGGCCGAGAAGCCCTGAATGTTGGCCCCGTCGCAGAAGGTCTGCGCGCAGGTCGCATTCGACAGGGGGTCGTAGGTGTTCCATATCTGCTGCACCAGCGGGTTGATGCCGATTCCACGCGGATCGGCGCTCAGCAGGCTGAAAACCTGGCCCGTGGTGGGGTCCGTTATGCTCCCCGCTCGCAAAGCCGCTGAAGGAACGTTCCGCTGGATGGTCTGGGAATTGGGGAAGCGGAAACCTTCGTAATTGGCAAAGAAATAGGTCTTGCCGCCGAGAATTTCTTTCGGAATGAGCGGCCCGCCAATCGCTGCGCCAAAGCGGCTGTAATGGAAGCCGGGCAGTGGGACATTGTTGAAGTCATTCTGCCAACTGTTCGACGACCAGTTGTTGTCTTTGTAATATTCGTATCCCGTGCCGTGCCAGGCATTGGTTCCGCGCTTGGTCACCACCTTCACCTCGGCGCCCGCGGAACTATTGAAGTCTGCGGTTTGGCCCGCACTGTTTACCTTGAACTCCTCGACGCTATCCTGCGGCGTGGGCAGGACGCCCGAAGGCCCGCCTACCCCTGCTCCCAAATTATTCTGCTGGGCAACGCCTCCGGTCGCGTCGCCCGCCATGCTGTTAAAATATATGTTCTGACTGCCGTCCATGTCGCTGCTGTTGTTGCCGCCATCCAGCGAGAAAAAGCTCTGGTCGACCACCGCACCCGCCACGCTGCCATCGGGACTCACGCCCGGCTGCAACTCGACGAACGAGCTGACGTCGCGGCCCAATGCCGGCAGGTTGTCGATCGCGATACTCGTGATGGTGTTGCCCACCGTGGCATTCATGGTCTGCAGTTCGTTGCCGACCGTGGTCACTTCCACCACCACATTCGCGCCGCCGACTTGCAGAGCCAAATTGAGCGTCAGACTGGCTCCGACTTTCACCTCTTGGTCCTCGCTCCTAGTGGTGGCAAATCCCGCCTTGCTGGCCGTAATGCTGTAAATGCCCGGGTTAACGTCCACATAGATGTATCGCCCGGACGCGTTGCTGGTCGTGGCGCGCGCAATATTGGTCCCGGCGTCAGTCAGAGTAACTGTCGCTCCTGCCACCACCGCGCCGGTCGGATCAGTCACGGAACCGGCAACAACGCCGGTTGAGGTTGACTGCGCCCACCCAGGCAAAGAGTTGCCCACGCAAATCACCAAGAACAGAACCAGAGCCCACTTCACGCTGCGGATGTACATTGTCTCCTCCGACCAAGAGATTAAGTGTCGCGACCGACCGAGAAAAATAGATGAGTCACGAAAACACTTCCATCACGTTGAGTTTTAGCAATTGGCGAGCCACACCGCAGTCGTCGAGTTTTCAGTGGGTTCCGTCAATGCTGAGATCTGAAGTTATGGAATGCCGGATCGCGAGTAGGCACCCTCACAGCGCATCTGCCCCACTTGAAGCTGTGCGCCGGTAGGACTGTCACTGCGGTGGGCACTCCTACATCAAACAGGAGATCGATTTCCCAAAACTGCAGGTTTCCGGATATTTCTTTTATGTTTGACTTTGGGTTTTCGAAGATACATACTGGTTGGTATGTTAGCGATTAGGAAACGACGGCGACGAAGGCAGCCCACCTCGCGGGATCCGGAGCGCACGCGAGAACTCCTGTTGCAGGCTGCCTTTCAAGAGATACACCGCTCTGGCTATCGGAGCGCTGACCTGGATGCCGTCCTGGGGGCAGCGGGCGTCACTAAAGGCGCGCTGTACTACCACTTCGATAACAAGGAGGCACTCGCCTATGCGGTGGTGGACGAAATCATCGCGAGTAACCTTCGCCAGAAGTGGGTACGGCCTTTGCGGAACGCGAAGAACCCCCTCGACGTTCTGGTCTGCATCATTCAGTCGGAGTCACTGAAAAAAGAAGACGTTCAGCGGGGTTGTCCCTTGCTTAACTTGTCCCAGGAGATGTCGGGTCTGGATGAGGGATTTCGTAAAAGGACAGCAAGGGTTTACAAGGAGTGGCACGACGCAATGGCCGTCGCGCTGCGTGAAGGACAGAAATGCAGGGTAGTGCGGAGCGATATAGACGCGAATGAAACGGCTACGTTTCTGATCGCGGCGTGGGAGGGGTACGTCGTTTTAGGAAAGAATTCGCAGGATCCTCGGCTGCTGGAATCAGGCCAAAGAAGAGTGTGCGGCCAGATCGAGTCGCTGCGCTCGGCGCGAGGCCGGGCGCGAGTGGCAGGCCACGGATAGCTGTCCTCTTGTTGGGCCTGTGAAGTCTTCCCGATAGGCACGCAAGCCGGTTACCACGGCTACGCCAAACCAGATCGCGCGAGGCCTGCCCACTTGGGCGATTTTGTCGGCGGAGGTCAGGTAGCCGCTGCGACAGCTTTTTCACCAGAAATGAAATCCCGCAGTCCCTCTCCGGCGTTGATACTTGTTTTCGTAACATACATACTAGTTGGTATGATTCGTACAACACGCCGCGGAGGAGCCGCATCATAATGGTCGGTTGATCCCAACGTCCGCTCCAAAAAGAGGAGTCTATGAGCAGAAGGAAGTTCACGATAATCGGATTAGCAAGCTCTGTGCTTGTTGTCGCGCTGGGTGCGAGTTCGCGAGCGCAGGCACAATCCAAATCCCCGTATCCCAGCATGGCCGCCCTTAACCAGTACCTGATGCCGGATCGAAATGCCGAAATAGCCTTGGCACGAAGTGCGGCTCCAGACTCCATATCCCGCGATGCAAAGGTTCTGGTTCTTGGGCCGCATGGCTATGAAATTGCTGTCGAGGGCAAGAATGGTTTCGTATGCGTCGTGGAGCGAGGGTGGATGGGCCCGTTCGATGGTGAATTGTCGGCTAATTTTTGGAACCCTAGAATTCGAGGCCCGGTCTGCTTCAATCCGCCGGCTGCCCGCTCCATCCTGCCGATGACCTACAAAAGAACGGAGATGGTATTGGCCGGGCAATCCAAAGCTCAGATCATCGACGGCATCAAGACATTCATGAAGCAAGAGCTGCCGCCCCTGGAGCCTGGAGCCATGTCGTACATGATGTCGAAGGACCAGTACCTTACGGACGATGGCGATCATCACCACTGGATGGCGCACCTGATGTTTTACACCCCTCTCATGGACGGTGCCGTTTGGGGTGCAGATGTTTCCGCCTCCCCCGTCATGATGAGTCCACAGTTCGATGGCGCTCCGGAACCAATCGACGTATTCATGGTTCCCGCGGGTTGGTGGTCCGATGGAACGCCGGACCCAGTAAAGGTCCTGTAGGGGCGTACTGCGATGCGAGAAACGCACTGCGAGAGCATGTGTCGCCGTTTGGCAAGGGTTGGGAAGTAAGTCCGATCGACGGCCGTGCAGGTCACGATGGACTTCGGGCACAGCAGAAGTGGAGGTCTCTTGGATAACGGCCATCCGCATATTCGTGAAGTCGTAGTGGGGAAGTCTCCGCGGATTGCAATCAGGGCCAAGAAGAAAATTCTCTTCATCGATGCGGCGGACGTTATCGCAGTGGAAGCCAGAGGCAACTATATCTTGCTATTGAATACTTCAAGTTCGCACATGCTGCGAGAGTCTATTTCGACCGCGGAGGAAAAGCTCAATCCCCACGGGTTTGTGCGAATTCATCGATCGGTGCTGGTGAATGCAGCATCGGTTGAAGAGATTGATCCATTGCCCACGGGCAAGTTTGTGCTCCGCCTGCGCGGAGGAAGGGAGTTCACGGTCACTCGTACTTACAGGCAGAATCTCCAGCTCCTGGCGCAGTCATGGATCGGTACGGACGGTTTTCTTGCCTAGGAATTCAGACGCCAAAACGGCAACGAGCCCTGGAACAGGGGAGTTTGTGGAAAGCAGCAACGCGCACGTTCAGGAAGTCGTGAAAGCTGCAGGAGAAGATCTGCGACACCTCCTGCGGCAGCGCGCTGACATTGCGAAGCGGATTGGCACAATAAAGCAAACGATTGTGGGACTGGCCAACGTATTTGGCGATGATTGGTTGAGCGAAGAGCTAGGGGAAATGGTCGGTCGGAAAGACAGAGCACGGCAATGGGGATTGACCAAGTCCTGCCGCACAGTGTTGAAGGAGGCTAACCGCCCACTGGGTGCCCAAGAAATGTGCGAACAGCTTCAAGGACGCATTCCGCTGGTATTACTCCACCACAAGGACCCTGCTGCTTCCGTTACCACGGTGCTGAACCGACTAGTTGCGTATGGAGAAGCCCTCAAAGTGCATGATGAAAATGGACGACGGGCTTGGCAATGGTACGATCAGGGGCGTGCTAATGTGAGTGCTAATTGTTGACGGCGAGCCCTTGCCGGTGTATGGCAAACCGCTTATTTCATCCGGCAGCGCCGTCTTACTTAGCCCAGGTTGAAGCCTTATTGCAAATTCGCATACTCCGTCTTAGCTTGAGCAAGCATCGGGATATCAGGGTCGCTTCTTTCCAAAGAGCAAAGAAGTCCCGATAAGCCGTTTTCGCTTTGGCGGTGTCACCTGCCATTGCGTACGCACGGCCAAGTTGGAGACAAGCCAATGCCTCACAAAGTTCAGAACAATGCCACGGTGATCAACTAATTTCTGGAACTCGCCCGCCGCGGCATTCGCGTTGTGCGCCAAAAGGTAAGCTCGGCCGCGCAAGTAGGCTGGATAGATATAATTGATAATCGTGCCTGCGCCACCCAGTTCGTAAGGCCGGGCGATCTCCAGATCCTTGAGCGCTTGAGAAGCGTTGCCTCGGTTGAGCTCGATGGATGCATTGATGGCCGGCAACCAGTAGAGTTTC
>Ga0209274_10001177_pt1 | contig 13641 bp, 12 predicted proteins | sample HubBroMetageREF1_FD_188343 | JGI IMG/M metagenome (GOLD analysis project Ga0209274, IMG submission 188343) | Reference soil microbial communities from the Hubbard Brook experimental Forest, New Hampshire, USA - Hubbard Brook CCASE Soil... | ecosystem: Environmental > Terrestrial > Soil >...
CACTGCAGCTTGAGCGCTGCGCGCGCGCGCGCCAGGCGTGACATTACCGTGCCGAGGGGCAGTTGCGTCACGGTGGCGATCTCGCGGTAGCTCATGTCCTCCATCTCGCGCAGCAGCAGTACCTCGCGGTGCTCGGGGGCGAGCGCCGCCAGCAGTCCCTCGAGCACGCGTTGCTCGTCGCGCTCGATCGAGGCCCGCTCCGGATCGCCCTCGGCCGTGGGCCCGAGCGCTAGGCCTGCGCCCTCCTCTTCCTCGCCGCTCAGCGATACCGTGCCGCGGGCGCGCTGCTGCTGCAGCGCCGTGGCATGGCAATTGCGGACGATGGCCAGCAGCCACGCCTTGGCGTCCGCGCTGCGCAGCGTATCGAAGGCGCGGAACGCGCGCAGGAAGGCCTCCTGCACGATATCGTCCGCGTCGCCCCCGGAACGCGCCAGCCAGCGCGCGAAGCGGTACGCCGCGTCCAGGTGCGGCAGCACCTGCGCCTCGAAACGACCCCGTGGGTTATCCATGCGCGCGAGGCCCGACCCGAGGTGCCGGCCGCGGCACAGGACCAGCCCCTGATACGTTAGACCTGCCGCGGTGCAAGTTTATTCCCGTGGCGCGTGGCGGCAGTTAGCGGGCGCCCGAGCGCAGATTGGCGGCCACGACCGTGTTGGCGAGCAGCATGGCGATGGTCATGGGACCCAGGCCACCGGGAACCGGCGTGATCCAGCCGGCACGCGCGGCAGCGCCCGCGAACTCCACGTCTCCGACCAGGGCGCCGGAGGCGCTGCGGTTGATGCCGACATCGAACACCGCAGCCCCGGGGCGCACCCAGTCACCGGGAATGAAGCCCTCTTTGCCCACCGCTGCGACCAACACCTCGGCGCGCTCGACCTCGCCGCGCAGGTCGCGGGTTCCGGTGTGGCAGACCGTCACCGTGGCGCGCGCCAGCAACAGCTCCAGCGCCATCGGTCGGCCGACGATGTTGGAAGCGCCGACCACGACCGCGCGCTTGCCGGTGAGCTCGATGCCGTACTCCTGCGCCAGGCGGATCACGCCGTACGGGGTACACGGGCGCAGCCGCGGGCGCTTCTGCGCCAACAGGCCGGTATTCACCGGGTGAAACCCGTCGACGTCCTTGGCCGGGTCGACCGCATCCATCACGCGATCGGCATTGACTCCCTTGGGCAGCGGCAGCTGCACCAGGATCCCGTCCACACGCTCATCATGGTTCAGCGCGTGCACCAGCGCCTCAATGTGCACCTCGCTGGTGCTCGCCGGCAGGTCGTGCGCAAACGAGGCGATGCCTGCCTCGAGCGAGGACTTGCGCTTGTTGCGCACGTACACACTCGAGGCCGGATCCTCGCCCACCTGCACCACCGCCAGCCCGGGCGGGCGGCCGCAGCGCGCGGCGAACTCGGCCGCGCGCTGCGCCACCTCCGCGCGGACGCGCGCGGCGACCGCCTTGCCATCGAGCAGTACGGCGCCGCCTGGATGGCGCACTGGGTTTGCGGCGCTCATCAGTAGCGGTAGTGGTCGGCCTTGTAGGGGCCGGCCACGTCCACGCCGATGTAACGGGCCTGCTGATCGGTCAGCTGCGAGAGCTGCACGTTGAGCTTCTGCAGCTGCAGGCGCGCGACTTTCTCATCGAGGCGTTTCGGCAGCACGTACACCCCGAGCGGATAGCTGGCGGTGTTGCTGAACAGTTCGACCTGTGCGATGACCTGGTTGGCGAAGCTCGAGCTCATCACGTAGCTCGGATGTCCGGTGCCGCAGCCGAGGTTCACCAGACGTCCCTCGGCCAGCAGGATCAGGCGCCGCCCGTCCGGCAGGATGACGTGATCGACCTGCGGCTTGATGTTCTCCCAGCGGTACTGCTTGAGGCTGGCGACGTCGATCTCGTTATCGAAGTGGCCGATGTTGCAGACGATGGCGTTGTGCTTCATGCGCTGCATGTGCGCATGGGTGATGACGTGATAGTTGCCGGTTGCGGTGACGAAGATGTCGGCCTTGTCGGCGGCATACTCCATGGTGACGACGCGATAGCCTTCCATCGCCGCCTGCAGCGCACAGATCGGGTCGATCTCGGTGATCCACACCTGCGCCGACAGGGCGCGCAGCGCCTGCGCGCAGCCCTTGCCGACGTCGCCGTAGCCGGCCACTACCGCCACTTTGCCGGCGACCATGACGTCGGTGGCCCGCTTGATGGCGTCCACCAGCGACTCGCGGCAACCGTACAGATTGTCGAACTTGCTCTTGGTGACCGAATCGTTGACGTTGATGGCGGGGAACGCCAGCTGCCCCTCCTTGGCCATCTGATAGAGACGCTTGACGCCGGTGGTGGTCTCCTCAGTGACGCCCTTGATGTGGCGGATGCGGCTCGAGTACCAGTGCGCATCGGTCTTGAGGCGCGCGCGAATGGCGGCGAACAGTGCGGTCTCTTCCTCGCTGGTGGGCCGGGCGATCACACTGGCATCGCTCTCGGCCCGGGTGCCCAGGTGCAGCAGCAGGGTCGCATCGCCGCCGTCATCGAGGATCATGTTGCTGTGGCCAGCATCCGGCCACTCGAAAATGCGATGGGTGTACTCCCAGTAGTCCTCGAGCGATTCGCCCTTCCAGGCGAACACCGGTGTGCCGCGGACCGCGATGGCCGCGGCAGCGTGATCCTGGGTGGAGAAGATGTTGCAGGAGGCCCAGCGCACCTCGGCGCCGAGTGCCTGCAGCGTCTCGATGAGCACCGCGGTCTGAATGGTCATGTGGAGCGAGCCGCTGATGCGCGCGCCGCGCAGCGGCTGGGTGCGCGCGAACTCTTCGCGAATCGCCATGAGACCCGGCATTTCAGTCTCGGCGATCGCGATTTCCTTGCGGCCCCAGTCGGCGAGCTTCAGGTCGGCGACTTTGAAGTCGCTGTTGACGGACGGTTTGAGTGTGGCGTTCATGCTGAATACTCCCGCAAATAACTGCAGTGAGCGCCGTATGGATGATCCGACCTCTGCTGAGCCTGGCGGGCTGACCCGTCGCAACGCTCCTCAGCGGGGGCGGCTGCCGCGATGCGGCCTTCAGATGCTTGGGATCAGGCGGCGCGAATCCCCTTGGCCTCGGCGGCCAGTGCCTCGGCGCGGTCGGTGCGTTCCCAGGTGAACTCCGGCTCGGTACGGCCGAAGTGACCGTAGGCAGCCGTCTTCTGATAGATCGGCCGCACCAGGTCGAGCATTTCACGCAGCCCGTAGGGCGTCAGGTCGAAATTCTTGCGCACGATCTGCGTCAGGCGCTCGCGCGAGAGGCGGCTGGTACCGAAAGTCTCCACCATGATAGAGGTGGGCTCGGCGACGCCAATTGCATAGGACACCTGCACTTCGCAGCGCTCGGCAAGGCCTGCCGCCACGATGTTCTTGGCGACGTAGCGCGCGGCGTAGGCGGCCGAGCGGTCGACCTTGGAGGGATCCTTGCCGGAAAAGGCGCCGCCGCCGTGGCGCGCGTAGCCGCCGTAGGTGTCGACGATGATCTTGCGTCCGGTGAGACCGCAGTCGCCGACCGGGCCGCCGATGACGAAGCGCCCGGTGGGATTGATGTGATACTTGGTGCGCTTGTCGAGCCACTTGGTCGGCAGCACGGGCTTGAGGATCTCCTCCATCACCGCCTCGCGCAGCATCTTGGTCGATACGTCGGGGCTGTGCTGCGTCGAGAGCACCACTGCCTCGATGCCGACCGGCTCTGCATCCTCATAGCGCAGAGTCACCTGGCTCTTGGCATCCGGCCGCAGCCAGCCGAGCTTGCCGGACTTGCGCACCTGCGCCTGGCGCTTGACCAGACGGTGCGCGAGCGTGATCGGCGCCGGCATCAGCACGTCGGTCTCGTTGGTGGCGTAACCGAACATCAGGCCCTGATCGCCCGCGCCCTGGCGGCGCTCGTCCTTGCGGTCGACGCCCTGGGCGATGTCGGGTGACTGCTTGCCGATGATGTTGAGCACCCCGCAGCTCGCGCCGTCGAAACCCATGTCGGATGAGTCGTAGCCGATGTCGAGCACGGTCTTGCGCACCAGGGCCTCGACATCGACCCAGGCGCTGGTGGTGATCTCGCCGGCCACGATGACGACGCCGGTCTTCACCAGGGTCTCGCACGCCACCCGGCCGCGCTCGTCCGCCTTCAGGATCGCATCGAGCACCGCGTCCGAGATCTGATCGGCCACCTTGTCCGGATGACCTTCGGAAACCGATTCGGAGGTAAAAAGATAGTCATTCGCCATGGGGATAGGACCGCCTGCTCGTCGTCTGGGCCGTGAAGGGCGCCAGTTTAACCTACGGCTGCCGCGCTGCGCGCTAGGAAAAAGCCGCCGCCAGGCGCCGGCTGAAGCCGGCAGCGTCAAAATGGTGATTCTGCGTGCCGCGCGACTCGATCTTGATCGCTCCCATGAGCGCGGCAATATGTCCGGTGCGGCGCCAGTCGAGCCCGTGCAGCAGTCCATGCAGCAGTCCTGCGCGGAACGCATCCCCGCAGCCGGTCGGATCGACCACTGCCTGTACGGGGGCGGCCGCAATGGTGAGCTCCGCGCCGCGGGTATAGATGCTGGCGCCGGCCGCGCCGCGCGTGACGATCAGCGCCTCGGCCCGGGCCGTGATCTCGCCGACGTTCCAGCCGGTCTTCTGCTGCACCAGCTGCCACTCGTACTCATTCAGCGTGACCCAGCGCGCCTGTGAGATGAAGCGCTGCAGGTCCTCGCCGCCGAACAGTGGCAGCCCCTGGCCGGGATCGAAGATGAAGGGGATGCCGGCGGCGGCGAACTGTGCCGCGTGCTCGAGCATGCCCTGGCGACCATCGGGCGCGACGATGCCGACGGCGATATCGCGCGCCTCGCTCACGCGGTTGGCATGGCTGTGCTGCATCGCGCCGGGATGGAACGCAGTGATCTGATTGTCGTCCAGGTCGGTGGTGATGAAGGCCTGCGCGGTCAGCTCGCTGTCGATGACACGCAGATGCTCGGTCGGCACTTGCGCGCCTCGCAACCACTCCTGGTACGGCGCGAAGTCACTGCCGACCGCCGCCATCGGCACACCGGTATCGCCCAACAGGCGCAAGTTGTAGGCAATGTTGCCCGCGCACCCGCCAAACTCGCGCCGCATCTGCGGCACCAGGAACGACACGTTCAGCATGTGAATCTTGTCGGGCAGGATGTGGTTCGCGAACCGGTCCTGGAACACCATGATGGTGTCGTAGGCCATCGAACCGCAGATCAGCGCCCGCCCCGAGGCGCCAGCGAGCAGCGTCATGCCGCGCCGCCCTTGGCGGCAGCGCTGGCGGGGGCGCTGCTCGCGGCAGCCTGCAGCAGCGCCACGGCGCTCTTGCCGATGTCGGTGAGTCCGGCGCCGCCGCGCTCCTCGTAGTACTTCAGCATCTGGGCGCGCATGCGCGGCTCCCAGTAGCGCTTGATGTGGTTGGCCACGTCGCGTGCCGCCCCGTCCTTGTCGGTCGTGCCGGCGAAGAATTCGCCGATCTCGTTGGTCATCTTGATGAGCAGATCGATGTTCATAGGCGCATCTGTCAGGTCAGTCGCTGTGGATGCGCATACACCACGTGCTGCTCGGCGCGCGCGAAGGCCACGAGCGTGAGGCCGCAGCGTTGCGCCAGGCGCACCGCGAAGGCGGTCGGCGCCGAGAGCGCCACCAGCAGCGGGATGCCGACGGTAGCGCACTTCTGCACCATCTCGTAGCTGGCGCGGCTGGTGATCAGCATGAAACCGCCGGCGAAGTCCGCCTGCGCGCGCGCCAGCGCGCCGATGGTCTTGTCGAGCGCGTTGTGGCGGCCGACATCCTCACGCACCAGACGAATCCCTGCCCCGGGGACCACCCAGGCGGCGGCATGCACGCTGCCAGTGCGGGCGTTGATCGGCTGGCGCTGTGCGAGCTCGCTGATCGCCGCGTGCAGCTGTGCCGCGCTCACCGTGACGCCGGCCGGCACCGCGCCGGGCTCGCGGATCGCATCCTCGGCCTTTTCCGCGCCGCACAGCCCGCAGCCGGTGCGACCGGTGAGGTTGCGCCGTCGCTGCAGCAGCTGCGTGAAGCGCTCCCAGGCCACGCTGATTTTGACGTCCGCCGAGGCCTCCCCCTGCACCACCTCGACGCCGCGGATCTCATCGACGGAAGCCACCAGGCCCTCGCTCAGGGTGAAGCCCACCGCGTAATCCTCGAGGTCCGCCGGCGTCGCCAGCATCACCACGTGCGGCACTTCGTGATAGACCAGCGCCACCGGGCGCTCCTCGGCGACCTCATCGGTGGTATGGGCGATGTTGCCGGGCGTCCAGCGCTCGATGACGACCTGCGCGCTGACCGGATCTCCCGAGCGCTGCTTCCCCGGGGCTGGACCGCTCATTGCATCAGGCAGGCGTCCGGTCCTGCTTGCGCTTGCGTACCGGCTTCGGTAGCGCACGCTCGGCCGCGGCGCGCTTCTGCCACGCTTCCTTCTCGTTCACCAACACCACTTCCACCGCGGTCACCTTGTACTCCGGACAGTTGGTGGCCCAGTCGGAGTTCTCGGTGGTCACGACGTTGGCGTTGGTCTCGGGGAAGTGGAAGGTCGTATAGACCACGCCCGGTGCGATCTTCTCCGAGACCTTGGCACGCAGCACGGTCTCGCCGGCGCGGCTGGTGAGTCCGACCCAGTCGCCGTCGCTGATGCCACGCACATCGGCATCGTGCGGGTGGATCTCGAGCACGTCCTCGGAATGCCACACCACGTTGCCGGTGCGGCGCGTCTGCGCACCGACATTGTATTGGGTGAGGATCCTGCCGGTGGTGAGGATCAGCGGGAAGCGGCTGGTGGAGCGCTCACTGGTCGGCACGTACTCGGTCGCCCAGAACTTGCCCTTGCCGCGCACGAACTGTCCGACGTGCATGGTGGGCGTGCCCTCGGGATGTTCATCATTGCAGGGCCACTGGATGCTGCCGAGGCGTTCAATCTTGTCGAAGCTCATGCCGGCGAAGGTCGGCGTGAGCCGCGCGATTTCTTCCATGATCTCGCTGGCATGGTTGTAGTGCATCGGATAGCCGAGCGCCTCTGACAACAGACAGGTGATCTGCCAGTCCTGGTAGCCGGCCAGCGGCTCGATGATCTTGCGCACCGGCGAGGTGCGCCGTTCGGCGTTGGTGAAGGTGCCGTCCTTCTCCAGGAACGACGATCCCGGCAGGAACACGTGAGCGAATTTTGCCGTCTCGTTCAGAAACAGATCCTGCACGATGACGCACTCCATGGAGGCCATCGCGGCATTCACGTGATGGGAGTTCGGATCGGATTGCACGAAGTCCTCACCCTGCACGTACATGCCCTTGAAGCTGCCATCGAGCGCCGCCTCGAACATGTTGGGAATGCGCAGCCCCGGCTCGGACTGCAGCGGCACTCCCCAGGCGGCCTCGAAGCTCTTGCGCACCAGCGGATCCGAGACGTGCCGATAGGCGCTGAACTCATGCGGGAACGAGCCCATGTCGCATGAGCCCTGCACGTTGTTCTGTCCGCGCAGCGGGTTCACGCCGACGCCCTCGCGGCCGAGGTTGCCGGTGGCCATGGCGAGGTTGGCGATCGCCATGACGGTCGTGGTGCCCTGGCTGTGCTCGGTCACGCCGAGCCCGTAGTAGATGGCGCCGTTGGGCGCGCTCGCGTACAGCCGCGCGGCGCGGCGCACCTTGTCCGCGGGCACGCCGGTGATGCTCTCGGAGGCCTCCGGGGAGTTGCGCGACTCGGCGACGAACGCCCGCCATTTCTCGAACGAATCCACCTCACAGCGCGCGGCGACGTAGGCCTCCTTGACCAGGCCCTCCGTCACGACCACGTGCCCCAGCGCGTTCAGCAGCGCGACGTTGGTGCCGGGTGTCAGCTGCAGGTGCTCGTCCGCCTCGATGTGCGGCGAGCGCACCAGTCCGGTCTCACGTGGATCGGCGATGATGAGCTTGGCGCCCTGTCGCAGCCGGCGCTTCAGCTGCGAGCCGAACACCGGGTGCCCGTCGGTCGGGTTGGCACCGATGATCATGATCGTGTCGGCCTTCATGACCGAATCGAACGCCTGGGTGCCGGCGGATTCGCCCAGCGTGTTCTTCAGACCGTAACCGGTGGGCGAGTGGCACACGCGCGCGCAGGTGTCGACGTTGTTATTGCCGAAGGCAGCGCGGACCAGCTTCTGCACCAGGAAGGTCTCCTCGTTGGTGCAGCGCGAGGAGGTGATGCCGCCGACCGAGTCGCGACCGTACTTCGCCTGGATGCGCTTAAGCTCGCTCGCCGCATAACTGAGGGCCTCGTCCCAGGAAGCCTCGCGCCAGTTGTCGCGGATGCTCTTGCGGATGAGCGGCTTCAGCTGGCGATCCTCGTGCGTCGCGTAGCCGTAGGCGAAGCGCCCCTTCACGCACGCGTGACCGTGGTTGGCTCCGCCCGCACGGTCGGGCGCCATGCGCACCACTTCAGTATCTTCACCGCTGCCGCGCACCTCCGCGCGGAAGCTGCAACCCACGCCGCAGTAGGCGCAGGTGGTGGTGACGGCGCGCTCGGCTTTGCCGAGACCGACAATCGCCTTCTCGAGCAGCGCGCCTGTCGGACAGGCCTCGACGCACGCCCCGCAGGAGACACACTCCGACTCGAGGAACGGCTGGTCCTGGCTCGCCGAGACCTTCGATTCGAAGCCGCGTCCCTGGATGGTGAGCGCAAAGGTGCCCTGCACCTCATCGCAGGCGCGCACGCAGCGCGAGCACACAATGCACAGCGTCGGATCGAAGGCGAAATAGGGATTGCTCTCGTCGCGCTCGGCCGGGCGGTGCATGCTGCCCTTGGCGTAGGAGCTGTGCTGCAGGCCGACCGCGTGCGCCATGTCCTCGAGCTCGCAGTGACCCTGCGCCGGGCAGGTGTCGCAGTCGAGCGGATGATCCGACACATACAGATCGATGACGCCACGGCGCAGCTGGGTGAGCTTGGGCGACTGCGTGCGGATCTTCATACCGCTCACCACCGTGGTGGTGCAGGAGGCGGGGTAGCCTTTGCGCCCCTCGATCTCCACCAGGCACAGACGGCACGAGCCGAAGGCCTTCAGCGTGTCGGTGGCGCACAGCTTCGGCACTTTGACACCGGCCAGCGCCGCGGCGCGCATGACGGAAGTGCCCTCGGGCACGGTGACTGCCTGACCGTCGATCTCGAGCGTGACCGGACCTGCGCTCGTGGCCGGCTCGGGAGTGCCGCAGTCTTCATAATCAATCGCGTACATGATCTGCCTCGACGCGCGCTAGCTGACGTGCGCGCGAAAATCCTCGCGGAAATGTTTCAAAGCGCTCTGCACCGGGAAAGGCGCCATGCCGCCCAGCCCGCACAACGAACCCTGCACCATCGTCTCGCACAGCTCCTCGAGCAAGCGCACGTTCCGCTCGCCGTCGATGCCGGCGAGGATGCGGTCGATGACCTCCACGCCGCGCGTCGAGCCGATGCGGCAGGGCGTGCACTTGCCACACGACTCGATCGCACAGAACTCCATGGCGTAGCGTGCCATGCGCGCCATGTCGACGGTGTCGTCGAACACCACGATACCGCCGTGGCCCAGTAGCGCGCCAACGCCGGCGAGTGCCTCGTAGTCGAGGGCGGTATCGAAATGTTCCGGGGGCACGTAGGCGCCGAGCGGTCCGCCGATCTGTACCGCGCGGATCGGCCGGCCACTGGCGCTGCCGCCGCCGTAATCGTACAGCAGCTCGCGCAGGCTCAGGCCGAACGCGCGCTCCACCAGGCCGCCGCGGCGGATATTGCCCGCCAGCTGGATCGGCAGTGTGCCGCGCGACTTGCCCATGCCGAAATTGGCGTAGGCCTCGGCCCCGTGCGCCAGGATCCACGGCACGCTCGAGAGCGTCACGACGTTATTGACGATGGTCGGCTGGCCGAACAGGCCCTTGATGGCCGGCAGCGGCGGACGCACGCGCACTTCGCCGCGCTTGCCCTCCAGGCTCTCGAGCATCGAGGTCTCTTCGCCGCAGATGTAGGCACCGGCGCCCAGACGCACCTCGAGCTCGAAGCGCTTGCCGCTGCCCGCAACGTTGGCGCCGAGATACTGCGCGTCTCGGGCGGCCGCGATGGCGGTCTTGAGCGCGGCGTAGGCGTGCGGGTACTCGGCCCGCAGATAAATGTAGCCCTGCGTCGCCCCGACCGCGATGCCGGCGATCGTCATGCCCTCGATCAGGGTGAGCGGATCGCCCTCCATGAGCATGCGGTCCGCGAACGTCCCCGAGTCGCCCTCATCAGCATTGCAGGCGACGTATTTCTGTGCAGCCGTCTGCTCGAGCACGGTCTTCCACTTGATGCCGGTCGGGAACGCCGCGCCACCGCGGCCGCGCAGACCGGAGGCCGTGATCTGCTGCACGATCTCGGCGCCGGAAAGCGCCAGCGCACGTTTCAGCCCCTGGTAGCCGCCGTGGCGCTCGTAGTCGGCGACGCTCGCCGGATCGACGATGCCGACACGCTCGCACGTCAGCCGCTGCTGACCCTTGAACCAATCGAGCTGATCGGTGAGTCCGTGCCGCAGCGGATGGGCGCCACCTTGAAGAAAGTCGGCGGCGAACAGTCCCGCCACATCCTCCGGCGTCACCGGCCCGTAGGCGATGCGGCCGGCCGGCGTCGCGACCTCGACTAGGGGCTCCAGCCAGTAGGCGCCGCGCGAGCCGGTGCGCACGACCTGCAGCGCGACGTGGCGCCGGGCTGCCTCAGCGGCGATCGCTGCTGCAACCTCGCCCGCGCCGAGCGACAGGGCACCCGAATCGACGGGAATGTAGACAGTGGTCATTTGGGCGACTTGGTCTGTGCCATCAGCGCATCAAAGCGCTGCGGCGTCACCCGGCCGTACAGCTGCCCGTCGATCATCGCCGCCGGTGAGCAGGCACAGTTGCCCAGGCAGTAAATCGGCTCCAGCGTGATCGTCCCGTCCGGGGTCGTTTCGTGAAAATCGATGCCCAGGCGGGCGCGGGCATGCTGCGCCAGGGCCTGCGCCCCCATCGATTGGCAGGCTTCTGCCTGGCACAGGCTGACGGTGTGCGTGCCCGGCCGGGAACGGCGGAAGAAGTGATAAAAGGTGACGACCCCGTGTACCTCCGCCCGCGACAGGTTCAATTCCTCTGCCACCACGGGAACGGCGCCGGCAGGGACGAAGCCAAGCTCGCCCTGGATGGCGTGTAACACTTCCAAAAGCGGTCCGGGGCGTCCTTTGTGTTCGGCGACAATGCGCCTCACGGCGGCACTGTCGGCCGTCGGTAGGGTCTCCATAGACTCATCAGTATACGTCCGGCGGACGGGAGGGGCTTGTAATAGACCGCCGGAATGCTGGAAAGCTCAAGAAATGCGAAAACTGTGTCCCGTTCGCACTTTTTAACTCCGGCGCTGGCGCTGTCATGGCTCGCGGGGACGCTCGGCTCCGCCGCGGGAGCGGCGGCCGATTTTGGCTCATTTTCCCTGGGCGGCAGCCTTGCCCTGACCAGCGATTACATCTATCGCGGCTTGTCAGAGAGCAACGATCACCTGGCCCCGCAAGTGGACCTGCATGTCGATGACTCGAGCGGCGATTTCCTCGGCGTGTGGAGCTCGACGCGCGACCAGCACTTCGATCCGTATGCGAACTACGATCTCGAGCTCTATCTCGGGCACCACTTCGATTTCAATGGCAGCTGGGGCGCGACCCTCAGCGGCCGCAGTCATTACTACCTGGGCGGTTCCCAGGAAACATCGGCGGACTACCAGGAGCTCGCCGCGACGGTGACCTATCTGGACCGCTGGTCGCTGTCACTGACGGCGATCCCGAACGCGGTACGCTACTGGTACGGCTACCGCCTGAGCCGCAATCCCGCCTATGTCGCCGACTCCAGCCTGCAGTGGCTGATCGGCAGCGGCTGGTTCGTGACCGGGGGTGCCGGCTACTACTATGTCACCGGCACCGGTCCGGGCATCGAGTCCAGCGGTGGCTATCTCTACGGCAATGCAGGTGTCGCCTTCGAATTCCGGGGCTGGCGCTTCGATCTCGGCTACTTCCTCACCCAGAACCACGCCCGCGAACTGTTTCCGTATCCGATTGCCAATGAGCACTTCGCCGGTACCGTGGCGTGGCGCTTTTGACCGCAGCGCGGCCGCGGGGCGATAGTAATGCGGCCGGGCCATTGAACCCGCGCGGGCCCGGATGACACTTACCGCGCAAGGGCGGTTTTAAAGTGCAAGCGGGCAGTTACAGCGATCAAGGCATGTCGGAGCTCAATGCCCGCGGGACCGGCGGTGCGGCGCGGGAGGTACAACTCATCGCGCGCATCGGCGAGGGCGATCGCAAGGCCTTCGAGGAGCTCTACAACCTCTATCACCGCCGCATGGCGCGCTTCCTGATGCGCCTCACTCGCCGCTATGACGTTGCCGAGGAGGTCATCAACGACACCTTCTGGGTGGTGTGGTGCAAGGCCAAGACTTTCCGCGGCGAGTCACAGCCCTCGACCTGGATCCTGGGCATCGCCTACCGCAAGGCGCGCAACGCCTTCCGCTCCTCGGCTCGGCTGTCCGAACAGAACCTGGAGGTGCAGCTCGAACCACTCACGACCGAGAGCCCCGCCAGCAGTGAAGAGCTGCGTGACTGGCTCGGTCAGGCGCTGGGCCAGTTGCCGATCGAGCAGCGGCTCGCGGTGGAGCTGTGCTACGAGTTGGGTCATTCGTGCGAGGAGATCGCAGCGATCATGAATTGTCCCGTCAATACCGTGAAGACGCGTCTGTTCCACGCGCGCGCCAAGCTGCAGAAGCTGCTGCCGCAGCTCGCCAGTCCCGCCGCTGACGCGGCGCGCGAGCTGCGCGGACCGTGAGCACCGAGCCGCAGCACGCCGAGTGCTGGCAGCTGCTGCCGTGGCTCGCCAACGGCCGCCTGTCTGCGACCGAGCGCACCGCGGTGGAGCAGCATGTGCACGCCTGCCCGGCCTGCGCGCAGGAACTGGCAGCGCAGCGGCGCGTGTACCAGACGCTTACCGCGCCGGAGCGCGTGACCTATGCGCCCGGACCGTCCTTTCGCAAACTGCTCGAGCGCATCGACGGCGCCGCGCCGCGCGCGGCTGTGCGTGCGCCGCGCGGCCGGCGCCGCTCGGACAGCGCGGCGCTCAGCTGGCGACCTCCCGGTCTTGCCTGGGCGGCCAGCGTACTGCTGCTGTTCGGCGCGGCGTTCTGGGTCACCGGTTACCGCTGGTCGCAGCCGCTCTACGTCACGCACACCAGCGGCGCGCCGGCTGCCGCGGGCGTACTGCACATCGCCTTCGTCCCGACGCTCTCGGTCGTCGAAGCGAGCGCGCTGCTGCGCGCCAGCGGCGCGCGCATCGTCGAGGGGCCGGACGCGAGCGGCGTGTTCGGGGTGCGCGCCGCGCAGCAGACGGGGACCGCGGAGCCCGGCGGCGTGAGCCCGCAGCTGCGCGCTCTGGCGAGGCGGCTGGGCGCCGATGAGCGTGTGCGCTGGGTCGAACCGCTGCCGCAGGTCGAAGGGCCGGTGCGTGCCCCGGGATCCTGATGCCGCGCCTACGCAGTGCTGCCCTGTGGCTGGCCCTGCTCGCCGCCGGCCTCGCCAGCGGCGCAGAGCCGGGGCCCTCCGCGCCACGCATCGTGGTCGCCTTTGCCAACCCCGCGCCGCAGCCGCTGCTGCCGGCG
>Ga0209274_10001179_pt1 | contig 13635 bp, 13 predicted proteins | sample HubBroMetageREF1_FD_188343 | JGI IMG/M metagenome (GOLD analysis project Ga0209274, IMG submission 188343) | Reference soil microbial communities from the Hubbard Brook experimental Forest, New Hampshire, USA - Hubbard Brook CCASE Soil... | ecosystem: Environmental > Terrestrial > Soil >...
ACCACCGCGCCGCTGCGCCCACAAGGGCAGCGCGAACAACATCAGGCTAAACGTCGCTATCCACAACCAGCGCCGCATGCCTCCATTATAACCCATATCACCCCGTTTGACTTTGTTTCAGACGCAAGGACAATGCGCCCCGAGTCGATGGAGATCGAGCCCCAAGCCGCGAGTGCCGAAGGCGCCTCTATTTGCCCTTTTTCTTGGCCCGAGTCTTCGCTTTGGCGCTGGTTTTTGCCTTGGTTTTGGCCACTGGTTTCGTGGTTTTGCCAGCTATCGTCGGCTTCTTGACTGCGGCAGCCTCGGCTGGGTTGCTCACCTTCGCCACCGCCGGAGGCTTTGCCGGAGTCACCGGTTTTTCAGTGGCCACGGCCTTCGCAGGTGGAGCAGGTTTCGCCGCCGGAGCGGACACAATTTTTCCCTTCCCCTTCACGCCCGGCTTGCCGCTAGCCACCGCGGCCGCGGCAACCGGAGCCGCCGCCTTGGCTCCTCGGCCACGCTTGGCGGGCGGAGGCGGTGGAGGTGGCGGAGGTGGCGGCGCCAGCGGCTTCAGAAACTTCAGCGTCTCCGTGCGCGAACGCAGCTTTCCATCCAGCAACAGCATGAACACGTCATTGGCGATCTTTGGATAGGTCGGCATCTGCGGCGTGATGCGAAGTTCCGTCATCTCCGGCAACGGAATCTTCTGCTGCACCTGTCGCCACTTCGTAAAGAAATTCTTGATCTTCTGCGCCACCGCCTGCTGCCGCGCCGTGATCGCAAGAAACAGAATCATCTCGGGACGCGCCGACGACAGCAATTGCCAGGTCCGCGACGGCGTGGCCGCTTCCTTGCCCGTCAATCTCTTCGCCAGGCTGTGCGCGTTCGAATCCAGATCCTTCCAGGCTTCGACCAGGTCCTTGCGCGGAATGGCCCGGCGCAAATCCGAAATATCTTTTTCGCCCAGCCGCTCCGTAAGAAAATGCAGCACTGCCGGCGCCACCTCCGGCGTGTAGCCGAGCTCGTTCATCTGCTGCCGCGTCTTCATCAGCGCGCCCAATCCCGCCGTGTCCACCTTGGCCGTGCTCCAGCGCGGATTCAGCACTTTCAGCCATCCCTCTTTTTCGTACGCCTTCAGGATGCCGAGCGCATCGTCCTCGTACGCCAACTGCTCGATCTCGTACCCGATGCTCGAACTTCGGATGTACTCGATGTATCCGTTTTCTTTCCCCGACTCGTAGCGCGCCTGCGTCCGCTCCTCGAGCGGCCAATGGAAACGCGTGGTAAAGCGTGTAGCCCGGATCAACCGCGACGGATCCTCGAGAAACGCGTAGTTGTGCAATACGCGAATCACTTTCGCTTCGATGTCGGCCGCCCCGTTGAACGGATCCAGCAACAGCCCCCGCGATCCCTCGTTCAGCGATAGCGCCATCGCATTCACGGTGAAGTCACGCCGGCGAAGATCTTCAATAATCGTCGCCGGAGCCAGCTGCGGAGCTTTCCCCGGCTTGTCGTAACGCTCCGAGCGCGCCATAGAGATTTCGGAGCGAACCCCGCCCGGCAACGTCAGCAGCAAACTCCGCGTCTCATCGTCCGCGTCTCCCACCACCGCTCCCGCCCGCTCGAGATCTTTGTGCAGCTTGAGCGCGTTCCCCTGCACCGTGAAATCCAGATCACGAATGGGGAAACCAGTAATAATGTCGCGGACGGCGCCGCCGGTAAGGTATACGTTCATCCCCGCCGCTTTGGTGGCGTTTAAGACAAGGGTGACTGCCTTCTGTTGGTCCGGCGAGAGCCGGGTTTCCAATGTGTATATGTAATCGGCCATGCCTTCCTAGTCGCCCTGCGGCGGCCCTTCGCTGGGCTCGGCCGGGGCGTTTTTCACAGGTTTTCCACAGGGTATCCGCTCGCAACTCGGCAAACTCCCCGCCAGCGGAATCTAACTCGCTCAAGACATTAGACTTATATCGTAAGGCTACAATCCCAGCAAACTACCGAAAATAACACAACGTTTACCGTTTGGCTACTGTGAAGGCACAAACTGCCCGAATTCATCAGGAAAGTGCGAGAATCCATCTGGAGCTTCGGTCCCGCCGCGCAATGCCGCGCGAGTGGGGTGAGGTGTCCCTGACGCCATGCCCTCGACCCACAAGAAAGTCATCGTGCGGAAACATGACCGCGACTCCATCAGCGGCTACGTAGCTCCTGCCAATTTTGTGGTGGAGGGCAAACTCGAATTGCTCAACACGTCCGGCAACGTGGTAGCCATCGACCTGAAAGAAATCAAGGCCGTTTATTTTGTCCGCGAGTTTTCCGACACCGACCTGATGCTGCGCAAGACCTTCACCACCCGTCCCCGGACCGAAGGCCTCTGGGTGCGCCTGAAATTCAAAGACAGCGAAGTGATTGAAGGCATCCTGCCCAACGACCTGACGCAAAATCCCGCCGAGGGATTTCTGCTCAACCCTCCCGACCTGCGTTCGAACACACAGCGCGTCTTCGTGCCCCGCGAAGCGTTGACGTCGGTGACAGTGCTGGCCGTAATAGGTTCCGCCAACCGCCGACGCAGAGGCGGCCAGCCCGACACCAGGCAAGTAACCCTGTTCGAGCAGTAACGTAGGCACAGCCGAGCACAGCTCGGCATTGCCGCGATCGCCGCAACTTTGGAATCGCCAGCGCCGCCGGTTGCATCGTAGCAAGCATCCGAACACCTCAACCAATCCCGGCAATACGCAAAGCCACTGCGGCCGATGCCGTCGGCATCCTGGAATGTCTGCGCACAGCCTTCGAGCCCTACCGCACCTGCTATCCGCCCGAGGCCTTTCTGGACACCGTGATCACCCTCGACGCCCTTCAGCACCGTCTCGCGACGATGTGCCTGTTTGTAGCCGTCAGCGAATCCGGCGAGATCGCAGGCACGATCGCCTGCCACGTCGTTCATCCCGAGGGAGGCCATCTTCGCGGAATGGCCGTCCTCCCGTCGTGGCAAGGCTCCGGCATAGCCGAGAAGCTGCTGAACTCCGCCGAATCCGAGCTGCGTGCCGAAGGCTGCTCCCGGATCAGCCTCGATACCACCGAACCCCTCGTGCCGGCGATCCGCTTCTACCAGAAACACGGCTATCGCAACTCAGGCAAGGTCACGTATTTTTGCGGTATGCGCCGCCTGGAGTTCGTCAAGACCATGACGGGTTGAACCACTCCCATCTTCACTCTAAGATCGCTTCCCTGCGCCCGCCTTCCGCTACAATTCTCCCGGACACCCCATGAAACTATCCGACATAGCCCAAGCACTGAACGCCCGCATCGATAACGCCCCACCCGACACCGAGATCACCGGAGTGTCCGGCATAGAACAGGCCGCGCGCGGCCAGCTCACCTTCGTGTCGAATCCAAAGTACAACACTGCCGCGAAGTCGACTAAAGCCTCCGCCGTGATCGTCGCCGAGAACTTTCCCGCCATCTCCACGGGAATGCTGCGCAGCAAGAATCCCTATCTGGCCTGGGCAAAGGCCATCGAACTGTTCTATCAGCCACCGCGCTACGTCCCCGGAATCCATTCGACTGCTGTGGTCCATCACACGGCGAAGATCGGCAAGCATGCGCACATCGGCCCCTACGTAGTGATCGACCAAGACGCCGTCATCGGAGACAACGCCGTCCTGCTGGCCCACGTGGTCATCTATCGCGGAGTAACCATAGGCAACAATTTCTTCGCGCACGCTCACGCCATCGTCCGCGAATTCTGCCAACTGGGCGACAACGTCCTGCTCCAAAATGGAGCGCTGATAGGCTGCGACGGTTTCGGCTTCGCCAAAGTTGAGAATAAGGACGACGCAGCCCACTGGCACAAGATCGTGCAGTCCGGCAACGTCGTGGTCGAGAGCGACGTCGAGGTCCAATCCAACACCTGCATCGACCGAGCCAGCATAGGCGAAACCCGCATCGGCCAAGGCACGAAGATCGACAACCTGGTCCACGTTGGACACAGCTGCACGATCGGGCACGACACGCTGCTCTGCGCCCAGGTAGGCTTGGCCGGCACCACCGACATCGGCAACAATGTCATTCTGGCGGGACAAGTCGGCGTCTCGGGCCACGTCAAGATCGGTGACGGAGCTGTTGCCATAGCGCAAAGCGGCATTCCTCACGACGTTGCCGCTGGAGCCATGGTCAGCGGCGCTCCGGCGCTCGATCACCGGCTGTGGTTGAAGTGCTGCGCCGCCTACGCCAAGCTGCCTGAGATCGCCAAGGCAGTAAGAAAGTTGTCGGAGGGTTAGTCCATTTTGTGATCGGTGTTTCACGTGGAACACCCTGTACTTGCGATATTGTACTTACTGCTGCATCCATGCATTCACTGCATATGAAAGCACGGAAACCGGTTACTCGGAGCGGACGACAAAAGAAGATTTCCCGGCTGCGGGCTTCGGCGGGCGCGGGCAAGCGTCCGGCGGCGCCCGTGCCGGACTGGCGGGCTTACTACAAGCCGATCAAGCAGCCGATTACGTTGCGTCTGGACGCCGACGTTCTGGCCTGGTTCAAAAGACAGGGGCGGGGCTACCAGACGAGGATCAATCGGGCGCTGCGGAAGTTGATGATGGAGGACCGAAAAGGCCAGCTTTAGCCGTGCCCTGCCACCACCGTATTTCGGGAGGAGTAAAACACCGGTTCAGCGGGCCAGTCGTGACCATCGAAATAAAACGTCGGGAAATCGAGGCGCTCATTCAGCAGCGGCGGCACGGAAATTTCGATGCCGTCCTCAGTCGTTCGTTGTTCGCGGGCTTGCCAACGACTAACCACTGCCGACCAACGACTACTCCCTTAATTCCACCGGAAGTCCGCTGTTGATCGCGGCTCTAACTTTGGCCATCAGGCAATCGCGTTCTCCGAAATCGGCGGGTTCGATGGGATCGTGAAATTGGACGGTGACGGTTCCGGGACGAATCGCAAAGCGCGTTTTCGGCATGACTTCTTCGGTGCCGGAAATGGTGATGGGAACCACCGGAACATTGCATTCTTCGGCGAGATAGAAGGGACCTTTCTTGAAGGGCAGCAGTTTGCCGTCGAAGGAGCGCTTCCCTTCCACATAGATGGTCATGTTCAGTCCCTGTTCGATGGCTCGGACCGCGTCGCGAACGGCTCCGATGCCCGCATCGCGATTGCCGCGATCGACAGGGACCAGCGATCCGATCAGCATGATTCGGCCGAGAATGGGAACCTTGAACAGTCCTTTCTTTACCATCACGGAAGTTCGCCGCGGGATCAGAGGAAGCGTGACTGGAGGGTCGAGGTTGGAAATGTGATTCGACATGAAGATATACGTTCGCGCCGGATCGATCTTTTCCAGTCCAAGCGTTCGCACCTTGACGCCCGCGATGCGCGCTCCGGTGAACGCTGCCCACATGCAGGTGTTGTAGAGGAAGCTGATGTCTTTGGTGAGATAGGTCCACGGGAATCCGAGGAGCGCCGCAAAGGGCAGCGCAGCGGCCCAGAACGCCAGCATGGCAATGGTGCGAAACACTTATGCCTTCCCGAGCTTATTCACTCTGAGGTCGCGCAATCGTTGCGGTAGCTTCTCATAAATGCCTCCGAATCCGCCATTGGAGAGAATGGCAACCACATCGCGCTCGCGCAGTTCGGGAGCAATCGCCTTCACGATGGCATCGGCGTCGGCGAGGATGCGCGCCTGCTTGCCGCGGCTCTGGATATCGTTGACCACGCGATTCAGGTCAAGACGTTCTGGCTCGGGAATCGCCTCGGACTTGAAGATGGCTGCGATTACCACTTCATCGGCTAGAGACAGGCTGCGGGCGAGCGCGTCCTGCAACACATTGCGGCGCATGGTGTTCGAACGCGGTTCGAGGACAACCCACAGGCGCGATTGCGGATAGCGGGCGCGCAACGCACGAATCGTCTGCTCGATCGCTGTCGGATGATGAGCGAAGTCGTCGACGATGGTGATTCCGTTGATCTCGGCTTTTACCTCGAGACGGCGCTTGACGCTGCGGAAGGTCTTGAGCGCTGTGGCGATCACATCTTTTGGAATTTTATAATTCGCCGCCAACGCCGCTGCGGCCGTGGCGTTCCAGACGTTGTATTCTCCTCCGAGCGGGAACTCGAAGTCGGCCCAGGGCTTGGCATCGCGCACGACCGACCAGCAGGTTCGTTCCTCTTGCAGTTTCAGGTCTGCGATTCTCCAGCCCCCGCGATCGCGCTTCGGATCGAGAGCGCCGTAGCGTTCTACCGGGCAGAACGCTTTCTGCAGACAGTGGTCGATACTTGTGCTTGTGCTCGAATTCGTGCTCGCAGCTGCGTCGAATCCGACGATGAGGCCACGCCGTGGGACGAGATTCACCAGGCGCTTGAAGGCGGTTTCCACCGCGTCCAGATCTTTGTAGATATCGGCGTGGTCGAACTCGACCGAGGTGAGAATCACGGAGTCGGGAAAGTAGTGCAGGAACTTCGGACCTTTATCGAAGAATGCGGTGTCGTATTCGTCGCCTTCGAGGATAAAGTGCTTGCCTTCGCCGAGGCCGAAGCTGCGGCCGAAGTTCTCGGCTATTCCTCCGATGAGGAAGGACGGCTGAAGGCCGGCGGTTTCGAAGATCCACGCCAGCATCGACGTGGTGGTCGTTTTGCCGTGCGTTCCGGCAACTACCAGGACTTCTTTGCCGAGCAGAAACTCATCGTGCAGAATTTGCGGCAGCGAGCAGAACGGAATGCGCTCGTCGAGCAAGCGCTCGAGTTCGACGTTGCCGCGGGAAAGCGCATTGCCAACGACCACCAGATCGGGACTCGGATCGAGGTTTGACTCGGCAAAGGGCTGCGCGACGGGGATGCCCAGCGTTTCGAGGAAGGTGGACATCGGCGGATACGCAGCTGCATCCGAGCCGGTGACGCGAAAGCCGCGCTCTTGTAGCATGCCCGCGAGCGAAGCCATCGCCGTGCCGCAGATGCCGATCAGATGAATGTGCTTGGGTTTCGTCATCGAGGTCTTGGTCATTGCGGTTTGGTCATCGAGGATTACTCATTTGCTCGTGGCGGACTCCAGAATCTTCAGGCTAACTGCATCGCCAACTTCGAGCTTGGCGCTCACGCCGATTGGCAGCGTGATGTTCGCGCGCGAGACGTGCCCGGAGCGCAGACCGAAGGCGACCGGAATTCCCAGATCGCCGACCACTCGCAGGACAACTTGTTCGAGCGTGTAATCCTGCGTCGGAGTTTGCCGGCAATCCACCATTTCGCCGAAGACAATGCCACGTACATCTTCCAGTTTGCCCGCCAGCTTTAGTTGCATCAGCATGCGGTCAATCTGGTAGGGCTTGGCAGCGAGGTCCTCGAGGAAGAGAATCGTACCCGCGGTGCGGATGTCATACGGCGTGCCCAGCGCGGCAACCAGGATGGAAAGGCATCCACCATAGAGGACTCCCTCGGCTTCTCCCGCCACTAACGGCTTCGCGCCGGAGCCTTTGCCGACCTCCCATTCTGAGGCTCCCGTCAATGTCAATGCGTTCTGCCACGAGGCCAGGTCCACGCTGCCGGCGATTGCGAAATCCTTGGCGACCATTGGACCATGAAAGGTGACCAGGTTGGTCGTGTCGGCAAACGTGGTGAGCAGCGACGTTAGATCGCTGTAGCCTACGAAGATCTTGGGATGCGCGGCAATCTTCTTCCAATCAATTACCGGCAGCAGGTAGTTCGAGCCATAGCCTCCGCGCGCACAAACAATCGCTCGAATATCGTCACGCACGAACATGTCTTCCAGTTCGCGCGCCCGGCGTTCCGGCGACCCGGCAAAGTAGAGATCGCGTTCGAGGATCGACTCGAAATAAAATGGCTCATAGCCGGCGCGGCGGAGACCTTCGCAGCCCGCCTCCAGGAGTTCGCGCTTCAGGTTCGACGCGGGCGCCACGACCCCCACCTTGTCGCCCAGACGGAGCGCGGGAGGTTTGATTCGCGAATTCTGGGGAGGCGAAACCATTGGGACTCGATCTTAACAGCGTGCGGTCATCCTCGACTCTCCCAACCCAGCGCCTAAAGGCGCATAATTGCTCTGCGCTTGCGGCATGCCTGAAGGCATGCCTCATACGAGTCTCACGTACACGACAGTCTGCTTCACTTGAGCTTAAACGAAGAATTCTCCCCGGCAGATGAGAGTCGCGGGACCCCGCAGATACACGTGATGCTCCCAGCGCACCGTCTGCGGGCCTCCGGGCGCAATCACGGTCACCGGCGAAGCCACGCGCCCACTGGCAATCGCAGCCACCGCGGCGGCACACGATCCGGTACCCGACGACTCGGTCTCTCCCGCGCCCCGTTCAAACATGCGGATGTCGATTTGATTTTCATTCCCGCCGCGCACCGCCACATACACCACATTCGTGCCCTGCGGAAACTGTGGCTGCGTCTGGATCAGCGCCGCTTGCCGCTGCCACCCATCCGGAAATTTCTCCACGAAGATTACGAAGTGCGGATTCCCCATCGAAACCTTCGTGCCGACAGCCCGCACCCCCATGATTTCAATCGACAATTGCCCGCCGACCTCGGGTGGGCCCATATCCGCTTCGAACTCAAACACGGAACCTTGCCGCCCGGTCAGCCGGCAGGTTTTCAGTCCCGCGCCGGTGCGAACCACCACTTCGGTTTTGGGCTTTTTTTTATCCTCCCGCGAACAAATCTCGGCCGCCACACAGCGCGTGCCGTTGCCGGAGATTTCCGCCTCGGAACCATCCGAGTTGATCAGATGCGCTTTTATATCGGCTTCCGTATCCGGAAACAGCCACTCCACGCCGTCCGCGCCGACTCCACGATGACGATCGCACATGCGGCGGGTGAGGGCACTCAGGTCGCCCGAAGCGTGTGCGCCTTCCACGAGCAGAAAATCGTTGCCGCAAGCCGACGCCTTGGTGAAGGGGAATTTCGTGTTCGGCTGCGACGCGCTCATTCGTGTTCCGTAGTTCCGAGCGTCGTTACGGTGGCAAACGCGGTCGATTCGTGCAACCGGATGGAAAACACTTTCTGCTGCTCATACTCGCAATTCACCGAGAACACGATGCGAAAGTCCGGTTCCGCAGAGGCGATGCGAACACTCTGCATGGTGAGTTGCTCGGTCTCCACGATGTGGTTCACTTCCTGCAACATTTCATCCACCTTGCGGCCGGTCACTTGGTAGCTGGCAGCAAACATCTTCAGCGAAAACACAGCTTCCACTCGTCCCAACACCACCAGCGAAGTTAAAATAATGATCGTCGCCAAAAGCGCCGTCCAATACAGGCCGCCACCCGCTGCCATCCCCACCGACGCCACCACAAACAGAGTCGCCGCCGTCGTCAGGCCGGTCACCGACGTCCGAGCGTGGAGAATCGAGCCCGCGCCGATAAAACCGATACCGGGGATGATCTGCGCCGCGATCCGGGCGCTGTCCGACTCCGCACCCGCGAGTTGTCGCGACAGAACAGTGAACAGCGCCGCGCCAAAGCAGATAAACATATTCGTTCGCAGCCCCGCCGGCTTGTGCCGGAGTTGCCGTTCCAGGCCGATGATTCCCCCAAGTGTCGTCGCCAGCAGCAACCGCACCAGCGTCGAACTCAAACCCATGCCCAGTTCGCTGCGTACCATGTCGATCATCCGATGGATTGGATTCATAAGGGCACCGCTCTTCGACCACCCCAGCCCGCGAAAAGCGCGCGGTCTGGGACCCCGGAGCGGATTCTATCACCGCCACCAGGCGCTTTCGGTGCAGGTTTCCATGTAGGGTTAACGCGATTGATTCGGGGAGCTGCGCGCCGCATAGATGTGTGCATGCGGCTGCCCGGTAGCGTGAATTTCCTCCAGCACGGTGAGGTTGGTTCGATTCGCGCCTTGGTCTACCGCATCGCCATCGAAGGCAATCACAAAATCCACGTAGCGTGGCGGATCGGCGAGGGCGCGCTCCCACAGGCCTTCGGGATCCGTTGGACGTTTCCAGGGGCGATGATTTTCGTTATTCACCACGTGACGCAGCGAAATGCCCGCCTGCTCCATGACGCCCACGTGCTCGCCGAGGTCCATTAAGAACCGTGAGTTCCGTGGCAATCGAACAACCGCACTCTGCACCGCGGAATTCAAAGGGCTCCGGATTCTCCAATTCCTCTGTGCCTCCTGCAAGCATAGCGGTCCGGCCTTCCACACCGACGCGTAACTGACCATGATCAGTGCGACTAGCAGCGCCAGTTTCCCTACCTGGCGCCAGCCCGCGCCCAGAAGAAAGACAGAAGCCGCCAGCACACCGGTCGACACCGCGAACATGGGCAGCAACTGCAGTCCGTAGCGCTGGTTGAAGGTAGCAAACGGCCACCATGTGTAGACATGAATCGGCACCGAGCCGTACGCAATCGAAAGCGCATAGAACACCAGCGGAACCCAAAACAGCAGCAGGGGCGCGGATTGCGGCCGTAGCTTCCGTGCTCCGATCGCCAATGCCGCAAAGGCCGCCGCCAGCCAGAAGCGGCCCCAGTTTCCAACCGCCATATTCAGCTGCGCGGATTTCAAGAAATAGATGGCCGCGACCCGGGCATGGTGGAGCGCCGGATTCGGCGCGCCCACGCGCTGCTCAATCGCCTTCGCCGAGTAGGGACCGTTCGCGAACGCCAGCGCGTTCCCATATACCGCGGCGTTGTAGACCAGCCAGAGCACGGGAACCACAGCGATGCCTAACAGGAATTTCGCTGCATCTCGTCGCAGTTTCTGATTCTGCCATCGGCGCTGGACGATAACGACGACCGCCGCTCCCATCACACCCGCGAGGAACCATCCGTCGTAACGAGTGAGTTCGGCGGCCGCCAGACAGCAGGCGCAGCGCGTCAAAGTGTGCGCGCGGCCTGGGTCGTCCCTACGGGACTCCGACGGTTCTTCATGCATTATCCCGCGCGGACGCGCGGGGCAACGCTGGTTCGACCCTCCGGGGCTGGATTGTTGTCCATCGGCGTCTTCGTCTCTTCGCCTGTCATTATCTCTAGTTCTATCTCGATCTCTTCGTCGGTCATTTGCTTTCGTCGCGCGGATAAATTCTGAAAAATACACGACGGCCCAGGTAAACAGCGCCAGATAGAGTGATTCGGTCATGGCGGTTGCCTGCATGTAGATGAGGTTGGGATTGGCTCCATATGCGAAGGCCGCCGCCAGAGCGCCCACGCCTGCTGCCGGTTTCGTGCGGAGATCGGCGCCCAGCACGCCGCGCACGAGGCGAAATATTCCCGCGACTCCGAACACGTAGGCCAGCATCGAAGGAATCGATCCGCCCGCCCCGTTCTGCCACATCGCGTTCGACCAAATGAACGGAATCATCAGCAGATGAGGCAGCGGCAACCACACGGTTCCCAATTGCAGCAGGCCGGGGGTTTGCGAGTCGAACACGCGGCGGGCGATATTGATGTGCGCGACCGCGTCGCCATACAGTAGAAGGTCGCTGCGCTGCAGGAAGTAGGAAAATGAAAACAGGGACACCAGGGCAGCGATCCCACCCACGCGGGCCGCGCTACGATCGGGAACGACGGCTGTCTTCGCGCTCACTGTGCGCTCAATCTCCGGCCTCAGCCCCTGAAGGCGCTATTATCACGCCCCACTTTGCGGCATGCCGGAAGGCATGCCCGGATACGGATCTTCGTTGAAGCGGGGCCGACGAATGCGTCCGCCCCCTACGCGATCGGCAATGGTCTACTCCAGATGCGTTAGTTCGCGGAAGATCTGAAAGCGCGCATCAATTTCTCCGCGCGTGAGATTCTGCAGTCGCTCGGTTCCGAAGCGTTCCACGGCAAACGATCCCATCACTCCGCCATAGAACAAGGCGCGCTTCAGCACCTCGCGATTCATCTCTCCCTGCGACGCGATGTATCCCATGAAGCCGCCCGCGAACGAATCGCCTGCTCCGGTTGGATCTTTTACTTCTTCAATGGGGAGTGCGGGCGCGCGAAAAGGATGCGATCCAATGCCGAAGGCTCCCTCGCGGAAAAAGATGGTCGCTCCATACTCGCCGTGCTTCACCACCAGCGCGCTCGGTCCCATGGCAAGAACCTTTCGCGCCGCGCGCGGAAGATTCTTCTCCTCTGCCAGCATCTTGGTCTCGGTGTCGTTGATCAGAAGAACATTCACCAGCTTCAACATCTGCGCCAATTCTTTGGGAGTGCCTTTGATCCAGAAATTCATGGTGTCGCCGCCCGTCAGGCGCACGCCGTCCATCTCCAAACGAACCGCGGCCTGCAGCGTGGGGTGGATGTTGGCGAGGAACAGAAACTGCGTGTCTGAATATTCCTTTGGAATGCGCGGCTGAAACTTCTCGAACACATTCAGCTCGGTGAAGTCAGTCTTGGCCTCGTTCAGGCTGTCGAGATACTGTCCGCCCCAGCGAAAGGTCTTACCCTGGGTGCGTTCGATGCCGCGCGTGTCTACGCCGCGTTTTTTCAGCACGGCTTCGTGTTCTGGCGCAAAGTCATCGCCCACCACGGCTACCATTCGGACTTCGGTGAAGTAACTTGCGGCCAGCGCGAAATAAGTCGCAGCGCCTCCGAGTATGTCGTTCACTCGGCCGGAAGGCGTAACGATCGTGTCAAAGGCAACCGAACCTACTACAAGGATGCTCATGAATCTCCGTAAGACGGTCGTTGGTCGGTATTGGTTCGTCGTTGGGGAAAAGCAATTGAACTCCCCGGCGGTAGCGTGACTCGTTCGCTAACGACTAACGACCGTCGACTATTTCAGATACTTTCCCAAGATCAACCGCAGCTTCTGTTTCGTGGCCGCGGGAATCTTCGCCGGATCGGTCAGGATGGCATTCGCCAGCGCCCGTCCACACTTGCAAGAGCGTTCCTTCGGCATGGCTGACACAGTGGCCTTCACGACGTTGGCGGCGTTCTCGGCGTTCTTTACCAGCACGGAAACGATCTGCTCCACGGTCACGGAATCATGATGCGGATGCCAGCAGTCATAATCCGTGACCATGGCGATGGTGACGTAGCAAATTTCCGCTTCGCGGGCGAGCTTTGCTTCCTGCAAATTGGTCATGCCGATCACGTCCGCGCCCCAACTGCGATAGACGTTCGACTCGGCCTTGGTAGAAAACTGCGGCCCTTCCATGCAGAGGTATGTGCCCCCCAGCTTCGCGGTTATGCCGGCGGCCTGGCATGCGCCGTGGACCACCTTCGTTAATTCGCCGCACACCGGGTCGCCAAATCCAATGTGCGCGACGATGCCGTCGCCGAAAAATGTGTCCACGCGGTGGCGGGTGCGATCAAAAAACTGGGTTGGAATCACGAAATCGAGCGGCTTGTGTTCTTCCTTCAACGACCCTACGGCGGAAACGGAAATCATTCGCTCGACTCCCAGCTGTTTAAAGCCGTAAATGTTGGCGCGGAAGTTCAGTTCGCTGGGGAGAAGCTTATGCCCACGGGCATGGCGGGCGAGGAACGCTACCTTGCGGCCCGCGAGCGTCCCGAGAACGTAAGCGTCCGAGGGATCTCCGAACGGAGTCTGTTGCTCGACTTCGTGCGCGTCGATGAAACCCGGCATGTGGTACAGACCGCTGCCGCCGATGATGCCAATCTCTGCCTGCTGCAAATGTTTCTCCTGATTGGGGTGGGCTTGGACGTTAACAAATGCCCGCGGAACTTGTGATTATACAAGACG
>Ga0209274_10001180_pt1 | contig 13632 bp, 11 predicted proteins | sample HubBroMetageREF1_FD_188343 | JGI IMG/M metagenome (GOLD analysis project Ga0209274, IMG submission 188343) | Reference soil microbial communities from the Hubbard Brook experimental Forest, New Hampshire, USA - Hubbard Brook CCASE Soil... | ecosystem: Environmental > Terrestrial > Soil >...
CACCTCCTGCCGTGCTTGCATGAACGATCGATCGGACCGTCTCCGCAACCTCTTGCTCGGTGTCGAGATCGTCTCGCGGGAGAGCGCGCTCCGACGCCAGCACGGCAACCGGCGCGCGCGTGACGGAAGGCCTGGCGCTCGCCACTGGAGCGCTCGCACGATGATCGACACCCGTGCGACCTTCGCGCAGCCCCGCACCGGGCGCCTCGCTCGTGGACCCTGCGCGATCGCCACCCGAACGTGGGCAATCCGCGCTGGCTTCGTTCGCCGCCTCCCTACCGAGCGCGCTGCCCAGCACGTTTGCCGGAGGCGACTCGAGGACACCGCGACTCGGAAGGGTGGCGGCGAGCGCACGACGTTCCTCCACGTTGCCCCTTCCGGAAGCGACCAGAGTGAGCTCGGCCGGATGCGTCGTCGAGCGGCGGTCCTCCCAGGATGCCCGTGATCGAGCGGCTCGCAAGCGCTGGATTTGATCGCGATCGAGACGGCTCAGTAGGTCGGGCGAGAGCCGCAGCCGCTCGTCCTCGTCGGCCATGTTGAGGGCTTGCTCTTTCGCGGTTACCTCGCCCCCACGACCGGAACGCTCCGTGTCGGGATGAGCCACCGCACCTCCCGAAGGCGGCGTGGGCGGCTGACCGACCGGATCCGCCGGCCGCTCCTCGATCGCCATGCCTTCCGCGACCGAAGGAAGCTCCAGCCCGATGGCGGTCGATTCCGTGGCCGGAAGGGGGCCTCCGTCGGCGATGGACGGCGCGAGGAGCGATGGGCGCGTGGCCCACGAGGGACCGAGGGTCAGAGCGCCGTGAAGGGCGACGGACGCCGCGACCGCGACCCCAAGCCGATTGCTGGTCCCTGCCACCACGCGCGCCGCGTCCTCCCGTCCTCCTCTCAGCGTGCTTCATCTTGGCCCAGAGTGCGAGCGCAGCCTTAGCGGGTGAATGCTGTGCCGAATCTCCGCTCGGTGTTCTGCAGGGTGGCTTCGGCGAGGACTTCCGGCGCAATCGCGCGCAGCTCGGCCACGTGCCGGGCGGTGTGCAGCAGGAGCGCGGGCTCGCACTTCTTGCCGCGAAAGGGCACCGGCGCAAGATAGGGGCTGTCGGTTTCGACCAGAATCCGGTCGAGCGGCGCCCAGCCCGCGACGTCCTGGACCGCATGTGCGTTCTTGAAGGTGACGATCCCCGAAAACGAGAGATCGAAGCCGAGATCGAGCGCCCGAGCCGCAAAGCGGCGGTCTTCGCTGAAACAATGGATGAGCCCGCCGACCTCGCGCGCCCCTTCGCGTTCGAGAATGTCGAGCGTGTCGTCGGGAGCCGAACGCGTGTGCACGACAATGGGCTTTCGGACTTCGCGCGCGAGACCGATGAGGGCCGCAAAGACCGCGCGCTGCTGCTCCCGAGGTGAGTGATTGTAGTGATAGTCGAGGCCGATTTCGCCTATCGCGGCAACATCGGGCGCGCCGGCCAGCGCTCGCAGGCTCGCGTGCAGCGGCTCGCTGTAGTCGGCGGCGTCGTGCGGGTGGAGGCCGACGCAAGCGGTCACCCGCTCGGGCATCCGCCGCGCGAGATCGACGGCAAAACGTGCGGGCTCGATCGGATCGCCGCCAGCCGCCGCGTCGACACGAGCCAAGCCGACGACGACGTAGCCAATCACGCCCGCGGCCCGGCCGCGCTCGATGACGCCGTCGGGTCCTTCGGGAAAATGATGAGCGTCCAGATGGCAGTGCGCGTCAGCCAGTTGGAGCATGGCGGCCGCGGAGGGTAGCTCTGGGACGCGGCGACTGCTAACGGATCGGCAGCAGAAGGCGTGGCCTTGGGAGAAGCCTCGAACCGAGACGGACGTCTCCTCGTCTTCGCGCAACGAGCGCGGGCCGTTCTCGAGGTCGATGCCTGGAATGCGCACGGAGAGCGATTCTTCGGGACTCGAATCGGCTTGGCCGAGCCGCTCGACAACGGTGGCCGGCTCGTGATTGCTCCGAACGGCCGTGATCCGGGCTTGCGGGCGATCGAGGGCCGCGACCGCACCGAGGATGACCTCGTTCGAGCGGATTTCGCCGAAGCACGGGCGGGAGGCGGCGGCCTCGCGGCTCTTGCCCGTCGTTGCCAAACCGTTTGGCTCATCGAACGTGTAAGCACGACCGACCTGCTGGCGCTGCGCCTTGCCGCCGTCATGGCCAGCGTTCTCCTCGGGCCCATCGTCGACCCCGAAAGGTCCGACATCTTCGGCGTCAAGACTGCGCGCCTCAGGCTCGAGGCCGCTCCCTAGCGGCCCGGGCGGTCTGTCCCGCGGTCCTAAAATGACCGGTCCCGATCCTGGAACACCCCGAAGAGGAGGAAACGATCTTCCCGATCTTTCTGTCTCCCCTCTCCGGACTCGGAATCGCGCTCGGTGAGTTTTAGGTCACCAGATCTTGAAAGCGTTTTCGCACGAGAGCGCTCGCCGCGTCGGCAGCGCAGTGGCGGCAGTATCCGAACCGATGGATCATGCGCTCGATGGCCGCCTCGGCGTTGCGACGGCGTTCGGCGTCGAGACCCGCGCCTTCGCCCCGCACGAGAAGGGCCAGGTCACGCGCCAGCCTCGCGACGGCGGGACGCTGCTCGGCAAAGATGGACTCCCGCATGCGCCGGAGATACTGCGGAAAGACGACGGCCCCCTCCACCTTCTGTCCGGGATGGTCGAGCGCCCAGGCGGCGATCGCGCTGATGAGCTGGCGCCGCCCTTCGTCCGAATCCTCCTTGAGGTCGATGAGCCGCTCGACCTCGGCCATGACCTTCTCGTCGGGTTCTTCGTCCTTTTGCGTGACGCGGCTGTAGAGCCGCTCCTTCTTTACCCATGCGCTGACGTGCTGCACGTAGCGATCGAAGAGCTCGGCGTACTTCTCTTCTTGCACGAGGCCGCTCGCGGCGTAGAGCTCGTACTCCCAGGCTGCGAGAAGGCGCGTGCTAATCGTGTCCCGAAAGGCCTTCACGTCGTGATACCCGCCGGTCATCACGTCCTGCTGCAGCCAATCGAACTCGCTCTTGCGCTGGCACAGCGCTTCGATCTCCTCGAGCACCGCGACGGGATTCAAGCATGCGAAGATCGTCGATTGCGCCGCATCGAGGAGCGCAGCGCGCATCTCCCGGGGACTGGCCCCGATGCGTCCCTCGTAAATCGGATACGCGTCGCTCTCGTTCCACACGTCGCGTATCGACCCGCGAAGCAGCTTTTGGCTGTCGGCGTCGAGGCGCTCGGGAGCCTTACCCAGGGCGTAGAGATCGGCTTTCTCGACCGCGCTGAGACCCGACACGATCGCGGCGATGGGCCGCGAGTAGCGGTCCGGATTGGGCTTCCGCATGCGCGTCAAGACGGAGAAAAGGGCGGCGGCCTCGGTGGCGTGGGGAGCGACGTGCCGGCGAACGTGAGGTGCGACGTGCGTGTCGTAGATGAGCCGCTCCTGCTCGTAGCTACGAAGATAGGGCGTGCGCGCCAGCTCGAGCCGCCCGCGAAACGAAGCGAACTCCGGGTGCTCGCGGAAGGCGTCGAGGTGAAGCTCGTTTGCGCTCCCCATCATGACGCAATTGAGCTGGAGGTTCTGGGCGCCCAGCGCGACTTCTCCCGTCTCGACCGAAAGCTGGAGGTACTTGAACCCGTCGAGCGGGCGCTTGAGCAAATCGCTGAACTCGAGCACTCCGCCAGCCGCGTCGACCAGCTCGCCCTTGGTCTCGTAGAGAGAAACGGCCTGGAGGGACACCGGCAACGATTGCAGGGACCGGTCCATCGTGATCTGGCGCTCGCCCGCGTCGACGCTGAGCTGCGGCCCGATCGTGACGGCGCCAACTCGGTAGCGGCGGGAGATGAAGTAGCGCTCGACCTGCACGTGCTTGAGCACCTCGGCATACGATCCGCTGTAGGAAGCGAGAAGCGCTTCGAAGATTTGCTGACTCTTGTGCGAGAGCTGCCCCCGCAAGATCCAGTCGTTGGGCGGGTCGGCCGCGCCGGCACGCTTGTAACCGGAAAGAATGACCTCGCGTCGCTCGGGTACGGGAATGAGAAAGAGTGGATGATCGCGCACCTCGACCACGAGCTTCGCGTCGATCTGATCGTCGCTCAGATGGGCGTAGGATACGATGCCGCCTCCGCGGGCGTTCTCGGGACCAAAACCCAAGCTCCCGCGCATCGTCTTGGGCGACGGAAACACCCAGTGAAACCGGTAGAGCGCCCCCTCGTCGAGCGTCGAGTAGTGCTCGAGCGCCGACATGATGCAGGCCGCGATCGTGCTCTTCGCCGAGCCGTTCGGACCGTGCAGCAAGGTGAGCCGATTCGGGCGCCCCTCGCGCACGAAGTTGGAGAGCGCTCGGTAGATCTCCTCCTGGACTTGCTCTTGACCGATGAGCGCGCCGCGCGGCAGGCCCCGTGCGGCCTGCTCCCACGGGAGCTCGAAGAGCGTGTATCGGGCGAAGTCACCCCACGGGTGGTGAACGGTGACTTTGCCGAAGTGGTCGAACACATCGCGTACGTACCGGCTCGCGTCCCTTGTGTAGCGGACGGGGTCGGCGTCGAATAGCTCGAGAAACTCGGCAAACGAGAGCACACGACGGCCTGCGCGGAAACGCTCCTCGACGTGGTCGGCGATGGCGCGGACCTGCGACGCGGCATCGCGCGGTTCGTCCATGACCGGTGATCCTAGCACTCCTGAACGTGCCCCTCCGAGACTAAGCCTGCGGGGCGCGTGACTTCACGAGGCGTGGATAGCCACGCTCACCCGGGGCTGCTCGATGAGGCAGTTTTGCTCGGAGCACACGCTCAGCTTGAAGACGCCGGAAATCGTGGAGCTCCCTTTTGCGCTCGGCGCGAGATGAACCGTCAGGACACCGCTTTTGGCGCCCGTCTGCGCCCAATCGCCGGCGGGCTTGGAGAAGACGTTCTTTCCCGCTGGGTCGGTCCCGAGAAACTCGACGGTCGACGTCGGTTCCGCTTTGTACCGATAGGGGTACTGGTCGTTGACGTGAAAAGCGCCGGTGGCGACGAGCTTGAGCGAAACTTCACATCGCCCGCCGGACGAGCAGCCGTCTTTCGGGGCGGCGTCGACGAAGAAGCTTTCCCCGCACACCGCGTGCCCGCAATCGGCGGCCGCCGCGGGCGCGCTCGGCACGCTGCCCGCGGGCCCCTCGCTCTTGTTGCAAGAGAACGAACCGGCCAGGACGGCCAGGCCCACCCAGAGTGCGTCTCGCATGACGCCATTTTCGTAGCACGCACGAGGCTCTACTTCACGTAAAGCTCGAGCCGAGGACCCTGGTACGCGGCGGGCCCGTCGCCCTCCGACGAGCCTGGGCCTGGGGCGAGCGCGAAGGTCATTCCCGCGCGGCGTGGCGCATCCGCCTCCACCGCGATCCCAAACTCGTCGCGGCCTCGCCTGAGCCATCGCCGAACGAGCTTTCGGACCTCCACCCGCACCAGCGAGCCCGCGGCAGGCTCCACGCGCGTCAGAGGCTCGCCGAGCTCGTCGAGGCGCGGCTGGAGCGCCCAGCTGACCCACCGACTGTCCCAGGCCTGCGTCACGCGGGCCGCGCGAAGGTCGATCGCTCGCGGTTCGTCGTCGACGTTCGTCGCGCGTTCGAGCAGGACGAACGCCGCGACGATGTGCGGCTCCGGAGGCAGGTCGATGGAGAACCGGAGGAGCAAGAGCGCACCGTCTCCGGAGCCGAGCGTGGCCAGGGCCGGTGTGCCCTCCGGACCCGCGTGCCGACGGACATAGCCCACGGCGACGGGGTCGTAGAGCAATCGCCTCGTTTGGGAGAGCGGCGATGGCGCCGCCGAGCTTGAAGGAGCCACGCACCCTCCCTCGGAGGCGCACACGGTCGGAGCGGGCCGGCATCCCGCAAGGACGCTGCCCAGCACGACGACCGCCGTCTTTCCGCGTCGCGGCCCACCTGCCATCGGTGCTATCCCTTCGGCTCGATGGAAGACGCGCCACTGCTTCGCGTCAATGGCCTCGTCACCACGTTCCGCACCGAGAGCGGAGTGATGCGAGCGGTCGACGATGTCTCGTTCGACATCCCCCGCGCAGCGACGGTGGCCCTGGTCGGCGAAAGCGGCTGCGGCAAGAGCGTCACGGCCCTGTCGATTCTGCGCCTAGTCACGTCGCCGCCCGGCCGCATCGAGGGCGGATCCATCGAGCTCGAGGGGCGCGATCTTCTCCGGGTCTCGGAGCGCGAAATGCAGGGCGTTCGCGGCAGTGTCGTCTCGATGATCTTTCAAGAGCCGATGACCAGCCTCAATCCGGTTTACACCGTGGGGTGGCAGATCGCCGAGTCGGTGCGGCTCCACCGAAAGAAGTCGAGACGCGAAGCACGCCAACGTGCGATCGAGCTCTTGCAGCTGGTCGGGATGCCCGAGCCCGAGACGAACGTGGACTCGTATCCGCACCAACTCTCCGGTGGCCAGCGCCAGCGCGTCATGATCGCCATGGCACTCGCGTGCGAGCCCAAGCTCCTCCTGGCCGATGAGCCGACGACCGCCCTGGACGTCACGATCCAGGCGCAGATCTTGGCGCTTTTGCGCGATCTACAAGAACGGTTTTCGATGAGCCTCCTGCTCATCACGCACGATCTGGCGGTCGTCGCGGAGAACGCCGAAAGCGTGATGGTGATGTACGCGGGCCGCATCGTGGAAAATGCGCCTGTGCGCGAGCTCTTTGCGAGGCCCGCGCACCCGTACACCCGCGGGCTGCTCGACTCGATTCCCACGACGGCCGTCCCGGTTCGTCGGCGCCTTCGCGCCATCGAGGGCATCGTGCCCGATCTGCGCGCGCTCCCGCCGGGTTGCCGCTTCGCCGACCGCTGCCCGATGCGCGTCGAGCGCTGCACGGAGCAAGAGCCGGAGCTTCTGCCCGTGAGCGCCAATCACAGCTCGCGGTGCTGGCGCGCGGCCGAGGTCTCGCCATGACGCTTCACCCCCCCCTTCAGCCCCCCGAAGAAACGGGGTCCTCCGTCGGCCGCACGCTGATTGCGACCGACAGCGTGTCGAAGTACTTCCCCATCCGCTCCGGGTTCTTCTCACGCAAGGAGCGCTTCGTGCGGGCGGTCGACCGCGTCTCGCTCAGCGTACGCCGAGGCGAAACGCTGGGGCTCGTGGGCGAGAGCGGCTGCGGCAAGAGCACGCTCGGGCGGCTCCTGCTGCGTCTCATCGAGCCCACGTTCGGCCGAGTCATTTTTGACGGACATGCCATCACCGGTCTCTCGCAGCGCGAGCTTCGGCCCCTGCGCCGCCGTATGCAGATCATCTTTCAGGACCCGTATTCGAGCCTCAATCCTCGCATGACGGTCCGCGAAATCGTGGGCGAGGCGATCCGCATTCATCGGCTCGCCAAGACCCGCGCCTTGGAGGAATCCCGCATCGCGGGACTCCTCGGACGCGTCGGCCTGCGCGCCGACGCCATGGACCGATATCCTCACGAGTTCTCCGGCGGTCAGCGCCAGCGCATCGGGATCGCGCGAGCCCTTGCCGTCGAGCCGGATTTCATCGTTTGCGACGAGCCGGTGAGCGCCCTCGACGTTTCGATTCAGGCGCAGATCGTCAACCTGCTGCTCGACCTCCAAGAGACGATGGGGATCGCGTATCTGTTCGTGTCCCACGATTTGAAGCTCGTACGGCACGTCAGCCACCGAGTCGCGGTGATGTATCTGGGCAAGATCGTCGAACAAGCTTCGGCCGAGTCGCTCTACCAGGCCCCGCAACACCCCTACACCCGAGCCCTACTGGCTGCTGTTCCCGAGCCCGACCCAGAGCGAAAGCGCGTGCGTCTCGTGCTCGAAGGAGACGTTCCTTCCCCCATCGACCCCCCACCGGGCTGCCCGTTTCACCCGCGCTGCTCGCGAGCGCTCGCCGGAACGTGCGACAGCGACGTGCCCAGGCTCGACGAAATCGTCGCGGGCAGCGGGCACAAGGTCGCGTGCTGGAATCCGATCCTCTCGTAGCGAAGGCTTCGGACGGCGCTCGCGCGGCCGAACGCTCGCGTGGCGAAAATTGGGGCGAGGCCTTAGACTCGCGGCTGGTCTGATGCAACTTGAAAATCATGCCGTTAGCCCCGAAGTGAAGACCCCCTCCACAGGAAACGGACGCCCCGACGAAAACGTGGAGCCCGTGGAGCACTTGGCCAAGCTCTACCGCCAAATGTTTCTCATTCGCCGCGTCGAGGAAGAGAGCGCGCGGGGGTACGCCGAGGGCAAAATAGGCGGTTTCCTGCATCTCTACATTGGGCAGGAAGCCGTCGCGGTCGGCGCGATCGCGGCGCTGCAGCCCGGCGATTCCGTGATTACGACGTATCGCGACCACGGCATCGCCCTCACCAAGGGCATGACGGCGCGCGCCCTGCTGGCCGAGCTCTTTGGCAAGGTCACCGGCTGCTCCAAGGGGCTCGGCGGCTCGATGCATATGTTCGACCGAGAGCACAACATGCTCGGTGGCTACGGCATCGTGGGCGGGCATATCCCCCTTGCCGCGGGCGTCGCATTCGCCAGCAAGTACAGAAACGACGGGAAGGTCACGCTCTGCTTTTTCGGCGAAGGGGCGGTGGCCATCGGCGGGTTCCACGAGGGCATCGGGCTGGCGGCCCTCTGGAAGCTTCCCATCGTCTTCATCTGCGAAAACAACGAATATTCGATGGGTACGCCCCTTTCGCGTTCGATGTCGGTTGAAGACGTGTCGGTCAAAGCCATTGGCTACGGCATGGACCGCGATCGCTTCTTCGTCGACGACGTGCTCGAGGTCGAGCGGCGCATCGGGCACGCCGTTCGCCGGGCCCGCGAGGAGAGCCTCCCGACGCTCGTCGAAGTGCGAACCTACCGCTTCCGAGGCCATTCGATGAGCGACCCGGCCAAATACCGAACGCAAGCGGAGCTCGACGAGCACAAGAAACGCGATTCACTCTTCCTCGCAAGAAGCGCGCTCATCGAGCGCGGCTACGGCGAGGCCCGCGTCGAGCAGATCGATCAGTCGGTCGAAGCCGAGGTCGCCGACGCCGTCAGGTTCGCGAACGAGAGCCCCGAGCCGGGTCTCGACCTTCTCGAACCGACGACTTACAGCGGGCCTTTCGCCTATTAGCGGCAACAGGCCGGCGAACGTCCCCTTGCAATCCGGGACGGGCCCCAGCTACTAGACGAGGCATCTGCGATGGCGCGCACCCTACGGTATCGAGAAGCTCTTCGAGAGGCGATGGTCGAGGAGATGGAACGCGACGACCGCGTCTTTCTCATGGGCGAGGAAGTCGGCCATTACCAAGGGGCCTACAAGGTGAGCGAAGGGATGCTCGACAAGTTCGGGCCGAGGCGGATCATCGACACGCCGATCGCGGAGGCCGGGTTTTCGGGGGTGGGCATCGGCGCCGCGATGGTCGGTCTGCGGCCGATCATCGAGTTTATGACCTGGAACTTCAGCGCCGTGGCGTTCGACCAGATCCTCAACAACGCCTCGAAGCTGCGGCAAATGTCGGGGGGCCAGTTCGAGTGTCCGATTGTCTTTCGGGGCCCCAACGCGAGCGCCCGGCAAGTCGGCAGCCAGCACAGCACCGCCATGGAGCATTTCTACGCGCAGGTGCCGGGCCTCAAAGTCATCGCACCGGCCTTCCCCGCCGATGCGAAGGGCATGCTCAAGGCGGCGATTCGAGACGACAATCCCGTGCTGTTGATGGAGTCCGAAACGCTCTACGGCGTTCGAGGCGAGGTGCCGGATGGGGACCACGTCGCGCCCATCGGGCAGGCGCAAATTTCACGTCCTGGAAGCGACGTGACGATCGTGGCCTATTCTCGAATGACGCACGTGGCCCTCGAGGCGGCCGCGGCGCTGGAGAAAGACAACATCTCCGCCGAAGTGGTCGACCTCCGAAGTCTTCGGCCCCTGGACGAGAACACCATCGTGGCCAGCGTCGAGCGAACACACCGACTCGTGGTGGTGCACGAAGGGTGGCCCTACGGGGGGGTGGGTGCGGAAATCGCCGACCGGGTGCAGCGCCTCGCGTTCGACGCCCTCGACGCACCGGTTCTGAGGGTTTCCACCCTCGATGTTCCCATGCCGTACAGCGCCAAGCTCGAGCTAGCTTGCATGCCGCAGGCCGATCGAGTGGTAGCCACGGTCAAACGCCTGCTCGCCCGTGGGCGGAGCTGAGCCAAGAGAACCGCCATGGCTAAAATCCTCGAGATGCCCAAGCTCTCGCCGACGATGGAGGAGGGGGTCCTGTCGGCGTGGCACAAGAAAGAAGGCGACGAGATCGCGGTCGACGACCTGCTCGCCGAGGTCGAGACCGATAAGGCGACGATGGAGTTTCGCGCCTTCGACAAGGCCACGCTGCTGAAGCTGCTCGTCGCGCCCGGTGCTCAGGTGAAGCTCGGACAACCCGTCGCGATCATCGGCAACGCGGGGGAAGATGTCTCGGCGCTCGTAGCGTCGTCGGCGCCTTCTGCAGGCGCTAGCCCTCAGCCCTCTCCGCCGCCCCCCGAGCCTCGCGACACCTCACCGAGCGCCGTCGCCGCGGCGGTCACGCCGACCCAACCGCCGCCCGAAACGGTCTCGCCACCCGCGCAGCGGCGACCGATGGTGACGTCCGTTCTCGACCGCACCTCTTACGCGTCCGAGCCAGTCGAAAATGGGGGGCGCCCGACGGGCCGCGTCGTGGCCTCTCCCTACGTTCGCAAGACGGCGCGCGATCTCGGAATCGATCTCCACGGCGCCCAAGGAAGCGGCCCGGGAGGCCGGGTCTTGCCGACCGACCTCGAGAAGCTCCGGGGGCAGCAGTCGACCGCGCTCGCGCGTACGCCGGCCACGGCCCCCGCCGGCGCGCTCGTGGCCGCATACGATCAACCGGAGGTACGACCGCTTTCCCCCATGCGCAAGACCATTGCGCGCCGACTCACCGAGTCGAAGGCCACGGTTCCCCACTTCTATCTCTCGATCGACGTCGATGCCACGGGCCTCGTGAAGCTTCGAGAGCAAATCAACGCGGAGCTCTCGTCCGACGGGGCGCCGGCGAATGGGGCCGGGCCGGCCGACAAGGTGTCGTTCAACGACCTGCTGATCAAGGCATGCGCCGTGGCGCTCGTTCACGTGCCTGAGTGCAACGCAAGCTTCACGCCCGACGCCATCTTGCTCCACAAGCGCGTCGACATCTCGGTGGCGGTAGCGATTCCCGACGGCTTGGTCACGCCCGTCGTGCGAAACGCGGATCGAAAGAGTGTCGTGGCGATCGCTCGAGAGGTTCGCGACCTCGCATCGCGCGCCCGAGCCCGCAAGCTGAAGCCGGAAGAAATGTCCGATGGCACCTTCTCGATCTCCAACCTGGGCATGTTTGGAATCGATCAGTTCGCGGCCGTCATCAACCCTCCCGAGGGAGCCATCCTCGCGGTCGGTCAGGTACGTGATGCCGCGGTCGTGACCGACGGTGCCGTGGCGGTCGGACGAAGGCTCGGCATGACGCTCTCGTGCGATCACCGCGTCGTCGACGGTGCCGTTGGCGCGGCGTTTCTCGCCGAGCTGCGCAGGTTGGTCGAGCGTCCGCTGCGTGTGCTTACGGGGTGAGATGCGAGCGGTTAGCCCGGCGCTCGCCGCCCGCTCGCCGCTCGCCCTCCTCTCGGGCCTTCTGCTGAGTCTGTCGGCCTGCGCGGGACCGCCCGCGGTGGGCGCGCACCGTCCGCTTTCAGCCGAAGCGTGGTGGGTGGGGCTCGACGCTCCATCGGACGGAGCCCCCGCACGCGGTGCGGTCGTTTTGCGGTCCGCGAGGGCGCACAGGATCCGCGTGTTCGGCGGGACCTTTACGATGGGGTCCACGCCTACGGAACTCAAACGCGCTATGGATCTCTGCGAGACTCAGGTGTTGGGCGCACACTGCAAGGAGCCGCGGATCGTCGACCTGCTCGAGGCCGAAACGCCGGCCCACGAAGTGACCCTCACGACGTTCGACCTGGATCGGACCGAGGTGACCGTCGAAGGCTACGGGCAGTGTGTCGCGGCAGGCTCGTGCGAGCCGGCGGGCTTGGAGCCCGGAGGCCCGTCGTCCCGGCCGGACCTGCCCGTCACGCAAGTTCGGTGGGAGGCCGCCGTGCGGTTCTGCCGGTGGGCGGGCGGCCGGCTGCCCACGGAAGCCGAATGGGAGTTCGCGGCACGCGGAGCCGAGGGACGCGAATTTCCCTGGGGCAATATCTACAATCCCCACTTGGCGAATCACGGGGCATGGGCGGACGATCGCACAGACGCAACCGACGGGTTCGTCGGCCTAGCCCCGGTGGGCTCGTTCCCCGATGGCGCCACCCCCGATGGAATTTTGGACATGGCGGGCAACGTCGCGGAATGGGTGGCCGATGAGCTCGAACTCGACGCTTCGGGCCGCCCGGTCGGCTACAGCCCGGAGTCCCAGTTCGACCCCGCCCCGAAGGCGTTGGGGGGCCCGCACGTCGTGCGCGGCGGTTCATTCGAGGACGCTCCGATGTGGCTTCGAGCGACGGCGCGCGACACGACGTCATGGATGCGGGCTGGGGTGGGCTTCCGCTGCGCCGCTGACGTTCGATGAAGCTCGCCCACATCTCCGACTTGCACGTGCTCGCGTTGGAGGGGGTTCCCATGCGCCGCTTTCTCAACAAGCGGATCAGTGGCTGGGCCAACCTCCGGCTCCAACGGCGAAGCGCGCATCGGGCAGGACATCTTCGGGCGATCGTCGCGGAGCTCGCGCGCCGGCGTTTCGACCACGTCGTGGTGACCGGCGACCTGACCAACCTTGCCCTCGAAAGCGAATTCGCTCTGGCTCGCGACCTCATCGGAGACGCCATCGGGCTGGACCCATCTCGCGTGACCGTGGTCCCGGGAAATCATGATCTCTACACGCGGGGCGCCCGCGATTCTCGGCGGTTCGAACGATATTTCGGCCCCTGGCTGCAGAGCGACCTCCCCGAGCTCGCGGTCGACGTCGCGGGGGCGCGCTTTCCCGTGGTCAAGCTGCGAGGCGAAGTCGCGATCGTAGGCCTGTCGAGCGCCGTTCCGCGTCCGCCGTTCGTCGCCGCCGGCGAGATCGGGCGCGAGCAGGCTCGAGCCCTGGCGCGTGTTCTCGAGCACCCCGAAGTCGCAAAGCGCACCCTGGTACTGGCGCTGCATCATCCGGTCGTCGACGACTGGTCCGGCATGAAAAGATACGTCGAGGGGCTCCGTGACGCGCCCAATCTCGTGAAGCTCCTGCAACCCGTCGGTGGGGGACTCGTCTTGCACGGACACCTTCACCGTCGGATTCAGCGCGCAATCGGCGGCGGCGCGATGATCCAGGTCGGCGCGACGAGCGCCTCGCTGCACCATGAATCGCAGGACCGAATGGCCGGCTTCAATGTGTACGAGCTCGGCACGGGCGCCACGTTCAGCGTGGCGGCTTGCGTGTACCGCCCGTCCACGGACTCGTTCGACGTCGAAAGCGTGCCGAGGCTCTAGTCGTCTCAGCTCGCCGCGGCCTCGGTGTTTTGTCGGCTCACGTTGACCGCTTGAAGCCCTTTGGGACCCTCCTTGATCTCGAACTCGACCAACTCGTCCTCGAAGAGGCGGCGGCGTCCTTCGCCGGCGATTTGCGAGTAGTGAACGAACACGTCCGGCCCCTCGTCCTGCTTGATGAAGCCCCACCCCTTCTCG
>Ga0209274_10001183_pt1 | contig 13609 bp, 5 predicted proteins | sample HubBroMetageREF1_FD_188343 | JGI IMG/M metagenome (GOLD analysis project Ga0209274, IMG submission 188343) | Reference soil microbial communities from the Hubbard Brook experimental Forest, New Hampshire, USA - Hubbard Brook CCASE Soil... | ecosystem: Environmental > Terrestrial > Soil >...
CGGCGAGCTGGCGGGCGGTGGTGATGCCGGTGCGGACTACCAGCTCGGCGCCGCCGGAGGCGGCGCCGGCGATGATCTTGATCAGCCCTGGTGCGGACTGCCACGCCGCCACCGCGGCCACCGGGTCGATGTAGGCCGCGTCGAGCTGGCCGTGCTCCAGCGCCGCGACCTCGGCGGCGTTGGAGGCGAACGGCGCCGGGTCCACGACCACCCCGTGCAGGTCGGCGGTGAAGTAGCCCAGCTGCAGCCCGGCCAGCGCCGGCGCGTCGGCCAGGTTGAACGTGAAGCCGAGCCGCAGCGTGCCGGATTCCGAGACCTGAGAGCTGCTTGAGCTGGCCGAGCTGCAGCCTGCCAGCAGCGCAGCCGCCGCCACTGCCGCGGCGAGCGCGACCGCTCGTCTTGTCACAGCCCTCTCCTTTCGCAACCGGCGTCCCGCCGTGCAGCCTGGAGGCTGTCTCGCAGCGTGGAAAGGAGGGCCGGGCCAGGCGTGACGTATGGCCCATTTCATATCAGAACTCCACAGTTGAGGGCAAGAATTACCGGAAGTCTTCGTTATCGGCCTTTTCCGGCCGCCACCCCCCGAAGACCATGATCACCCGGCGGTAATTGATCATGGAGCACTTAACTTTCCCCAGTCTGCTGCCGTTTTAAACGTTTGCCGCATCGACGGCCGTGGTCATCGCGGGAAATGATCTTCCCGGTTTTTGATTTCAGGCCGCCAACCTGCGGCACCGCTGCCCTGAACGCCCGTCGGGGCCAGCCGCGGAAGATCCGGAGGCCGCGCCTGGGCGCGGTCAGCGCACCGGCCGCCGCCGCAACAAGCGGACACTAAGCTAGTCACCGTCGCAAAACGCCCAAATGCCGCCGCCCGGCCGGCCGGTCCGGCCCTGGCGGTGCTGTCCGCCGGACGTGCGAGTAAATGATCTTTTATCGCGGATAACGATGAGCTGTGTTGTTTTGGGTCTTTACGGGTCCCGGTGGCACATGTATAAATCTGGTGATTGCCGTTGAGAGACTGCGGTCCGGGTGCGGACTGTGGTCCTCGCCTTTGCCTGGAAAGGGTCCCCCGAGATGACGCTGCTGCGCGTTTTGGTGACGGCTGCCCAAATTACAAGCGGATTCGGCGGGCGATTCCGGGTCCGGGTCCGGCATATGCAGCGGCGCAGTCGTGGCCTGATTGCGGCCGGGCTGGGTCTGGTCCTGACGGTCGGCACCTGCGTGGTGCCGGTGGCGGCGGTCGCCGGGGTGGCCGCGGCGGCGGTGGCGGCCAGTGTGGCCACCGCGGGGCCCGCCAAGGCCCAGAGCGGGCCGCCGGTGCTGGTGTTGTTGCAGAACGGGGAGACCACGGCGCCGGAGAGTACCTTGCTGCAAAACGCGGGGTATGCGGTGACGCAGGCGACCCCGTCGACGTGGGCGGGAATGTCCGCGTCCCAGTTCGAGTCGTACGCGGCGCTGGTGATCGGTGACCCGTCCTCGGGTGGGTCCTGCTCGACCACCATCCCGACCACCAGCACGCTGGGCACCGCGTGGCAAGGTGCGGTGAACGGGAACCTGGCCGTGCTGGGCACCGCGCCCGCCCTGCCCGGCACCACGGCGGCGAACACCTTGATCACCGACGCGGCCAAGTACGCCGCGGCCGGGTTCAACTCGGCCAATTCCGGCACCCCGACCTCGGGCACGGGCCTGTATGAGTCACTGAACTGCGAGTACTCCACGGCTGCGGCGGGCACCTCGGTGCCGCTGCTGGCCGGGGTGGAGGGTATCGGCACCGCCGGGGGGCTGACCGTCCAGGGCGGCCTGTCCTGCTCGGATGCGGGCACGGTCAACGCCTGGGAAGCGGACAAGGCGGGCACGTTCGGCGGGTTCACCAGCAGCTCGCTCGTGCCGTCGGACTGGTCGCCGGGCTGCCCGGTAAAGGAGGCGTTCGATTCCTGGCCGGCCCTGTTTACCCCGGTCGGCTACGATGCGGCCTCCGACGCGGCGGCCAAGTTCACCGCCTCGGACGGCGTGACCGGCCAGCCGTACCTGCTGCTGGGCGCGCCGGTGTCGGCGGCCACCGCGGCGCTGGCCCCGTCGGCGGGCGGGGAAGTGCTGGCCGGCACCACCGCCGGCGGTACCTCGAACCCGGCCGCGCCGGGCGTGTCGCAGGCCTCGGCCGGGGACCCGGTCAACACCGAGAACGGTGACTTCACCCAGGCCGCCACGGACGTGTCCATCCCGGTGTTCGGGCCGGCGCTGGGCTTCAGCCGCACCTACGACGCGGACGTGGCGCAGCAGCAGACCAAGGCGGGCACGCCCGGGCCGATGGGATACGGCTGGACCGACAACTGGGCCACCTCGCTGAGCACGGTCAGCCCGACCCCCGGCGACATCTACACGGCCGGCGGGCTGCGCACCAACAACGGCAACGGCGGCGCGGCGGCCGCCTCGGTGCTGCACAAGCCGGGCGACACCTACGTGGACGGATCCGGGGACGTGTACATCGCCGACACCTACGACAACCGGATCCAGGAGATCGCCGGGTCCACCGGCACCCAGTGGGGCATCTCGATGACCGCCGGGGACGTGTACACCGTGGCCGGCAGCCCGCAGGGCTACTTCCCGCACGGGACCGGGACGGCCAACGGCACCCCGGCCGCCCAGACCCTGCTGAACCATCCCACCGGCGTCACGGCGAATTCCTCAGGCCTGTACATCGCCGACACCGGAGACTGCCGGGTAGTGGAGATCGCCGCCGCCAGCCAGACCCAGTGGAACATCACGATGACCGCCGACGATGAGTACACCATCGCCGGGACCACCGGAACCTGCGGCACCAGCGGCGACGGCGGCGTGGCCACCTCGGCGGAGCTGAACCTGCCCACCAGCATCCACCTGGGCGCCGGCAGCCACACCGGCGACCTGTACATCGCCGACACCGGCAACAACCGGATCCAGGAGATCGCGGCCACCGCCGAGACCCAGTGGGGCAAGTCGATGTCGGCCAACGACATCTACACCGTGGCCGGCAGTTCGTCCGGCGCGTCCGGGATGAGCAGCAACGGCACGGCCGCAGGCAGCACGCTGCTAAACGCGCCGGCGGGCGTGACCATCGACGGGAACGGCGACATGCTGATCGCCGACACCAATAACTGCCGGATCGCGGAGATCCCCGCCTCCAGCGGCACCTACTGGGGCATCACCGGGATGACCGGCGGGGACCTGTACGACGTGGCCGGCCGCGGCGGCAGCACCAACTGCACCATCGGCAACGACGGCAAGTCCCAGTTGCAGTCCAACCTGAACTACCCCGCCTCGGTCCGGGACCCCAACGGCAACATGTACATCGCCGACACCGCCAACAACCGGGTCCAGGAGGTCGCCGGCTCCGCGCACACCGAGTGGGGCCAGTCCATGACCGCCGACTTCATCTACACCATCGCCGGGAACTCCGCCGGAACCGGCGGGAACTCCGGCAACGGCGGCACCGGCACCAGCGCGTACCTGTCTGCGCCGGGCGCGGTCTGGGTAGACAGCACCGGCAACCTGTACGTCTCCGACACCGCCAACAACGCACTCCGCAAGCTGAGCACCTCCACCGACATCATCAGCGCCCTGGCCGGGACCGGGTACACGCTGCTGAATGCCGGCGACGGCGGCCCGGCGGTGCTGGCGTCCCTGCTGAGCCCGCAAAGCGTCGCCTCCGACAGCCATGGCGATATCTTCATCGCCGACACGGCCAACAACCGGGTCCAGGAGATCGCCGCGTCCAGTCATACGCAGTTCGGCATCGCGATGACCGCCGGGGACATCTACACCGTGGCCGGGAGCTCCTACGGCCAGTCCGGCTACGCCGGGGACGGCGGCCTGGCCACCTCCGCGCTGCTGTTCGCGCCGGCCTCGGTGGCCGTGGACTCCTCCGGCAACCTGTACATCGCCGATGAGAGCAACAGCCTGATCCGCAAGGTCTCGGCGTCCACCGGGGACATCTCCACCATCGTCGGCACCCCGGGGGAGCAGGGCTACTACGGGGACGGCGGCCCGGCCACCAGCGCGGTGCTGGGCCTGCCGGACGCGGTCGCGGTCGACAGCGCCGGGGACGTGTTCCTCGCCGACTCCGAAAACGACCTGATCCAGGAGGTCCCGGCCACCTCCGGCACCCACTACGGGATCGCGATGACCGCCGGGGACATCTACGCCATCGCCGGCGTCCCGCAGGAGACCGGCGACTCCGGCGACGGCGGCCCCGGCAGCTCGGCCCTGCTGAACGGCCCGGAGGGACTGGCCGTCGACACCGCCGGGAACGTCTACCTGTCTGACACCAGCAACGAACAGGTCCGCGAGGTCGCCGCGGCCACCGGCACCCAATGGGCCAAGGCCATGACCGCCGGGGACATCTACACCATCGCCGGCAATACGTCCGGCACCGGCGGCAACACCGGCGACGGCGGCCCGGCCGCCTCCGCCGAGCTCGACTTCCCCGTCCAGATCGCCCTGGACACCGCCGGGGACCTGTACATCGCCGACGCCGGTAACAACCGGATCCGGGAGATCGCCGCCGCCAGCGGCACCCAGCAGGGCCAGTCCATGACCGCCGGGGACATCTACAACGTGGCCGGCAGCGCGTCAGGCACCAGCGGGTTCGCCGGCAACGGCGGCCCGGCCACCGCCTCGCTCATGTTCCAGCCCTTCGGCATCGGCACCGACCCGGCCGGCGACCTGTTCCTCCTGCAATCAGGCCCCAGCTGGGCCGCCGGCCAGATCCAGGAAGTCACCGCCACCGCCACCTCGGCCATCCCGCCCGCCCCCGGCCAGACCAGCTCCGTGTCCCCGGCCCCCGGCGGCATCACCATCACCCAGCCCGACGGATCCCAGGTCACCTTCTACGGCCAAAGCGGCGGCTGCGCCAGCCCGTATATCGCGGCCGGCCAGTACTGTGTCCTGCCCCAGTTCACCGGCGTCAACCTCACCGACAACACCGGCAACCAGACCTACACTTACACCCCCGCCCCCGGTGCAGACACCAGCACCTACGCCTGGGCCGGGCACCTTATCAGCCAGGCCGACACCGCCGGGAACACCCTGACCGCCACCTACAACTCCCCCGCCCCGGGCTCCGGCAACTGCCCCTCCACCGCGGCCTCATGCGAAACCGTCACCGCCGCGAACGGGCGCGCCCTGGTCATCGGGTCCAACAGCTCCGGCCTGGTCACCTCGGTCACCGACCCGATGAGCCGCACCTGGACCTACGCCTACAACTCCTCCAGCCAGCTCACCACCGTCACCGACCCGATGACCAACAAGACCACCTACACCTACGGGCAGGGCTCCACGGGCAATCCGCTGCTAGCCAGCGACCTGCTGTCCATCACCGGGCCTAACGCCCAGCCCGGCGGCCCCGACGCCGGCGACGCCACCGTCAACGTCTACGACAACCTCGGCCGGGTCACGTCCCAGACCGACCCCATGGGCTTCAAGACCACCTTCAACTACTGCGTCAACCTAGCCGCCGGGGACTGCATGGACCCCGCCACCGGCACCGGCTACGTCACCACCACCGACCCCGACGGCAACACCACCGTCGACGACTACACCCAAGGCACTCTAGCCGCCGAAACCAAGACCACCGCCAGCACCGTCACCAGCGAAAACGACTACAACCCCCTGACCACCGCAGGCGGGAACAACGGCGGCACCCTCCTCGACGCCACCACCACCGACGCCGACGGCAACACCACGACCAACGCCTTCAACACCAGCGGGGCTACGACCTCGGCCACCTCACCCAGCGCGGACGGCCCCGCTACCACTACCACCGGCTACACCACGCAGGACAACAGCAACTGCGACGGAACAGCGGAGGCGTCAAGTTCCAGCACCTGCATCCAAGACACAGGGCCAACTCCTGTCGCGCCCGGCGGAGTGATCACTCCGCCCTCCTCTGCCCCGCCCGAAGGGCTGACCTATACCCTGTACGACACCGACGGCAACGGGCTGTACGCCACCACCGGGGTCTACGAACCTGGCAGCTCCAGCGCGTCCTACCTGCAGACCACTTACCAGCTGTTCAACGGCAACAGCGTCACCCTCAATGGCAACAACATCAACTGCACGGCTCGGGCGCCATCGCCCTCGCTGCCATGCGCCAAGATCAACGCCGACGGAGTAGTCACCCAGTTCGGCTACAACTCCGCGGGGGATCTAACCTCCTCCGCGACCCCGGACGGCAACGGCACGCAGATCGCCACCACCACCTACGGCTACGACGGCGACGGAGAGCAGACCTCCACCACCGCGCCAGACGGCAACCTGTCTGGAGCGAATGCAGGAAACTACACCATTGTCACCGCGTTCAACTCCGACGGGCAGAAGACCTCTGTCACCCAGGCCGGCGGGACCGGCGCGACCATCACTCCTCGCACCACCTACTACGGTTACGACGCGGATAACAACCCGACCACGGTCAAAGACGCTCGCGGCTACACCACCACCACGACCTATAACCCGGACGACAAGGCGACCCTAGTCACCAACCCAGACGGGAACGCTATCCTGACCTGCTACGACGGCGACGGCAACACCGCCCAGACCGTCCCGTCGGTCGGCGTCGCCGCAGGCAGCCTCACTCCGACCTCCTGTCCCACGTCCTACCCCTCCGGATACAGCGACCGGCTCGCATCCGATGCCACTACCTATACTTACAATGCTGACGCCTCTGAAATCACCACGACGACTCCGGGTCCTGCCGGGCAGTCCGGGTACGAGACCACTACCTACGCCTATGATGGCGACGGAAATCTGATCCAGACCACCGCCCCGCCCGCCACCAACGGCGGGCCGAATCAGGTAACCGTCGACACATACAACAGCGCGGGCCAGATGGCGTCTGAGACCACCGGGTACGGGACGTCAGTGGCCTCTACTACCACTTACTGCTACGACCCAGACGGCGATCAGACAGCCGTTGTTGCCCCCGACGGCGATGTCTCAGGCACCGCACCATGCCAGACGTCCTCGCCGTGGACGGTTAGCTCGAGTAGCAACCCGACGCAAGCGGCCTACCAGACCACTTACAGCTATGATTCGGGCAGCGAACAGGTGTCCACCACGACCCCGGCGACCGCCGCTGCCCCGAACGGCGCCACCACCACATCTACCTACGACCCGGCCGGAAATATGCTCACCAGCACCGATCCAGACGGCGTCACCACCACCTACACCTACACTCCCACCAATCTCAAGGCCACCGTCTCTTACTCCGGGTCATCAGCCCACTCGGTTAGCTACAGCTACGACGCCGATGGCAGCAAGACCGGGATGACCGATGCCACGGGCTCCTCCAGCTACATCTACGACCCGTTCGGCGAGTTGACCTCCGCCAATAACGGCGCAAACCAGACCACTGGGTATGGATACACCCCAGACGGCCAGGTTGCCTCCATCACGTACCCGCTACCATCTGGCGCGACATGGGCGACCTCTAGCACCGCGTCCTACGGATACGACAACGCCGACCTGCTCACCTCGGTGACCGACTTCAACGGCAACAAGATCAGCATCATAAACACCGCAGATGGCTTGCCTTCCTCGCGATCCCTCGGCTCTAGCGGCGACACCATCGCAACCAGCTACGACCCCACGGATTCTCCCTCTTCGATTGCATTGAAGAATTCCAGCTCCACACTGCAGTCGTTTACCTACTCCGACGGTCCTGCAGTTGACATCTCGTCCGAGACCGACTCGCCGTCACCACCGACCTCGCCCGCCACCTATAGCTACGACGCGCAAGGCCGGGTAACCTCCATGACTCCCGGCACCGGGTCGCAGCTCAGCTACAGCTTCGATGCATCCGGCAACCTGGTCAGCGACGCAGGCGCCTCCGCGACATATGATCACGCCAGCGAATTGACCTCTTCCACGCTCTCCGGCACGAACCAAAACTTCACCTACAGCGCAGACGGTGAAGAGCTCAACGTCACCGCGGCAGGCAGCACCGTGGCGTCGGGAACCTGGAACGGCGCGCGCGAACTCAGCGCCTACAGCGACAGTGCTGGCGACCTGACCGCCGCGACCTATGACGGTAACGGCTTGAGAGCCTCATCAACCAGTAACCCATCCGGCGGGACCGCGACGAGCCAGCAGTACGTGTGGGACACCATCCCGCAGACTCCGGTGCTGCTCATGGACTCCATCCACGCCTATATCTACGCCGGCTCCGGAACCCCTGCCGAGCAGGTCAACCTGTCTACCGGGACCATCACGTACCTGGTCGCCGATTTGCTCGGCTCAGTCCGCGGCGCCGTGAATGCCTCGGGAACTCTCACGGGCACCACCAGCTATGACGCATGGGGCAACCCCTTGACTGCAGGCGGCCTGTCATCGGCAACCCCGTTCGGGTTCGCAGGCGGGTACACCGACCCGACTGGATTCCTCTACCTCATCGATCGCTACTACGACCCCGTTCTCGGCCAGTTCATCTCAGCGGATCCTGATGTGATGCAGACACAGGAACCATATGGTTACGCAGGCGGGAACCCGGTCAGTACTACTGACCCTTCAGGTGCCATGCCGATTCCCGTGGGCGGAGGTGGTACGGACCTAGATTTGCCTATCTTCGGAGGTGCCTGTCATAACAATCACACATGGTGTGGATGGGCGTTCACTTTCCTCGCGGGAAACGTGGTAGACGGAAAAATTACAGCTGAGGATTATGGGGCTATTTACCTAGACGTGAGTCCTGGCCCCGCTGGCAGCTCCATCGCGGTGAAGCCGAGAGGCAAGGTAATGATCCCCGATGAGGTGATTAGAGATATGTCCATAGACACCGAGGTGGCGTGCGGCCAGGCTCTCGGTACGATATGCGCCAGCAATCTCAGCTTCTTCCGGAAGTGGGCGCCTTTCACGATCAATTTCAGGAACGAAAAACGCTTGTCTGGACGCCGGTTCGTGTACCTTTTCGAATTGGAGACAACACTGGCACAGACTGGCTCAGAAGATGTACTAGAGGGGAGGACGGGCGTCGGGAATTGTGAGCGTACCGGTTATACTTGCACCTTTAAACCTGCCTGAAGCCAGGAGCGTCTGACCGTGTCTGTACCAGGGCATGCCGCGATCCGCATGGCGGCTGCAATCGGGGCAACCGGCGACGACGGACCTGTTCATCTCGGGGCGCCGGATGCGGGCGAGGCTGAACCGGTGGGACGTCGCCTGCTGCGGTTGATCTTCGGCGTCCAGGGGGGCGCGGAGTTGCCGGAGCCAGTAGCGGACCTGGCGGCAGCGCCCAGTGACCCGGCTGTTTTTGCCAGGTTCGAGTATCAGGTGCATCTGGTACTTGAAGCCAGTCCCGAGGTAAAGGCCGTCGCGACCGAGATGCTGACCCGTTTCTACACGGTTGAGGCTAGCGTCGGCAATGTGCAGGCGCTGGTGGAACTGGGACACTTGCTGTGGTGGGATGATCCCGGACGGGCCCGGGCTGCGTTTGAGGCGGCGATCGAAGCCGGTGCTCCGCGCGGCCTGCTCGACTTGGCGCTTCTGCTTGACGCCGTGCTGGGGGACGAGGCAGCAGCAAGAGGCGTTTTCCAGGAGGCGATCGGGTCCGCGGATCCTGATGTCGCAGCTGAGGCCCTAGTCGAGTTTGGGCATCTTCTGCTCAGTCGACGTGATCCCGGGGCGCTGGCAGTGTTCGAGCGTGCGATCGCGACGGGGCACCGGGAGTTCGCGCCCGCCGCGATGATAGGCGCTGGCCTGGTGCGGGACAAGGTGCTCGGCGACTATCAGGGAGCGTTGGCGGCCTTTCAGCGGGCAGCCGGGTCCGGCACCGTGCAGTGGGCTGCTCAAGCCCTGATCGACCTGGGTGACCTGCTGGACCGGCACGGGGACACATCTGGTGCGGCGGATGCGTGGCGGCGGGCGGCGACGTCCGGTGTCGGCGAATGGGCCAGCATGGCCCTGAACAAACTAGCTAATCTGGCACACCATAACGATGACCTGGATATGGCCAACGCGGCTCACCGTATCGCCGCCGAGGCCGGTAGTCCTGAAGCCTCATACATCCTGTTGATCACCGGGCATATCCTGGCCAGCCGAGGGGATACCGCAAGGGCGCGGGAAGCCTACCGGCAGGCCATTGATAGCGGCTATACGGATGATGATGAATGGGTGCTGGAGTTTCTGCAGTCCGCGGGGCACTCCGACCAGCCGTAATCGAGGCGGCGGCGGATACCTTCATCGGCGGCCCGGTCGCCGCGGGTGGACGGGGAGCAATCATCGCCGCGATGGCTTCTCCGGTGGTGCGGGGCTGTTGGCAGGAACGGGATCCGGCTCTAACTGTCCGATCTTCCAGCAAGGGGCAGGTCATGGGTGATCGCAGTGGCGTCGGCCTAGTTGGCCTTACGGTCCTGGAGACGCTGGGCGCGCTGACTACCATGCTTCTGGAGCGGAACTGCAGGCAGGTTCGTTGATGCAATACGTCGTTGTTGTCATCGTGGTCGCCGGGTTCTCGCTCATTTACGGCCGGATCTGGCTCCGGCGCCACCGGGAGACGCCACTCCGCCGCGAGATACGAGCGCGGGACATAACCTTCCGGGCGACCCTGGGCCGTGTCACCGTCATAGAGCCAGGCTGGCTGCAGCCAGGCCGTGATTTCGAGGTACCGATGAGTAGCCCGGTAGAGCTGATCGTCCGGGGCGATGCCTTCGGCCGAGACGTGGCCTAGCCCGCCTGATGCCAGGCCACGGCAGAGTCGGGCTGGCCAGCCAGGACCGTTGGCCCTCAGCAGCAAATTTAGTCCGCGCTCCACCTCATCTGCAGATCTGCGCTGTACGATCACGGCCATGAACCCATTGTCGGGCGTTTTCGACGAAGCATGGCGGATGTACAAGACGTTCGCCAGACACCTGCTCGCGATCGCCTTTGTCATCTACGTGGTCGCGGCGATCATCGTCGCACTCCTGGCTCTGGCCGGCCGCTTCGGCTTCGTGCTTGGCCTCCTGGTGGTCATCATCGCCGGCTTCGTACTGCAGGCGACGCTGGTCAAGGCCGTACAGGACGTGCGGGATGGCCGGGTCGACTTGTCCATCAGCGAGACCATATCCGCCGTCACGCCATCGCTTCTCGCAGTCATATGGGCTTCCGTCCTGGCCGCTATCGGGATCTGGATCGGCTTTTGGCTGGTGATCGTTCCGGGTTTGTACCTGTTGACCATCTGGGCCGTGCTCGTTCCCGTCATCGTCATCGAGAAGCCCGGGATACTGGCGTCCTTCAGCCGGAGCCGAGACCTCGTCCGTGGTCACGGCTGGCACGTGTTCGGCACGCTGGTGCTGCTTTTCATCATTCAGATCGTCGTGGAAGTCCTGCTGAGCATCATCTTCTCGGCTCTGCCGCACGTGCTCGGCGACGGCCTGAGCTCGGTCATCTCGGGCACCGTGATCTCCCCGTTCATCGCCATCGTCGTCACGCTCGTGTACTACCGGCTGGTCGGCACCTCGGCGCCCACGCCGGCCGGCCCGTACGGGGGGTACGGGGGATATCAGCAGCCGCCCCCGCAGGACAACCCGAACTACGGCGGGTTCGGCCAGCCCCCGCAGGACAGCCCGAACTACGGCGGGTTCGGCCAGCCGCCCCAGGACGCCGGCCCGTACGGCGGCTGGAGCCAGCCGCCCCAGGAACCGCCCACCCAACGGCTGCCCCGCAGCGGCGACTGGGAACAGCCCAGCTAGCTATCAGGAGGCCGTCTCGCGGGCCGCGGCCCGTCCCGCCTGACGGCCGCTGAACAGGCAGCCGCCCAGGAAGGACCCTTCCAGCGACCGGTAGCCGTGCATCCCGCCGCCGCCGAACCCGGCCACCTCCCCGGCCGCGAACAGGCCGGGCACCGGCCGGCCGGGCCCGACCCCGGTGAGCACGTCCCGGCTGAGCACGCGGCCGGACAGGTCGGTCTGCAGGCCGCCCAGGGTCTTGCGGGTCAAGATGTTGAGCCGGACGGCGATCAGCGGCCCGGCCTTGGGATCGAGGATCTTGTGCGGCGCGGCGGTCCGGGCCAGCCGGTCGCCGCGGAAACGGCGGGCGTTGCGGATCGCCATGACCTGCAGGTCCTTGGTGAAGGGGTTGTCGATCTCCCGGTCCCGCGCGACGATCTGCCGCTCCAGGTCGGCTAGGTCGATCAGCGTCTCGCCGGTCAGCTTGTTCATGCCCGCCACTAGCTCGGGCAGCGTCCTGGCCACCACGAAGTCGGCCCCGCGCTGCTTGAACGCCTCCACTGGAGCCGGGGCGCCGGGCCGGATCCGGGACAAGGTGAGCCGGATGTCCTTGCCGGTCAGGTCGGGGTTCTGCTCCGAGCCCGACAGCGCGAACTCCTTCTCGATGATCTTCTGGGTGAGCACGAACCACGAGTAGTCGAACCCGCTGGCCCGGATGGCGCCCAGCGTACCCAGGGTGTCGAAGCCCGGGAAGTTCGGCGCCGGGAACCGCTGCCCGCGGGCGTCAAACCACATCGATGAGGGCCCGGGCAGGATCCTGATGCCATGCCCCGCCCAGATCGGATCCCAGTTCTCGATGCCCTCGGTGTAGTGCCACATCCGGTCCCGGTTGACCAGCCGGCCGCCGGCCCGTTCGGCAATGGCCAGCATCCGCCCGTCGATGTACTCGGGCACCCCGCAGATCATCCGTTCCGGCGGCGAGCCAAGCCGGGCCGGCCAGTTCTGCCGGATCAGGTCGAAGTTGCCGCCCATCCCGCCGGACGTCACGATGACGATCGGCGCGTGCAGCTCAAACTGGCCGACCTCGGTCCGGGAACTGCGCATTCCGCGAGCCGCCGAGCTGGGTTCGAGCACCGCCCCGCGCACGCCGTCGACGGTCCCGCCGGTGACGGTGAGCTCGTCCACCCGGTGCCGGAACCGGAACCCAACCAGGCCGGAGGCCAGACCCTCCCGGACCCGCCGCTCGAACGGAGCCAGTACTCCAGGCCCGGTACCCCAGGTGACGTGGAAACGCGGCACCGAGTTGCCATGCCCGTCGGCCAGGTACCCGCCGCGCTCGGCCCAGCCCACCAGCGGGAACCAGCGCACCCCCATCTTGTGCAGCCAGGAGCGCTTCTCCCCGGCGGCGAAGTCCACGTAGGCCTGCGCCCACCGGTAGGCCCAGTAATCCTCCCCGTCCGGGTCGTCGACGCCGCGGTCGAAATACGCGCTGCCCATCCAGTCCTGCCAGGCCAGTTCGCGGGAGTCCTTGATTCCCAGCCGGCGCTGCTCGGGCGAGTCCACCAGGAACAGGCCGCCGAACGACCAGAACGCCTGGCCGCCCAGGTTCGACTCGGGCTCCTGGTCCAGGAGCAGCACGCGCCGGCCAGCGCTCGCCAGCTCAGCGGTAGCGGCCAGCCCGGCCAGCCCGGCGCCCACCACGATCACGTCCGCGTCCACGAGGTCATCCAATCGCATCCGGCCCGGCCGCGACCAGGACGAGCCCCCGCAATCAAGTAAAACCCACAGCCCTGATGCTCACGACCTTGCAACTGGTCAAGAATATTGACTAACAAGAAACTTGTCGATACGGTGATGTCGTGGACGCTGCCGATCGCGACGAGTTCGCCACTCCGACCCTGATGAGGTCTGCCCGCGGTACATACGCTCAGTCGATC
>Ga0209274_10001184_pt1 | contig 13601 bp, 7 predicted proteins | sample HubBroMetageREF1_FD_188343 | JGI IMG/M metagenome (GOLD analysis project Ga0209274, IMG submission 188343) | Reference soil microbial communities from the Hubbard Brook experimental Forest, New Hampshire, USA - Hubbard Brook CCASE Soil... | ecosystem: Environmental > Terrestrial > Soil >...
CCCCAAACGGGGGCGGCGGCATTGGCTCCTTCACGACACTCAGCACGCCTGGCGGCGACGACTCGGGCATCGACTTCGATGCGAGCCTGGCTCCGCCGATGGAGAATCCGACGAAGGTCGCGGGCAAGATGTACACGGATTTCCCGGCAGCTCCGGTGCTCGACCCCATGGCTCTCCCGCCCGCGAACTCCGCGACGCTCTTCGGTCCGGCTGGTCAGGGGGCCGCCACGGGCGGTCCGTGCCTCTTCGAGCCCGAGCCGGGGGCGCTTTATCCACGCAACTGGCTGCGTCCTCGCTTTCGCTGGACTGCGGTGGGCGGCCAGAATCTCTTCGAAGTGCGTGTGCACGTGGCCAACCAAGCGCGCGATCTCGTGGCCTACACGACCGCGTCCGAGTGGACCATGGTCGATACGATGTGGGCTGCGCTTCACGAAGACTCCTACGACGAGCCCATCACCATCACGGTGCGCGGCGGGGTTCTCGCGGGCAACGCTCTGACAGGAGTTGCCGCGAGCGCATCTGTGGCCGCGGCCATCGCGCCGGTCGAAGCCCCCGGGTCGATCGTCTACTGGACGACCACGAATGGAACGGCCCTCAAGGGCTTTCGAATCGGCGACGAGACGGTCGAGCAGGTTCTCACTCCGCAGCAGGTCGTGCAGCCCCCGGGGACCACCTGCGTGGGCTGCCACACAGCAACGCCGGACGGGGAGTATGCCTCGTTCTCGATTCTGCCGGGGCCGTGGCCCAACGCGCTCGCCAATATTCAGCCAGGTCTTGCCGGTCAGCCCTATCCGCTGGGCGCGGGCGCCGCGGCGTTTCTCGCGTCGACCGCTTTTGGAATCAACACGTTCTCCAAGGGACACTGGGCGACGGGCGATCACGTCGAGATCTCGATGTACCAAAATCAGATGGCTCAGCTCGTGTGGATCGATCTCGACGCTGCGGACATGGCCACTGCATGGGGCCAGATTGCGCTCACGGGCGACCCGAACAGCGGAGGGGTCGGCTCCGCGGGCGCGCCTTCATGGAGCCACGATGGCAATACCGTGGCGTACGTTTCGCTCGTCCAGTCGCAGGACGGGCGGTTGAACGACGGCCCGGCCGCCATCTACACGGTGCCGTACAACAATCGGAAAGGCGGCAATGCCACAGCGGTTCAAGGCGCCAACGACCCGACTGCCAATCAGTACTATCCTGCCTTTTCGCCGGACGACAAATACATCGTATTTTCGAAGACGACCGGCGCAGCCGCTCAGGTCAGCATGTACAACAACCCCGGCGCCGAGGTCGACGTCGTGCCCGTCGGCGGCGGCACGGCCACGCGCCTGGTCGCCAATGATCCGGCCGCTTGCACGGGGCAGATGAGCCCGGGCGTCACCAACAGCTGGCCGAAGTCGGCGCCGGAAGTGGGGACGGCCACCGACGGCCGCGTGTTTTACTGGGTCATTTTCAGCTCGACCCGCGATCCACTGGCCATGCGACCCCAGCTCTACGTGACGCCCATCGTCATCGACGCGACCGGCAAAATGACCACCTTCAGCGCTCTCTACCTCTGGAACCAGCCTGAAGCCGAGGCGAACCATACGCCGGCTTGGGAGAACTTCAGAATACCCGTCATCCCGCACCTGGGACCGGCATAGCCATTGACCTGGATGCGTCGGGAGGCCTGAGCCTCACTCCGCCACGTCTCGGGCGAGCTCCGCTCCGGCGACAGGGATGCAGGTGATGGGTAGGATGGGTATGGGGGGAGCGCCGCTCCCCCCCTAGGCCCTGACTCCGCCGCGCCCTCTGGCGTGGCTGCGTTCCGGCGACAGGGGTGCTCTTACCGGGTACGATCGGGAGCCGCACCCAGCCGAAAGCCTGGGAAGCTTGGGGGTAGGGACTTGAACCAGTCGGGATCGAAAATCGGTGTTCTGGACGTCGGAACGGAGCCGAGCAGCGGGCGTGGCGGAGTGCGGTTCAGGCTTGCCCCGAGCCTCCACGTCATGGGCGGAATCAGCGCGATAGCCCTGGTCGGCGCTTGCTCGAGCAAGCCGCCGCCGACGTTGAGCGACGACGTTTCTCCTCCCCCTCTTTGGGACCCAGGCGCGGGGCCGCTGTTTGCGGCGGCCTCGTCGAGTGGTGCGGGCGGGCTCGCGATTCCCACGGCGGCCCGGAGCGACGATCCGGCGACGTGTGAAGAAGCCATCCTCTCGAAGTCGTACGTGGGATGCGACTACTACCCGACGGTCGTCGCGAACGTCGTGTGGTCGATCTTCGACTATGCGGTCGTCGTCGCGAACGCGGGAACGACGGCGGCCGTGGTGACCGTGACAGGCCCGATGGGAACGAACGTCAAGCAGACCCTCGAACCAAACGCGCTCGCGAAGATCTACCTTCCGTGGGTTCCCGCGCTCAAGGGACCCGACGCGGACAGCTGCGGCACTGCGGTCGCGCTGCCTGCTTCGGTCGTGGCGCCGACATCGGCGTATCACCTCGTCAGCACCGTGCCGGTCACGGTGTACCAGTTCAACGCGCTCGAGTACGGCCCGAAGGGCGGCCCTCCGGGAAAGAGCTGGGCGAGCTGTCCTGGCTTGCAAAGTTGTTCTCAAGGCGGCGTCGCCGGATGCTGGTCGTATACGAATGATTCCTCACTCTTGCTCCCGAGCACCGCGATGACCGGCACCTATCGGCTGACGGGCTTTGGGGGCGAGAGCATCCCGGCCATGAACACCTATGTGGCAATCACGGGAACCCAAGCCGGCACCCACGTGACGGTCCATCTTTCTCCCACGGCGAGCGTGCTCGCGGGCGGCGGCATACCGGCAACGCCTGCATCCCCCGACGGCGGCACGATCCATCTGACGTTGAACCAAGGGGACGTGGCCGAGCTTGCGAGCGACCCGGGAGACACGGTCGACCTGAGTGGCTCACTCGTGACGGCCGACCAGCCGATTCAAGTCATCGCGGGCTCGCCGTGCACGTTCGACCCCGAAGAGGTGGCGGCCTGCGACCACCTCGAGCAGTCCGTGTTTCCGGCCGAGACGCTCGGCAAGCAATACTTCGTCACCGTACCGTCCGGTCCCCTGGGCAAGCCCTTGGGGCATGTCGTGCGCTTCTACGGAAATGTCGACGGCACGAGCCTCACCTACTCGCCCGCGCCCATGGGTTGTACGAAGTCGTGGGGTCTCGTGTCGGATCCCGATGAGCTCGCTCCGTTGATCCAGCAGCTCTCGGATTGTTTGGACGGCGTCACGCCGGCGGTCGCTTTGAATTGTCCGACGACTCTCGACGCGGGGCAGGTCGCGGAGTGCGACGGCGTCGTAACGAGCGACTTCGAAGTGACCGGCTCGAGCGAGGGGCCTGACGCATCGAGCGGGGTGGCCAACTTTGCCGTCGGATCGTTCATGCTGGGCGGCTCCCTCATCGATATCGATGGGGAGGGCGACCCGTCGGAAAGCCTGATGGCGTCCGTCGAGCAATACCGGACGAAGTACGTGTTCTTGGCCCCAGACGACTACGACGTCAGCTTCGCGGATATCGTGGCCATGCCTGGAACGGACGTATTTCTCGATGGCATGCGGCTCAACCCCGGCCGTCTGATGCCGATTGGGGGCGGCTACGGGGCTCTTCGGGTTCCCCTCGTCGGGGTGAACCCGAGCGGCCACGGAGCGCATGTTCTCGTCGCGTCCGCGCCCGTCGGCCTCCAGGTGCTCGGGTACGGCGCGTACACGAGCTACCAGTATCCGGGGGGCCTCAATCTGACGCCGATCGCCCCGCCCCCCCCACGGTGAAGGCGCAAACGCGCAAATTCGCTCGCGGGCTACTCCGGCACCTTGGGGATCTGCCCCATGGCCACGCTCGCGAGAAAGTTGGTGACGTCGGTCTGCGCCGTCGCATTGTCGTACGCCACGAAGTGGCCGTCGTACGTCGCGCCGGGTACGTATTGGCGAAGCGCGGCCGTGGACATGAGAGGCCCCAGGGCAATGTTGCCCGAGACGCTCGCCGGTAGGTTGCTGCCGTAGGTGGCGCCCGTATCGTCGACCACGGGCGCGATGAGCCCCAACCCGGCCGCGATTGCGTAGGTAATCTGGACGGGGAAGGCCGTATAGGTGTCGCTCGTGCCCGACGGCTGGAAGATGTTGCGCGGAAAGGCCGTAACTCCCAGGGGCACGGAGGGCGTGACGTCGAGCGCCGCGAAATGGATCGGGTCGGAGGGGTCGATCCAATTCTGAAGGAGCGACAGGACGGGGTGATAGAGATTCACGGCGGCGGCGCTGGATTCGCTGAGCGCGATCCAGAGCCCGTCTTTGATGTCGACCGGGGAAACCTTGGTGAGAAGCGACTCGATGAAACCACCGGCTTCGCCGGAGAGCACGGCTCCGTGGATGGCGCCGTCGGTGGCGAGAAAGAGCGCGCCCTCGGTGGCGCCCTGCGAGTGACCCCAGAAGACGGTCTTGGTCGGGTCGAATATCGTGGGAGACGTGGCCACGGCCGGATCGATGGCCAAGGTCTCGACGACACGCTCGAGCGTGTGCTGGTCGGCGGCGCCCTGAATGTAATTGAAACGCGCGGCTTGCGGATTGCTGAAGTTGAAGACGACGTCGTCCGAGCTGACGTCGGGCGTACAGACGGCCATGCCTCCACAGCGCCGCGGTCCAGCGCCGATCTGGTCGATGCCGAGGACTGCGAACCCCGCTGTCATGCCGCCGCCGAGGTCGATGCTCGAAAGCATGGCCGCGCTCCCGTCGGTGGCCTGGCTGCGATACGAGCCGCCGGTACCGGGGGCATAGAGGACGACGGGCCACCCGCTGGCCGGCGCGGCGCCTTTGGGGACCGTCAGGCCCATGCAAACGGACTCCATCCGTGCGGGGGTGACGATGGGCTGGCTCAAGTCGATGTTGCCGCCATTGCCGACCCCGAGATAGGGCGCGGTCCCTTGCTGGAAAATCGGCATCTGCACGAGCGCGGCGTATTCGTCGAATCGTGGATCCGGAGTGCCGCAGTTGCGATCGGCATCGTGCTGCGGGCAGGGCGAGGTGGCCCCCGCGCTGCACAGCGTCCAGTTGGTGACGGCAGGGGCGGTCGTGAGGGCTCGGACCGACGGTCGCATTTGGGCGGCCGCCGCGCCCGGAGCGCCCACCGTGAAGATCGTCGCGGAGACGACTTGCGACGGAGCGATGGCCGTCGGCATGGCCTTGCCCAGGTAGTCGCGGAGCGGCGCATAGGCCGTGTAGGCCGTCATCAGCGCGGGATCGGTCGGAGCGGTGGCCGCCAGGAGCGCCGTGAGATCGGCGTCTTGCAGCACGGGCATGTTGTTGCCCACGGTCGTCACACCGGCCTCGAGGACGATGGCGTAGACGCCGCCTGCCTTGAGCGGCGCGCCGCGCGGCGGCCGAACCGCCAGGAAGTTGGGGCAGATGTACTTGTTGCCGCCGTTGGTCGTGATGAACTGAAAGCCCAGGCGCTGGCCCCAATTCGGGTCCGTGTCTTGGCCGGTCAGGTCGACCCAGCGGAGCTGAGGATCGGCTCCGGCGGCGCTGATCGAGCCGAAGTTGAACGGGCCGTTGAACGTGAAAAAGACGGTCGGATAGTTGCCGAACGGCTGGGACGAAAGCGCGTCGAGGTACGGTTTGAGGACATCGAAGCCCACGGGCGGGCTCGGGTCATGCGGGTGATTGGCATAGGAGACCATGCCCGTAGCGTCGCGCGCGGCATCGTTGGGGAACGGCAGCTTGTAAAAGTCGCCATCCATGGGATCGCCCGCACGCGGAACGTGGAACCGGGCCGTGACCGCGCCCGTGGTCACGGGAGGGGGGCACATCGCGCCGGCCCAGGGCACGTCGGTCGGGAAGGGCAAGTAGGGGGGTAGACCATGAGGAAGAGCCGCCCCGGCTCCAGGCGGCAACGGGGGCACGTCGCACTTTTCGGTCGTGGTGTTGCAGGTCAGCCCCTGGTAGCAGTCGCGCGTCGTCGCACACGGCTGGCCGTAGTCTTTGGTGCCCTCGGGGATGCAGTTGGGAAAAATGCTGACGCCATCGAACGCGCAGCGCAGCCCCTTGGCGCAGTCCGCGTCGCCCGCGCACCCGACCCCTGCGGCGTTCATGCCTGCCGGGTCGCACGTGCGATTGGGCCCGCAGTTGCCCGTGCTGCACTCCGGCCCAATCTCGCAACTGGCCCCGGCCTCGTCGCTGCCCATCGGAGCTTCGCACATGCCGTCGGCGCACAGAATGCCGACGCGGCACGGCGTGCTCACGGTGCACGCGTCGCCCACACTGCCGCCGACGATCGCGGGACCCGTCGGGGAGGTGGACGAGCCGCTGTCGTCGCCGCTGGTGGCACCAACTCCGATGCCCAAGCTTCCGCAGGAGAGTGGACACGCGCATACGAGCCAAGCGAAGGCGAGAGTTGTGGGTCTCATGAGGGCTGAGGATAGGCGACCCCGCCGCGCGGTCCCCCGCGTATTTTCACGAGGACGGATTCGCGTTTGCGCTCGCGCCGTTGCGGGTCCGGATTTCAAGTCACTGGGCGCGAATCGGGAGCTTTCCCCGCGTCGAGCACGTCGCGCACCTTGCGCGCGAGCGCGTCGGGCGTGATCGGTTTTTGGAGGAAGGCGACGCCGGCGTCGAGCACCCCGTGATGCACGACGGAGTTTTCGGTGTAGCCCGAGATATAGAGAACTTTGAGATCCGGCCGCAGCGTTGCGAGCCGCTCGACCAGGACGCGTCCGTTCATCCGCGGCATCACGACGTCGGTGACGAGGAGGTGAATCTTCGCGGAGAAGTCTTCGCAGATGAGAAATGCCTCTCCGCCATTTTGAGCTTCGAGCACATTGTAGCCCTGCCTTCGGAGGATCGTGCGCATGACGGTGCGTACCTCCTGCTCGTCTTCGACCAGCAAGATGGTCTCGGTGCCCAGGAGACTTGCAGGGGCCGACGGCGGCTCGGACGGCATACTGTCCGCCGAGCGAGCGGTACGCGGGAAATGGATCTTGAACGTCGTCCCTTTGCCGGGCTCGCTGTAGACCCAAATGTGTCCCCCGCTCTGCTTGACGATGCCGAACACCGTCGCCAGCCCGAGGCCCGTGCCCCGCCCCGGTTCCTTCGTCGTGAAGAACGGCTCGAAGATGCGAGACAGGGTTTCTTTGGTCATCCCTTCGCCCGTGTCGGTCACGGCGAGCAGCACGTAGTCGCCCGGAACGACCTCCACGTGATCGGCGGCGTAGGCGGCGTCGAGATGGACGTTGCCGGTCTCGACGATCACCTTGCCGCCCTCGGGCATGGCGTCGCGCGCGTTCACGGTTAGATTCATCAAGATCTGCTCGAGCTGTCCGGGGTCGGCGTGGATCCTCCCGAGCTTGCGATCGGTCAGCAGCGTCAACTGAACCCCTTCTCCGAGCAGGCGCGTGAGCAGCACCTGCATGCCGTTGACGACCTGATTGAGGTCGACGACCCGGGGCTGGAGCATCTGCTTGCGACTGAAGGCGAGGAGCTGCCGCGTGAGGAGCACCGCTCGGTCCGCGGCCTTTTTGACTTCCTCGAGCTCCGCGCGCAGCGGGTCGCCAGGCTTCAGATCGCTGAGGACCAGCGTCGTGCAGCTGAGAATGACCGAGAGCACGTTGTTGAAGTCGTGGGCGATTCCGCCGGCCAGGCTGCCGACGGCTTCGAGCTTTTGCGCTTGCCGGAGCTGCTCCTCGGTCCTACGCAGGCTTTCTTCGGCCGCCCGGCGCGCGCGTCGCTGCTCGGCGTCTCGGAGCTCGCGGTCGATGACGGGTGGCAAGCGGCCCAGGCTGCCCTTCATCAAGTAGTCGTGGATGCCGAGCTTCATCGCCGCGACGGCCGTCTCTTCGCCCACCGTCCCCGAGACGATGATGAACGGGATGTCGAGGTCTCGCCCTCGGAGGATCTTGAAGGCCTCCGTGGCATTGAACTGCGGCATGGAATAGTCGGAGACGACGACGTCCCAGCGTTGGCGATCGAGCGCAGCGGCCAGGGCCTGCGGAGTCTCGACTCGCTCGACCAGCGGATCGATCCCGCCCTTCTTCAACGCCAGGACCGTGAGGGCGGCGTCGTCCGGCGAATCCTCGATGAGGAGGATGTGGAGCGGCCGCGCGCTGCTGGGCGTCGCGCTCACGACCAAACGGCGCAGCCCTCGACGTCGGTGTCGACGCGCGGCAATCGCCCCCCGGCTTCAAACCCCCGGATCATGAACCTAAGAGATGGTCGCTGGCCTGCGGGCGTTGCGCAATACGCCTGTTGGCGTATGTCGCACGACTCCCGCCCTCGCGCTTGGCGGGGAAGGGCCGGGCAGGGGGCCCTTGCCCATGTTTTATCTCAATGGCGATTTGCGCCGTTTGTACGACACTGGGGGTCTCTTGTCTGGGACAGAAAGCCTCGACCCCGTGGAGCTGGCGGACGTTCAGCGAAGGGCGTCGGAGGCGCTCGCGCGTCAATCGGTGCCCGGTATCTTCGCTCACTGGGTGCTCGTCGTCGTCGTGTTGACGACGGCGTCGATCAGTCGGGCCCACCCCGGGGCGATGGCCGTCGCCGCCGTGTGGATGGGGCTCGTCGGGGTCGGGCGCCTGGTCGTTGCGCGATCGTGGGTCGAGATGCGCGCCTCGCGGCCCCTTGTCTGGGGACGTCTCTTTCTGGCCGGGCTGGTCGCGTCTTCGGTGACGTGGGGCCTGGGGGGTGCGCTGCTTCTGACGCTGAACAACTTCGACCGCGAGTCGGTGCTCCTCATCATGCTGCTCGCGGGAATCTGCGCCGCGGGGGTTGCGTCGCTCGCGGCCGATGAGCGACTGATTCGGTTGCACGTCGCGCTCACGCTCGCGCCTTCCCTCGCGGCGGGAGCGCTCCTCATGCAGGGCCCCACCCGGCTCATCGTCGGGTTTGTCGTCGCGGTTTTGGCCTATGCGGCCTTTCTCTGGGTGCAGGCCCGGCATGCGCACGCCTCTTTTTTCCAGGGCCTGATTCGCGAGAAGCTTCTCGAGAGGCAAGCCGCCGAGCTCGACGCCGCGCGGCGCGAGAGTCTCGAAGCAAGCCGCGCCAAGTCCGAGTTTCTTGCCAACATGAGCCATGAGATTCGAACCCCCATGGCCGCCGTCATGGGCTACGCGGATTTGCTGCTCGACCCGCAGCTGCCGTCGGCCGAGCGCGTCAATCACATCCAAACCATTCGCCGAAACGGAGAGCACCTCCTTTCGCTCGTCAACGACATCCTCGACATCTCCAAAATCGAGGCTGGAAAGATGCAGGTCGAAGCGATCGCCACGTCGGTCGGTCACGTCGTCGCCGAAGTCGCGTCGCTCATGCGCGTGCGCGCGACCGACAAGAATCTCGCGTTCGAGGTCGAGTACGTGGGGGTCATCCCCGAGACGATGCAGAGCGATCCGACCCGTTTGAAGCAGATTCTGCTCAACCTCGTGAGCAATGCCATCAAGTTCACCGAGGCCGGCAGTGTTCGCATCGTCGTTCGCTGCCACGAGCCCGAGTCGGCTCACCCGGAGCTTCGCGTCGAGGTCGCCGACACCGGCATCGGCATGACGCAAGAACAAGCTCGAAGGGTTTTTGCGCCGTTCGCGCAGGGCGACTCTTCGACGACGCGTCGATTCGGCGGCTCGGGGCTCGGACTGGTCATCAGCCGGCGGTTGGCCCATCTCCTCGGCGGGGACATCGCGGTCGAGAGCACCTCCATGCGCGGGAGTGTCTTCCTCCTCACGCTGCCCACCGGGCAGGTCGCGGGCGTCATGGCGACGCCTCCGCCACGCACTCCGATCGAGGGGAGGGCTTCCGCGCCCGCGCCGCGCCACGTGGCGAGCTTGCCGGCCTCGTGCCGCGTGCTTCTCGCGGAAGACGGGCACGACAACCAGGTGCTCATTTCGACGTTCTTGACCCAAGCCGGCGCTACCGTGAACGTGGTAGGGGACGGTCGTCTCGCGGTCGACGAAGCCCTCCGGGCGGCAGCGGCGACGACGCCCTACGAGGTGATCTTGATGGATATGCAAATGCCTGTCCTCGACGGCTACGGCGCGACTGCGGAGCTCCGGCTCGCGGGCTACGCCGGCCCCATCGTGGCGATCACCGCGCACGCGATGGCGGGCGACCGGGAGCGCTGCGAACGCGCGGGATGCGACGACTATCTGACCAAGCCCGTCGACCGCGCCAAGCTCGTGGCCACGGTCGCGCGGCTCACCTCCGAGGCCCTCTCGGGGAAGATCGTCACCAGCACCTTGCGCGAGGACGACCCGGACCTCCAAGAGATCGTGCGTCAGTTCGTGCGCGACCTCCCCGACCGTTCGTCGGCCATCCTTCGCGCGTCGCAAACGGCCGATACCGAGACCGTGAAACGCCTGGCCCATCAGCTCAAAGGGGCCGGGGGGAGCTACGGGTTTCCCGCCATCACCGAGGCCGCCGCAGCCGTGGAGCAGGCCCTCACCGAAGGGCTCGACGAGGCCGTGGTAAGCGCCCGCGTCGAAGCGCTCGCCGGCCTTTGCCGCCGTGCGCGTGCGGCCTGAGGCCAGAAGGGGCGCGAGCGCGCTCTCAGGGAGCGCGCAGGCTCAGCGCGCCCAGGTAGTCGCGCTTGCCGACGTTGACCCCGTTGTGACGGAGAATCGCGTACGCGTGCGTGAGGTGGAAGAAGAAGTTTGGGACGGCGTGCTCAAGAAAGTAGTCCTCCCCGCTCATGACTTTGCCTTCCCAGCGCGGCTGGGTGACGACGCGAGTGGCCGCGCCTTCGAAGTCTTTGGCCGAGAAGCCGTCGAGATATGCGATCGCGCTGCGAACGCGCGCGTGCAGCTCGTCGAGAGTCTGCTCGGTGTCGGGATTCGCGGGGGCCTCTTTGCCCGTGAGCCGGGCCGCTGCGAATTTCGTGGTGTCGCATGCGGACTGCACCTGGCGGACGAACGCGAACTGATCGGGCGCCAGGCGGAGTCCGAGAAAGACATTCGGGTCGAACGCCTTCGCCTGCGCATGGGCCGCGGCGGTGTCGAGCCACTTGTCGAGCTGAGCGAGCATCTTCTTCATCTGTCGAAAGGTCTCGTAGATCATGGGGCGGCAATCTAGCCGATCGCGACGCCCGCGCCCGCGTCCGGTCTCACGCGCGGCGCGCACCGCGTCTCGTTGGGGGGAGCTACGGTTGAGCTGCGCTCGTTCGTTTCGACCCTGATAGGCTAGGCCCGCGTGGTGAAGAAGTCCGCGTCCCTGGCCGATAGGGCCTATGAAAAAGTGCGCGCGATCGGTCTCGGTTTCCGGCGGCGGAGGAGAAGCTCTCGCACGGTGCGCCGTCGTTTCACGTGCGCGGCAAGATGTTTCTGACGTTCGTCGACAACCACCACGGCGACGGGCGCGTGGCCGTATGGTGCAAGTCGACGTTGTCCGAGCAGCGAAGGCTGGTGGCGAGCCACCCCGCTCGATTCTTCGTTCCCCCTTACGTCGGCGTCGGGGGATGGGTCGGCGTACGCCTCGACGGTCCGAGCTCGGATTGGATCGAGCTCTCCATGCTCGTCGAAGAGGGATGGGCCGCCGTCGCGCCGCCCCGCGTCGCTCGCGGCGAGGTCGTCGTGCCGACGAACCCTGTCGCTCCGCGATCGCCGCGCGTGACGACCGACGCGAGAGTGGCGCGGGCGGCGCTCGCGCAGATCACGACCCTTTGCCTCGCCTTTCCGGGTGCCGAGCCCGTGCCCGATGGGCGTCACGCCACGTTTCGCGTGCAAAAGAAAGTCTTCGCATACTTCCTCGACAACCATCACGGCGACGGGATCATCTCGGCCTGCGTGCGGGGCGACAAGCGAGCGAACGCCGCGCTCATCCGAAGCAACCCGAAGCGCTTCTACGCGCCGGCTTACCTTGGACCGCGCGGATATCTCGGAGTGCGCCTCGACGCCGCGCCGGTCGACTGGAAGGACGTCGCAGAGCGACTCGCCAAGAGCTATCGCGCCGTGGCGCCGAAGACGCTCGCGGGCTCCGGGACGTCGAGCGCGAGAAGCCCGAAAGCATCGGGCTCGTGAAAGCTAGGCTGCGCGGTTCGAGGTGGGCTCCACGCCAAGTAGAAGCGAGGGTCTCGGCCCTCCATGCGATAGAGGCCGATGGGTAGCCGTGCTCCGGGCGTCAGCGCGCGCACGATATCGGGCGCCGTGAAAATGGACTCGATCGTCGCGTTGCGCTTGCCGGGATCGCATGCCGTGGCGATCTTCGCTCCGCTCGTCCAGGTGGCATCGGAGGTGCCCAGGCGCCGGTCGATGTCGAGGTCCCAGAAGTGCCCGAACGGCCCCTGCTCCATCTCGTAGTAGTGCCAGGGACGTAGCGGATCGGGGGTCAAGAAGAGCTCGACGCAGTCCTCTTCGTAGAGCTTGGGACGGGGCACTCCGAGCGCCCACGAACGATCCACGTTCAGTCCCGTGCCCTCGAGTTCCCAGAGAACGTAGAGGGCGCGAGGCGAGTAGAGAAAGCGCGCGCGCGTCACAATCCCGGTGGGCTCTCCGGCGTAGTCGCTGTTCCATGCGACGGGGGTTGCGCGCGCCCAGGCCGCGTCGTCGCCGCGCCCCGTGACGACCACGCTGTCTTCCGGGACAAGGAAAGCGTGCGCGACGAGCTTGGTCACATCTTCGTGAAGACGAAGTAGTCGGGATTGAGGTACGAGGACACGAGGTTGAAGGTCATCACGTAGGTACCTGGTGCCGGAAAGGTCACCATCGCCATATTGTTGTCGGTTTGCCAGACGTGGTAGCCCTCCGTGCAACCGGGGTCGGGCATGCCGCAAATGCTCGAGGGAACCGTGAAGACGCCTGTCGTGATGTCGGTCCCGTTGACTGTGCCGAAATCGAGCGACACGGTGGGAGTGTCGTTCTGTGGGGGGCGGGGCGCGCCCATCAAACCGCCGACCGAGTACGTCCCCGATTCGAGCACTTGAACGGTGTACTTAATCCACTCGCCGGTCGCCGTATAACAAGGATAGACGTCTGCGGGCACGATGGGCTTGCCCGTCGGGTCGTCGTCCGGCTCGCCCGAGTTCATGTGACACAGCCCGGCGTTGTCGTCGCACGCGGCGGCGTTGCACGTCCCGCTCGTGTCGCCCGCAGGTACCGGCCGGTAGATCGGCGTGCCGGCGGGGCGCCAGTCGTTGAAATTGAAGCCGCCGCACGCGGCGGCCGTGGGGGGCGTGACGTTCGTGTGGCAGAAGATGTTGCCGACGCCGCCTAGGTCGTAGTCGGCGAGGTGAATCGTCCCGGGGATCGTCATGGCGTGTCCAGCGGGGACGGTGAACGGCTTGCCCGTGTACCCCGCGGGGATCGCGTTGATTCCCGCATCCGACAGTACGATGGTTCCGGTCTCGGGCACCCCCCCGTCGTCGTCGCCTCCCGTCCCACTCGCCGCACCACTGGTCGAGCCGCTGGCCACTACCGTTCCGCTGCCTGACCCGCTCGCGGCGCCGGAGGTCGTGCCGCTGGCGGTGCCGCTGCCGCTCGATCCCGTCGTCGGGCTCACGCTCCCGCTAACCTGAGACGTGCCGGTGCTCGCCCCCGTCGTGGGCGTGATGCTGCCGCTGGGTCCCGCTCCCGTGGAAGAGCCGGCGCTCTGATCCTGCCCTGACGTCGCCCCAGTCGACGTGCCCTGCGTGGAAGG
>Ga0209274_10001186_pt1 | contig 13586 bp, 13 predicted proteins | sample HubBroMetageREF1_FD_188343 | JGI IMG/M metagenome (GOLD analysis project Ga0209274, IMG submission 188343) | Reference soil microbial communities from the Hubbard Brook experimental Forest, New Hampshire, USA - Hubbard Brook CCASE Soil... | ecosystem: Environmental > Terrestrial > Soil >...
TGGCGGCCTTGGCGCCGACCTCGAAAGTGCGCGCAAATGCGGACTTCGACGCCGCGGCCCTGCTCGTCAAGGACAAGAAATGGGATCGGGCCATCGTCGTGTTGGAGGGCTTCCGCCGCAACTTTCCGCAGAGTCCGCTGCAGGCCGATGTGACGCGCAATCTGGCGGTGGCCTATACGGAATCGAATCACCCCGGCCAGGCGGCCGCGGAGTTCGAGAGAATCGCGCAGAGCCCCGGCGAATCCGCGGACGTGCAGCGCGAAGCCACACTGCAGGCGGCGGACCTATACGACAAGGCGGGCGACACGGCGAAGTCGCGCTCCATGCTCGAGGCATTCGTGAAGCACTTTCCGCAGCCCTTGAATCCGGCAATGGAAGCGCGCAACAAGTTGAGTTCGATTGCGGCAAAGGCCGGCGACACGCAGGCGCGCGACGCCTGGCTGCGGGACATCATTGCCGCGGATCGTGCCGCGGGAGCCGCGCGCACCGACCGCAGCCGCGCCCTCGCCGCAAAAGCGACGCTCACGCTGGCGATCCCGGCGCGAGAGGAGTTCAAGCGCATCAAGCTCGTGACGCCGCTCAAGAAATCCCTGGTCGAAAAGCGCAAGGCCATGGAGGCGGCACTCAAGGCTTACGAGCAGGCGGCCGACTACCAGGTGGCCGAGGTCACCACCGCGGCGACCTTCGAGAGCGCGGAATTGTATCGTCAGCTGGGCAAGGACTTGATGAGCTCCGAGCGGCCCAAGAATCTTTCCAAGGACGAATTGGAACAATACGACGTGTTGCTCGAGGAGCAGGCTTTCCCGTTCGAGGAGAAGGCCATCAAATTGCACGAAGTCAACGCGGCGCGGACGAAGGACGGCACCTACGATGAGTGGGTGCAGAAGAGCTTCGCCGCGCTGGCGCAACTCAATCCAGGCCGTTACGGCAAGGTGGAGATCGGTGAGCAGTTGGTCGAATCGATTCGTTAGCGCGAGCCTGCTCGCGATGCTGGCCGCCTGCCAAAGCGCGCCGCCGAAGCAGGCGAGCGCGCCGCAACCGGCGAATGCGCCTGTGGAAACCCGTGCGCCTGCCGCCGCAGCGGGGACGCCCACGGCCGCGCCGGCCGCCACGGGCGCCCCCGGCGGCACCGCGGCGGCCGACACCACCCCCATCCCTGAACGTGCGGCGCAAGCCTATGCGCAGGCGCTCCAGCTCATGAAATCCGGACGCAACACCGATGCGGAACTGGAATTCAAAGAGCTCGTCGTTGCCTATCCGCAATTGACGGGACCGCAAGTGAACTTGGGATTGCTGTACCTGCGCGATTCGCGCCTGCCCGAGGCCGAGGCGGCCTTCAAGGCTGCGCTGGAGCAGAAACCCACCGACGCGGTTGCGGGCAACGAACTCGGCATCGCCCTGCGCCGGCTCGGTAAATTTACGGAAGCCGAAGCGGCCTATCAGCGTACGATAGCGGCTGATCCCAACTACGCTCCGGCGCATCTGAACCTGGGTGTGCTCTACGATTTATATCTTGCACAGCCGCAGAAAGCGCTCGAGGAATTCGAGCGCTACCTCGAGATTGCCGGCGAGAACAAACAGGTCGCAGGCTGGGTGGTGGAATTGCGCAAACGCGTCGGAGCATCGGCACCGGCGCCCAAAAAGGAGCCTGCATGAGCACTCCGGCCAGAATCCCGACTCTGATCGCTTGGATTTGCCTCTGCGGCGCCGCGGCGGCGCAGCAGACGCCACCGCCACCGCCAGCGCCGCCTGCGCCTAAGGAGACCGCACAATCCGAGGCCGGCGAGCCCCGGGCCGACACCTCGAGCTCGGTGGCCGCAGGCCCTGCCAGCGCCCCTGCAGCGGCCTCCCCGGCAGCGCCGGCCCCGGCGCCGGCGGCGGGCCGCACCCCCGCAACCGGACGCGCTGCGCCCGCCCCAGCTCGAACGGCTCCGCCTAAGACGGATCGGCTGGAACTGGGCACGGCGACCGTCACCGGCGACCGCGAGCAGCCGAAGGTCATGTATATCGTCCCTTGGAAGAAGTCGGATATCGGCGACCTGACGGCCAAGCCGATGAACAGCCTGGTGGATGAGATTCTGGCCCCGGTCGACCGGGACGTATTCAAACGCGAGGTGATTTATTACAGGGCGGTGGAAGCAACGTCCCAAAATGGTGCGCCGCCCAAACCGGCGCCGCAGGGTGAGAAGTAAGTCATAGCTGATTTTACGGAATCTGGTTGAATCTCAGGTTCGGAGCGGATGGAGACATTTCTTAGGAGCGCGCAGATGAATTTCATGAGTTCTATCGTCAATTTCTTCAAGGACGGCGGAGTGTTCCTCTACCCCCTGGCCTTGATATTCGTGGTCGGCGTATCGATCGCCATCGAGCGATACGTGTACTTGACCCGCGAGACCATTCGCAACCGCAGTCTGTGGGACGACCTGGTGCCCGCGCTGAGCGCCGGCAACTTCAAGCAGGTGGTGGGCCTAACGCAGAACTCCAAGGCGTCGATCGCCACCATCCTCAATTACGGAGTGGCCCGGGTCGCGAGTGCGCGCCGCCGCGACGACATCGAAAAGGCCATGGACGAGAGCCTGCTCGAGGTCATCCCGCGCATCGAGAAGCGCACCCACTACCTGTCGTCGCTCGCCAATGTCGGCCTGTTGATCGGCCTGCTCGGCACCATCACCGGCCTCATCGGCGCCTTCAGCGCCGTGGCGACGGCGAACCCCGCGGAGAAGGCCAGCCTGCTCGCGGCCGCGATCTCGGTCGCGATGAACAACACCGCGTCGGGCTTGGCGGTCGCCATCACTCTGCTCACGGCGCACATGTTCCTGGAGTCGAAGACCACCTCGCTGATCGACAGCTTGGAAATCGCATCGGTGAAGTTCCTGAACTCCATCACGGAGCGGCAGGCGGAGCCCGCGCATGCGCCCGCGGCGCCCCCGGCTCCCGCTGCAAGAACTCCGGCCGCCGCCCGCGGCAGCATCTGAAGGTAGCCGCTTAAGGTTCGCTGCAAATGAAGTCAAAATCCGCGCGCCGCGTCCAACGCAATCACGCCCGCTATCACGAAGGGCGCGATGACCTCAACATCGTGCCGATGATCGACATGATGGTGATCCTGGTGTTTTTCTTGATTTTCACCGCGGTGTTTTCCAAGACGAACATCCTGCAGATGAACCTTCCCAACAACAGCAATGCGGTACCGCTCGACTTGCCCAAGGACCTGAAGCTCGAAGTCATCATTCGCCCCGACGACCTCGTGATCAACGACCGCAACTCAGGTCCGCTCAAGACCCTGACCAACACGCCGAACGGCTACGACCTGGACGGTCTCTCGGAATTCATCCGCAGGGTCAAATCGCAGTATCCGCAAATGACCGAGGCCACCATCCTGTCGAGCCCCGCCACCACCTACGACACGCTGGTGCAAGTGATGGACACGGTGCGTGTCTACCAGATGCCGGTCGCGCCGTTCTCGAAGGCCGAGCTGTTTCCGGATATCTCCATCGGGGATTCGCCCATATGACGTCCTATAGAATCCAGCGCCACCGCAAGCGCAAGCACGGCGCAAACCATTTCGCGCTGATTCCGTTCATCGACATGATGACCATCCTGGTGGTGTTCCTGCTCGCGCATACCGCGGAAGTCGACATCCTGCCGAACACCAAGAACATATCGATTCCTCAGTCCCTGTCCGACCGCAAGCCGAGCGCCGCCGTGGTGGTCATGGTCACCAAGGACTCGGTGTACGTGGACGGCGAGTTGGTCGGCTCCCTGAACGACGTCGCCGCCAACCAGGGTCCGTTCTTCGCACCGCTGAAGGCGGCGCTGCTGGCGCAGAACGAGCGTAGCGTGCGCACCGCCCAGCAAACCGACCCCTCCAAACGCGAAGTGACCATCATGGGAGACAAGAGCACGCCGTACAGCGTGCTGAAGAAGATCATGATGAGCTGCAGCGAAGCCGACTACGGCAAGGTGTCCTTCGCCGTGGTCGAACGTGAAAGGGCGGCCACCTAAATGGCAGCCGCGAATCCAGCGCAGCGCATGCCCACGACGTTGGCGCCTTACTACCGGCGCTATGAACTGCCGTGGTCGCCGTCGGAGGAAATGGAGCGGCGCTTCCGCACGATTCTGCGCAATCTCGCCATTGTGTTCGCCATCATCGCCATTCTCATGCCTTTTCTGCCGCGGCATAAAATCCTGGTGAACACCGAGTCGTTGCCGGAGAGAGTGGTGCAATTGGTGATGGAACCGCCGCCGCCACCGCCGCCGCCGCCTCCCCCCAAGCCGGAGAAGCCGCTGGAGAAGGCGCCGGTCGTGCCGAAGCCCGTGGATCCGCGGGTCAAGGCGGCCAAGACTGCGCAGGTGTTCGATCAACTCGCGGCGCTGCGCGACGTCGACCTGGACAAATTTCAGAAGAACCAGCAAAAGACCACCGACCCGGGCGACGTGAGCGTCGTGAGCCGCAATATCATCTCCTCGAAGGTCGGCGGAACCAGCGGCGGTATCAACGCGCCTACCAGCAGCGGCCTCGCGGCGGGGTCCGGCTCCCTGCGCGGCATCTACACCACCCAGGTGAAGGACCCGAACATGGGGGCTTCCGGTCAGGGCGCCACCCGTGCCGGCGGCAGCGGCAAGGCCTCGCGCAGCGCGGACGAGATCGCCCTGGTGTTCACCAAGAACAAGGGCGCGATCGATGCGATGTACGCGCGCGCCTTGCGCGACAATCCGGCGCTGCAGGGCAAGGTGGTGCTTGAACTGACCATCGCGCCGTCGGGCGAAATTACCGCGGCGCACATAGTCTCTTCGGACTTGGGCGACAAGGAATTCGAGAGCAAGTTGCTGGCGCGCATCCGCTTGTTCAGGTTCGAAGCCAAGGATGTCGCGACGCTGACGGCCACCAAACCCATCGACTTCTTCCCCGCCGGATGAACATTCAATCTGAAATCGAGTTCTTCAGCGATCTCGGCCTGATCGACAAGGCGCGGTTCATCACGCGCCTGATGTTCGAGGTCTCGGAGGAGGCCAAGGTGGGCGCGGGCGACGGCAACGACCTGGCGCGTCTGCGCTTCGCCAATGAAATGAATCAGCGCCTGGCGCGCTTCGCCTACCAATTGCTGGGCGAGGACATCGCGCGCCCGCAGGATGACGTCATGATTCGCATGCTGCTGGGCGCGCGCGCCGACAAGAACGCGGAGCGCATCATGCAGAATTCCTACCGCCGCGTGCTCACCGGCTTCGAGAGCTTCGACACCACGGTCCTGCTCAATCCCCGCTAGGGCCGGCGGCGGACAGCCTCAAGCATTCGCCGCGCGGCGCTTGGGCGCAGCCTCCGCGGTGTCCGCGGCATCGCTCTCGAACAAATGCAGCAATTGCTCGGCCGATTCGCGGGTGGTCTGCATGAACTTTTTTTCGTCGTCCTTCACGGCCTGCTGCTTCGCCATGGTCGCCTCGTCGTGGGCGCGGAACCGCCGCACCGTGTCGACAGCCGCCGATTTCGACAATCCCAGGGTCTCGAGCACCTTCTCGGACATCTCGAGGCTGGACACCAAGGTTTCGCGAATCGTGTAGCGCACTTCCAGATCCAGCAGCCGAAACGCGTGCTGGCGGTTGCGCGCGCGCGCGAAGATCTTTAAGTTAGGGAAGTGTTTGCGGATCAACTCCGCGGTGCGCACCGATGCCTCGACGTCATCGATGGCGAGCACGAAAACCTCCGCATTCTCGGCGTGGGCGGCGCGCAGCAGCTCCAGCCGGGAGGCGTCACCGTAGAACACCTCGTTGCCGAAACGGCGCAGAAAATCGACCTGGGTCTGGCTGGCTTCGAGGGCGGTAAAGGCGATGTTCTTGGCGCGCAGGATACGGCCGACGATCTGCCCGAAGCGCCCGAAACCCGCGATGATCACCTTGGGATACAGCTCTTCCGGCGTATCGAAGGGCCGTCCCTCCGGCTCTTTCTTCTTGAACAGGACATCGTGCAGCGTCAGCAGCAGCGGACTCAGTATCATGGAGGCGGTCACCGCCAGCACCAGCAGGTCGGCCATCCCGGCGTCCATGACACCCAGCGAGGCGGCGAGGCCGAACAGCACGAACGCGAATTCGCCGCCGGAGGGCAGACTGAACGCGAGCCCCCGGCCGGCCGCGTTCGGCAGGCCCGAGACCCAGCCTATTCCCCGTAGGACCGCAACCTTGACCAGCATGAATCCCAAGGTGACGCCGATGAGCGTCAGCGGCTTCTCGATCACCAGGCTCAGGTTGGCCGACATTCCGACCGTGATGAAGAACAGCCCCAGGAGCAGGCCCTTGAAGGGCTCGATGTCGGCCTCGAGTTCGTGGCGGAATTCACTGTCGGCGAGCAGTACTCCGGCCAAAAAAGAGCCCAGCGACAAGGATAATCCCACCTGACTGACCAGCAGCGCGGTTCCGATGACCACGAGCAGTCCGGCGGCCGTGAAGGCCTCGGCGACGCCCGTTGCGGCGACGATGCGCAGCATGGGGCGCAGCACGTAGCGGCCGCCGATGACGACGGCGGCGATGACGGCGATGAACTTGATGGCGAGCCATCCCCCCGGACCCGCGGTCTTGGCCGAGGCGGCCCCGAGCAGCGGCAGCAGGGCCAGCGCCGGCAGCACCGCAACGTCCTGAAATAGGAGGATGCTGAAAGCGGATCGTCCGTATTGAGAATTGAGTTGCCCCCGCTCCGCCAATAACTGCAGAACCAGGGCCGTGGACGACATCGAGAGGCCGAAGCCGATGACGAGCGCGGGCGCCAATTCGACGTCGAAGCCGAAGTACGCTGCCGAGCCTATGCAGGCGGTGGTCGCCAGCACCTGTGCCAGTCCCAGTCCTAAGATGGATTTGCGCATCACCCACAGACGCGAGGGCTGCAGCTCGAGGCCGATGACGAACATCAGGAGTACGATGCCGAATTCTGCGATGTGCTCCGTGGCGTCGACCTTGCTGATCAGTCCTAGGCAGGCGGGGCCGATGATGATGCCCGCGGCGAGGTAGCCGAGAACGGAGCCCAGCCGAAAGTAGCGGAATATGGGGATCGCGATGACCGCCGCGGCGAGGAATATGGCGATCTGCGCCAACAAGCTCATAATAATTCTCCGTTAGTCGGCAGAGCCTAGCATTATGTATCGGCAAAGCATTCAATTTCCCGTCAAGGACGCAGCCCTGCGCGAGGACGTGCATGCCCTCGGGGCCCTGATCGGGGAGATGCTGCGCGACCAAGGCGGCGAGGAATTATTCACGCTGGTGGAGGGCGATCGGCTCGCGGCCATCGGCCGGCGCGAAGGGGACGCCGCGGGGGAGGCGGAATTGCAATCGCGCACCAGCGGCCGGTCGCCGTCGGCGGCGACGGACCTGACCCGTGCGTTTTCCATCTGGTTCCAGGCGGTGAACACGGCGGAGAAAGTGCATCGCGTCCGCCGCCGCCGTCAATATCTCGACGATTCGAGCACGGGACAACCCGGCGGCATCGCCGATTGCATCTCACGCCTGCAGCGCGACGGAGTGACGCTGGAGCAGGCGCTCGCCCTGATCGGCTCGATGAGCATCGAACCCGTGTTCACCGGGCATCCGACGGAATCGACCCGCCGCACCATCCTGCGCAAGCAGCAGCACATCGCGCAGGACTTGCTCGATCGGTTGAATCCCGCGTCGACGTCCGCCGAATTGAATACCCTCTGGGCGCGCGTGCGGCTGGAGATCACGAGCATCTGGCAGACCGAAGAGCATCCGCGCGAGGGTTTGACGGTGGTCGATGAGCGTGAGCACGTACTGTTCTACTTGATCGACATTCTGTACCGCGTCGTACCGCTGTTCTACGAAGAAATCGAGGCGGCGCTGGCCAAGGCCTTCGCGGTTCCGGTCGATCGGCTCGATGTGCCCAGCATCCTGCATTTCGGATCCTGGGTCGGCGGCGACATGGACGGCAATCCGGACGTGCACGGCAAGTCCATTCGCGAGACCTTGCACCGCCATCGGCAGGTGATCGTGTCGACGTACTTCACCGAATGCGGCCAGCTCGCCGAGACCTTGAGCCAAAGCGCAAACCGTGTCGGCGTGAGCGGCGCGCTCGCCGCCCGCATCGATGACTATAGCGCCATTCTGCCGGGCGCCCAGGCGCTTGCGCCGGCGCGGCACGATCGCATGCCGTACCGCATGTTCTTCGGGCAGATCGGCGAGAGGCTCAAGGCGACCTACGAAGGCCGGCCCAACGCCTACCAGGGTCCCGACGAATTGCTGGCCGACGTGACCCTCGCGGCCGAGAGCCTGACCCTGAATCGGGGGCGCCACGCCGGATACTTTCTGGTCAGGCGCTTCATGCGCAGGGTGCGCACCTTCGGTTTCCATCTTGCGACGCTCGACGTCACTCAGCATGCGCACATGCACGATCAGGTGATTGCGCAGGGCTTGGGATTGGCGGAATGGCCGACGCTGGCGCGCGAGGAGCGGCTGACGCAGCTTCGCGATCTCCTGGCGCGCGATCAGGGGCCGACGTCGACCTTCGACGCCATCGGACGCCGCAGTCTCTGGGTGTTCCAGGCCATCGCGCAGGCGCGGCACAAGTTCGGGTCGCGTGCCATCGGTGAATACATCGTGAGCGGCGCCCGCGGGCCCGAAGACGTCCTGGCGGTGCTGCTGCTCGCGCGGTGGGCCGATATCACCGACAAGCGTACCGGTGAATCGCCGCTCGATGTGGCGCCGTTGCTGGAGTCGATCGACTCGTTGGAACGCGCCGGCGATGTCCTGCGCGCACTGCACCGGGAGCCCGCGTACGTGCGGCATCTGGCCTCGCGCGGCAATCGGCAGAGAGTGGTGATCGGCTATTCCGACAGCAACAAGGAGGGTGGGATCGCCGCCTCACGGTGGTCCTTGCAGGTGGCGCAGTCCGAGTTGCTGCAGGCGGCGCGTGAAACCGGCGTTGAAGTGCTGGTCATTCACGGACGCGGCGGCACTCCGTCGCGCGGCGGCGGGCGCACGGAAAGTCTGGTCGAGGGGGTGCCGGACGGCGCCATTCGCGGTGCGTTGCGGTTGACCGAGCAGGGCGAGGTCGTCAACCAGAGTTATGGCCTGCGGCCGATCGCGATGCGCACCTTGGAGCGCACCTTCGCATCCGTGGCTCTGGCGACGGCCCACGCCGGAGCCAGATCCCCGACCCCGCCGGCACAGATGGCGGCCATGCAGACCATCGCTGCGGGCAGCCTGGCGGCGTACCGCGAATTGGTGTTCGGCAGCGCGCAGTTCTTCGACTACTTCCGCGCGGCCACGCCGCTCGACGTGATCGAGCGCATGCACATCGGATCGCGCCCGGCGGCGCGGCCCGACGGCAGCGGGGTTCATGCGTTGCGGGCCATTCCCTGGGTGTTCGCCTGGACGCAAAGCCGCCACATGCTGCCCGGGTGGTTCGGTTTCGGCAGCGGCCTGGAAGCGGCAATAAACCAGCACGGCGCCGATGTGGTCGGTGAGATGGCGGCGCAATGGCCTTTCTTTGGGCACTTGCTCGACGATGTGGAGGCCATGCTGGCGCGGACCGACCTGGAAATTGCCGGTCACTACGATGCGCTGGCGGGCGCCGCGCTGCGCACGCAGGCCGAGCTCATTCGCAAGGAATTTGCATTGACGGAGGCGCACGTGCTGCGTCTGCGCGGCACGACGACCCTGCTCGACGGTGATCCGACCCTGCAGCGATCGATCAAGCTGCGCAATCCCTATATCGATCCGATGCATCTCATGCAGGTGGATCTGCTGCAGCGCTGGCGCAATACGGGCCGCAAGGATGCTGCACTGTTTGGGGCGTTGCGGGCGACTATCAACGGTATCGCGCAAGGGTTGCAGGCCACCGGCTGACGGTGGCTCAGCACTCGGGGACGTTGACGGCGAGTCCGCCCTGCGAAGTTTCCTTGTAGATGGTCGACATGTCGTGACCGGTCTGGCGCATGGTGGCGATCACTTGATCGAGCGATACCTTGTGCGAGCCGTCGCCGCGCATCGCGAGGCGCGCAGCGTTGATCGCCTTCACCGAGCCCATGGCATTGCGCTCGATGCAGGGTATTTGCACCAGCCCGGCGACCGGATCGCAGGTCAGGCCCAGATTGTGCTCCATGCCGATCTCGGCGGCATTTTCGATCTGCTCGTTGCTGCCGTTGAGCGCCGACACCAGGCCGGCGGCCGCCATGGAACACGCGACGCCGACCTCGCCCTGGCATCCCATCTCGGCGCCCGATATGGAGGCGTTTTGTTTGTAGAGCATGCCCATCGCGGCGGCGGTGAGCAGGAAACGAATCACGCCGTCGTCGTCGGCTCCGGGCTCGAAGCGCCGGTAATAGTGCAGCACCGCCGGAACGATTCCCGCCGCGCCGTTGGTGGGCGCCGTGACCACCTGGCCGCCGGCCGCATTCTCCTCGTTGACGGCCAATGCAAACACATTGACCCAATCCAGGGCATGCATGGGACTCGCCGGATCGCCGCTCATGAGCTGGCGATACAGCTTCGGCGCACGCCGCCGCACGCCGAGCACGCCCGGCAGCAGTCCTTGAGCCTCGAAGCCGCGGCGCACGCAATCCTGCATGACCTGCCAAATTCGCAAAAGGCCGGCGCGAATCTCCGCATCGGTGCGCCAGGTGCGCTCGCGGGCCAGCATCAGCTCGTGAATTTCCAGACCCTGCGCGCGAGCGAGCTCGAGCAGGCGCGCGCCGGAATTGAACTCGAATGGAGGTTCGCGGCGCGCGGCGCCGACATTGGCCTCGGCGCCGGCTCGAACAATGAAGCCGCCGCCGATGCTGTAGTACTCCTCGCGCGCCAGCACTTGCAGGGCCGAATCGTGCGCCGTGAAGCGCATGCCGTTGGAATGCCCCGGCAACACCTGGTCCATGTGAAACAGAAGATTGAGCGGTTCATCGAAGGCAATTTCGTGCCTTCCGCCTAAGCGAATGCGGCCGTTGACGCGTATTCTGTGCAGGGCGGGTTCGACGGCGGCGGAATCGATCGTGTCGGGGCTCATGCCCTCCAATCCCAGGAGAATGGCGCGGTCGGTGCAATGACCGCGGCCCGTCAAGGCCAGGGAGCCGTAGAGTTGGGCGGACACTTGGGATGTTCGCGAGAGCAGATCGCGGGCCTCCAATAGTTCCACGAAGCTGCGCGCCGCGTTCATCGGCCCCATGGTGTGCGAACTGGACGGCCCGATGCCGATCTTGAAGATGTCGAAGACGCTCAAACTCATGCGGTCGAACCTGTGCCGGTCGTTGCGAAGCGCCCGATGATACGCTGCCGCTTCACCCGCGGCTGTCCAAAGGGCGCCCTCTCAAGTGCTAGAATCGTCAACCTGCAAATTACGGCACACGTCGATCAAAGGGAGTATTTCATGATTCGCCACCCACTCATCGTTGCAGCCGCGCTGACGGCCACACTGACGCTGGCCGCAAACTGGGCGAGCGCGAAATCCATTCCTGCGAACATCGCGGCGGCGGTTGCCGACGGCAACCGGCCGGATGCCGACAGGCAGCGCGATGCCAACCGCAAGCCGGCGGAGACTCTGGAGTTCGCGGGCGTGAAGACCGGCGCGAAGATCGCCGAACTTTTGCCGGGCGGGGGCTACTTCACCCGACTGTTCAGCAAGGCGGTCGGCGATTCGGGACATGTGTACGCGTTGGTGCCGGCGCCTCTGGCCGACGCACCGGCGGATGTGCCGGATTTTGCGGCTCGCGTGAAGGCGATTGCGGCCGACCCGAACTACTCCAATGTGAGTGTCGTCGTGGAACCCTTCAGTCAACTCACCGTGCCGGCGCCCGTCGATATGGTGTGGACCTCCCAGAACTACCATGACCTGCACAATTTCCCCGGACTGGATGTGGCGGTATTGAATAAAATGGTGTTCGATGACCTGAAGCCCGGCGGCATCTATCTCATCCTGGACCACGCCGCGGCGGCCGGCGCGGGTGCCCGGGATACCCGGACTTTACATAGGATCGACCCCGAAATCGTCAAGGCGGAAGTGCTTGCCGCGGGGTTCAAGCTGGTGGGGAGCAGCAATCTGTTGCATCAGCCGGGCGATGACCACACCCTGAAGGTGTTCGATCCGTCAATCCGCGGCAAGACTGATCAGTTCATATTGAAATTTCAAAAGCCCGCCAAGTGAACCGGTCCCGAACTTCCGGGGGTGCAGCGCTGTCAACTAAATCGGGTGTTTCACGTTGATCAGCTAGGAAAGGGCATGGAGTATATGAAATTGCTACACTTTTTATCGAAAGGGACGACCGTACCGCGATTTGCCGTGCCGGTCGCGGCAACGCTTCTATTGGCGGCCTGCGTGACCCCACCCCCGCGCACGGTGGCGGTGGTACCCGCCCCTCAGCCGCAACGAGTATTCGTCTATCCGGCCAACGGCCAGAGTCCGGAGCAGACCGAGCGCGACCGCTATGAATGCCATGTTTGGGCCGTCCAGCAGACTGGGGTGGATCCCAGCCGCGCGGATGCCAGTGCCTACGAGCGGGTAATCGTTCAACCCGCCAATCCCCCCGGAACGGGCACGGCTGTTGGGGCCATCACCGGCGCCATTATCGGTTCCGTTATCGCCGGGCCGCGCAATGCGGGCGCCGGGCTGGTCCTCGGCGGTGCCACGGGCGCCATCATCGGGTCCGCGTCCGATGCCCAGGCTCAGGCGCAGGCACAGCAGACCCAGGCGCAGATCAATCAAAGCGCCGCCGCAGGGCGGGCGCGAGCCGATTCCTATCGGCGCGCCATAGGCGCCTGCCTGCAGGGACGCGGCTACACGGTGACCTAGTTGAGAATTCAGGGGACCCTTGGCATGAGTCGAATAGCAAGAATCGCTTTGGCAGCGTCCATGCTGCTATGGGGCATTGGGGCCGGCACGCTTGCGTCGGCCGACGAGCATGATCGCGGCCGCGCCGAACCGCGCGCCCAGGGACGCCCGCCGGCGGGTCGGCCGGCCCTTGACGGGCGCGGCCAGGTATTGGACAGCCGCTACAACCATGGCCGCTACTATCCTCCGTTCGGGACCGTGAGACCCTCCTTGCCCGACGGGTATCGTCCCTACTATCGCGGCGGGAGTCCCTTCTACTTCAGCGGCGGCATTTGGTATGCGCCCCGCGGCCCCGGATTCGTCGTGGTGCGTCCGCCGGTGGGACTGGTGATCTCGGTGTTGCCGCCTTATTACTCCACCGTCTGGATCGGCGGCATCCCTTACTACTATGCCGACAATGTGTACTACACCTGGCAGCCCGGCCAGAACGGCTATGCCGTGGTGGACCCGCCGGACAACGCCGACACACCTACGCCGCCGCCCGATACCAGCATGCAGGGCGATGATATGGTGATCTACCCGAAGAATGGCCAGACCAAGGAACAGCAGGCGGCGGATCAATTCGAGTGCCACAACTGGGCCAAGGGACAGACCGGCTTCGACCCGACGCTCCCCGGCGGCGGCGTTTCGGGAAGTGCCGATGCGGCCCGCAACAACTACAGCCGCGCGATGTCCGCGTGCATGCAGGGCAGGGGATATCAGATCGGCTGAGGAGCGCGTAGCCCCGCGGCCGCGACCCACGGGTGTGGGCGAAGTCCTACGCGGCGCGATACTC
>Ga0209274_10001187_pt1 | contig 13586 bp, 10 predicted proteins | sample HubBroMetageREF1_FD_188343 | JGI IMG/M metagenome (GOLD analysis project Ga0209274, IMG submission 188343) | Reference soil microbial communities from the Hubbard Brook experimental Forest, New Hampshire, USA - Hubbard Brook CCASE Soil... | ecosystem: Environmental > Terrestrial > Soil >...
ATCATTGCCAAGATCGACGCCGCCATCGCGCTCGCGGCATGATCCTGGATACTTTCCTCCGGGGCCATGTACTAAGGGAGCCATAAGGTGACGACTTACAGGACTCCGCGCGCGGACGCCATGGCGTCCGCGCGTCGGTCGGACCGATATGTGCCGCGCCCACGGGATCGGCTGGTCGGCCCCGCGCACCCCTTGCCCGAGCCTTTGGGAATGATGCTAGTGCCTCGATTCTACGGCATGGAAGGGTAGAGGCGCAGGAGCTTTACGCGGGCATCTTCGGTGGTGAAGCGCCAGATGACCTTGCCGCAGGTGCGTGAGGCGGACCAAGCGGCGATGATTGACCGGAGCCTGTCGATTTTTGCGATGCGTTGGTCGAGACATTGAGCCGAGAGCCCACCGAGGTCTCCTCAGGAGCGGGGGGGATCGCCCGCCTTCGCGAGTGCCCAAAGTGGCCGAGGAGTGCCGGCATTTCGCGGGTTCTTCTCACTTTGTGGGGGGCGGTCGAGACAGCGCTGCACATCGAGCGGCTGCCAGAAGTCGAGGCGGTGGCGTTCCGCAAGAGCAAGCGGCGGATGCCGGCGCGCTTAAGTTGCTCGAGGTCGACGTTCCTGCCGGGGAGCAAACGATCGTGCTCATTTATTGACCCACCACCTAAATATCGCTCCGGTGCTGATAGCCTACACATGCGGTTTGGCGCTCTTCGTATGCTTGGCGCGGAAGGCCGCGCCGTAGGCGGGAAGCCCGACGAGCGCGCTCGCGCGTGAAGCCATAGGCGCGCGCGCGAAGCCTTGCTCGTGCCGGATGCCTCGACTACCGTGGCGCCCCCGCATGGCCGCCGCCCGAAGGGTTCTTGCTCGGTTCGGTTGGCGTCCGTGGCACTACCTGACGCTGCTACTCATTCACGTCGACCTCCTGCGGTTCGCGCGCATGGCAGGACGCTACGATTGGGCATGGTTCTTCTGCCCGTGGGCCGACGTGCTGCGCATTTCGATACTGAAGTATCACCAATTCCCTTGGTGGAATCCGTGGTCGAGGGCAGGGCAGCCCCTCTTCGCGGAGCCGCAAATCGCAGTGCTCATGCCGGACACGCTTTTCGTCCTGATGTTCGGCTCCGTGGTAGGGCTGAAGCTCGTCATTCTCTTCTACCTATTCGTCGGCTACGAGGGGTCACGTTTTCTCTGCCGATTTCTTTTCGGAAAAGACAACTTCGTCGATGGATTGGCGATCATCCCGGTCATACTGCCCGCGCTTGCGCTGCACCTCGCGGTAGGCCACATGGTCCTCTTGGCTTGTTACTTTTTCCCCTGGCTGCTCGCGTTCTCCATGACGTGGCAACGCAGCCGATGGTACTCGCTGGGGCTCGGCGTCGTCTGCGGCGCGTATGCCATTTACCAAATTCATTATGCGATCATCATTTCTTTCACATTGGCCCTTCCTATAGCGCTGAGGGGCCTCACGCGCGGCGCGCGGTCGCGCGACGTATGGCTCCAAGCGTCACTTGTGGCGTGCTCGGCGATGGGCATGGGGTTCTTGCGTCTCGCCTTGACGTTCCCCATCATCGCCGGCTTTCCGAGGGTAGAGCCTGATTTGTGGCACTATCCGGTCGTCAACTCCGTCTCCGGGGTCTTCGGAACGCTGCTCGATCCCTTGCAGACTCCTTTCGGGGGGCCCTCCATCGCGGGCCTCGGATGGTGGGAGCTCGGTTCCTATACGGGCCTTTGCGCCCTCCTTCTCGCCTATGAGAGCTTGCGCTCAGGAGCCCGCAACGTTTGGCCGATACACCTCGCCGCCGTGGTCTGCCTCCTCTGTGCTTGGAACAATCGTGACAAAGCCTTTCCCGGGTATTGGATGCACGTCATTCCTCCGTGGAATCACATGGTCATCCCGACACGATGGCGAATCTTCGGGTCTTACTTTCTACTTCTCGCGGCTGTCCACGGTCTGATTGTTCTTCGCAAGCTCGGACGTGTACGCACCGCGGTGTGCCTCGGTATGTTCGTCGTCATGGACTTGGGATTCAATACTTATTACATATACAGAGGAGCGTTTACCACCACCGCTCCCCCCTACGTCGCGGCAAAAGACCCCCCAATGACCGCCGACGATCCGACCGAGGACTCATGGAGGACCGAGCGGATGAATCGCGTGGCGATGGAGATGGAGACTCCGCTACTCGGATGGGGCACCCATCGCCCCTCGCGGGTGCCCGCGACGGATCCCCACTATTTGGGAGAGTTTTGGGGGACGAAGCCCGTGAGTGTCGAGAGCTGGTCGCCCAATCGTGTGCTCCTGGTAGGCACTCCCGGCGACACGGTTACGCTCAACGTGAACCCGTCAAACTATTGGCTCCTCAACGGCCAACGGCTCTTCCCTCAGTACAGAGCCTTCGAGGTCGACAAGCCGTTTCGGATCACCGTCCCGCCGACCGGGCGAATGGATCTACTGCTGCGTCCTCCGCACTGGGAGCTATTCACGGGGATTCAGGCACTGTTCGTGGTGGCGTCCGCGTTTCTTTTTTGGCTGCTGAAGCGCACTGCAAAGGACAACGCTGCGGCTCTCGCAGAGCCCGCGATTGGTCGATGACATGCGGCAAGTTCGATCTACGCTGCTTCCAGCAGCAGCGGAAAACATCCCGATGTTCGCCCCATCGCCTCTCGGCGACAATCCTGTCTGGGTACCTTTTTCAGTCCGCGCTAACGTCGGGCCGATCGATGCACTCAGAAGCGATCCGCAAGATTCTGATCACGGGGTCCGGAGGCTTCGTGGGCAAGCGACTCGCCCCGTTTCTCCGGGCAGGCGGACGCGAGGTGATCGCAGGCGAATTCGACATTCTCGACTTCGGCGCCATGGTGGCCGCCATCCGCCAGGCCGAGCCCGATGCAGTCATCCATCTCGCGGGTCTCAGCCACATGCCGACTTGCGAGGCGAATCCGAGCGAAGCATTTCGCGTCAACTTGGCAGGGACGGCGAGCCTGCTAGAAGCCTTGCGAACGGTCGCTCCACAAGCCTGGCTCCTGTTCGCAAGCACCGCTCAAGTGTACGGGGTACCCGCCGTCGACCTTCACCGCCCCGTCGTCATCAGCGAGAGCTGCCCCATTTTCCCTCAGAACACTTACGCCCGCACCAAGTGGACAGCTGAGCTCCTCATCGAGGACGCCTGTCGCCGCGAATCTCTGCGAGCCACCGTGTTTCGCCTCTTCAACCATACGCACAAGTCGCAATCGCCGGACTTTCTCCTTCCGTACCTCTACAAGACGATTGTCGATGCGCAGAGTCGACACCCGGGCGCGCGTGTCGAAGTTCCGGTCGGCAATCTGCATCTATCTCGGGACATTGGTTCAGTGCAGGATCTCGTGTCGGCCTTTGCCATGACGCTGGATCGCGGGCCGGCATCGACGCGCGAGGTTTTCAACATCTGCAGCGGAGTCGCCCAGGATCTGTCGGCGCTGGCCCGCGGGCTCGCAACGCGCCTTGGGGTCGACCTCGCATTCGTCGTCGATGGTTCGCGCATCCGGCCAGGCGAACCCGAAATCGTCATCGGATCTCACGACCGCCTGACCCAGGCGACAGGCTGGCAGCCGCGCTGCACCAATGAAAGCGACCTTCTGGATGCTTTTCTGGCCAACTGAGCTGCCCGTGGCGAGGCAACGGCGAGGGGCCTGCCGGCCAGGGTCGGCTAGGGTAGGCTCCACCCCGGCTTACCGATGAAAAGAGTCCTCGTTTTTACCGCCACTTACAACGAAGCGGACAACGTTGTTTCTCTGGTTCGGGAGGTTTTTGCGTCGTTGCCTCAATGCGACATGCTCGTCGTCGACGATAACTCGCCGGACGGCACGGGACGCATCCTCGATGAGCTCAGGACGCAAAACTCCCGTCTGCTCGTCATTCATCGATCCGGAAAAAATGGGCTGGGGTCCGCTCACAAGCTCGCGATCCAATATGCGATCGCCCAAGGCTACGACGCGCTCATCACGATGGACGCAGACTTTTCACACGACCCAAAGTATCTGCCCCAGATGTTGCGGGAGCTGGAGAGCGCCGACTTCGTCATTGGCTCCCGCTATGCCCCCGGGGGGAGCTGCGAATATCCGCCCTCGCGCGTCGCGCTCAGTCGGACGGCGAACACGCTGACCCGAACGCTGCTCGGGATCCCGCTCCGCGAGACCACGACTTCGTATCGCGGATTTCGCCGTTCCCTGCTCGAACGGATGAACGTCGACTCGATCCACGCGGACGGCTACTCGTATTTCGTCGAGTCTCTTTACCAGATCAGCTGCATCGCCCGCTCGAATGGCGAGCACCGGATGGCAGAGTTCCCGATCCGGTTCGTCGACCGACGCGCGGGCTCCACCAAGATCTCGAAGCGCGAGATCTGGAGGGGCTTTACGACTCTGGCCCGGCTGGCCGCCTCGCGTGCCATGCACGCGGGCCAGGACCTCCCCCCGGTACCCGGCGCGATCGCTCCCGCCGGAGCGACGCCCTGCACAGTATGCGGCTGCTCGTACCAAGTCGAAGAGTATCCCGCCTCCAATACGGGTCACGCGAGCGCGACCTACAACTGCACCAGCACCGCTCACGCTTCGCACGGTCGCATCGTTCAGTGCCTGGGCTGCGGCCTCGTCTTCACCAACCCGCAGCTCCGTGGGGAGGAGGTCTTGTCGCTCTACTCACAGGTCGAAGACAAGACGTACCTCGAGAACACCGACGCGCGCGTCCAGACGTTCACGTACAATCTTGACGCCATCCGCGACTTCTTGCCGAAGTCCGGTCGCATGCTCGATGTCGGGTCGTACTGCGGCATCTTTCTCAAGATCGCGCGCGATAGAGGCTACGACGTCACGGGTGTCGAGCCATCCGTCTGGGCGTCGTCGTACGCGCGCGAAACGCTGCAGATCCCGACGTTTACCGGCAACATCCGGAGCTTGCCCCAATCTGCGCCGTTCGACGTGATCTGTTCATGGGACGTGCTCGAGCACGTGTCGGATCCTTTGGCGGAGCTCGCACGGATCAACGAACGGCTGCGCATGGGCGGGACGTTTGCGTTCTCGACTCTCGATTATGGCAATTGGTATCCGCGCCTGATGGGTGAGCGCTGGCCGTGGATGATGGACATGCATCTCTACTACTTCGATCAGAAAGTCACGAAGTGGATGCTGGAAAAATCCGGGTTCCGGCTGATCCACGCCCAGAACTATTGTCACATCATCACGCTCGAGTATTTCCTTCGCAAATTGGATGCTCTGGGAATTCCGGGCGCAGACGCGGTTCGCTCCGCAGTTCACAAGACACCCCTACGCGGGATCTACATTCCGTTTCGCTTCGGGGACATTCGCCTTTTTGTATGTGAAAAGGTTCGCGATGTGGCCGAAGCCGAGACGCAAACGAGTCCGGCGGTGGCCTGGGCCCCATGATAGGCAGCTATCTTGCGCGGCCGCGCGCTGCGACGAAAGCGCCCAGCTTGGCACGGCCGGCCCTGAAGTGGCCTCTCGAGGGTGACCGCGTGCGCGCCGTCGTCGCCATCGCCTCTCACATTCCGTTCATCGCCGTTACTGCCTACGTATTCCTGATTTTCAACAAGCGCTTCTATGCCTCGGGAATCGGATACGACGAAGAGTTCTTCGCATGGGGCGGGTGGTGCATCCGGAAGGGGCTGGCGCCCTATCGCGACTTCATCGAATTCAAGCCGCCCCTCGTTTTCATTACTCATGCAATCGCACAAGCGCTTTGCGGGTTCAAGAACCAGGGATACCGGACGTTCTTCGCGGCATTTCCCCTCATCGCCGTGCTCGGCTTGCAGGCGTCTCTCGTCGCGCGCGGCGTACAGCGTGTCATCGCCATGGCGACGATGTTGGCGATTGTCTACCTGTTCGTGAACCCGGCGTGGCACGACACCGCGCTGAGCGACTGCGAATCGATCGGCATGTCGTACTACATGCTCGGTCTCGCGCTCCTCTTGTGGGAGGGCCGTTTCGAGAAGGTCGCGCTCGTCCTCGGCGGCTTTTTCATGGGTTGCTGCGTGCTCTCCAAGGAGCCCTTCGGAGCCGTTGCGGTGTGCACGTGTCTCGGCGTCGCCTGGTTACGCGGCGGCCCGGCTCCCACGCGCGAAAGCGTCTGGCTCTACGCGCGCTACGGCCTCCTCGGCGTCCTCGTCCTCGCCCTGGTCCTTTCCCTCTACATGGTCCCGACTGGCTCGATGAAGGCCTACTTCGAGCTCCTCAGCAGCTACTCGCGCATCTACCGTGATTCGAAGAGATCCTATTGCGTCGCGCTCGGCATCTTTCAGCCGTCGACCCCGCTCGGAGAGTTCGGGGTGGCGTGGGACAAGGCGCGGGCCGCGTTCGTGAACGAGACCGTGCTCGGGTATCTTGCGCCGCTCGCCGTGCCGGGCGCCGTCTTTGTCTATCGGCGATCCATCGGGCTTTTTGTGACGATGGCTCTCGCCTGCGCGGGCGCGCTCGTGGCTGTCACGGCCAGTAAGTGCCAGTGGGTGCACTATTACAATATGACGATGGCCGGCATCGTATTCGTTCTGGTCGCAGGCGTCGATTCCATGAAAGGCGCGATCCGCGCGTCGCATCCACGCGTCGGAATCGCGGCGAGCGTGGCTGCCGTGACCCTCCTCTTTTTCCACATCGATCCGGAGTTCGATCGCGAACGGCTCGCCGAATACCATCGGCTGCCATGGCGTGAGCCGGTTCCGGGCGTCATGGCGTTCATCGCCCAGAACACGGCGCCGTCGGACCGGATCTTCACGACGGGGCCGCCCATTCTTTATGCCCAGGCCGACCGCGTGAGTGCCATTCGCGAGAGCAACATCATCGACGAGATTCTAGGCTCGTACGACGGCTCGACGGATGAAGAGAGGCTTCACCCCATTTATCTGGAGCTCGTGAAGAACAAGCCCAAAGTCGTCGTTTTGGATCCCGAGCACGGCAACCGCAAGGTTCGGCACAACCGCAGCCTCGTCCTGCCGTACCTAGCCGAGTTCCACTATCAGAAGATCACGGACAATATCTATTTTCGGCCATGAATTTCGTCCGCGGCGCGCAATTTCTCAATTGGCTTTGGCCTCGTGGTCTCGAATCCACGTATCCGGAGGACGTGCGCGTGCGGGTGGAGCGGCTCGTCCGGGCTGCGAGCCTTCGAGCGCGCCGTGGAATGGATGACACGAGGCGGGACGCGGCCATTCTTGGAGCCGTCGATCTGAGGCAAGCACTCGTGCTTGCGATTCGAGCGAACTGGGTGGCCGAAGGAGACGGCGACGTCGCGGACTTCGCTGCGCGCTTCGACGAGCTCGTCGATCGTGACGGGCCGGCGGGCGTCGACCGGCCGACCGTGGTGGCCGCGCTTCGCGCGACATCGCCCCTCTATTTCGAGGATCTGAAGCCAGACGCGCTCGCAGTCCATCGCCGGGCGCTGGCACGGGCCGGAGCGTGGCTGCGCGCATCCCTCGACACCCGTAGCGCCGTGTATCTGCGCGGAAGCCGTCTCGGGCGAATCCTCGCCGCCGGACTCGTCATGTCGTTTCTGGGCTCGAGAGTCGCGGCGAGATTTGGCCCCGTGGACGTGGCGCTCGGCATGCCTGTTTCCGCGAACGGTTTCGTCGGCGGTTCTGGGCGCGGTCTCGTCGACGGTATCCGGGACGGTAGGGTGGGCGCTCAGACGACCGAAAGCGAGCATCCATGGGTGCAAATCGACCTTACAAGGACGTACGATATTCGCAGGGTCGTCATCTACAATCGGGGCGATCGGAACCTGGACGACGGCCTCCCCTATGACCTCGAAGTCTCGGACGACCAACGCGAGTACCGCCTGGTCGCGCACCGGGATGAGCCGTTCGGGGACGGCAGCCTTGGCGCGCCTCCCTGGACGGTGAAGACACGCTTGCGAGCACGCTACGTGCGACTCCGAGCGCTGCACTCTATCGCTCTCAGTGAGGTGGAAGTTATGGCCCTCAAGTGACGACGTGACGGCCCCGATCCATCGGCAACTGCCATCCGTCGGATGGGCCGCTTCGAGGGCCTTTTTGCAAGGGTCAGCTCGCGGACCCTGCGCTGGCGGTCCAGGTGAATCCACAGGTTGTCATTTTGCAATCGGACGACTAACGTGTCGCGCCGACTCGAGGACGAATGGCGCGCAAAGCCCTAATCACCGGCATCTCTGGGCAAGACGGATCGTATCTCGCCGAGCTGCTGCTCGCGCAAGGCTACGAGGTGCATGGGATTGTTCGGCGGTCGAGCGCCCTCAACCGGACTCGCATCGATCACCTGAGAGACGCTCCCAGCCCGCCGGTCCTGCACTACGGAGACCTGAACGACGCTTCGTCGATCAATCGTTTGCTACGCGAGATCAAGCCGGACGAGATTTACAACCTCGGCGCGCAAAGCCACGTCAAGGTCAGCTTCGAGATCCCGGAGTACACGGCCGAGACGGCAGGAATTGGTACGTTGAGGATTCTGGAGGCCATTCGTGAGAGCGGAACGTCCCCGCGCGTCTACCAGGCCAGCTCGTCGGAAATGTTCGGCATGGCTCGTGAGACTCCTCAAACGGAGACGACGCCGTTTTACCCACGTTCCCCGTACGCAGCCGCGAAGGTCTATGCCCATTGGATCGCCGTAAACTACCGCGAAGCGTACGGCATGTTCATCTGCAGCGGCATTCTCTTCAACCATGAGTCCCCGCGCCGAGGCGAGAACTTCGTGTCGCGGAAGATTACTCAGGGAGTTGCTGCGATAAAGCACGGCATGCAATCGAAGCTCGCGCTCGGAAACCTCGATGCACAACGCGACTGGGGGTATGCGAAGGACTACGTCGTCGCGATGTGGAAGATGCTGCAGGCCCAGCGTCCCGGCGACTACGTCGTGGCGACCGGCGAGACGCACACGGTTCGGGAATTTTGCGAGCTGGCCTTTGCCCATGTCGACCTCGACTGGCGCGAGCACGTCGTCGTCGACGCAAAGTACTTTCGGCCGACGGAGGTCGACTTGCTCCTCGGTGACGCGAGCAAGGCGAAGAGGGAGCTCGACTGGGAGCCAACGACGAAGTTCGAGTCGCTCGTCAAGCTGATGGTCGACGCCGATATGGACCTGTTGCGCGAGGGCGGCCAGGTTCATTGAGCGCGCAACGCTGAATCACCAGATGCCCGGCAGCAGGCGATAGCGAACACGCTTCCGATAAGAATCGTAACCCTCGAGGTCGCGCGCGAGCAGCGCCTCCTCGCCGAGGATGCGTCGGGCGAGGAGAAGAACTAACGCAGCCCCGACCCCAAGGTCCCACGCGGAGCCGAGTAGTAGCGGGCCGCCCAGGAACATCAGGGTCGCGCCGAGATACATCGGATGGCGCACCAGACCGTAGACGCCGGTGGAGACGACCCGGTGGTGGCGGTCGCGCTGGATGCGGACCAGTGGCGACAGAAACGTGTTGTCGGTGAATGAGCGAAAGAAGAAGAATGCGGCCGCGAGCAGAAGGAGGCCGCCGGAGGTCTCGAGCCACGGCGGCAGCCGAGGCGTCCAGCCGAATCGCCGAGCGTCGAGCGGGGCTACGACGATCCAGGCGATGAAGCCGAAGAGCAGCCCGTAGACGAGGAGGGCGTCGTCGCGAGACTGGCCCCCCGTACCCGGCTTGCGGAAGCGTTCCGACAAGAGCTCCGGGTCCCTGCGGTAGAGCCAGCCAACAGAGGTTGCGCATAAGGTCACGAACCAAAGGCTGAACGCCCAGCCCTCGAGCCACTTCGCATCGCCGGACAGCCACAGGAGCAAACTCGGCCACGCAAGCAAGTAGGCTGCCGTGGCTGCGATCTTAAGGCCGGAGATTGTGGCTGCGGAGGACATGGGCAACCTCGTTCGTAGTGTGACACGCGCGGAACATCGCGGGTCAGAGGCTCCGCTTGACGCATGGGGCCCCGCGCTCTACGCGGCATAAGGAGGAGCGACTGCAGCCGTGCGAGACCTCCCGGAGCTCGACACCGTCGTCATCGGCGCGGGAGTCATCGGATTGGCAATCGCGCGCACGCTTGCGGGCTCGGGAAGAAAGGTCCTGGTGCTGGAGGCAGAGGCCAGGATCGGCTCGCATTCGAGCTCACGAAACTCGGAGGTTATCCACGCTGGCATCTACTATCCAACGGGCAGTCTAAAGGCACGACTCTGTGTCGAGGGTCGCGATGCGCTCTATCGCTATTGCACGACGCAGGGCATTGCCCACGCGCGCTTGGGCAAGCTCATCGTCGCTACCGACGAGGAACAGATCGGCACGTTGGAGCGGCTCAAGCTCCAGGCCGATGCCAACGGCGTCGACGATCTCCAGTGGCTCGATCGGCAGGATGTCCGCGCCTTGGAGCCGGAGATCGCATGCGTTCGAGCCTTGCTATCGCCCTCGACGGGGATCATCGACAGCCACGGGCTGCTCGCGGCCTTGCGCCGCGACGTCCGAGCTGCCGGCGCCGAAGTCGTCGTCTCTTCGCCCGTCTTATCGGGGCGCGTGCGCTCCGACGGAATCTTGCTTTCCGGGGGCGGAGCGGAACCTTACCGCGTCCTATGCCAGACGGTCGTCAATGCCGCGGGCTTGCACGCCCCGTCGGTAGCCCGAAGTATCGATGGCCTACCCCCCGACACTGTGCCGCCCAGCTTTCTGGCCAAGGGGCACTACTTCGTCCTTGCGGAACGGTCTCCGTTCTCGCGCCTGATTTATCCGGTCCCAGAGCCTGGGGGTCTAGGCATTCATGTGACCCTGGATCTTGCGGGTCGAGCGAGGTTCGGTCCGGACGTCCACTGGGTCGATCACGTGGACTACCGGTTCGAAAAAGGGCTTGAGGGAAGGTTTGTCGACGCGATCCGGCGGTACTTTCCTGCGATGAAAGCGGAGTCCATCGAGCCCGGTTACACGGGAATACGCCCCAAGATAGGTCCGAGGGGAAGCGCGTCGCAAGACTTCCTCGTTCATGGCCCCGAAATCCACGGCGTCCGCGGGCTCGTCAATCTTTATGGGATCGAATCCCCCGGCCTCACGGCAGCGCTAGCGCTGGCGGAGCACGTGCGTTCGCTCGTCGCGTGAGCGCGACACGTCGTGCGATTCAAGACGAGACGTCGCGCGGATCAGGGGTCGCTTCCCAGGGTGACGGGTCGCTCTGGGTCGTTGCCCCACTCGTTCCACGACCCGTCGTAGATCGAGGCGTCGCCTCGGCCAAGCAGGCGCAATGCGTTGAGCACCGCCGTGCAGGAGACTCCACTATTGCAGTAAACAATGATCTCCGCCGGCAGGTGCGAGACGTCCACGCCTGCGCTCGCGAACACCTGGGCTAGATCGGCTTCGCGCAAGAATTGTCCCGTGCTCGCGTCGATCAGGTTCGTGTAGTGAACGTTTCGAGCTCCCGGGATGTGGCCGCCGCGGCGAGCGACGCTCGAACGGCCGACGTATTGGTCGGGCGCGCGCGCGTCGATCATCAGCACGCCCGGACGTCCGAGCGCCTGCGATACCTCCTCCGCAGTTCTTCGAAAATGGGGCTGCGCTCGAGCCGTAAACAGCGCCGAAAGCAACCTGGGCGGGTCGCTCGAGACGGGCCTGCCCTCGGCCTTCCAGCGGGACCAGCCCCCATCCAGAACGAAAGTGGCTTCGTGTCCGTAGTAGCGCAGCGCCCATGCGAGTCGGCCGGCGAAGATGTGGCTGTAGTCGTCGTAGGCCACGACGAGCGAGTCGTCCCCCACGGCCACGCGCGCCATCGCCTCCGAAAACACCTTCTCGGGCGCCACTTGCATCGGGACTCTGTCCTCCAGGTCGACGATGTCTCTGGTCCAGTCCAAGAAGCGAGCCCCCGGAATGTGGGACGCCTCGTAGTCCCCTGTCTTGGCTCGATAGCGCGGAACGCTGCCGGGCGGCAGCACCGCGCCGCGGATGTCGATGATTCGGAGTGTGGGAGAGTGCAGGTTCGACTCGAGCCACGCGGTGGACACGAGGGGTCCGGCCGGTCGCGCCCCACTTGCGTTCACGGCGCGTGCTTTTCGATCATCGCGGCGAGGCGAGGCACCGCAGCTTCCACGTTCTTCTTGGCGCTGCCGCGCAGTTTTTCGTAGGTGCCCTTGACCATGCCGCTCCGTGAACGTTTGGCCTTCTCATCCGTGATGGTGAGGAGCGCGTCCGCCGCGCGCGTGGCGTTCGCGTTGAAGTACTCCCGAACGTTCCGGCCACCGCTCTTCGCCTCCTGGTAGAGGGGATCGAGCGCGGTGGCGAACTCCGGCAGCAGGTCGACGACCACTTGCCGCACGAATCCCGGCTTTACGCCTTGGATTGTCTTGTAGCCCGCTTTGATGGCAAGCCCGGTGAGCCCCCCCTTGTCCGAGACCTCGGCGTCGATGAGTGCCAAACAGTCGTCCACAACGACGCTCTTCCGAGAATCCGAACCGAGGGCTTCAGAGAGGGTTGACATCGCGGGGCGATTCCTTTCAGAGCGTGCGACTTAGCACACTCAGCCTGGCTGTCGCGTCCGCCCAAAACCCGTCACCACAAACTGCCGCTCCTCTGGCATGGCTGCTAGGCTTCCCAAGACCGATGGTCGCACGGGGCGCATGGATGAGCGGCGGTGTCCTCGGCGCAGCGGGCGTGTGCATTTGGTTGTCGCATCCCCACGCCATCAAGCAGGCTCAGCCAGCGCCATCCGCGCCCGCGCCCGAATCGCGCGCCCCCCCAGGAGACTCGACCCCGCCTGGCGGGGATGACGTCTGCACGCGGAGTCACGACTTTCGCATCCCGGCCGGTGGCACGCCGTCCCTCGCGTGCGAGGCCGCCCGATCCATTGTTCGGCAGGCGCGAACGCAGCTCGGCTACGCCCCGTCGGCGGTGGAACCTCGTTCCTTTGCGGAAGCGACGGCGGACTGGCTCGATCCCTACGGTCTCTGGAGCGTCGCACCGGACACCCCGATTGGGGAGTCCTTTGATCGTGGGGCGAGCGCGTTACTCGCCGATTTGGAGGGGCGCGCGTCCGGCGACTGCCGCGAGGCAAGGGCGCTTGGCGTGGCTCTAGTCGGGTGGGTCACCGAGCTGCGGGCCGCGTTCGACGAGGCGCGGCGGGGAGATTCGAGCGGCGAGGACGCGATGACCGCGGCATCCTCTCCGGCGTTCGAGGGGGCAACCGTGACTCGCCCCGCCCGTGCGCTCGCAGCGACTTTGGGTCGACGCATTGGAGTTCTGGATCGTTCCATGGGTCCAGCCGCGCGGCCGTACGCCGACGCGGCACGTGCCCGCTATTTTCCGACTCTCGATGCTCAGGGGTGGTCCGGCGTAGTGCTCGCTGCGGCCGTGCGCGCGTACGTTCCCGCCGTCGACCCACACGGGGCTTGGGCGCCCCTCGACGAAGAGTCGAGCGTCTACGAGGTCGACCTCGAAGCGCGCCCACCGTCGCGTCTCTGGGAAAAGGCCGACCGTACCGCCATCGGAATCAAAATAGAGTCCGGCGCCACGCCGCCGCTCCTCGATGGGGACGTGGTCCTGGCACTGGGTGGCGTGGCTGCTGCCGGCCTGAGCTACGAGCAAGTCGAGCAGCTGGGCTACGCCGTGTCCGAGGCGCGGCCGCCCGCGCGCGCGGAGATTCTTCGCGA
>Ga0209274_10001190_pt1 | contig 13577 bp, 11 predicted proteins | sample HubBroMetageREF1_FD_188343 | JGI IMG/M metagenome (GOLD analysis project Ga0209274, IMG submission 188343) | Reference soil microbial communities from the Hubbard Brook experimental Forest, New Hampshire, USA - Hubbard Brook CCASE Soil... | ecosystem: Environmental > Terrestrial > Soil >...
CACCCACCTGCGTGGCGAGCGGCTGACGCGCGACGACTTGGTGGACCTCGTTCGCTTGCGGCTCGACCTGGTGGCCGCGATCCAGCTCGCTCCGAGCGGCGAGCCTCGCTCGATCGTCTACGCGTACAACGTCCCCGCAAAGGGTGACCAGCCTCCCTACGAGGAAGTCGGGCCGCTGGCGGTGGCTCAAGCCCACCTCGACGTGGGCCGCTTGATGGGCGACCTCGAGGCGCAGTTCGCGCGACTCGCGGGGGCCCGCGAGGTGGAGGGCAAGGATGGGCGCGCCATCCTCGTGCACGTGGGCGATAAGGCCCAAGGGGCTGCGGCGGTCCGCGCCGGTGAAGAGAGCGTGCGCGAGCTGCGCGAGCTCGCCCGGTCGGCGGGCACCGAGGTCGTCGATGTCGTCGTCCAGATGCGTGCGGGCATCGACCCGAAGCTCGTCTTGGGCAAGGGCAAGCTTGAAGAGGTCGTCGTGCGGGCGATCGAGCTTGACGCGAGCGTTCTCGTGTTCGACCGCGAGCTTTCGCCCGCTCAAGCCAGCGCTCTGGCCAAGAATACCGACCTCAAGATCATCGATCGAACCCAGCTAATTCTCGACATCTTTGCGCAGCGAGCGCAGAGCCGCGACGGCAAGCTCCAGGTCGAGCTCGCGCAGCTCAAGTACGCGATGCCTCGTCTGGGTCAGAAAGACGACAGCCTTTCTCGGCTCACGGGGGGCATCGGCGGCCGAGGTCCGGGCGAGACGAAGCTCGAGATCGGGCGGCGGCGGGCAAAAGACCGCGTCACGCACCTGGAGCGACAGCTCAAGGGTCTCGCGCGCCAACGCCAGCAGCGGCGTCGAAAGCGAACGCGCGGAGAGGTCCCGACCGTGGCGATCGTCGGTTACACCAACGCGGGCAAGAGCACCCTTCTCAACACGCTCACGGGGGCCTCGGTGCTCGCGGAGGACAAGCTCTTTGCCACGCTCGATACCCGATCGCGCACGCTGCGCTGCGGGTGGGCGGGCTGGGGCGAGCGGGAAGTGGTGGTCACCGACACCGTCGGTTTCATTCGCAACCTGCCCAAAGACCTCTTCGCAGCTTTCCGGGCGACGTTCGAGGAAGCGGCCGACGCCGACCTGCTGCTGCACGTGGTCGACGCGAGCGATCCCGCGATCGATGATCACATCCGCACGGTGCTCGACGTCCTCGACGAGCTCGATCTTTGCGATCTCGAGCGCCTTCTGGTGTTGAACAAGGTCGACATGGTCGAGCCGGCGCAATGTCGGACCCTCACGCGGTCCCATCCGGATGCGGTCCTCGTGAGCGCGCAGAGTCGAGAAACGACCCGACCCCTCATCGAGCGCATCGCGCGCGAGCTCGCGGCCAAGTGGGAGGCCAGCGCGAAGGGCCCCAGTCTCGAGCCGGCCGTCGACGCGGGCGCGGAAGAAGGTGGGCAGGCGAGCGCTCCCGAAGAGATGACTACGCTCGATCAGATGCTGCGTGCGGCCGGCAGGGGCCGCAAGGCTCGCGTGGCCTGAGAGAGGGAGCGTGCTATGGCGCACGAGTGCCTACCCCCTCCAGCCCGCGCGTGGTCGTTGCTACTCACGGGCACTGCTTCGACGGGCTCTGCTCGGCGGTGATGTTCACCCGGCTCTACCGCCATATTTTCCCAGGCGATAGCGCCGTCTTTGCCTACCACGGCGCGGGCTATGGCCCCGGTCAGAACGGCGTCGAACCGAGAGTTCTCTCCGGGGACGTCAACGCGATTCTCGATTTCCGATTCAGCGCCACGCCCCAGCTGACTTGGTATTTCGACCACCACGTGAGCGCATTCGTCACGCCCCAAGAGCGCGCCTACTACGAGCGCACGGCGGCCGAGGGCGAAGCGCACGGGCAGCGCCGCATGTATCACGACGGCGCGTACACCTCCGCCACCAAGCTCATCGCCGACGTCGGCCGCGACCACTTTGGTCTCGACCCGGCGCCCACTTCCGAGCTCGTTCGCTGGGCTGACATGATCGACAGCGCGGCGTTCCCCGATGCCAAGATGGCGGTCGAGCGCACGGATCCCGAGCTGCAGCTGATGACGATCGTCGAGCATCTGGGCGATGACGCCTTTCTCTCGAAGATGGTGCCTCGCCTCATCGAGCGTCCGCTCTCCGAGGTCGCGAGGTCGGAAGACCTGGCGGAGGCCTACGTCCCACTCGGCAAGGCGCACGCGGACTTCGTGCATCTGGTCGAGCGCAGCGCCGAGGTCGTGGGGGTCGTCGTGCTCGCCGACTTGAGCGATCAAACCATCGAAGTGGCGGGCAAGTTCGTGACGTACGCGCTGTTCCCGCAGAGCAGCTACTCGGTGATGCTCACGAGGTCGAAGAGCAAGTGCAAGATCAGCATCGGTTACAATCCCTGGGCGCCCGCCCCGCGGACGCACAACATCGCTGCGATCTGTGAACGATACGGCGGTGGCGGGCACCCGGTCGTCGGTGCCATCTCTCTCGCGGCCGATCGCGTCGAAGAAGCTCGGGCGCTGGCCCGGTCGATCGCGGCAGAGCTGAACACTTGAGTGTTTGGACGCTGCCGCGGCTCGTCGTGGGGCACCGCGGCGGACGCGGCGACGGATGGCCGCCCGAGAACACGCTTGCGGCCTTCGAGAAGGCGCGCGCGGCTGGCGCCCGTGCCGTGGAGCTCGACGCGCGCACGTGCGCGGGGGGCGAGGTGGTCGTCTTTCACGATGCAACTCTCGAACGATTGACCGTTTCGGACGACCGGCGGCGCGTGGCGAACGTACCCTTCGCGGAGCTCGAGCAGCTCGCGCTTGCGGATGGCGCGACCATCCCCGCGCTGGCGGACGTCCTCGGTTGGGCGCGCGATCACGACGTGGGTGTCAATGTCGAGCTCAAACACGATGTGCCTTCGCGGTTCGAGTTGGTCCGCGGGGCGATGAAAGCCTGGCGCGAGCAGCCGGCGGACGTCTTGTGGTCGTCGTTCGATCCACTCTTGCTCGCGATGGCGACGGCGCTCTCGCCTTCCTCGCGTCGCGCCTTGCTTACGCAATCCGGTTCGCCTTGGACGCGGGCCCTCGATGGGCTGGTGCGCCCGCCGCTCGTGAGCACGCTTCATCTCGATGGAGAGCAGGCTCGCACGGGCGTCGAGGCATTCTTGAAGCGCGGGCTCCGCGTCGGGGTCTGGACAATCAACGATACGAAGGAAGCGATCGATCTCTTCGACCGAGGTGTGGGAAGCGTGATTACCGACGCTCCCGATCGTGTTCTGGCCGCCCTTGGCGGAGGATCCTAGGGAGACGGCGGCCCGCGCCCGCGGACTATTCGCAGTTGACGTGTTCGAGGGGCAGTCCCGCCGGGGGGGCCTGCTCGAACGTGCCGTCGGGAAGCGGTGGGTTCCACGAGATCTGCTGGTAGACAACGCGCATGTCGGACGACTGGGGCGTCTCAAGCTCGATATGGATTCGCCGAGGCAGCTCCGCGTCGCACGCAGGGCCGCTCGGCGCGAGCGGTGGATCCAGGTTGTCCGGGTCGCTGCGCGGTCCCGCCGTAGGGGCTGGCCGATGGTGGTCGAGCTCGGCGTGGTAGAGTAGGTACCCCTGTTGCTCGACGCGCACGTCGAGCACGCGCAGGCGCTGCGATTGCCACGGACGCACCCAGTCCGAAGGGTAAGGCGCGAGGTGAATCTCCTCGCGCGACTCATTCTGGCCTGCCACGGTCAGAATCCAGTATCCGGCCTCGTCCCAGGCGATCGTCGCGCGCTCGGCATCGTGCTTGAGCACGGGAGCTTCGCCGCGGAGCAGGTCGACCAGAACATGGGCGGGGACGGGGACGGTGGTCAGTCGCGCAATGTTGCACGCCGTCGCCGGCCCCATGAAGAAGCGCCGGTCCTTCAAGTCCGTCATCGAGAAGCGCGTGCCATCGGTCGTCAGCGTGGCCAGCGCGGCGCCGAACGGGCTGACGACGTCCATGCGGATTCGCGCGGGCCGCGCGGCAAAGAGAAGGACGTCCCCCCGCACACGACCGCCTTCTCCAAAGTGGTCGACCTTGGCGCTCGCCTGGATGGCGTTGCCGCAAGCCAACGAAGCGCGCATGCGAGCGAGCGCGGCGTCCGCGCTGGGCGGCGAGGAGGCCGGCGGCGCCATGCGCACGCACGCGGCGAGCGAGAGCGCCAAGAGAGGTTTGACGGGACGCTTCACGCTTTCTTGTCTTTCAAGCACGGGATAGTCGCTCCACGAGTCCCACTGTGGCAATTGGACGACGGTGCGGCGACTCCCATGCACTCGTGTCGGCCGTAACTACCACGCAATGCGACCAATTCGCCTTCATCGAGGGACGGATCGACGCCTTGTCGCTCGACGCGTTTCCACAACCCCGCGAACCTGTGGGGCCTATCGCTCTCGGCCGGGATGCGCTTTTGACGTCTCTCAGGCGAGCGCGCTCGACGGCTGGATCGACGTCGCGCTCAACGCGGCGCCCACGGTCTCGACCACATCGGCGGCCGTGAGCCAAGAGAGGATCTCGTCCGGGTCGAGCTCGATCCCGAAACGCGCTTCGACATCCATGACAACGTCGATGAGGGCGAGGACGCCAATTCCGTAGTCGAGCAGAGGTCGTCTCATCGCGATGACGCCGTCGCCGAGACCGCCGTAGCGCGCGATAACGCTCCTCACGAAGTCTCGGATCTCGTCCGAGTGCAGGGGATGCGACGAATCGACGCGAGCGCGGACCGGGATGTCCGTGCCGAGCAGGGCCTCGACGGTTTCGACGAAAGGGGTGGTGTGGGTCATGAGCGATCCTCTCGGATGTCGATGAGCTTGCGCTAGCTGAAAGCAAACCGCGGGCCATGCGCGGCTATTCCGGGGCCCGTGCTGGACGCGCTAGATTCGAGCGGCGGCGGTGTCGACAAGCGGCCGGCTGTCACACCCACGACAGGCCATCTTGTATCAGTTCATCGTGCGAGTGGCCGGATTGACTGGCGTCGTTTTTGGCGAGTCGCCAGCGACCAGCCCGAGCGAGCGCGCCATCGCGACCCCTCGCTCGAGGACGGCGGTCATCGCGGCTCCCACCCCGAGGGCGGAGAGATCCGACATCGAGGCCCAGCGAACCTCGCCCGCGTCGTCCCCCGCGCGAGGAGGCCGATCGTCGACAGGCACGAGCAAGTGCTCGTGAATTGAATACGTGACGCCGTGCGCCACGACCGTCTCGCAACCGAGCTGGCCAACGGCGCGCGCCTCGAGGCCTGTTTCCTCGCGGAGTTCGCGCAAGGCAGCGGCCTCGTGGGATTCGCCTTGCTCGACGCGGCCCCCCGGGACGGTCCAAGTGCCCGCAGCGGGCTCGCGGGCCCGCTGGATGAGGAGCACGCGGCCGCTCCGGTCAACGACCACGGCGCCGACGGCCACGATGGGGAGGGCAGGGGATTGCGGGGAACCTCGCACGAGCCGATTCTATCCCTCGCGATGATCGGGTTCGAGTTCGTGCGGCCGCTTGAGGCCGAGTGGCGCACCACCCTCGACGTCGTGGCGCGCGCACGCGGTTGGCCTTCGAGCCGCGACGTTGCGAAGCTGGCGGCGAGCGTCGCCGCGTTGTCGGCCGCATACAACGACCCGGCCCGCGCCCGCGCCAGCATGCGCGAAGCGGGACCTGCGAGGCTCGGTTTTGCGTTCCCGCGCGACGTGCCCAAGGGTGCAGGCGCCGTTCGCGAGCTCTTGGCGACCGGGGGTCTGCCGTTCGAGGGATCCCTTCGCGTGCTCGATCTCGGCGCAGGATTGGGAGCCATGACCTGGGGCCTCGTTCGCGCCCTGCGGGCGGCCGGGAGCCGCGCCGCCGTCGATGCAACGTGGGTGGACTCGGATGCCGAAGCGATCGAGCTCGGTCTCGACATCGTCCGTGAACGCGCCCGAGAGCGGGGCACAGAGCTCGGTGTGCGCTCTGTGCGCGGGACGCTCGACGCGGCCACCAACCTGGGAGCGTTCGATGTCGTTCTCTTGGGCAACGTCTTGAGCGAGCTCTCGGTGGACAGCCCGGACGATGTCCGGCTGCGCGAGCACGTGGCCCTCGTGAGCGCGCTGCTCGAGCGAAGTGTGCGGGACGGCGGAGCCATGGTCGTGGTCGAGCCCGCCCTTCGCGCTCGAACGCGTCACTTGCACAGGGTCCGCGATGCGCTGTGTCGGCAGGGTGTCTCTGTCTTTGCTCCGTGTCTGCACCTCGCGCCGTGCCCAGCGCTGACGCTCGATTCGGACTGGTGTCACGAGGCCCTCGCCGTCGATCTGCCCGATTGGCTCGTACCCATTGCGCGCGCGGCCGGGCTGCGGTTCGAGCGGCTCACGTTCAGCTATCTGGTCTTGGGCAAGAGGCGACCCAGTCTGCGCGACTCCATCGACGCCCCGCCGAGCGTCGGGCGCTTACGCGTCGTGTCGGAGGTTATGGCCACTAAGGGCAAGCGTGAGGTGTTCATGTGCGGCGACTTCTCCGCCCCGGGTGGGTCGGGGGGTGGGGTCGCGGCGCGGGCGCGCGTCTCGCGACTGACGCGCGACGAGCGAGGCGGCCAAGGGGTCGCGCGGTGGGCCGATCTCGAGCGCGGGGAGCTGCTGGTGATCGATCCGGCTCCCGTGCTCGATACCCCCCGCGTCGGGCGTGCCGATCGCGTCGAGCTCGTGAAGGTGGAAAGCTCGCAAGACGGAGTCCGGTTGACCCGCGCGTTCACTGGGCGTTGACGAGGGCCGGCTCGGTCGGCTAATCCGCCCGGATCCCCATGCGCGGGCTCTATGCGATTGTCGACCTGAGTCGACTCGAAGGTCGCCAGGTGGACCCGATCGCATTCGTACGAGCACTGCTTTTGGCTCGCCCCGCCGCCGTGCAGCTGCGCGCGAAGCATGGGCCGCCGCGCGAAACGCTATCGCTGCTCCGGGTCCTCGCGCCGTTGTGCCGCAATGCGTCGGTGCCCCTCGTCGCCAACGACCATCCGGATTGGGCCATCATGGCCGGTTGCGACATGGTCCACGTGGGTCAGTCCGACATCCCGATCGAGCAGGTTAGACGGCTCGCGCCGGGCGTCGGCGTCGGCGTCTCCACGCATACACTCGAGCAGCTCGACATCGCGCTGGCCGCGCGCCCGACCTATGTGGCGTACGGCCCGGTATTCGAGACCTCGAGCAAGCAAGACCCTGACCCCGTCGTGGGCGTCTCGAGTCTTCGCGAGGCCCACAGGCGCGCTGCTTCGGCGGGCGTGCCCCTCGTAGCCATCGGCGGCATCACACGCGAGCGCGCGAGCGCTCTGGTTAGCATCGCCGAGGCCGTGGCCGTCATCGGTGAGCTTCTTCCGCCGCCGATATCCTGCGCCGGAGAGTCGCCGGCGTCCGAATGGCTTGCCGAGGTGACGGCGCGTGCCGGCGCGATCGGCGCGCTTTTCGCCCCCCGGTCCCCGCGAGTCGGAGTCGCGTAGCCCGCCGCGAAACCCCGCCGTCGGGCGAGCGCTCCGAAGTGCGTCGCGCAGTCGCCGATCGGAGCCTTCAGACTCCCCGCATGCGAATCAGCATGGCTTCGATGGCCAGCTGAGGGGATGCGTTGCCTTCGATGTCCCGAATGGCGATGCGCGCAAGGGTGTACCGCGCACAGGCCGAGTCGGCTCGGTCGTCGGCGGCTCGGGCGCGCACGCGTCCCTCGGCCACGATTGCGGCCGCGAGCGCATCGAGCTGCGCGACGAGCGCTGGCTTCGCGAGTTTCTTGGCGGCCTCCGCGAAGTCGAGGGCGGGGCCGAGGTCTCGGGCGGATAGCGCAGCGAGCGCCGACGAGACGAACGAACGACGCTGCTCGTTCACTTCCGGGTCCGAAAGCAGAAGGGCCTGAGTCATGCTCCCTGCCGCAAAAGGCGCGACCTCCGCGGCCTTCGCGGCGTCGATTCCTTGCGCGGTCAGGAGACTCGCAAGGATGTCGTCCGGCAGGCTCCCAAAACGCACGCGCTGCGTGCGTGATCGTATCGTCGGAAGTAGCGCGTCGGGCGCGGAGGTCAACAGCATGAAGTGCGTGTGGGCCCCGGGTTCCTCGAGCGTCTTGAGAAGAGCGTTGGCGGCGGGCACGCCGAGCTCCTCGGCTCGGCGCACGATGAATACCTTGGCGCGCCCCTCGCGCGGAGGAAAAGCGGCGTGCGCGAGAACCAGCGTCCGAACTTGGTCGATGCTGATGTCCTGAATCTCCGGGGTCCGCCGGCCAATGGTCGCGGGCTCGTACAGTCCGCGCTCGAGGACCACCACGTCGGGATGGCGAGGTGTCGGCTCCTGGGCTCGAGGCACGGCTCGCTGGCAAGAAGAGCAGGTGCCACAGGCCTCCGATTCCCCCGGTGCTCTCCGCTCGCAGACGAGCACCTGCGCCAAGCCCCACGCGGCGAGCTCCTTGCCGACGCCTTCTGGACCGTCGAACAGATAGGCATGGTGAACGCGACCGGCCGCCACCGATCGACGCAAGGTCTCGACGGCGGGCTGCTGCGCCCGGACCGAGGTGAGAAGGCCGGCCACCTCTACCCGAGCTTCGTGGCGTGCAGAGGGACCACGCCCATCGGGCTCCATCGTCTCGTGCCGCGGACGAATATCGTCATGTGCTCGAAGGGGGTGTCCAGCTCACCCGACAAGTCGTGCCACCGATCGTCGAGCTCGCCTCGAAGCAGGAATGCGTATCCCCCGGGCGTCGCGCGACTCGGATCGGCGAAGTACAGGCGGTCTTCGTCGAAGCCCACCATCACGACGTAGTGGCCCGCGTCCCAGGTCTGCGGCCACGGGTCCGTGCGGTCGCTCCACGCCTGGAGGTCGACGATGGGCGGTTCGCCCGAGACCACGGCCCGCTCGAGATCGTCGATGCGGACGCTTCCCGTGCGGTAGTCGGCCTGTAGACCGCTGCGGCGAAGGAGCTCCACGATGGGCTCGGGCTCGGTGCCGTTCGCGCGCGTCGTGCGAAGCGGCTCGTAGAGGTCGGCCTCGGTGGCGCTCTCGTACGCGTCAATGCACCAATAACGCATCAGCAGCAGCGTCACGGCGGCGCCGCAGCTGAAGTCTTGCTTCTGCTGCACGAACGGGACTCTCACCAGGTTGCTCGGCAGAAGCGCCTTGGCCGGGCGCGGCGCTGCGGGGGCTTCAGGCGTGGGATTGCTCATCGAGGCGTCTCTTCCTCCGGTTCGGCGTCTTCGCCATGGATCGAGTCGAGGTTGTCGTCACTTTCGCGCTCCCCTGCTGCGTTCCCGCGTTCCCGAGCGAACATTCGATTGAGGGTGCGCCGGTCGATCCCGAGAACGTCGGCGGCTCGGGTCTTGTTTCCGCCGGTTCGAGCCAGCACGCGGTCGATATAGCGTCGCTCCAGCACGGCGACGGTCGGCCAGTCGTCGGCCAAGGCTCCGGCCTCGCCCAGCCCGGCGGCATGGCTCGTCCATGCGCGGGTCACTTCCGGCGGCAGATCGCTTCCGGTGATGACGCCCTCCCGGGCGAGGAGCATGGCCCGCTCGATGACGTGCGACAGCTCCCGCACGTTGCCAGGGAACTCGTAGACGTCGAGCATCTCGTGCACCTCGGGCGCGACTCGAGGCGCGGGTCGTCCCAATCGCTCGGAATGGCGGGCGATGAAGTGACGACTGAGAAGCGCAATGTCTCCGCGCCGCTCGCGAAGCGGCGGGACGACGACCGTCAAGACTTGCAGGCGGAAGAGGAGGTCTTCGCGGAAGCGTCCCGCGAGTACCTCATGCTTCAGATCGCGGTTGGTCGCGGCCACGACGCGCACGTCGACCTTGATGGTCTCGGTGCCGCCCACCCGCCGGATCTCGCTCTCCTGAAGCACGCGAAGAAGCTGCACCTGCGTCTTCGGGCTGATTTCGCCAATTTCGTCCAGAAAGAGCGTCCCTCCCTTGGCCTCTTCAAACAGGCCGCGCTTGGTAGCCGTCGCGCCCGTGAACGAGCCGCGCTCGTGGCCGAACAGCTCACTCTCGAGAATCGATTCCGGAAGCGCTCCACAGTTGATGGCGACGAACGGTTTGGACGCGCGCGGGCTCTTGGCGTGGATCGCCTTTGCGACCAGCTCCTTTCCCGTCCCGCTCTCGCCGACGATGAGGACCGTGGCCGTGGTGGGCGCGACGTGGGCGACCGTCTTGTATACGGCGAGCATGCCCGCGGTCGTACCGACGATCTGCGCGGTGGGCTGCCCTTCCCAGCGCTCGGCCGGCTTCTCCGACGTCCGCGCGAGCTTTCGTCGCCCAATCGCCTCGGCGACCATGCGCTTGAGCTCGTTCGGTTCGATGGGCTTGCCGAGGTAGTCGTACGCTCCTTGACCGACGGCGTTCATCGCGCCCTCGATGTCGGCGTACGCAGTCATCAGGATGACGGGGGTCGTACCGGTCGATTCACGCACGCGGCGCAGGACGTCGTGACCGTTCGTTTCGTTGGCCAAGTGAATGTCGCTGAGGACGACGTCGTATCGTGCCAGCTCCGCGGCATTGGGAACCGCATCGGCCGTGTCGAAGACGTCCACTTGGTACCCCTCGGTGCGCAGCACTCGAGCCAGTAGGGCGGCCAGCGTGTCGTCATCCTCGAAGAGCAGAATGTTGCCCGGCCCGGGCGTATCCGTCTCGGCTAGGCGGGCGGTCTCGCTGGTCATCGGGCAGTCCTGCTTAGCAGAGGGGCCCAGGAGCGAAACGGGGTGGGGCGAACAGTCCCGTCGTGATGAGGCCGGTAGGGACGCCGTGGTGGTGCGGGGAGCCTTTTTTTACTGAGCATTTGAACCCTCTCCTTGCCGATCTTGGAGGCCCCACAGGCCCCGTCGATGGCTTTCGGTGGTGATTTCGGACATCTCAACGGGCCGTGCGCACTACTGGCGCCTTGCTCCCTTTCACGAGGAGTGCCGAAAGGAGCAGCGCGGCCGTTATGCTCGTCCCCCTTGCCGCCGCTCGACCCCTTGCGCATCGGTGAACACCTGCACGGCCATCTGGGTTGGCTAGCGGTCCTGGCGCTGGCGCATCCAGCGATCTTGCTGCGAAACCCTCGCCGACGGGCCCATCTCTCGGTCGCGCTCGCGGTCGGAGTGTCGACCCTCGCAGCGGCGATGGGAGTGTCTCTCTACGGACCCTACCGGGAAAGGCTCCGGCAGCCGATATTCGCATCGGCGCGAAGCGTGGGATACCTGTTCGAGCGCAAGGAGCACCTGGCTTTCGCGGCGGTTCTCCTGGGCTGGGCGGGGGCCGCGAGCTACGTTGGCGCCCTTGCCGCGGCAGACGGCGTGCGCGGTCCCTTGCGACAGGTGTCGCACTGGGCGTTCATGGTTTCGACTGCGTTTGCTCTGATCGCGGCTGCTCTCGGTACCGTCGTGGCGACGTATCGGACCTTCTAGATTACTTTCCGCGGAAAGAGGGCGATCGCTTCTCGAGAAACGCGCGCACGCCTTCCTGCTGGTCTTGCGTTCCGAAGAGCGACGCAAACGACGCCGCCTCGATCTCGAGCCCGGCTGCAAGACTCGTATCTTGCCCGCGACCGATCGCGCGCTTGATGGCCGAGACCGCGAGCGGCGCTCGTTGGGCAATCGTCTCCGCGACCTGCCGCGTTCGCTCCAAGAGCTCGTCGTGTGGGAAGACGGCGTCGACCCAACCGATGCGGAGCGCTTCTTCGGCAGCGAGCACTTGGCCCGTCATGCACAGCTCACTCGCGCGTCCGGCGCCTACTCTGCGGGCGAGCCGTTGGGTGCCACCGAATCCAGGGATGAGCCCGAGTGTGACCTCCGGTTGGCCGAGCTGGGCCTTGTCACTCGCGTAAATGATGTCGCAACACATCGCGAGCTCGCAGCCGCCCCCCAACGCAACCCCGTTGACCGCGGCCAAGAAAGGCATGTGCGCTTGCGCGAGCGCGGCGCCGACGCGATGGCCGAGCTCGGCGAATTGTTTGGCCTCCGGTGCGGTCATTTCGGCCATTGCAGCGATGTCCGCCCCTGCGGCGAACGCCTTGCTTCCAGCACCGGTTAAGATGCCTGCCCTGACCGAGGGATCGCGGTCGAGCTGTGCGAGAGCCTCGAGCAGCTCACGCAGGAGAGGCTCGTTCAGAGCGTTCAGTTTCTCCGGGCGGTTCAAGGTGACGATGGCGATGGCGGAATCACGTTGCAAGGCGATCAGGGACATCGTGAGGCTTCCTGGGTCAGAGGGATGAATCGAGCGGCTTGCCGTGCTCGTCGTATGCGTAAAATCCCCGGCGCGACTTGCGGCCGAGCCAACCCGCCGAGACGAGGTTGCGAAGGAGCGTGGGCGCTCGGTATTTGTCGTCGCCGAAATCTCGGTGAAGCACGTCGGCAATGGCGAGGACTGTGTCGAGGCCAATCAGGTCGGCCAATTCGAGAGGCCCCATGGGGTGATTGAGTCCGAGCTTGGCCGACGTGTCGATGTCGCGAGCCGTGCCGACATGCTCTTGGAGGGCGAAGCCCGCCTCGCAAAGCATCGGGATAAGCATCCGGTTGACGAGGAATCCCGGCACATCGCGGCTCGTCACGGTGATCTTGCCCATCTTTTCCGCCAGCGCCTGGAAAAGCGCATGGGTGTCGTCGCTCGTTTGCTCGGCGCGAACGATCTCGACCAAGGTCATGAGTGGAGGGGGGTTCATAAAGTGCATCCCGATGACCCGCTCGGGGCGTGAGGTAGCGGCGGCGAGCCGGGTGAGCGAGATGCTCGACGTGTTGCTGGCCAGCCACTTTCCGGGTCCAAGCGCGGCGTCGCACTTTCGGATCAGTGCGAGCTTCAGGTCCACGTTTTCGGTAGCCGCCTCGATCACGGCGTCACAACCGGCCACGGCCTCGAGCGCGCCTCCGCACCGGATATGCGCGAGCAAGGCGTCGCGTGAATCCGGGCCTAGCTTGCCCTTGTCCACCAGCCGGGCCAACACGGCCTCGATCCGTTGTCGACCCCGCTCGGCGAGGTCAGCGCTCGCATCGACGAGTACGACGTCGATGCCGCAAGCCGCGGCGACTTGCGCAATGCCGCTGCCCATTTGACCGGCACCAAGGACGCCGATCGTCTCGATCTCGTCGGGGTGTGTCATGCTCTACAACCTCCCGGATGCTTGCGAGGCGGCATACCATGCTTTGTGTCGCGGTCGCTGCGGTCCTGTGCGGCGCGTGCGCGGCGCGTGCGACGGAACGGGCTCGAGCGTTGGTGCGTGCCCATCAGGAAGCGCAAGCAATCGTCACGCTGCGCACGCGACTCCAAGGTCATCCGGAGGACGTGCCCGCCCGGCGACTGCTCATTCGATTGCTCGGGTTGGATGGGGACTTGCCCGAGGCGCGCGTCGAAGTCGAAGAGCTTGCGCGATGGCTGCCCACGGGAGATCCGGCTCCGTACCTGGAGCTCGGGCACGCCCTGGAGCTCGCCCACCAATACGACGAGGCTCTTGCGGCGTACGACGGGGCTTCGCGCGTTGCGCCTTTCGCGGCCGATGGGCCCCGCGAGGGCGGGATGCGGGCGGCGCGATGGGGAGAGCTCGAGGAGGCCGCGCCGCGCCTCGAAGAAGCGGTGCGCCGCGGTGCGCGCGACGGCGAGGTATGGCACGCGCTCGGGTTGGTCCGTCTTCATCTCGGCGACTACGAG
>Ga0209274_10001191_pt1 | contig 13561 bp, 14 predicted proteins | sample HubBroMetageREF1_FD_188343 | JGI IMG/M metagenome (GOLD analysis project Ga0209274, IMG submission 188343) | Reference soil microbial communities from the Hubbard Brook experimental Forest, New Hampshire, USA - Hubbard Brook CCASE Soil... | ecosystem: Environmental > Terrestrial > Soil >...
GACGCGAGTTGACTGCGGGTAACCGTTGAGCAGGTGTTGCGGAAGATTGCGGCGCAACACTCGGGCCATTATCCGGGGATCCAGCGCATCGCTTCGGCAAGAGCCGCGACGTGGGCTGCTATCTGGGATTGCAGCCGGGACGCAGAAACTCGGGACAGAGCGAACCGCAGATGCACATCAGCAAAGAAGGTGACCCGTATCTGCGAACCTTGTTGGTGCAAGGAGCGCAACACATCTTGGGACCGTTTGGTGTGGACTGCGATCTCAGACGCTGGGGGTTGAAACTTGCCGAGCGTGGCGGGAGGAACGCTAAGAAGCGAGCCATCGTTGCCACGGCGAGAAAGCTGGCGGTGCTACTGCATCATCTGTGGGTGAGCGGAGAAGTGTACGAACCGTTGCACAACAGCAGCCTCATCACGGTTGCAGCCGCCGCGTAAAACAGAACGGCAAGAACAAAATCAAAATAGTTCCAGGAAGAATAAAGATCAAAAGCCAAAGCCGAGTTCCGGTGACTGCGTCTAACGCCAGGCCTACGTTTCATCATTTAAGTGGGACGAGAGGTCACACCGAGAAAACCTTAACGACTACAACCTCCGCGACAGCTTCGGAGTCGCTCGCCAAGGTGTGCAGTCAAACGAATCCTCCACCATGTGCCACGCCCCCGAATGGCGTCTCCGCGCCTCCCGCTAAGGTTTCTCAGCAGGCTGGCGGAGTAGGGGAAACAGGGTGTCAGCGTGTTGAGCATGATTGTCGAATCCGATGGCAGCACGAGTTACATCCACGTAATCAAACGCGTAGGCCATGGCCTTTGACGAAAAAGCGATTGACGCTGTGAAGACGTGGAGGTTCAAGCCTGCAACATTGAACGGTAAACCGGTCGCGGTACAGGTTGCCGTAGAAATAGAATTCCACCTCTATTGAACCACACCGACGTCCAATGAGCGCTTCTGTGAGCTGTTTCGCCACCCTACGTTTTCCTTTCCGGGGACGATCCGTCGTACAATCGACAACGCCGCACTCGGCCTGCTCGTTTCAATGCTAACATCCAGTCGGAAGGGTGGCCGACAAGTCGCCAAACATCTCACTAGGATCCAGGGCGCCAGGATTTCGGGGCGATTGAATTACCAGGGAGATAGTTATGCAGATTCTTCTTCAGAACATCCGTTTCGGCCTCCGAATGCTGGCCAGAAACCCCGGATTGACCCTCACTGTTCTGCTCACGTTGGCCATCGGCATCGGTGCCAACACCGCCATCTTTACCGTCGATTATGCAACGCTCCTGGCTCCACTGCCATATCCGCGATCCGATCAACTGGTTATGGTTTGGTCGAAAATCCAGACCTATCACAATGGAGTCGCCGCAGGCGACTTCCTCGACTGGAAGCAGCAGAACACGGTATTCCAAGATCTTTGCGCCTGGTCCGGCGCAAGCTTCAACTTGGCCACCAAAGACAGGCCAGAGTACGTCGATGGCATTCGAGAGACCTACAGCATGCTCCAGATGTTGGGTGAGCCGCTCCTGATGGGACGCTACTTTTTACCGGAAGAGGGCTTGGCCGGTCGTGATCGCGTCGTTATCCTCACCCATAAGCTGTGGGTCAAGCTCGGCGCAAATCCCAAAATCGTCGGCACCACCCTGCGCATGGACGGCGACCCCTACACGGTCGTCGGCGTGCAGGGCCCCGGCATCTTCGATCGCCAGGAAGCGCAGCTCACGATCCCGTTGGTCTTCAAGCCGGAACAGGTCAATCACGACTTCCACTGGCTCCTCGTCATGGGCCGTCTTAAACCGGGTGTCACCCTCACGCAGGCGCAGCAGAACATGGATGCGGTCACCGCGCACATCGCCGAGGTGTATCCCAAGAGCGATAAGGGTTGGGGCTCTTATGTTGAGGAGCTTAAGAACGACTTTCTGCCCAAAGAACGCATCAAGATGCTCTGGTTACTCCTGGGCGCCGTCGGGTTTGTGCTGCTCATTGCCTGCGTCAACGTCGCCAATCTACTGCTGGCGCGCGGCATGGCCCGCCAAAAGGAACTGGCTGTTCGCAGCGCACTCGGCGCTGGCCGCAGCACCATCTTTGCCCAGCTTCTTACCGAAAGCCTGATTCTCGCTCTGGCTGGCGGAGCTCTGGGAGTCGGCATAGGTTACGCCATGCTGCAGGGCCTCGTCGCCGCGATGCCACTCAATACACTACCCACCGAGGCCGACCTACGCCTCAACATCCCCATCCTTCTCTTCACCCTCGCCGCCACCACAGTGGCCGGTCTTTTGGCCGGCTCCGCTCCCGCTTGGTATGCATCTCGCCTCGATCCCGGCGAAACACTCAAGGAAGGTGGACGCGCCGGCACCAGCGCCGGCAAGCATTTCGTGCGCCGTATTCTCGTCATCGGCGAGTTTGCGCTTGCGCTCGCGCTGCTCGCCGGCGCCGGTCTCACCATTCACAGCTTCTGGAATCTCGCCCGCGTCGATCTCGGCATCAAAACTGACCACGTCCTCACCTTCTTTCTGCCGGTGCCAGAAACCCGCTCCAAAGATCCTCAGGTGATCTCCACTTACTACCGCGACATTCTTGCCCACATCGCTGCTGTTCCCGGGGTGCAACACACCTCGGCAATGACGGGCCAACCGCCGTATGGACCAGGCTTTGGTATGCCGTTCATGCTCGAAGGCGGGCAGACCTACGCAGATCCGTCGCAACGCCCAGGCACCCGATTCGGCATGGTGACTCCGGATTACTTCAACGCCTACGGCATTCAGCTGATCTCAGGACGCAGTTTCACTGATCAGGACACGTCGGCAACCGTCCAAGTGGCCATGGTCAACCAGGACTTTGTGCACAAATACCTGAAGGGCAAAGACCCTCTTCGTCAGCGCGTGCTCGTCGAGGAGCTGATACCCGGCGTCACCAAGCTGGGCGGATATATCCCATGGCAGATCGTCGGGACCTACCATAACGTGCACACCGCGGATCAGCGCGATGAAAACCCGGAGATGCTCATCCCCTTCTACCAGATTCCCTGGCCACAGGCGAGTTTTGCCGTGCGCACGTCCGCGAACCCGTCCACGATGGTCACCAGCATCTCCGCCGCGGTGCACCAGGTCGATTCCAGCGTCGCCCTTGCCGAGCCCAAGACCCTCGACGAGGTTGTCGACGAATCCAAGGCCGACCAGCGATTCACGCTAATCCTGTTCTCCAGTTTCGCGGCGATTGCCCTGTTCCTCGCTGGTCTAGGCATCTATGGTGTCATGTCGTTTTCCGTGGCCCAACGTACGCATGAAATCGCGCTCCGCATGGCTCTCGGCGCCACACGCAATCGGCTCGTCGGTCTCATCATTCGTGAGGGCGTGCTCCTTGCCGCCATCGGGCTGGGACTCGGCCTGATCGGCGCCTATTTCGTCGGCCGCGCAATGCAAAGCTTTCTTTTCGGCATACAGGCACTCGACTTTGCCGCATTCGTTTCGGTCGCTGCCGTTCTGCTCGCTGCCGCTATCCTGGCGTGCTTCCTGCCTGCAATGCGAGCGGCGTCTTTTTCGCCCATGCGTGTTCTGCGGACGGAGTAGTTGCGCTGCCCTTTTGTAGGCTATTCGAGAGCCGCGATGCGGGCATGTGAAGCCTGTGATTCACAACCATTCCGCGTTTCATCCTTGGGGAGGCTGGAACGAAGGTCGAGGTCACTTAATAAAGTGAGAAGCGGAGCTTCTCGAAGTGGAGCCTCATTGTTCCCGGCTTTTATTGCGCCATCGGGAAAGCCGGTTCCCGGTTCTCGAAGAAGATTGCTTTTGGCCCAGCCGTCCCCTTCGAAGAAAGTTTCTGTTACGCGGGCACCTTCGCCGCTTCGATGTACTGGTCGAGGTAGCGCTGGTCGACCATCAGACGTTTTCCGAACGTGACTGACGGCAGGCGCTTCGCCCATTCCTCGTGGCGGACAAAGCTCACCGTTGCGCCGAGATATTCGGCTGCTTGTTTAACATTCAGCATCCGCGCTTGAATCGGCGCGGGCGCACTTCTGACAGATTTCTTGCATGGGACGGACACACCGACCCTCGCTTAATTTTTGGTTTGGTTGGATACCCGGCCAGCAATTCGAGGACCGAAAGGTGCGTGCGCGTGACCCTGCTCGACGGGAATCTGCGGGACATCACCGGCCTTACGAGGTACCGGACCGCTGAGCATTAGGGAGGGTCGCTTCGTTTGTCACAGATGAGCTGTGATTTGCAACATCTGGATTTTGCGGCTTCCAAGGCGAGCGCTACCAGCCCTGGCCTCAGCCGGTATCGGATTGTTCACTTCGCCACGCATCGATCGCTAGATAGCGAACACCGCGAGACTCTCCGGGGTGGTGCTATCCCTGGTAGACGAGAAAGGATCACCGGTTGACGGATTCTTGAGGGTTCATGACATCTTCGACTTGAACCTGGCGGCGGATATTGCGGTGCTGAGTGCCTGCAAACCGGATTGGGCAAGGAGGTAGAGGAGAGGGGTTAGTGGCTTGACACGCGCTTTATGTAGGCCGGCGCGCCGCGAGTCGTGGTGAGCCTGTGGAGGGTGAATGATCCCGCCACCGCCGAGCTGATCAGACGTTTCTACAAAGCCATGCTGAAAGACGGGCAGCGACAGGCACGGGCGTTGAAACTGCCCAGGCTGCTATGAGGGACGACCCGCGATGGAGTGCTCCTTATTGTTGGGCCGCCTTCGCACTTCAGGGAGAGTGGCGGTAGGCCCAACTCAACAGAACAGGATTAGCCTCGGAATGGCGGATCTAGAGACATCAACTGAGAAGCGGCGGCCGGTCCTTTAGCTCCAGCAGTCAATTCCCGAGGGCAGATATCAGGTTCTTGCCCGACTGTATACGGAGGAGTGACAACTTGAACATCCAGTCTCCATGCAGCAGCAGCTTGGCGGAATGTGTCCTTTTAGGGGCAACACAGGGGCAATTGCAATTCCTGCGGGTTCCAGAGGCGGACATTACGTTACTCTTTGCGCCGCGTAAGTCCGTTAGATTCCGTTAATGGTTGATCTCATAACCCAAAGGTCGGTGGTTCAAATCCACCCCCCGCAACGAAGCAGATCGACCGAATGCAGAGCAAGGCGAGAAAACCAGGTTGGTACACAACCTACGCGAAGGCGAATAACGGCCGCCGCGATGCCCCTTCATTCAAAGAGAAGGCAGTTGTTCCGCTGCCCGCACTTTTCACCCGCAGTTGCTGTTTCCACCAGAAACTATCAACAACTTCTAGCGCCACCCGTGCCACGAAGTCGTTGCAATGATTGATTCTCTTAGCCCTGAAAAGGCTGGCGTCGGCGGTTCAACTCCGTCCCTGGCCACCATCATTCCAAAGAACTTGGGAGCTCTCGCCTGCTTTCTTCAGCCCAAGGTTCAGCCCAAGGTAAATCACTGACTCGTCTCCGAGAGAAGGTGAGCCTTGTCTCCGAGCAGAACCTCCAAGAACTTGCCCTGTGCTTCGAGCCTCGATTCTTGGTCGGACTGCGCATACCGTTGCATCGTGGTCCTGACGTCCTGGTGACGCAGAATAGGTTTTCCTCTGATCCGCTCCTTCGGCACAGTGGCACTAGCACGCGGCTCACGCGTTTACTCACGATCGCGAAATACGAGCTCCAATTGATAAGGGGAAGATCGATTCTTCCGCCAGCCCAAGCATTCAGCTGCTGGTGAGTGTGTTCTTCGAGGGTGCCGTGTGCGGACCATTCGGCGACGTAGGACCGTGACAATCGAGGCTCGAGGAGCCCCGAGCCGAGTAGCTACGCGTCGTGCCCCCATGGTCGTACCCGCCAAAGGCGCCAAAGTGGGTGCCGACGTCGGCGCTGGCTATCTGGCTTCGATTACCAATAAGCTATGAACAAACTTACTGCTCATAGGGAACCGACGTATGCACACGATCCGCACCACTGTTCTGTTGCTACTTCTTATGCCGTGCGTTTTAGCCGCACAGGAAGTAGTTCTGAACGGACAGATCAGCGATCCTCAGGGCAACAGCTTGCCACAGGCTTCCGTGGAACTGATCGACCGCGGGCGAGTGCTCGGACGAGCTACCTCCGGGAGTGATGGCTCGTTTCAAATTATGCTGCCTTTTTCCGGAGAATTCATCCTCAAGGTTGAGGCAATAGGGTTTCGTTCAGTAGAACGGCCGGTTCACCTTTCACGAGGCGCAAACTCAGGAGTGACAGTGAAGATCAGTGAACTAGCGATTCACGCTGAGAGTGTTTCGGTTTCAGCGGACGTAAACGACCTGGATGTCTTGTCCCCCGATCCAGCGATGAAAGTCTTTGCATCGGTGGGCTTGCTCGATGCAAACCCGGGACGTCCAGGTGCACCGATTTCGATACCCGGCTACCCGATTGAGACGGCGTCGGGTGGCATCAAGGCTCCGCAATACTTCGCACCCGGCGTGGCGGGCGATCACGGCGAGCCCATCGCGCAGTACGTTCAGGTTGGCAGCTATCTCGTGCCGAACAATCTGTCGGCAAACGCGCACGGCAACGGTTACTCCGATCCCAATATTTACATTGCGAGTGCGATCGAAAGCGTCCAAGTGGACGGCGGCGCTTACAACGTGCGCGAGGGAAATCACGCGCTCAACCTCGCCGCCATCTATGGGCTGCGATCACATCTCGAACCTTTCTTGACTCTGACCGGAGACCATCGGGACATCACAGCCACAGCAGGCATGAGTCCTTCGGCAAATTCCTGGATTGCGATGGAGGGTTCGTGCGGCAATGGATTTCTGGATCGTTTGGAGCACCGCAAGCAATTCAAACTCAATGGCGGGCAGGTTTTCCACGCCGTAGATCACACGTTTACGCTGTTTGGAATCGCGTATCTCGGCTACGGTTATGTGGCGGGGCTGAGGCCGATCGACGGATTTAATTCCGTCGATGCCGCCGCTGGCTGGGTTGCTTATCCGGACACCATCGATCAGAGACAAAAGGATCAAACCCATACCGCGCTTCTGGGGTTGAATGATGTATGGAAACTTGACGGTCACCAGGAACTGCAACTTTCCGGATTTTTCCGAACCTACAACCTATCTCTCTACTCCGACTTCGGATTGGGGTTGATCCGTCAGAGCGAGTTCCGCACGGTAAGCGGCGGCAACGCGACTTATGTAAACAACATTACGAAGACCCTTACGCTCTTGGCCGGAATAGACTATGAGCGCGAGGCTCCGCGCCGCGATGATCTCGACCATTACAACTTCTTCAATCCCTCCGTTCCTTCTTACTACGGTCCCTTTGTTCCGATTGACGGAAACAATGTCACAATCGCTCCGCTGACGCCGTTTATTGCCGCCGAAGGTGAATTGGGCAGCCACATTCGGTACTACGCAGGTCTGCAGCGCAACGAAATCAGCATTGACAATCAGGACTTGATTACTCCAGCCAATTCTTGGAAGAAGTGGGTAGGTCTAACCTCTCCGAAAGCTACCGTCTCGTTTGTGCCTGGTTCCGCCGGTCTGGCGCCGCTGATCTCGTTGAGTTTTGGCAAGTCCTTTTTCACGGAAGACCCTCGGTTGGGGACGGACTTGAACAGCCCGATCAAACCCGATCCTGTTGAAACTGCCCGGTCGTATCAATTGGTAGTCAGTAAGACTCTTCACAAAACAGATGTGAAGCTTACGCTGGGTCACGAAACGCAGAGCGCCGAGTACGGAAAGATCGATCCGGATCAGGGATTGCAATTTGATCTGGGGCCCGGGCGCATTCGTTACCTTGCGGCTACCCTGCGCCAGAGCATACCGAACGGGTCGTTACAGGCGACCTTTGAGCAGGCGGATGCACGTCTGGTGGGCACATCTTTCTCAATAGTGCCAGAAGCGCCACGCCTGATCGCAGACCTCCTCGGCACATATCAAAAACTGCCATTCCACGTACAAGTGAAAGGCGAATTTGAATACGTTGGTCGGAAGGTTGTCGGGAACGGTTGCAGTGAAGCGGCCTACCTGAGTGGTGATCCGAACGCCCTTAACTACTATTGTGTAGGGGTGCCGAACAAAGAGTTTCGGTTCGCTTTGGCGCGGCCATTCCTTGAGGGAAAACTCAATGTCGCCCTGAACGCCATGATTGCCACCGGTTGGGCTGGACAAACCACGGAAAACTTCGCGGCTGCTGGTGTCTACGAGCCGGGGAAGGTGGGCCTCGCACCGAACGGATTAGTCCCGGCGAATCCCGTCAGCGAGGTCGTTGGCGTCCGTATTCCTTCTAACGCAAGCCTCAGCGTGACCTACCGCTTTGGGCGGAGTTCCACGCCGTGATGGCTCAGTGATAGTTTTCACATGCGTAACGTCGCTTTTTACTATCTCGGAGGAAGCATGGGCTCCACCCTTACCGAGGTGGCCTGGCTACGTCGCGCTGTTTGGAGGAGTTTCGCTCGTCAGTTTGTGGTTAGCCCGCATCAGCAGTCGGCCGCTGGATCAACTCGATCCGGCCGAGATTGAACTGGTTGGCAAGTGAAGCGCTGGCAGACCCCGAGCTCCAAGCTCTTGACCAATCATTGGAGCGACGCGGGTCCCCAAGAGCTCGATCGAGCGCAACATCTTGTCGTGTGGCAGCGCGGAAACTCCCATCTGAAACGTAACTCGCGAGAGTCCGCCGAGGACCTCGTTGACGTACAGCACTTTCCGCGCAACAGTTTCAGCGTCGCCGATCAGTAAGGCGCCTGTTGGTCCTCGCAGAGCATCAAATTGAGCGCGCGTGGCCGGGGGCCAGCCTCGTTCCTCGCCGATCTTCGTGAAGGTGTGAGCATATCCTGGATAGAAATCGTCCGCAGCTTCTTGCGTTGTATTGCCGAGGAATCCAATCGCATGCAGTCCAACAATCAGCTTCTCTACTGAATGACCAGCGCGTCGGCCTGCCTCACGGTATAAATCGATCAGAGGCCGAAACCGTTTTGGCTCCCCGCCGATGATTGCCACCATCAAAGGAAGTCCGAGGGTGCCGGCGCGAACGAACGAGGCCGGTGTTCCGCCGACTCCAACCCAGATTGGCAGCGGATCTTGGAGCGGACGCGGATAGATGGCTTGCCCGGTAAGTGGCGCACGGTATTTGCCACTCCAATGAACGCGGGTGTTCTCGCGAATCTTGAGAAGAAGATCCAGCTTCTCCGCGAAAAGCGAGTCATAGTCGTCCAAATCGAAACCGAAGAGCGGGAAGGCTTCGATGGACGAGCCGCGGCCGGCAACGATTTCTGCGCGACCGTTGGATATCAAGTCTAGAGTCGCAAACTCCTGGAATACCCGGACCGGGTCGGCTGCGCTAAGAACCGTCACCGCGCTGGTCAGGCGAATTTTCTGAGTTCGCGTGGCAGCCGCCGCAAGAATCACAACCGGGGCTGAATCCACAAACTCGCTGCGATGGTGTTCACCCACTCCGAAGACATCGAGTCCAACCTTGTCGGCGAGTGTAATTTCGTCGAGTAGATTGTGGGTGCGTTGCACGGCACTTAACGTCAGGCCGGTGGCTGGGTCAGAAACTACAGCTCCGAAGCTATCGATTCCGATTTCCATGTTTACCCCCGGTAGCACGCAGACGTTCCACCTGCCCAATCACCCAACTACGCGCGAGCGATCTTTATCTTCTCTTGATCGTTTGACTCCATTCGTCGTCCCTTTCTCAGCTGATTCGACATTAACTACTGCGTCGCACCACAGAGTTCACCTCAGGGTAGCTTGTCGAAAAAGAGATAAACGGCGGCAATCCGGCCGTTGCGGGCGACGATAAAGTCGGTTCCCGCGTAAGCTGGTGGCTTGCCGGGAGTGCCAGATACCCACCGAACCCGTCCAGCATCGCCTAGCTCCTCTGGAGGGGAGAGGGGCTGATATTTGAAATCTGGGTGCTTTGCTTTTATGACACCAGCAATGCGATCAATCTCGTCACGGCCACGAAATGCACCGCCTTTGGGGTCATGGAATACACCATCTTCGTGCCAGATCTCGTCGATTGCAGCACGACGACGCACGGGGTCATTTTCGCCAAATACGTCGCTCAGATTACGAAGCAGCAAGGTCGCTATGCTGTAGGACATGATTTGTCTCCTCAGTTCTACGGAACGAGTACGATTTTCCCGGAGGTTTGGCGCGCTTCAAAGAGTTGGTGAACTTTGGCCGCTTCGCTCAGAGGATATTTCGTGATTTCGAACTTGAGCTTGCCTTCGCCAACCAACTTGAAGAGTGCTGACAGTGCTTGCGGCACTTGGTGAAGGCTGCCTTCGAGATTGAAGCCACGGAGGGTGATGTTCTTCTGGATCATCACCGGAATGGCCTCAAAAGGAAGTGTATTGCGGATATCTGAGCGAACGCCAAAGATGATCCACTGACCAAACTGGCTCAGCAGACGGAACGCTTCCGTTCGAAGATCACCAATAGAATCCAGATAGACCTGAATCCCTTTGTCTCCAACTGCTTCTTTGACCGATCGAGCCCAACCTGCATCATCGGAGTCCGCGACCTGATCGGCGCCGCGGGTTTTGACGAGATCGAACTTAGACTTGGAGGTTAGGCCAACAACCCTCGCACCCCGCGCCTTTGCTAGTTGGACGGCGATGTTCCCAAGGCCTCCGCCGGCGGCGGAGATCAGCACGGTGTCGCCTTCCTTGACTTTGGCCTCATCAAGCAGGATGTAGGCTGTAACACCTTGGACAAGCACCGCAACGGCAAGCGCATGATCGAATCCTTCAGGAAGAGGAATCGCCGTCGCTGCCGGGATTACGGCGTGAGTTGCATATCCGCCGCCCTGAATAATGGCCGCAACAGAATCGCCCTCATTGAAGCCTTGCACACCTTTGCCGACGCCTTTTACCACCCCGGCAATCTCAAAGCCCACGGGGAAAGGAGCCTTCGGAACCTGCGGGTAGAAACCGGACCGAGCCATAATGTCCGCATAGTTGACGCCTGCAGCTTTTACCTCGACCAGCAGAGCTCCTTCCGTTGGAGTCGGTGTTGGCGCTTCCACTACGGTGAGCACTTCAGGCCCGCCAAACTTTGAGGCTTCGATGAATTTCATACGTGTCTTCTCCGCCACGAACAGTGTGGCCAGTCATGTGTCCCTGTCTCATTTGGTTTAGCCGATGCGATACTGACCGCCATCCACGACAATTGCCTGTCCTGTGATGAACGCCGCATCATCGCCAGTCAGAAATAAAATGGCACCTGTAATATCCCCGGGCTCACCCAAGCGCTTGATGGCTTGCTGTTCCCAGGTGGAGCGTTTTTGCTCTTCCGATTGAGGCGCGATTGCCAACGTATTCGTCAGCCCGGGCAGAACGGCATTTGCGGTAATGCCATCATTCGCGACGTCATTGGCTAAGCCTCGCATGAACCCGATGATCCCCATCTTCGCGGCGATGTAGTGGCTCATGCCGGGTATTGCCAGGCCAACCATATTCGACGAGATTCCGACGAAGCGGCCCCACTTCCTCCTTCTCATGTTGGGCAAGAAATATTTCGCGCTTAAGAAGTGTGAGTCTAGATTCGTGGCCATGGTCTTTCGCCAAGTTGCCAAATCCAGTTCGTCGATCGAGCGATTGGGGAAATAGCCGGCGTTATTCACAACGACATCCACTTCACCCACATCCCGGCTTTTGGCTGCTACAGATTGCCAATCCTCTTCCCGTGTCACATCAAGTCGGAATGCATATGCCTTGGGACCGATTTTGCTTGCGGTCTCCTCCGGGAGCTTGAGGTCGGTCGCAATTACCTGTGCTCCTCGCTCTGCCAAAGCCAAGGCAATCGCTTGCCCGATACCTTGGGCGGCACCGGTCACCAAGGCCACGCGGCCTTCGTGTGTTCTTATCGGGGTATTCATAAACGGTCCATTTTGTCCATCCAATCGCGTTTGCGGCGGCCCGCCAAGGCGGCACAGCCCCAAGTCATGAGCCATGTGTTGCGCACCTGGCGGCAATCGTGCCTTTACTGCGACCGGTTAGGCCTTCACGAACTCGACATCGAGAGTGATGGTGACCTCGTCGCCAACGAGAATGCCGCCAGTCTCGAGGGCAGCGTTCCAGGTCAATCCGAAGTCCTTACGATTGATCTTTGTGGTCGCCGAGACCGCAACTCGGGTGTTGCCCCATGGATCCTTCGCAGGTGGTGTGGGCCCTTCAACGGCAAAGCGGACCTTGTGGGTTACGCCACGAATGGTCAGATCGCCTTCGACCGCTAGTTCTCCATCCCTGACGATGCTGATGCTCTTGGACTTGAAGTGCAGGGTCGGAAACTTCTCCACATCAAAGAAATCGGGACTCTTCAGGTGCACATCGCGCTGTTCGTCGCGCGTATGAATCGAGGCCGCCTCGATCGAGGCTTCGACGCGGGAGTTCGCGAGATCCGATTCATCTAGAAACAAAGCTCCCGACACTTTTGAGAACTGGCCCTTCACATTGGCGATCATCATGTGCTTGACTTTGAACTCTGCCATGGAGTGGGCCGGGTCGATGTTCCAGGTGGCGGTTGAGGTTTGTACTGGAGCTGCTGTGCTGGCCATGATAGCCTCCTTATTTATTTCATCGGTCTGAGTCATATCGACATCGATATATATGATGTCGAGTATAATCACAGGATTCACATTTTTATGGAAGAACGCAAAAGGCCTCCGGAAGCGCTTCATGCCTGGCTCATCATGCTAAAGGCCTGGCAGTCTATGTCACGGTATCTCCAGCCGTCACTTCTCGCCGAGGGGCTAGGAGAATCTGACTTTCGCGTCCTTGAAGTACTACTGCACAAAGGGCCGATGCCAGTAAACGCCATTGGTCCGAAGGTCTATCTCAACCCGGGGTCGGTCAGCGTCGCGGTGGATCGTCTTTATAAGAAGGGCTTTGTCAGCCGCGTAGAATGCAGCGAAGATCGGCGGGTTCGAACGGTCTCTCTGACAGAAAAAGGGCGGGCGATGTTCGTTCCCCTCTTTCGTCGACATGCCGCACTCATCAAGCGTGCTTTCCAGGATGTCTCTTCGGAAGAACTCCAGCGGCTTGAACTGGTGCTTAAGAAGATCGGTAAACGTGCGGAAAGTCTTGCCGACGAGGAGGGCCATTCTCAGCAAGCTTGAAGCACCTCACATGCTTTGTGCCACGATCCTGAACGCTCTGAAAAGTCTCCAGCAATAGGTCTTCTTCGATTGCTTCAATTCCGCTATTGTGGATCTCAGCGAACTCCCCATCGTCGTAGTCAATCTCACCTTTTACTTTCTTGTTGATAACCATTTGTTTCCCCTTATGGCTCAATCTCGCGCGTTAGAGGCCCAGAGCCGAAGTCACTAAACACAAGTTCTCGATTACAATACTTGAGTTGATATGCGATCTCGGGGTCGAGCGAGTTTCGAGGAGTGCCGTACACCGCCAGTTCCTCGAGCCAGTCCGCGAGGGCGAGCTCAGTTGGGTTTCCTCGATGATGCGATTGTGTCACGGTGCGGAAAAAGGCTGGCGCCGGCGGTTCAACTCCGTCCCTGGCCACCGATTAAATTCTACGGTTTCGCGGTTGAAGTAACTTTGACGCTGCGTAAGTATCTCGTCATTCTTTCCGTCGTGTTCTTCGGCTCCGTCGGAGACGCCT
>Ga0209274_10001192_pt1 | contig 13558 bp, 8 predicted proteins | sample HubBroMetageREF1_FD_188343 | JGI IMG/M metagenome (GOLD analysis project Ga0209274, IMG submission 188343) | Reference soil microbial communities from the Hubbard Brook experimental Forest, New Hampshire, USA - Hubbard Brook CCASE Soil... | ecosystem: Environmental > Terrestrial > Soil >...
CACGAGGGTCGCTCGCGAGCCGCTTGGTGAAACGATCGAGTGCATTCCATCCCGCGTCCGTTTGCGCGATGGAATCCGTTGGAAGTTCGAGAACGACGCGCAACGAGTAAACAATGCCAGCCCGATCCATTCGGCCGAGGGTGTGAAGTGCGCGAACCGATTCCGCGGTTGGCGGGAGCCAGTCCCCTTTGGGGACGTTGGTATCGAGCCGCGCGGCCTGGGAGGCCAGCAGAAGCAAGGGGACGCCTGCCAGAAAGATGGCGAGCCAGGGATGGCTGACAATCACCTTACCCCATCGTCTCCAGCGGTTTCCCGTCCGTGCGGCCCGAGGCGCATCTAAACTTGCAACAAAGGGCAAGTGCCCCGCATTAATTCGCGGACCGAGAACTCCCAGCACTGCCGGAACGAGGGTGGTTGTCAGCAACAAACTCGTTCCCGCCACCAGGAATCCAGCCACACCGATGGAACGCACTTCGCTGATGGGGACGGTCAAGAGGGCTAGAAATCCGATGGCCACAGTCGAGGCTGAAATCAGGAGGGTGTGACCTGCCTGACGTGCCGCTATGGCCGAGGCTTTGAGTCCGCTTCGCTCGGTAGCAATCGCTTCCCGGAAGCGGCTGACCATGAGGAGCGCGTAGTCGATTCCCAAGCCTAGCCCAAGCATCGTAGCCAAATTCTGAACCAGAATGGACAAGTGCCAACGCAGGGCCAGAAATCCTGCAATCGCCAGAGCAGTTGCGATGGCCAGCTGACCAACGGCTACTGGAATCAGGGCCGCCACCAAGCTTCCGAAAGCCACCAGCAGAAGCGCGAGTGTGGCAGGAATCACCAGACTTTCGGCGTGTCGTACGTCGTCGGCGCTAGCCTTCCGAATGTCGAAATTTAGTGGCGTCTCTCCGGTCAGTTCCAGCTTCACTTCCGGATAGCGGCCGCGCAATTGGTCTTGCAGAGAGTTCGCCACTTCGTGAAGCTTAGGGACGAGCAACTCCACGGGGCCCTCGGTCGGGGCGAGTCCCACCAGAACAAAAGTTCCTCCTCCACTGCCCAGGAAAATCGGATCGCGAAAATCAAGATGGGTAACGACTCCGGACACGTAGGGTTCTTGTCTCAGTCGCTCTTCAATTGTCGCTAACGCTTGCTCGCCCGCTTCCGAATCGGCAGGGGGGAGTCCCTGAATCACCAGGACCACGCGGTCAACGTATGGCGAACGAAAGCGAGTGCCCAATTCCTGCGTGACACCTTCCGCCTCGCTACCTTCGATGCGCGTTGCGGTTTCCAGATGGCGTTCGGCGTGAAAGGACCACGGAAGGAGCACAAGGGTTGCGGTCAGGACTACCGCGGCAAGCCAGAAATGGCGTACACGCGCGAGATTCATAATCTCACGCAAAATTATTACCGATAGGGAGATTCACAACCCGCAGGGAGGCCAGTTCGGACTTGCGGATCAATCTACACTTAAAGGTTATGTTTGCGCCGAATCCGGTACGGACGGATTCCCGGTGCGGACGGATTCGCATTATAGTGTGGTAATGATACACGGTTTTCTAAAAGGACCAACGCACAAACTCGCATTGCTCTGGTTGGCTGCCGCTATTCAACTTGGCGCCGCAGACCCCCGCATCGGCTCCTGGGTACTCATTTCTGCGCAGTCCGCCCTGGATCCGCCGAACAAACTTTCCATCACATCTCTACCCAATGCAGTGCACGTAGTGAGTTCAGGCAACAGCCACTTCGATTTTACGGCCAAATGGGACGGCCATGACGCGTCCGTAAAAGGCAATCTGGCATTTAATCAAATCGAGCTTCGGCGGATCGATAAGCATCAAGTCGAAGTCAAAGAGAAAAAAGATGGAGCCGTGGTGGCGACGGTTCTTGACAAAGTTTCGAGCGATGGCAACGAGTTAACGAGCCGGACTTCAGAGAAAGGCCGTGCCGACCAGATCACCGTGTGGACGCGGAGCGGCGGAACGAAGACTGCCAAAGACTTCTTCGCTGGTGAGTGGACGCAGGACCTGAGTAAGACTCGGTTGCGGCAAGGGTTGGCGCTCAAAATCGAGGCGGACGGAAAGGACGGGGTGCGCTTTTCGGGTGAGTTCAGCTACAGCGCCCGCTTTGACGGCAAGGAATACGATCTGAAAAACTCCAACAACGATACCGTGACCCTGCAAATTGTGGACGCTCACACGGTCGATGCGATTTACCGGCGAGATAATCAAATCGCTCAAAAGGATCGCTGGGTGGTTTCGGCCGACGGAACACAGATGACGCTAACTACGGCAGGCGCGTTGGAAACCGGTCAGCGAGTAAAAGAGACACTGGTATTCAAGAAACAGTAGCGTCGCTGCGTCACGCCCGATGCAGCCGTGGGGGCAATCGCTTACCGGCAGTTACCCACGGCGTTGAACTCGCGAGCTGCCACCGAGATGATTCCCTTTCGCTGCATGAAACGCAGGATGCCATTGACTGTATCCTCGAGAGAAGGGTCCGGCTTGCCCCATACGGAAGCATCCCGCGCCGCTTGATAGCCGGAACTGTCGTAGCGTTTGAACTCCATCGCCGAGATGTTGTCCACCGAGCCCACCAGAAAGTCCAGCAGCGGAAAGAGTAAATCCTCTTTCGAGCACCGTCTGATAAGTTCGGGAACGAAGTCCGGAAGACTAAACACTTCAAATTGCCGGCCGGTCGCCTTTGTAATCAGGTTGGTGATATCCAGCATGTTCGCGTAGTCGTCTCGCGTAACGTGATACGTCTTATTGGCCGTGCCGGGAGTTGTGGAGATCGCGACGATATTGTTAGCGGTGATGTCTGCGGGCACGAAACTAACCTGGTTCAAAGCGTCGACTGCAATGCCGTGATTCACCATGAACGCAACCAGGCGAACGGCGATGTCGAAGTTATTGCCTCCGCCAGTAATGGAGGGACTCACCAGAGCGGGCCGGAAGATCCGCGTTACAAGCCCCCGGCTGCGCGCGTCCATAACCACTTGCTCCGATACCCACTTGGACTGGCTGTATCCAAAATCGAGAAGCTCCATATTCTCATTCGAGTCGGTCTCATATAGAACTTTCTTAACCGCCCAGCCAAACACGAAGGTCGTCGACACGTAATTGAAGCTCTTGGGCCGCCCCGCGAACGCCAGTCTCAAGACTTCATTCGTCCCTCCCACATTCGCGTCACGCATCCGGTCATAGTTGAGCAAGTAGTTTACGGTCGCGCCGTTATGGAACACCACATCGGCTTCGTTCGCGAGGAAATCCCACGCCCCCCGCGTTAATCCCAGCTCCTTCTGGCCAAGATCTCCGCAAACGGGCAGCACGCGAGTCTCGAACATCTGCATCAGCTCCGCCGGGCAAGGACCGATCGTTTCCATCGCCGCCCTCAGTCTATCCTTGCCCTGATGCTCGTCGGAGGACCTCACGAGAACGTGGATCTTGGCACGCGTTTGCTCCAGCAGACTCTTCATGAGAAATGGTCCGATGAAGCCGGTACCGCCGGTGAGTAGAACGTGATTCAGGATTGGTATTTCGGGAAAAGACGCTGGCGCCGGAGGATCGAAGGTGAGCTTCGTGTCGTTTTTCATCATCAGAACTTCCGCCGCGCGCTGCTCTTCACGGAAAGCTGCCAAGGAACGGCGCAGCGGAACCAGTGCTTCTTCGGGAGCACGCTCCAACTGTTCGGCCAATTTAAACAACTCGGCCACGCTCAGACGCTGAACCAGGCCGATATCCACCTGTCTCGCCAGCACATCGGCGTCTTTATCCTTCAAGAGTTCCTTGATCTCGTGCATGAACACAACAAGATCCATGGAATCCAGTCCGGCTTCGATGAGGTTGTACGACTCTGTGCCGGTCAAATTGTAACGGGCCTTCAATACGTCGAATGGCGACTGGCCTACAGAGCCGGATGCTGAGAGTCCAGCGTCTTTTTCCCGCGAAAACTCCGAGAGCAGGGTAAATTGACCTTGCAGCCACATGTGCTTGGTTTTGTGGCGCATGATCTTGCCCGAACTGGTTCTCGGTATCGCACGGGGCGCTATAAAAGAAATCAGCGCCACTTCTACGTTGAGGTAATTCCGGACGGCGGCTGCAATCTTCAGCGCGTCCGGAAGCGCTTTCGGATTTTTCACCTCGGCGACGATCCCCAGCGCTGGCTCGCTTTCTTCGTTAATCTGGAACGCGACAACGCAATTGTTCCGGATCAGGCCGGACGCTTTCTCCACCACCGCCTCGATATCCTGTGGGTAATAGTTTTGTCCGCGAAGAATAATCATGTCCTTGATACGGCCGCAGACGAAGAGTTCGCCGTCGTGGAAGAAGCCCATATCACCGGTTCGAAGGTAGCCATCGTCGGAGGGGCTGCCGTCCACCAGCCGGGCGTGAAACAGTTTCAGCGTCAGTTCTGGATTATTCCAGCAGCCCAGACACTTACTTCCTCCAGCGATCCAAATCTCGCCGATGCGACCTGGCGGCAGAGCGACGTGCTTCTCCGGATCCACGATTTTTACCGTGAGGCCCGGCAGAGGAGTTCCGCAACTGACAATCTGAGTGGCCGCGCCGATTTCGGAAACCTCCGTGGTCAGGCGGGCTTTCCCCAGCGCGATGGCCTTCTTGTTGACTGAAATAATATTGCGGCCACCGAGCGAAACCGCCAGAGTATTCTCTGCCAACCCGTAGGCGACAAAAAAGCTTTCCGACCTGAGTCCGAAGCGCTGGAAGGCCTGCAGAAACCGAGTGTAAGTGTCCGGTTTGACGGGTTCGGCGGCAACCATCAGCAACCGAAGCGAGCTAAGATCGAAAGTCTCCAAACTCTCCTTCGAAAGCCGCCCGGCGCGCAAGCAATAATCGTAAGCGAAGTTGGGCGCCGCTGAGGCGCTGGCCCCATAAGTCTTGATCGCGTCGAACCATAGTGTCGGGCGCTGAATGAAATCCGTGGGAGAGAAGCCGTAGGTGGTGCCGCCGGTAAGCGCGGGATAAAGATAGCAGCCAATAAGTCCCATATCATGATACTGCGGAAGCCAGGATACGACTACCGGAGCGGGATGGTCGATCACCAGCGGACAGTTATGCAGTATGTTTTCGTGGGTAACCATCACGCCCTTAGGATCTCGAGTGGACCCCGACGTGTACTGGAGGAACAGAATATTCGAACCGCCGTTGGGAATTACATCCGAAACCGTATCGACGAAGTCTTCAGTTACAACCCAACGAAGACCGGAAATGTAGTCAACGTCAACTCCGGATGCTGACACCCCGCTTCTGGCAAGATTCGTCTTCAGGGATCCCAGGTAGTCTTTGCTCGTCAAAATTCCGCTCGCCTGACAATCCTTCGCGATGTGCACCATTTTGTACAGGGCGGCCTGGAAGCCACGAGAACTGGGAGGATAGACAGGCACCGGGATCAATCCCGCGCGCACGCAGGCAAAAAACGCGCAAATCATTTCGAGCCCTGGCGGGTAGGCGAGCAGAACACGATCCTGCGCCACGAAACCAAGCCCATTGCGCAAATGTGAGGCGATCACCTTCGTCCTGTGGAGAAACGACTCGTATGAGTAGCCTCCAATAGGCTCGCCGTTCAGGTCAATGTAGGAATAGAGAACTTTGTGCGGGTGCTGATCCCCAAGACTCTCCAGCGTGTCTAAAATCGAGGGCATCATAGATTGACTCTGTACCCGTGGCGGTGGCTCCGCAATTCGTTAACCTCCTGCGTTGAATGAGAAAAATCCGAATATGAAAATAACGGTCTCGCTGCTCGCTGTGAACATGTGGTGAACGGATTTTGCGAACAGAAGGCAAAGCGAGACGAGGAACTCCGGCGTGGCCCTGCCGGGCGTCGGATCGCCCGACTCAAAGCGTTTATGTTCCATCCCACTGAAGAGTCTATCGTAACAGAGATTCGGAAAGCTGGGAAGATGGGAAGGAGCGTACAGCTAGTAACTTTCGAGGTTATGCATCCTACACGGGCACGGGAGATCGGGAATTTCCTTGATATTCTTTAAGTCTTCGAGCTAGCATTAATTTCTGACGCTTGCGCCAGAGGCGGAGTCTCGGCAGCAAAATCCGCCGCTGCTGTAGTCGACCCTCAGGGATGCATCGACCCGATCTGGCACCACTGCGCCGGTGACGTCCAAGACGAGGCCGTTATTACACTGATGCCGGACATTGCTGATCTCGTACCTTCGGAGGCTTCGCCCCGGCACGGCGTCGGCGACCCGTCGTCTGCGTCTTCATTTCCGAAAGTCTTGCGCAGCCGCCTCGATGATTTCTTTTCCGAACGGAACATTTCTCCCAAAGCCGACGGCGCAATGTGGCTCAAAATCGCGGTGGGGCTGGCAGTGCTGGCGGGCACCTGGATTGCACTTTACTCGCTCAAGCCGGGTGCGTGGGGGTTTGTCGGCCTCTACCTTTTAAACGCCATCGCACAAACATTCCTGTTGCTGAACATCGCGCACGACAGCAACCATAACGCCATCTCGTCGCTGCGGTCTGTAAACAAAGCCCTGAACTATGTTTTCGATGTGTGTGGAATTAACTCCTACATGTGGCGCATCCTCCATCATCGCGGTCACCACTCCTGCATCAATCTCCACGGTGAAGACGATGCGCTTACCGGACGCCGCATCTTTCGCTTTACGCCCCACGAACCCCGGGCGCGCCTGCAGCGTTTCCAGCACATCTATGCGCTGCTGTTCTACGCGCTATTTTCTCTCGATTATGTATTCCTCAGGGATCTGGAGGGCTTCTTCTTCTCGCCCCACGATTATCTGCAGCGCATGAAACATCCGCTGCGGGAATACGTCATCCTCTTTGCGGGTAAAGCTATCTATCTCACCTACATGCTTGTTTTGCCGATTGTGTTGCTGGGGAAATCACCTCTGCTGGTCGCTTTGGCCTTCGTGCTGGCCCATTTGATCATCGGTATGACCGTATCCCTCGTCTTCCAGACGACACACTCGGTTGACAGCACTTACTTTCCCTTGAGCCGCAACGAGTTTGATAACGGGGTCTATCACATCTTCGCGACCACGGCCGACTACGCGACGACAAACCCGCTCGTCGGTTGGCTTGCTGGCGGGCTCAACCACCATATCGCCCATCATCTGTGCCCTTTTGTGTGCCACACTCACTACGCCTCGTTGACCCGAATTGTGAAGAAAACCGCCGAAGAGTACGGCATTCCTTATCGCGAACATTCCACGATGACGGGGGCGATCAAACATCATTTGATACTTTTGCGGCAATTGGGAAACGCGGATCAGCTTTCGAGCAACTAACCTATACAATATGACTACGCGATTTATTCAGGCAGACCACTCGGGATTTCCCACAGTTCTGCACCAACGGCTGGATGGCGACTTCGTGGTGAAGGCGTGTCGAAAATAGTGAACGAAACCGCCGCAGCATACGAAACTGCCTGCCAGATGGGCCGGACGCGCCGCACCGCATGGCCGGCGACTACACAGCCTGTTCCTCCTCGGAGGCACCTGGATAGCGAGGCGTGACCTTGCCGCAAACCGTACCCGCCGTCCCCCGACTCCGTTCCTTCCTGGATTCCCGTGCGATGGCCCACAATCCGGTACAAGTGCTCTCGAAGTACACCGAGCTCCATGGCGACACTTTCCGGTTCTACTTTGGTGGCGTCAAGGAGGCCATTGTAACCACCAATCCCGTGGTCATTCAGCACGTGCTGAAGACGAATTCGGAGAACTACCACAAGTCCGAGATTCAAGTGAAGCGGATGGGCCATTTCCTGGGCAAGGGCCTGCTCACCACTGAAGGAGAAGCCTGGCGCACCCAACGGCGCCTCATCCAGACAGGATTTGAACGAAAGCAACTGGAAGTTCTGTCCGCGATCATGCAGGACTCCCTCGCCGACTCGCTGCGAGACTTCGACCGGCAAGCCCGCATCGGCCCGGTCGATATCTACCCTCACTTGATGAAGATGACCTTCGCGATGGTGGGCAGATCTCTGTTTGGCGCGCGGTTGAAAGACGAAGACATCGAGTTCATCAGCCATACCATCTCGACCGTCCAGGAATTTATGGTTCGCCAAACCATTCAGCCCTACCTGAATCCCTGGTTTGCCGTTTCGGGCGAGCTGCGCAGACACGAGCAAATGCGAACCAGCGCCTTCGGCATTCTGCTCGACTACATCCGGAGGCGCCGGAAGGAAGCTCCCGGCCACGATCTACTGCAGATCTTAATGGATGCTCGCTACAGCGACGGCGAAGGCATGAGCGATGAATTGGTCCTCAGTGAGAGCATGCAACTGCTGGTCGCCGGCCATGAAACGTCGTCGAATGCGTTATCGTGGCTTATCTACCTGCTAAGCTCGCGTCCGGATTGTATCGAGAAGATACGGCAGGAGCTCGATGCGGTGCTGGGTGGAAGACCTCTGAGTTACTCAGACGTTCCGAAGTTCGAGTTTACAGCTCAGATCATAAACGAGGCGCTGCGCCTTTATCCGCCATTTTGGATGGTTGACCGAATGGCTCTCGCAGACGACCGTGCAGGGGATCTCGATATACCCCGGGGATCGACGGTCGTGGTGTTCATTTACGGCGCGCACCATTCGCCGCATTATTGGGAGAACCCGGAGAGTTTCGACCAGGAACGCTTTACCAAAGTGAAGGAGAAGCTGCACCGGCCCTTCGCCTATTTGCCCTTCGGGGCCGGGCCTCGCGGCTGTATCGGCGGCAACTATGCCATGCTGCAGATCCTCATGATTGTGAGTGTTCTGCTCAGAAAATACGACTTCCAACTGGTTCCGGGCCAGACGATCGAAGCGCGCCCGATGGTGATCTTGCGACCGGAGCACGGAATCCGCATGACTTTCACCGAGGCAATCCCACGCGGCGCCGACAGACTGCTGGACTCCTTACCCTGATCAAGCTTCGGCGCGCACTCGCTTGAGTGCGACTCAGCGAAGCGCTCACCCGGAATCTCAGCGCAATGGTCCGCTTCCGCACCCAGCTACATCGCGCGTATCTTCATGTAGCGAATAATATCGGGCAACATTTTGATCAAGCCAAACAGAATGATAAGCGCCATCACGCAGAGAATCAGTACTTCCATCATGCTGCACCTCCCGATTCCTTACTCGCCAGTAAAAGCAATACAGGACCCGGTGCATTTGCCCATACGGACGAACCCAGATTTTGGCCCCGATAAGTACCGTACTCTAATTGGCCCAGGCCGAATGCGGTGCGCCGTCGCGCCATACAAGAAAACCAGACACATGCTTCTCGATTCGGTACAATCTCGCCGAAGCGCTTCCCGCAGGAAGCCCTTCGCAGGGCATCGTACCACACGGCAGGGCAAGTCTGAGTTCCAGAGAGGAATCGCATGCCCAGTTCGCCCCAATACGCCCAGGCGGCTGATTCACCCGCAGTCCCCATAACTGAAATCCACATTCTCTGGATCACTGCCGGGCTCGGTTGCGACGGAGATACCATCGCGATGACTGCGGCCATGCAACCGAGCATCGAAGACGTGCTTCTCGGCGGCATTCCCTGGATCCCCAAGGTGCACCTGCACAATCCTTTTCTTACCTATGACAACGGCGAAGAATTCATGCGCCATTTCCATCAGGCCGCGGAAGGCAAGCTCGCGCCGTTCATTCTGGTGATGGAAGGCTCGATCCCCAACGAGAAAAACAAGAGCGAAGGATATTGGGCCACGTTCGGCACGGATCAAACTTCTGGCCAGCCGATACTGACGTGTGATTGGATCGATAGCCTCGCGCCGAAAGCCTGGGCCGTCGTTGCCGCTGGAACGTGCGCCACGTACGGCGGCATTCACGCGATGGAAGGAAATCCGACCGGCTGCATGGGCTTGGCGGATTATCTCGGTTGGAATTGGAAATCCACGGTGGGCATTCCCATCGTTTGCGTTCCAGGATGCCCGGTGCAGCCGGACAATTTTATGGAAGTTCTTCTGTACTTGCTGCACATGGCCGCCGGGCGCGCTCCGATGATTCCGCTGGACGATACGCTCCGTCCCACCTGGCTATTTGGCGCGACGGTGCATGAAGGATGCGATCGCGGCGGATATTACGAGCAGGCGCAGTTCGCCGAAGAATATGGTTCGCCCACGTGCATCGTGAAACTCGGTTGCTGGGGGCCGGTGGTGCAGTGCAACGTTGGCAAGCGCGGATGGATGGGTGGAGTCGGCGGTTGTCCCAACGTCGGCGGAATTTGCATCGGATGCACCATGCCGGGATTTCCGGACAAGTTCATGCCGTTTATGAACCAGCCGCCCGGTTCGCTGCTCTCTTCCGCCGCGGTGATGACTTATGGGCGCGCGATTCATGCCTTGCGTCGCTTCACGCAAGCATCTCTTAATAAGGAACCGCCCTGGAGAAGTCGCGCGCAAGAGTGAAACCGCAGGGCAACGCGGGCCGCGAAGAACGGAATCTATCTCTGTAGCAGTGATCGAGTAGCGCAAGAGACAGCAAATGACCCTGGATTACTTAACGCAAGGAAAAGATTCACGCGGCGATCCCAAATCGCTTAGCACGGAAAGACTTCTTGGAAGTTTGTCGGAAGCGGAGAAAGCCCTGCAGGAACTCGCCAACGTTTTTTTGCAGCAGCAGTCTTTGACCTCCAGTGCAACCTTCGATCTCGCCGAAGCAGCGGAAGCACAGCTCAATCCCGAAGCGCCTTTGTTGAATATGGAAGCGAAGTACCGCGCTCTCGTCGAGCAAATCCCGGCCGTCGTGTTCATGGCCTACCTGGACAAAGGAATCGGCGAAGCCTACGTAAGTCCGCAAATTGAAACGGCGCTTGGTTTTTCTCAGAGCGAATGGCTGGAAGATCCGGTGCGCTGGTATCAGCAAATTCATCCCGACGACAAGATGCGTTGGAGTGAGGAAGCCGCGGAGATGTTCCTTTCCGGCAAGCCGCTGCGCTCGTCCTACCGCGTGATGGCGCGCGATGGGCGCATGCTCTGGTTTCAGTGCGAAGCAAAAATGATTCGTCGCGAAGACGGCCGCCCGTGGTTCATTCACGGCGTGGGATTCGACATTACCGAACGCAAAGGTCTCGAGGAAGCGATTCTGGAAATCAGCGCGCGGGAACAGCGGCGCATCGCGCAGGATCTGCACGACGGCCTGGGCCAGCATCTGACCGGCATCGCCTTTATGAGCAAGGTTCTGGAACAAAAACTTTCTGACAAGACCTTGCCGGAAGCTGTGGAAGCGGCCCAGATCGTGAAAATGGTGAACCAGGCGATTGACAACACCCGGCAACTGGCGCGCGGTCTTCATCCGGTGGCCGCGGAGCCGCTGGGGTTGATGTCCGCGCTGAAAAAATGGGCAAGCGAAGTGGAGGCGCTTTTTCAAATCGGCTGCAGTTTTCGATGCGAGAAGCAAATCGCCATTCACGACGCGAACATGGCGACGCATCTCTATCGCATCGCTCAGGAAGCAGTGAATAATGCCATCCGTCACGGAAAAGCAAAAAATATCGTCATTCGACTCTCCGGCAAGAGCGGCACCGGCACGCTCTCCATCCAGGATGATGGCGAAGGATTTCCCCAACAGCCGGCCAGTCCACCGGGAGTCGGGCTCAACATCATGGATTACCGGGCGGACATGGTGGGCGGCTCGCTAAAAGTTCAGCCGAATCAAGACCGCGGCATCACCGTGACTTGCACGTTTCCCATCAGAGGTGTTGAATAGCGGAGTACTTCCATGAATACCAAAGCGCAACTGGATGTTCAGGCGAAAAAATTCCGCGTGCTGCTGGTGGACGATCACCCCATCGTGCGCCAGGGACTGGCGCTGCTGATTGACCGCGAAGCCGATCTCTCCGTGTGCGGCGAAGCGGACGGCGCACATTCGGCGTTCCATGCCATCGAAACCCTGCGCCCGGATATCGTTCTCCTGGATATTTCTCTAAACGGCCCGGACGGCTTGGATGTGCTCAAGGAAATCCGCATGAAAAGCGGCAGCCTCCCCGTGCTGATTCTTTCCATGCATGATGAATCCATTTATGCAGAGCGTGCCCTGCGCGCCGGCGCCAACGGCTACATCATGAAACAGGAAGCCACCGAAAAAGTTTTGATCGCGATTCGCAGAATTCTGCAGGGTGATGTTTATCTCAGCGATCGGCTCACCACTACCATGCTGCAGCAATACGTAAGAGGTGCGTCACCCACCAAGAGCTCGCCGCTTCTGAATCTCACCGATCGCGAGCTGGAAGTTTTTCGCCTGATCGGTGAAGGACACGGCACGCGGCAAATCGCCGACGAATTGCACCTGAGCGTGAAGACCATCGAGTCCTATCAGGCGCACATCAAGGAAAAACTGGCACTGCGCAACGCCCGCGAGTTGGTGCAGCACGCCATCGAATGGACCGTGAACCTGAATGGCGGCTACTGATCCGTATTTAGACGATCAGGGAATCCCCTATGGCCGGAAGTGACCGTCCCCTATCCTAAATACCACCTGTTCCTGATTGAAGTTAGATCACCATCAGAGTAATTCTCTCAATCGAAATTTTGGATAGCAGTTTGTCCCGAACCGGGTCAATTGCTTCCCAAACGAAGCTCTCCGCCTACCTGCGCTTCTGCACCGCAGGAGAGTTTTCGGGACTGGGCACTCGCGGAGTTGTGTCTACCTGCATTCGCAGCAGCCTAAGAGGAGGGACTAGCAATGTCACCTGAAGCGGTTCCTTACGGTCGAAAAACGCAAAAGCCGTCACCCGTCCCGGACATTCATGTTCTGTGGATCACCGCCGGACTTGGCTGCGACGGCGATTCCGTTTCCATCACCGCTGCCACGCAGCCCAGCATCGAAGACGTCCTGCTGGGCGCGATCCCCGGACTGCCCCGCGTCCATCTGCACAACCCCGTGCTGGCTTATGAAAATGGCGACGATTTCCTAAAGTTTTGGTATCAGGCCGAACAGGGCAAGCTGGAGCCGTTCGTCCTGGTGGTGGAAGGCTCGATCCCCAACGAGAAAATCAAGAAACAGGGCTACTGGGCGGCGCTCGGAACCGATGCGAAGACCGGCCAGCCCATCACCACCAATGAATGGATCGATCGCCTGACGCCCAAAGCCCTGGCCGTAGTGGCCTGCGGCACCTGCGCCACCTACGGCGGGATCCACGCCATGCAGGGTAACCCCACGGGAGCAATGGGGTTAGCCGACTATCTGGGCTGGGGCTGGAAGTCGAAAGCGGGTTTGCCCATCGTTAACGTGCCCGGGTGTCCAGTGCAGCCGGACAACTTCATGGAGACGCTCCTCTATCTTCTATATCAGGTCGCCGGCCTGGCTCCCATGATTCCCCTCGATGACCAGCTGCGCCCGCTGTGGCTCTTCGGCAAAACCGTCCACGACGGCTGCGATCGCGCCGGCTATTACGAGCAGGGCGATTTCGCGGAAGTTTACGGCTCCCCGAAGTGCATCGTGAAGCTGGGCTGCTGGGGTCCGGTAGTGAATTGCAACGTGCCCAAGCGCGGCTGGATGGCCGGCATCGGCGGCTGCCCCAACGTCGGCGGCATCTGCATCGGCTGCACCATGCCCGGCTTCCCGGACAAGTTCATGCTGTTCATGGATG
>Ga0209274_10001193_pt1 | contig 13553 bp, 14 predicted proteins | sample HubBroMetageREF1_FD_188343 | JGI IMG/M metagenome (GOLD analysis project Ga0209274, IMG submission 188343) | Reference soil microbial communities from the Hubbard Brook experimental Forest, New Hampshire, USA - Hubbard Brook CCASE Soil... | ecosystem: Environmental > Terrestrial > Soil >...
CGCGACGCGCTTCGTCCGCTGAAGATTGTTCCAGTATTCGTGGACGCCGGGAGCGAGCGGGGCGTTGACGAATTGCGGAACCGGCGGCGCCGATGCTTCCGCGGCCAGATCACCATCGTCGAACAGCGAGATGGTCGTCCGGCCGATCTCCCAATCACCGATATGGAAAATGATTTCTTTGCGCCAGTCCTGAAGCATCTGGCAGAACCCTTGGATGAACCCATAGGTAATCCGGACGGGTTCACCGGGTTCGGCGTCCTGCCCTGCAGACCCTGCCGCTTCCGGCGACCGTGCCGGCGTGAAGCCGGCGGACTCCCGCCGCACCGGGATGTTGGGCAGGGCATTCGGCCATGATCTGAAGGCTTCCGCCTCGGCGACGGCGGAGACCGTGTCGAGGATCGCCGGATCCGGCCACCCGAATTCTGCCATCGCGGATTCCTTTGGGGGCTCGGCGCCGAGGCGCAGGTCGGGGCCGGCGCGGCTGCCCGGTACGAGGCGACGGCCGGTGCGCGCGCAGACGAGCACCGAGCGACGGGGCGCCGGGTTCAGAGGAACGGGGGTGCGGAAGTAGCCTCGGCGTCACCGAAGCGACCGCGAGGCGAGCGGTCGGTCCGAGACCGGGTGAGGTCTTCGACTTACGCGAAGAAGCGGAGAGATCAGCTGGTCGGAGCGGCCAGCGCCGGCACGACCAAGCAGAATTTCGATGAGGAGGCCACGCAGGCCCATCCGTCATTGCGAGCCGCAGGCGAAGCAATCCAGTTGCCTGCCCCGATGAAACAGCCCGCCGTTTACATCATGGCCGGCCGACGCAACGGCACGGCTCCATACAGGTCCGGGAGGGATCGAGTCCCGGCTTCACCGCCCGACATGGCTGCAAGCTGCCGGACCGGCAGGAACTGCATGAGACGATGCAAAGTGCCGTTCCGTGCCGGGAGCAGATCGAGGGCGGTTCGCGAGGGACAAAACTCGCCTTGATCGAAGCACTCGATCCGAACTGGCATGATCTCTTCGAGGAAATAGTGTGATGGCGGCACGATCTCTGGATTGCTTCGCTGTGCTCGCATGACGGCTGAGCAATTGTGGTCCCCTGTAATGGCATCTGCTTAGCCTGAAAGCGCCCGACCGCGTGGACGGGGGTGTCCCGGCGACGCTCCGGTCGCCCGCACGGGAAACCGCGTCGGCCGAGCACGGCCCAGAAATGGCAACGCCCGCACGGGAGGGGATCCCTGCGGGCGCAGCTGTCGACATTAGGCGACAACCATCCCACAGCCGGGGGCGGATGTCAAGTTATTTTGGAGGAGGATGCCGGGCCCGGAACCCGAGGCTCGGCGCCGCCCCAGCCCCGATCGCACCGCCAGCGCCTATTTCAAGATCTCATCGAACAGGCTCAGCATCTCCCGCCAGTGCCGCTCCGACGCGGCTTCGTCGTAGACCGGCATGTCCGGCGGCGCATAGCCGTGCCGGGCGCCGGCATAGATCTCGACAGTGTTCTCGACACCGGCTTCCGTGAGTGCCGCCCGCAGCCGATCGGCCTGTTCCGGCGGAAATCCGGCATCCTCGTCGGCGCCGCCGACATAGATTTTGGCCTTGATCCTGGGTGCCAACCGATGCGGGCTGTCGGGAGCATCCGTCGCGAGCCGTCCGCCGTGAAATCCCGCCGAAGCGACGATGCGATCCGGGAAATTGCCGGCGGCGCGCAGCGACAAGGCCGCCCCCATGCAATAGCCCGTGCACCCGTATTTGTCGCCTTTCACCGCCGGCTGCACCGCCAGCCAATCGAGGCAGGCGCCGATGTCGCGCACGGCTCTTTCGGGATCGGTCGAGCCCATGAACTTGGCGAAGATCGTGCGCCGCGCCTCTTCGTCCTTGAACGCGGCGCGCAGATCGATCGGCTCGTAAGGTCCCACGCGCCAGAACATGTCGGGCAGCAGGACGAAGTAGCCATGGCCGGCCAGACGCTCGCACATCTGGAACAGCGCCGGCCGGATCGCCGGCGCATCCATGAAGAAGATCACGGCCGGCCACGGTCCGGCGCCGTCGGGATGGAAACTATAGGCGCGCGCGACGCCGTCCGGTGTGGGTATTCCGATCTCGGTCTGGGTCATCTGTCCGCTCGTCTCTGGTGGAAATTGTCGGTGTGCCCCCCCGGCCCCTCAACGCCCGCTCAGATAGACGATCGGCAAGATCAAGGCGGAGGGGTGGTCGTGATCGAAATAGATTGTGTTGGTGGCGATTCGCGGCGGCAGATGTTCGCCCGGGGCCTCGCCATTATTGTCGTTGACTTCGAAACGCGGAGCGTTGCTGGAAGTGACATGGAGCGCGATGCGGTGGCCCTTCTCGAAGACGAGCGCCGTGTTCCACAGATCGATGGTCAGCTTCTCGGGCGCGTTCGGTGTCATCATCTCGACATCGCCCGCCATCCGCCCGTGGCGATAGCGCGTGCGGATCGGGGCATCGAGCACCAGCGCCTCGTACCCGTCGGGATAGACATCGACCAGCTTGGCGTCGAAATCGGTGTCCGGGCCATCGGTGGCGCCCCAGAGCTCGACCGTGACCGGGCCGGCGACCGCGACATCGGCTTCCAGGATCGGCGTCTGGAAGCGCAAATAATCCTGCCTGCCCTTGATCGGCCGCTGATCCATCGGTCCGCGCTCGAAGGTGAGGTTGGCGCCGCCGATCGTCGGCACGGGATCGGCCGGATCGAACCGATAGGAGATCTTGGCCGATTTGGCCCCGGGCTCGGTCTTGGCGAGCCCTCGGTCCGCCGTCAGATAGTAGCGGGTCGCCCGGAAATCGATCGGCCAGTTGGCCGCCGCGACGTGCCGATTCTTGGCCGAATAGGCGCCCTCCTCGGCAGCGGCCATCAGGAAGAAATCGACCGGAGGCTCGTCCGTGACGCCGTTTTCGACGCCGTTCAGCCAATGGTCGAACCAGCGTATGTCGTCATCATTGAGAGTCGTCAGCCGCCGATCCTCGCCCGGATAGGCGAGGCCCCCGGAAAGAGAGCCGTGACCGAACGGCCCCATGGTCAGGCGTTGATTGCCGCGCGCGCCGGGAGCGCCCTGGTTTTGCAGAAATTCGAAATTGCGCACCGTCCCGGTGTTGAAGATGTCGTACCAGCCGCCGACGTTCCAGATCGGAATCCGGACATATTTCAGCGCCGCACCCGGCCCGCCCCGATCGGCGAAGACACTGCGGATCGATCCCGCTTCGGCGCGGGCGATCACCTCGTCGCTGACGCCTTGGCGCTTCAGCCAGCCGACCGTGTCCTTGTCCTTGGGCACGCCGCCCATGAACGAAGTGTCGAATGTCTCGTTCGGCGCCACGATGACGAAGGCAGCCTCGAGATGCGGCGGGTTGGCGATGGCGGCCAGATTCGAGGTGATGCCCCCGGCCGACGTGCCGGTTATGCCGATCTTGCCGTTGCTCCAGCTCTGTTTGGCCAGACCCTCGACCGTGTCGAAGCCATCTTCGATATCGGCGACGAAGGGCTGGTAGAAGCCCTCGGAATGCCCCTTCCCGCGCACATCCTGGACGACGAAGGCAAACCCCGCCTTGGTATAATGTGCGGCGAGCGCGCCGAAATCGCGAACATCCTTCAGATAGGGCGTCCGCGTCACGATCACCGGCCACGGCCCCTTGCCGTCGGGGCGATAGAGATTGGCGGCCAGCTTCACCTCGTCACGGGTCGTGATGAAGAACTCGGTCGGGGTCGGCGCCGAGGTCGGCGGGTTCTCCGCGCGCGCCGCCGACAGCGCGGGCGCGGCGACGAGAAGCAGCGTCGTCGAAAGCCTGAGGGCGAGCCCTCTCACGATCCGTCTCATCAACCTCCCCGAACGCCGGTGCATGCCGCGACCCGGGCCCCGTCTCGGACCGGGCCTGGCGGCGAACAAACAATCAGCTTTCGCCGAGGGTAGCAACAGAGATCTGTCAACTCTATCCAGAATTGTAGCGATCGAGCCGACTAGCGAAATAGGCGCGAGGGCGGCGATTTCGCCCGGGCCGGCGTTGGACGAGCACGGGGCCCGATTGCGCGCGGCATTCGCGTCGCCGGAGATCGCCCGAGGTTCCGGCGCGGCTCTGAATTCATCCCCGAATGCTGGCATTTCGCTCCCAGATCCGCTAAGCCATCAGCCTTCGGCAAAGCGCAGGGGCCGCGTCGCCGATACCGCCCTATAAAACGAGCATTATGGCCAGGTTCGACTTCCGCAAGATGCATGGGCTGGGCAATGATTTCGTGGTGCTCGATGCCCGCGACCGCGTCATCCCGATCACGCCGGAAGCGGCACGGACGATCGGCGACCGCCATACCGGCATCGGTTTCGACCAGCTGCTCCTTCTCGAACGGCCCCGCGATTCGACAGCCGCCGTTTTCATGCGGATCTTCAATGCCGACGGCACCGAGTCCGGCGCCTGCGGCAATGGTACCCGCTGCGTGGCGGCGCTGCTGATGGACGAAACCGGTGAGAAGACCCTCGTCATCGAAACCATCTCCGGCCGGCTCGCCGCGTCCCGGGCCGCCGGCGGGCTGATCACCGTCGATATGGGCCAGGCTCGGCTCCGCTGGCGCGACATTCCGCTGACCGAGCAAGCCGACACCCAAGCCGTGCCGATCGGGATCGAGGGGCTGGAGACCGCGTGTTGCACCAACATGGGCAACCCGCACGCGACATTCCTGGTCCCCGATGCCGACGCCGTCGACCTGGCCCGGCTCGGGCCGATTCTGGAAAGCCACCCGATCTTCGCCGAGGGCGCCAATATCGGCATCGCCAGCCTGCTCGGTCCCGACAAGCTCCGGCTGCGCGTTTGGGAGCGCGGTGCCGGGCTCACCCTCGCCTGCGGCTCGGGCGCCTGTGCCGGGCTGGTCGCGGCGGCGCGGCGCGGCCTGACCGGGCGCAGCGCCGAAATCGTCATGGAACGGGGCTCGCTCGCCATCGGCTGGGCGCCGAACGGCCGGGTCCTGATGACCGGCCCGGTCGCGACCAGCTTCACGGGTTCCCTCGAGCTCCCCACTCTCGCCTGATGCCCGGCCTCGACATCGTGAGCTTGGGCTGCCGCCTCAACCTCTACGAATCCGAGGTGATGCGGCGCTCGGCCGAAGCGGCGGGGCTCACGGACGCGGTCATCGTCAACAGCTGTGCGGTCACGGCCGAGGCCGAGCGCCAGACCCGCCAGGCGATCCGCCATGCCCATCGCGCAGCACCGCAGAGACCGGTCATCGTCGCCGGCTGCGCGGCACAACTCCACCCCCAGACTTTCGCCGCGATGCCCGAGGTGGCGCGCGTACTCGGCAACGGCGCCAAGCTGGATCCCGAAAGCTGGCGCTCCGGAGCGCGGGTCATCGTCGGCGATGTCATGGCCAGGACGCCGGCGGCATCTCACCCGGTCGACGGCTTTGCCCGCAACACGCGCGGATTTCTGCAGATGCAGCAAGGCTGCGACCATCGCTGCAGTTTTTGCGTGATACCCTTGGCCCGTGGCAACAATTCTTCCGTGCCGCTGGGCGAAGTCGTCACGGCGGCGCGGCAGCTCGTCACCCATGGCCATCGCGAAATCGTCCTGACCGGCGTCGATCTCGGCGGCTATGGCGCCGATCTGCCGGGGCGGCCCAGCCTGGGCCAGGCCGTGCGGCGGCTCCTGGCGCTGGTCCCCGACTTGGCGCGGCTGCGCCTGTCGTCGCTCGATCCAGCCGAGATCGACGAGGATCTGTGGCGGCTCATCGCCGGTGAAGAGCGGCTGATGCCGCATCTGCACCTGGCCGTGCAATCCGGGGACGATCTGATCCTGAAGCGCATGAAGCGGCGCCATCTGCGCCGAGACGTGATCGACACTGCGGCGCGGGCGCGGGCGGCGCGACCGGATATCGTGCTCGGCGCCGATTTCATCGCAGGCTTTCCGACCGAGACCGAGGCGCAATTCGAGCGCAGCCTCGACCTGGTCGAGGCCGCCGGGCTGACCTGGCTGCACGTCTTTCCCTATTCTCCGCGCCCCGACACCCCGGCCGCGCGCATGCCGCAGGTGCCGGGCGCCGTCGTCAAGGCGCGGGCGGCCCGATTGCGCCGCGCGGGCGAGGCGGCCGAGCACCGTTTCCTCGCGCACCAGATCGGAGAGCGCCGTCAGATCCTGATGGAGCGGGGTGGCATCGGCCGAACGGCGCAGTATGCTCCGGTGCGGCCGGACCGTCCGGTCGAAGCCGGCAGCCTCGTGCCGGTCACGATAACCGGTGTCGAGGGCGCCCAATTGCGGGGAGAGCTCGATTGAGCGAAGGATCCTGGCTGCAACGGCTGAAACGGGGTCTCGGCCGGTCCTCGGCGAAGCTGGGCGAGGGCATCACCGGCATCTTCACGCGGCGCCGGCTCGACGAGGCCACGCTCGACGAGCTCGAAGAGTTGCTGATCGCCGCCGACATGGGCATGGGGCTCGCCGCCGAGGTCACATCCATGCTGCGCCGGACCCGCTTCGGCCAGGAGGTCTCGCCCGACGAGGTCCGGGCGGCGCTGGCCGACTGCATCGTCGAACTGGTCGAGCCGATCGCCAAGCCGCTGCGGCTCGACCAGACCAAACATCCCCATGTCATCCTGGTCATCGGCGTCAACGGCAGCGGCAAGACGACGACCATCGGCAAGCTCGCCCGCCAATATCGCGATGCCGGCCTGAAAGTGCATCTGGCCGCCGGCGACACCTTCCGCGCCGCCGCGGTCGAGCAGCTGAAGATCTGGGGCGAGCGCACCGGCTGCAAGGTGACGGCGCGCGCCCCCGGAGCCGACGCCGCCGGGCTGGCGCTCGATGCGCTCGCCGAGGCGCGGGCCGACGGCGCCGATCTGCTGCTGATCGACACGGCGGGCCGTCTGCAGAATCGCACCGACCTGATGGGCGAGCTGCAAAAGATCGCGCGCGTCTTGAAGAAGGGCGATCCGACGGCGCCGCACAGCGTGCTGCTCGTCCTCGACGCCACGATCGGCCAGAACGCCCACGCCCAGGCCGAGACCTTCCGCGATCTGGTCGGTGTCACCGGCCTGATCATGACCAAGCTCGACGGTACGGCGCGCGGCGGCGTGCTGGTGAGCCTCGCCGAGAAATACGGGATCCCCGTGCATTTCATCGGTGTCGGCGAAACCGCCGAGGATCTGCGCCCCTTCGAGGCACGGAGCTTCGCCCGGAGTCTGGTCGGGTTGGAGGGTTGATCTCCAGGAAGAAACCCAGTGGAGCGGTTTCATCGAGGGCGGGTCGGCCACAGGCCGGTGTGGAACTAAAGGAGAAGCCGGCCGCAGCCGCTCAGGCGGTGATGTCGACGAGCCGCCCGCGTCCACCGGCCGGGGCACCGCGATGCGAATCCGGCTTGGCGAAGCCGCCGGCACCGTCCTGCCGGGACGCCGTCGTCACGGCAGTCGGCGGCACCGCCACCTGCACGCGCGCTTGAGCCTGGAGCGCGCTCCGCAGATCAACTTGCGGCTGCGGGCTCGGCAAGGGCGGTGCGTAGGTCGGCGATATCGACATCCGGTTCCTCTGACTGCTGGGGTATCATAGCACCGCTGGGATCGCAGTGCGAGTCATCTCGTCGCATTCGGTCATCTGGTGTCTCCCGGCGTTCATTCAAGGCGTTCGGGGCATGTTCGGTAAGAGGGGAAGCACCCCGGAGACATTGCTCCTCGAAGCGTGGAGGTAGTCCATCGTCAACCTGCCCCGGGATTTGAACCGCTCGCATGTTCCCTACGATATGATATCCTTTGGAACATGCTCAGAATGGTGCTCGACACGAACATTCTGATCGCCGCGCGCAGGAGCCGGACGGGCGCCTCGAATACGCTCCTCCGGGGTGTCGACGCCGAGGTGTTGACGCGCGGCACTTCGAGCCGGCCGAACGTATCGCCATCCAGGTCATCCGGCCGGACGAGGCCTCGAGTAGGATAGGATGAGCAAAGCCAATTATTCCTTGCGGCTGCAGCCGTCGCTGAAGGAAGCGGCCGAGCGCCTGGCGGCCGCAGAGGGGACGAGCCTGAACCAATTCATCAACGTCGCCGTCGCCGAGAAGCTGGCGGCGCTCGAAACGGAAGAGTTCTTCCGCGCTCGCGCCGCCAAGGGCAGCCGGCAGGCTTTCCGCCGCTTCCTGGACGAGGCCGCGGACGAGGCACCGGTCGAAGGCGATGGTGTATCGGACGGACCCAGCTCCTGATCCGCTGCGCCGCAACGGCCGGTCTCTCCGCCATCGGCCTGTCGGTCCCCCTATCATTCACCCTACAGAGGCGATCGCCATGCGGGTTCGGTTCAAGAAATGGGGCAACAGCGCCGGGTTGAAGCTTCCGGCGCCAGTCCCGGCTGCTGCGGCCCTCGGCGTCGGTCAGACCGTAGAGATTCGGGCAGAGGGCGGCCTCGGCAACGTCGAGCCGGTCGAAGCCCAGGTCTACGACCTCGACCACCTCCTCGACCGGATGGCGCGCGAAAGCTTTCCCGAGAACGTCGATTCCGAGCCGCCGGTCGGGCGGGAATCTTGGTAGTTCCACAACGGCATACGTCCGACCCGCCCTTGATGTAACCGATCCTTCGAGTGAGGCGGGCGTCTCGCCCGCCTCACCAGCACTCTTGGTCTATTCCTAGTGACGGGGCACGGTCCCGCGGCAGACCGTGACTCGAGAGAACGATACCGTCATCCGGAGCGGGACCGGAAATGTCTTCGACGATCTGGGCTACGTCGAGCCCGAGACGCATTCGCCGATAACGCCGCTCGTCAACCGACCGTATAAATCATGCGCGATCGCAAACCGACCCAGACCCTGGCCGCCACCACCACGGGCATGAGCCGGTCCGAAATGTCTCGGTTGTTGAAGGGCGGGTTCCACGACGTGCCAGTCGAACGGATCCTGCGGATGTTGACCCGACTCGGCTGCACGGTCAATACTTAGGCAACGGGGAAAATTACTCGAATCGGGTTCGACGCTTTTTCCTAGAGAAACAGCCAGAATCTGCCGCGAATCTGGCCCACGTATTTTTGGGCGTTTCCTTAGTGACGTCTCGATACATCGAGACGCCCTCGGCGCCGATTTGCGTTCCTGCGGTGCCGGCTTGGGGGATCGGGGTCCCCTTCCTTCACCTGCTTTCGAGCACCCGATCAAGGCGACCCAACGGGCGCCACGCCCTGCTACTACCATCACATCGCCGTGACTCGACAAATTCCCAACAGTGGGCGCACGACCGCAGTGAAGGCTAAGGAGGCGCTCGTCTTCCTACGGTACTTTCTTCTCGGTCGATGAGGCTCGTTGCTCAAATGGCGGTTTACCCGGGCGATTAGCAATAGCAAGGGCAGCCACAACATCGCGACCAAAGTTGTTGATTTCCCTAACTTGCGACGGTGTAAGCCTAGTCGGCTTCCGAAGTTCGTCCTTATTAGTATCCATCCTCATCTCCACTGTTCCCGGAACGCGTTGCCGCCAAAGCATAACGACCCCCTCTAAGTCGTAAATCGTAAATCGTGAAATCCTCCCACAGGATCGCATTGAAATACGCCGTATCACCAACTTTTGATCCTTCTCCCCAACCGAAATCTAAATCGTCCCAACCGAGATCTAAATCGGCCCAAAATCCTTCTGTAACGACCGAAGTCGGTAGAGCATTACAGCCAGACGCCAGGAAAGTTCCGTCATATAATGCAAGCAGGTCTCATTCGCAAGGCCCCTCGAACGGGTTCCGCCCGATGGGGGCAGTCTGAAGTGCGAATCCACGAAAAAGACACCGTAGACATCCACGCCCGACTCGCCCGCGAACAGCCGCGGAATAGGAACCGCAATCACCGCATTGTAATCCCTGTGCCAGTCTTTTCGGGCGTTCTTATACGCGGCTCCCATAGCGAGCAAATCGTCACAAGCCCACTTTTGATCCCGATCGATAAGAATCTTAATAGTCGCGGTATTGTCTTTCACAGAATAAAGAATATTATCAAGCCAACCACGTCTAGCTAAGCTATTTGGGTCACGATATACAGTCTTCAATTTAGCATTTCCAATAATTCCGTCCTCTTCATCCAAGTCCCACAAGATTTTTATAGTAGCAGAACAATCATTCTCTGTTAGAATTTCGAATAACTCACAGGTAAATTTTAGAATATATTTTATATTATAATCAATTTGATCAATCGCCGCCTTTAGATGAGCAATTCGACTATCACTATTGGCTATAATCAACCGAAAGGCGTCAAAAAGTTCTTTATCACACTGTGCATTCTGATGCGCTAGGGTTAAGAATTGCTTTTCGCACAAACGAAAGCGCTCTAACTGTTCTTCCTTCTTCCTAACTAGTAGGTACATAAGTAAACACGCACCACTAATACTCAGTATGGTTATGACAAAAAGTACGTATACTCCGTAAGGACGTAAATAATCTGTTAGTGTCAGCACCTCCTTGAACCCAAACGCCGTTGCAAGAATTAACAAGTTTATTACGCTAAATATTATGTAGACTTTATACCCAGCGTGGAAAAGTAGATCCACCGCTTGTAGCAGTTTTTTCCGGAGCCCGACGCCAGGCTCAGGTGGAGGAGTATGGGTCCTATTATCATGAGGCATATGCGTCTGCTCAATCGGAACCTGTGAAAGGAAACTGTAGCATATGGCCTCGCCGCAAAAATTGCAAACGTCAAAGTGTCAGTCCAATGCGCTTACATCCGGAAACGTCCAGATGGCTCTACGACTCCCCCTTTTGCGTTCATGCCGCATTTTGCGTGCATTTATGATTTTACCCCCAAAATGTTGAGGCATTTGCTTTTGGAGTATGGGGAATCAGGTGGACAGGTGGCTTGGCGGCGCGATGAAAGATATCCGCTGCCTCCAACAGGCGCTGAGCCCGTTCTGGCTTGGTCGCCCGCCCGCGCACCGGCACGCCCAAGCTGCAACAGCCCGCACACAATCGGGGGTCCCAAGAGGAAATGGAGGAGGCCTGGTCTGGTCGGGATTCCTCCGCTCACGTCGGCGCCCCCTCTTCGACCGCTGCCCCCGACAGATCGACACCGCGATAGAAATCGGCGGGTGGCACCTCGATGCCGATCTCGGGAATCGCGAGGATCGAGTCGGCGCTCAGGATATGTTCGACCCAATCTTCGGCCTGGCACTTGGACACCGTGCCGCGGATCGCGTCCTGCGCCAGAATTACGTAGCGCCGGACCGACGGGGTCGCAGCGTACTCTTCGTTCTTCAGGCAGAAGTCGGTCCCGGAGTCGCTGGGGCTCAGGAGTTCGAAAATCACGACCGGATCCTGAACCATCCTCGCCGAACCGGGCGCCGAGCGGGTGAGAGCGGCGCTGCCGGGTGCTCCCCTCTCGATCGTGAACATCGCGGAAATCGTGACGAAACTCTGCGAACGCGGGATGCCCGCCGGCGAGGCGCGCATCGCGGTCGAAGCGATCGGCGTGGAGCTGGTCGCATTCACAGCCGAACAGGGCTGCTCGGTCGGCGAGCTCGGGGAGCTCACGCGCGCTGCCGGTCTGTCTCTGGGGGACCGAGCCTGTCTCGCGCGGGAGCGCGGCCTGCCGGCCATCACGGCCGAGACTGACTGGTGCCGAGTGCCGGGCTTCGACATCGTCGCCCTTCGTGGGGCCGGTTCTTGACGGTTGCGTCTGCCGGCCCGATCGGCAGTCTTACGGGCGATTCCAGGCCCGGCCCCCTGTTTCTACGTTGCCATCCGCCGCTCGCGCGTCAGCTCACGCCGCCGCGTTCCGCGGCTTGCCGGCAGGGATCAGGAGATCGGCGGAGATCCCGAACCGGTCGCGCAGCCGGCGCACCATCGTCATGCTCAATCCGGTCTTGCCGTTCAAGACCTCGCTGACCCGACCGGCGCCGCCGAGGAGAGGGACGAGATCGGCACGCGTCAGGCCGTGCTGATCCATGAGATATGCCAGCAACTCGGGCACGCTCGGTGCCTTGCGCGGCCAGCGTCGCCGCTCATAATCCTCGACCAGCCTGGCTTGAGCGCGAAGCCGCGCCAGATCGCCATCCGCCTCGGAATTCATCAGTGCGGCAACCATTTCGTTCGCCTCGGCGAGATCGGCGTCGTTCTCGATGACGATCAGTTCCGTCCGCATCACACCGTCTCCGCCTCGATTTCGTCGTATTCCTCGTGAGTGCCGAAGAACCGTATCGCCAGCACCCCTGCCTGATATCGGACGATCGCGACCAGCCGAAAGTCGTTCGCCCTGATATTGAACACCACCCGGCTCCCTTTCAGGATGCTGGCCCTCGGGTGCGACCGCTTCACATCTTCGGGCGTCCGCCATTCCGCAGCGCTCGCGATCACCAACCAGGCCTCGAACTGCACCCGGGCCGCAACAATCCCGCGATGCCCCTTGCGGGCTTTGAAAAACGCCTCAACCCGTTCGATGCCGGTGACGACCATGCCAAAAGCGTATCATGCCGGTGCCGGTCGAGGAAGTTTCGCTTTCCGGAAACCGGAAAGTGGTCGTTGCGGAAACGGGATCGAGATGCACGTCTGGCGCCCGCCTCCATTGCTGGCAAGGATCCCATGGGGAGTTGGCGCAGACGGAACGCCCCGTTTCACCTGCCGTTGCACCAGGGATAGGACTCGGTGGTGGGGCGGCAATCGCAAGAAAGATGCAAATTCCTCTTGACATATAGGTTATGACTCCATAGGGTCCAATTATAAACCTGCGCAATGCCCGGGACGAGCCCGGGCCGGGGCGCGATGTCGGAACCACCGTCCGACTTTGATCAAGGAGCAAACGAATTCCCACCCGTGACCCCGACCAGTTTGCCTGGGACCCAGACGCGACCGATCCGGAGCGCGATGGCGGGGTCGACGGTGCGCCGGATTGGGACGCGGCGGCGGCGGATCTGACCGAGCGGCAGTTGCGGATCCTCGAGGAACTGGCCGAGAAGGCGATGGAGCTGGTCCGCGGGGCCTTTGCCCAGGCAGTCGAGGAACAGCAGCAGCGGGAACAGGCGCGCCGGGAACCGGTCGTCGAAGCGGCGGCGGCGCCGGAACCCGCGGTCGCGAAACCCGAACCCTCCGCCGCGAAACCCGAGCCCGCACGCGGGGAACCAGCTCGCCGGGAACCGGCCGAGCCTCGGCCGCCGCGGCTGCGCGGGCCGTCGACGACGCGGGATCCGCGGGTGATCTTCGCCATGCTCTCGCGCGAACTGCGCGCGATCATTGCGCTGGAAGTCCGGATCGCCGCCGGCGCCAGGCCGGCGAGCGCGGCCCAGAGCCCGGTGCGGCCCAAGAGCCCGGCGGAAATCGAGCGCCGGAACCTGGTCCTGCGGGTGCTGGGCGAGGCGATGATGTTCTTCGGCCACGAGATCGAAGGCGATCCCGACTTCGACCCGGACGCGTTCCGGGCCCATTGCAGCCAGCGGATGGAAGAAGACGATATCGAGGGCGATCTCATGTGGCTGCCGGTCAGCTCGCTGGTCGGGCGGATCGCCGACGAACTGGATCTTCCGCCCGATTGGCGGCTCTGGGAGGATGAAGACTGGGCCAAGGAGGAAATCCGGACCAAGCCGCCGGGATCGCCCTATTGCTTCTTCCCGTTCACCTTGGAACAGGAAGAGGCC
>Ga0209274_10001194_pt1 | contig 13548 bp, 15 predicted proteins | sample HubBroMetageREF1_FD_188343 | JGI IMG/M metagenome (GOLD analysis project Ga0209274, IMG submission 188343) | Reference soil microbial communities from the Hubbard Brook experimental Forest, New Hampshire, USA - Hubbard Brook CCASE Soil... | ecosystem: Environmental > Terrestrial > Soil >...
GACAATAGAGTAACTATATGGTATCCTGCAGCCAGAGGCTTGGGAAATGGCCGGCAGAGCGAGCCGTTCTCGACAATTCGGGGTACAGTACCACCTCTCACCTCCCTCGGCGCGCCGAAGCCTCTGGCGGAGGCGGCTCCCCCGCTATCAAAATTCTAATAACGGAAACGCGATTAGAAATCGACGCAAATGATTGAAAACATTCACCAGCGACCCATTCTAATAAGCAATAGGGAGAGGGGGTATTTTCGCAAAAGCGAAACCAGGGCGAATGCTCTCTGCGTCCTCAGCGCCTCTGCGGTGCGCTCCTGGTCCCTGGGGCGGCTAATCGCAACAATTTACGATTAGAAATCGGGCCAACTCCATGAAAACACAACGCAAGCCGAATCCTAATCGCAACCAAAACGCTTTTTCTGGTTCGCCGAATCGCAGCGTCGCCCTGCTACCGGATCTCCGAAGTGCAGTTCGGGCAGCGCGTGGCAGCCAGCGGAATCTGAGTCGCGCAATAGGGGCACTCCTTGGTCGAGGGAGCGGCCACGGGCTTGGGCTTCCAGTGATTCACCATGCGCACCAGCAGGAAGATCGCGAACGCCACGATCAGGAAGTCGATGATGTTGTTCAGAAACATTCCGTAGTTGATGGTTGCCGCCCCCGCGGCTTTCGCGGCCGCCAAGGAGGGGTAGGGCTTCCCCGAAATATTGAGGAAGAGATTCGAGAAATCCACCTTTCCGAGAATGCGTCCGAAAGGCGGCATCAGGATGTCGCCCACCAGCGACGTGATGATTTTTCCAAACGCCGCGCCGATGATGATGCCCACCGCCATGTCGAGCACACTTCCCCGCATCGCGAATTCCTTGAATTCTTTGAACATTTTTTGCGCCTCCGTGGATTTAAATTGGAATTTCGGTCACGCTTTCAGGTCGCGCGAAGAGACAACGCGACTCCCACAATCCCCCGAACCGCGAGCACCCCGCCGGCGATCGCGAACGGCACATTCGCTTGCCGAAGCGAAAGGAGCGGAGTGGCTATGAGCAGGCCTCCCACGATCGCCATCGACCCGGCGCGCACACCCGCCTCGAGGCGTCCTGCGTTCGGCGCCGCTCGCGACCATGCTCGCGCGGCCCAAAAGATGAAAACCACTCCCAGCAGAATCACCGCAACAGGCCGCGATGGAACCACAACCGGTCGCGTCAACGCAATCAAGATCAGCAGCGCGCCGAGCAACAGAATGATGAATTCGGTGAGTAAGCCAAAAAGGTTCGCCGTTGAGGGCATCGCGGCCTTCCCCGGCGGATTATCCATCAGGAAGCGCGGGCGGCGCAAATTGCCAGCCCGCGCAACACGGCCGAGGGCTGGCGTCTTCGAAGTGGAGTGTTACAATAGCGTGCTTTTCGGGGCCGAAACTTCGCTCACCGGGCGTCATCCAATAGCAAGCGATTGAATCGTTGAGGAGACAAAATTGGAAAAGGTCATCATCATCGGCAGTGGATGCGCGGGGCTCACCGCTGCCATTTACGCGGCGCGCGCCGACCTGAAGCCACTCGTCCTTGACGGCTACGAGCCCGGCGGCCAGCTTGCGCTTACCACGATGGTCGAGAATTTCCCCGGTTTCCCGGACGGAATCCTGGGGCCGCAGCTCATCGAAGCCGCCCGAAAGCAGGCGCAGCGGTTTGGCGCGGAGTTTCGCACGGGAGCGGTCACGTCGGTGGATTTGAGCGGCCCGCCGTTCAAGATTGTCGCCGGCAAAGAGAGCTTCGAATGCGAGGCGCTGATCGTTGCCGCGGGGGCTTCCGCTCGCATGCTCGGGATCGCAACGGAAAAACCTTTGCTGGGCTTTGGCGTTTCCACCTGCGCTACCTGCGACGGATATTTTTTCCGCGATCGCCAGATTCTCGTGGTCGGCGGCGGCGACACGGCGATGGAAGAAGCCACGTTCCTGACGAAGTTTGCGAAGCGCGTCACGATCGTGCACCGCAGAAACGATTTTCGCGCCACCAAGATCATGCTCGATCGAGCGCGCGCGAATCCCAAGATTACTTTCAAGACGCCTTTCGTCGTGGATTCCATCGACGACGTGGACAAGAAGTCCGTCGAGATGGTGACGCTTCGCAATACGGAGACGAATGCGACCGAGACGATCGCCGTCGAGGGCGTGTTCGTCGCCATCGGACACGACCCGAACACCAAAGTGTTCAAGGGCCACCTCGAAATGGATGAAGCGGGATACCTCCTCACGCACGACGGTCCCAAAACAAGCGTTCCCGGCGTTTTCGCTGCCGGCGACGTTCAGGACCATCACTATCGCCAGGCAATCACGGCTGCAGGTTCCGGCTGCATGGCGGCGATGGATGCCGAAAAATATCTCGAGCGCCAAACAAAATAACTCCGCGGGCGGCGGCTTACAGTAGCGCGAGAAGCCGCCTCGCGGCATAATCCGGTATGCATGCCCACTGAGCCAGTCGCCCCGCCTGCCCGCCCACAATTCCAACCGATGCGCTCGCTGCTCTTGCATCTCTCGGAGAGCAAGCGCCTCGCGCCCGTCATCATGAATCTCGGCGTGAGCCGCCGAGTGGCGCGGCGATTCGTCGCCGGCGAAACGCTGGAAGACGCGTTTGAGGCGGCGCGCGCAGTGAATCGTGATCTGCAATTGGCGAGCCTCGATCATCTTGGTGAGAACGTCGATGACGAGGCCGGCGCTCGGCGAACGGCGGAGGCCTACCTCAGCGTCTTCGATCGCATCGCGCAGGAAAAGCTCGATGCCAACGTTTCACTCAAGCTGACGCAACTGGGCTTGGACCTAGGCGTTTCTCTCTGCGAGGGGCTGCTCGAGGCCATCGTCGCTCGCGCGGCCAGCCGGTCCAATTTCGTTCGCGTCGATATGGAAGGATCGGCGTACACACAGCGGACAATCGATATCGTCAAGCGCGTCCGCGCAAAACGCGCGAACGTTGGCACCGTCATGCAGGCGTATCTCTATCGCACCGAGCAGGACGTTCGCGAGCTGCTGGAAGCTGGCTGCCGAATTAGGCTTTGCAAGGGCGCTTACAACGAGCCTCCCGAGGTTGCGTTTCCGAAAAAGACGGACGTCGACGCAAATTACGTGAAGCTGATGAAAATACTGCTGCCCAGCGGGATCTACCACGGAATTGCAACGCACGACCCGGCGATGATCGAAGCCACGAAAAACTTTGCGCGCGAGAAGAATATCACGCGCGAGCAATTCGAGTTTCAAATGCTGTACGGCATCCGGACCGATCTTCAGAAGCAACTTGTGCGCGAAGGGTATCGCCTGCGCATCTACATTCCGTACGGGTCGGATTGGTTTCCCTATTTCATGCGCCGGCTGGCCGAACGCCCGGCCAACCTGACGTTTTTCCTGCGCAGCCTTCTGCCCAGATCCTCCTGAAAGTTTTTCGCCATCGTCTAGGCCTTGCGGCACACGGCCACGCCGTCGCGCAGAGGCACGATAACGGGGAACAGCTCTTCCGACGAGTAAATCTGCTTGTTGAATTTCTGGATGCTGCGAGTATCTGTGTCCTTCCCGGGCTTGGTCACATATCCCGACCAGAGCACATTGTCCGTGACGAGCAGCCCTCCGCTCCGCAAACGGGGAACTGCCTTTTGAAGCGCGGCCGGATACTGATGTTTGTCGATGTCGATCAGGATCAGATCAAATTCGCCGGGAATTGTGTCAATCAGTTCGAGGGCGTTGCCCGTCAGCACATGAACGCGATCTTGCACGCCCGCGCGCTCGAAATGCGTTCGCGCCAACGCGGCGTTGGCGGGATCGCCGTCCGTGTAATAGACCTCCGAACTCGGACCAGCGGCGCTCGCAAACCAGAGCGTCGAGTAGCCAATCGCCGAGCCCATCTCAAAGACGCGCTTCGCGCCTGAGATCTGCGTCAGGAGGTAGAGGAGCCTTCCGCAGGCGGGTCCGATGATTGGCACCTCGTGCAGCTTCGCGTACCGCTCCATCGAAGCGAGCACCGCGTCGCGCTTCGGCAGCAGTTCATCCAGGTAGGTTTCCACTTTCTTGTCGAGAATTCCGGGCATCGCCTCTCCTTCGCAGTGTGATTCTATCCGATTGTATCGCCGGGCTTAAGCGTGTGAATTTCGAGCCCCGAAATGTCCTCGGTCAGCTCGCGCAGCCGATCCGGTCGGCCAGTCAGCACAGGGAACGTGCCGAAGTGCATTGGGATTACGTGATGCGCGCCGAGCAGGCGAATCGCAAACGCCGCTTCACGCGGTCCCATGGTGTAGTGGTCGCCGATGGGCAGCATCGCCAAATCCGGCGAGTACAGCTCGCTGATCAGCTTCATGTCTCCGAACACCGCCGTGTCTCCGGCGTGATAGAGAGTCAATCCGCCGGGCAGGCGAATGATGTAACCGCAGGCTTCGCCGCCGTAGACGATCTTGTCGCCATCCGTAATGCCGCAGGAATGGACGGCGTTGACCATCGTGACTTCAATCTCGCCGACCTTCTGCGTGCCGCCTTTGTTCATGGAGCTCGTGTTTTCGATGCCCTTTGATTCCAGCCACGCGCACGTCTCGGGAATGGCAACGATCTGAGGCTTGAACTTCTTGCCGAGCTCCACGGCATCGGCGATGTGGTCGAAGTGCCCGTGGGTGATGAGGAGCGTGTCCAATTTCTCGACCTTCTTGAGCGGTTCGGGGCACGCCGGGTTCGATTTCACCCAGGGATCGACGATGGTGACTTTGCCGCTCGGCGTCGTAATGCGGAAGGTAGCGTGGCCGAGCCACGTCAGCTTGTTCCCTCGAGTCTGTAACATGATTGCGTTGCCTCCGAGCAGAATCAGAATGAGTAAGAGCGGCTTGTTATGGCGAACCGGTGGGCGAGCCCGAAGTGGCGAGAATCACACGGATTCCCTGCTCGAATGCGGCACGCGGCTGCTCGCCGACGAAGTGGCCGGCGATGCGGCCATCGCGGCCATAGAAGACGGTTTCCGGCATGGTCCCGGACCAGTCGGGATTGACGCCGCGATAGAACGAATCCACGTCGATCCCGGGTTTCTGCCGGTAGTTCGGGAAGGCAGGCTGATTCTTGGTAAGAAACCGGCGCACGAGATGGATATCCGCGTCGTCGTCCATGCTGACGCCGAACACCACGAGGCCCTGAGGTGCGTACTGCTTCGCGAGGTCGACAACCATCGGGAATTCGTCGCGGCACGGTTCGCACCACGTGGCCCAGAAAGTGACCAACAGCGGTTTCCCACGGTATTTCGCTACGACCTGGTTGTAGCCGGGCAAATCGATCAGCGGCGGATCCACCGGAGTCGCCGTCTTATGAGCGCTGGAGCCGACTTTGGCGGAGCTTGTCTGAGCAAGCGGAGCGCTGGCGGTGGCGAGAGCCAGGACCATCCCAGCCAGAAGAGCTACGTAACCCTCAAGGGGAATCAATGCTTTGGATTTCATCACGTTCTCATTCTATCGGTCTTTCCCGGTTTCCGGCAACTTCCCGGCCGAGCGGCGACGGCTTGTCCATGCTAGAATTTGGTGATATATAAAATGGCTTCTGGGTTGTACGATAAAGATTGCTGGACCCCAGGAACACAGCCCGTTTTTGAGGAGAAACCCTAATGGCTTATGTGATTGCCGAGCCGTGCATCGGAACCAAGGACACCGCCTGCGTGGATGTCTGCCCCGTGGACTGCATCCACCCGCGAAAAGACGAACCTGATTTCGCGGCGGAGAAGATGCTCTACATCAGCCCGGATGAATGCATCGATTGCGGAGCGTGCGTTCCGGTTTGCCCCGTCACGGCCATTTTTGCTCTTGAGGACCTGCCGGAAAAGTGGAACAGCTTCACGCCTATCAATGCCGACTGGTACAAGAACAAGAAGGCGTAGGTGGTTTGGGCGCCGAGCTAACGGCTCGCGCCCCTGAGGACGGTATTGTGAGCGCGGCGGAACAGAGGTTCCGCCGCGTTTTTCTTTTCCGAGGACATCGTTCGCGTGGAGATTCGAATTGATTTGCCGGGAGTGAAGCTTGGAACCGTGGAAGCGGACGACGTGCGTGTTGTTCTGGTCCATCCCGAACTCGCCCATCTGATGGACCACGTCTGCGAGCAAAAGCGCCGGGAATTTTCGGTGCAGAGCTTGCCGGACGCGGAGCCGGTTCGGAGCGTCCGCGCCATGTTTCGCGAATGGGGCATGGACCCTTCGAAATATCGGCCTTCGTCGGAAGCCCTTCTGCGGCGCGTCGCTCAAGGCAAGGGGCTGTATCGAGTCTCGAATGTCGTGGACATCGGGAATCTCGGCTCGATCGAGACCGGGTGGCCGTATGGCTGTTACGACCGTTCCCAGATCCAGGCGCCGATTGTGTTTCGTCACGGCGCGGCGGGTGAACGCTACGAGCGCGTCGGCAAAGAGATGTGGCACCTGGAAGGAAGGCCGGTCCTCGCCGATGTCGGCGGTCCTTTCGGCAGCCCCATCAGCGACTCGACACGCAGCATGATTACGGAATCAACCCGCGACGCCCTCATCGCGATTTATGCTCCGGCAAGTGCATCGGACGCGGCTTTGGAGTCGGCGACAGCGAAGCTCGCCGAGCGGCTTACCCTGTTCGCGAGCGGGACCGCCGTTCGCTTCGGAGTCTCCCGATAATAGTGGTCGGCTGGGAACACGGTCAGTGCAAACCGGCGCTTCTGAACCACGCGCAGCGTGTCGCGGGATTCCCCTCCCGAGTCGGTGTCCGAATTTGGACATTGACCGCCGAAAACGAGCATCTCCTACGTGCAGCTCCATGGTAAGTGTTTTACAATGTGCGTCGCGCGTTGGAACCCGTGCTGCTGGTATCCCGCCGTTTTGGGGAGGTGTGCTATGTCATTTCTTCGCGATCTGAGAGTGGCGTTCCACTCGCTGATGCGGACCAAAGGCCTTGTGGCCATCGTGATCGCGACGCTGGCGCTGGGGATTGGGGCGAACGCCGCGATCTTTACGCTGGTGCGGGGCGTGCTGCTGAAGCCGCTCGTCAATCGAGACGAGAGCCGGCTGATCTACATTCGGCAAAGCGCCCAAGGCCTGGGAGACGACAATACAACGTTCTCCGTTCCCGAACTCAAGGACCTTGAAGCCAGCGTCCGCTCAGTGGGCGAATTCGGCGATTTCTCGACGATGGGCTTCACGATGATCGGCCTGGGTGAACCCCGCGAAGTCCAAGGTGGAGTCGTCGGCGGCGCCTATTTCGACGTCATGGGCCTGCATCCTGTGCTCGGCCGTCTCATCGGGCCTCAAGACGACGGGCAGAATGCGGCTGGCGTCATCGTCCTCACCTATCGGTTCTGGTCCACCGTTTATAAGAAGGATCCCAATGTGATCGGCAAAACCGTTCGCCTGAGCAGCATTGGCGATCGTTCTGCCACTGTAATCGGCGTCCTTGAACCATGTGTCCCGTATCCCGCGGATACGGAAATCATCGGCAATGTCGTCACCAGCCCGCATCATCTTTCCGCCACGATGGTTACTGGACGAGTCCATCGCATGACCGAACTCTTCGGCAAGCTTGCTCCCGGGGCGACACTCGAACAGGCCCGCACGGAGTTGCGCACAGTCTACGCCTCCATGCAAAAGGACCACGCCGAAGCCTACCCCGATAACGGCGGCTTCCGCATTGACGCGAGGATGCTCCGCGACCAAATTACCTCCGGTGCGCGCACCGTTCTCCTTGTGCTTCTGGCTGCGTCAGGCCTCGTCTTTATCATCGCGTGCTCCAACGTTGCGAACCTGATTCTCGCGCGCACCGTTCGCCGCGAGGGCGAACTCTCGATCCGAGCGGCGCTGGGAGCAAGCACGGGGGCGCTGCGCCGGATGCTGTTGGCAGAAAGCCTTCTGCTCTGTGGGGCGGGCGCGGCGCTCGGCGTGATGAGCGCGCAGCCGCTGGTGTCCATCCTGGCTCGGTACGCCTCGCGCTTTTCTGTGCGGGCTCTTGATTTGACGGTCGACTCCAGCATGCTTTGGGTCGGGGCAGCCCTGGCGGTGGTGGCCGCGGTGATTCTGGCTTTTGTGCCGCGCCTGCCCTCGGCTACTGCGGCTAATGGTATGAACCTGGCGAGCGGCAGCGTCCGTATTACCAGCAGCACCAGCCGGCGGCAGCGCATTTTCGCGGTAACGCAAATCGCCGCGTCTTTCGTTCTACTGGCGGGCGCAAGCATGTTGGTCACCACGCTGATCGAACTGCAAAAGACGCAGACCGGTGTCGACACTCGCCACGTGCTCGCCGTCGACGTTCCGCCGCTCTCGTACGGAAAAACACCTCAGCAAGTGCTGGATTTCTACAAGGAATCGATGCGGCGCATCGACGCGCTCCCTGGCGTCACGACCGCCGCTTTCAGTACGCTTGCACCGTGGCGCGATACGGACACGGTGGGCATAGGTCTGCAATTCTCCGCCGACGGTCACGTCCATGACAAAGACGATCCTCGCGCAATGTGGCGTACCATCTCTCCCGGATTTTTCGCCGCGCTCGGCGTTCCCATTCTCGAAGGACGCGATTTCAATTCGCTCGATGACCAGAATCAGGAACCCGTCGCTATCGTCAGTGAGACTCTCGCGCGGCGCATGTTCCCTGGTCAGGATGCGATCAACCGGCACGTCTATTGGACTGATCCCGTGCTCGAGTTCCTCCCTGGCACCGAACTGGAAAAGGCGCGATTCAAGGGCCCACACCGAATCATTGGCGTCGTCGCCGACGTTGATGACTTACACATCGTCCCCGCGCCCGTCTCCACCATTTATGGCACCTTTGCAGACGCTCCCATGTTTGGTGGTCACCTCTTCATCCACACCGCCGCGAATCCTTACTCGCTTGTAACCCCAGTAACGCAAATCGTTCGGCAGATGTCCGCCGATGAACCCGTTGAGCATGCGGCTACGCTTGAAGACATTCGAGCGAAAGTCCTAGCGCCGGACCGTTTGAACTCTCTGGTGTTTGGCGTGTTCGCGGCAGTCGCTTTGCTGATTGCCGTGGTTGGCGTCGCAGGCGTGCTGGCGTTTTCCGTGAGCGCGCGGACGCGTGAATTCGGCATCCGGCTGGCGCTCGGGTCGCAACCAGAAAATCTCCTGAGGGGTGTTGTCGCGGAAGGTGCGGTGATAGCCGCGGTCGGGGTTCTAGCGGGAGCGGCGTTTGGGTTCGTCGCGGCGCGACTGGCGGCCAGCTATTTCGTCGACATTAAGATGCCCAGTGCCTTGCCCGTGATCGTTTCCGCGTTCGTGCTTCTCGGTGCTGCAGTGGTCGCGTCGATGCTTCCAGCCGTACGCGCTGCGCGCGTCGACGTCATACAAGCCCTGCGCTCGGAATGATTTTCTAGCGCGCCCGAGTCTCTCGTAAGCCGACGAATCGTCGAAGTGGAAACGATTCTCGGGGCGATTACTTCCGGTTAGCCAACGCCTGAAACGAGCCAGTCAGATGCCGGCGTACCAGGCATAGCCTCCTTCCGGAGCAGCGGAGCCCAGACCCTTGCCGAACTTTTTCAGGCTGTCGGTGACGGTCATGTGCGTGACGAATTTCACACTCTTGTAGCCGAGCTGGCGGGGAACCCGCAGGCGAAGCGGCCCGCCGTTGGCCACCGGAAGGTCGTTGCCATTCATTCCATAGGTGACAAAAGTCTGCGGATGCAGCGCATCGGCCATGTCAATGCTGTCCCACCAGTCGGGTTCGATCGAGAAGTAGGCAACGTATCTGGCTTGCGGCTGGACTCCCACGGAATCCAGGACGTGGAAAAGTGGCACGCCAATCCACTCCGCTATATACGACCAGCCCTCTTCGCACTGCACCATAGTGATCTGGCTGCGAGACGGGTAGCTCTTCAGCTGGGCAAGCGAAAATGGGCCGGGCCGGTCAACCATGCCGTCGACGGTGAGCCGCCAGTCAGCGAACCCTCCGGCCTGAAGGCGCTTGAACGCTTCACTCGGTGGCGCGAGTTCGTTCTCGAGCGGGCGCTTCGAAATCTGGGTCCGGGAGAACTCCCGGGCTAACGAGTGCCTGGTCAGCAGCCGTTGCGAAGCATAGGTCAGCGTTTCGCCGAGCCCATAGATTCCGCCGTGATCGGGCGGGACCAGTCCATACTTTTGCGCGAGGCGAGCGGCCACGCCCAGCCCCGATACGCCCGCCGCAGTTGCGAGTCCTCCTGCGATCAGTTTGCGGCGCGAGAGATCGGTCACGCGCCCTCCTTCTGTGTACCGGCGCGGCCTGTGATCATCGCTCGCATGCGGCTCCTGAATCCGGCCACGCAAACCATCACGACGTGAACAAGCAGGAAGAGTACGAGAGCTAGGGTGACGAAGAAGTGAAGCGTCCGCGCGGACTGCTGGCCGCCTAAGACGTTGACGGTGGCCGGAAACGCCGAAACGAACGCGGGGGACATCGCCAAGCCCGTCCAAATTACGAATGGAAACAGAACGAAGATCACGAGCAGGTAGCTGAGCCGTTGGAGCACGTTATACGACCAGAATTCCGCCTCGGTCGGCCGCTTGAAGCGCAAATGGCCAGTGATTGCGGTCGAGAACGCCCGCCACGAAAGATCGGCCTTATCCGGAAGCAAGTTCCCACGGAAATGCCCTGAAAAAAAGCCATAGATTGCGTACAGCAAGCCGGTCAATATCACAATCCAGGCAGCTTGAAAGTGAAGGTACCGGCTCCAGCCGTTCTGGTCCGGCAGCACGTAGCCGTAGCCGGTCTGCACCAAATTCCTCGAGGAGGGGATCGGCAGCTTGAACAACGGCGTAGTCAACACATTGCCCGTTTCACCCCAATAGAAGCGCGGGTGAGAAATCAGAATTTCAACTCCCGTGACGAGCAGGGCAAAAAAGCACAGCGTGGTAATCCAGTGAGTGAGGCGGACGAGAGCAGAGTGCCGCGCAGTAACCGTCGTAGCTGGGACGGCCGCAGACCTTGGGACGTGAACTCCCAGCGGCACTTCAACGGATTCCGATGTCGCCATCTCAGCCTCCTATTGAGGCTCGGACTTGCTTTCCCAGGATAGGTGTCATATTACCACGCTGTAGGAACTGAAACGGGCAAGTCCTGGACTACGAAAACTCGCAAGCAATCGACGTGCACGATTAACGCGATTATCGGAATCTGAAGTTCCTGATACGCTTAATGCCCGGTAATCCGACTTTATCGTCCAAGTGCTTTGAACGTTCCTCGCTGCGGCCGCCAGAGGCGCGTTACACCCTTGGTTGGTCGACTTCATTACTGCACGGCTGGCAATTCCTTCGCTCCCGTTTGATACGTCCCGCTCCGCCCCGTGGCATTGTCGAAGACTTCCGCGCTTGCCAGGCACGCAGAGGGGATCGGAGCCCCCGCTGCCGTCGAAGGCGTCGTACTTACTACGGGTTGTAGCTCAATCCGCTGTCCCGCTTGCAGCCCCAATGTGACGGAATTCAAATCCAGCATAGCCGCTTGTCCTGGCTGCAGGCTCACCTGATGACTCGGCCCCGCCGGACTGCCATCTCGATGGACGAAGCCCAAGGTGCCCGCGCAGGGACCAGGGGGGAAGGCTGACACGACGAGCCGTATCGTTTGTCCCCCCGCCAATCCCTGGAATGCGAAGACGGGGTTCGGTGGAAAAGCGTCTTCTGCCGGCACGAGCACGGTCCCGTATCCCGTCAGTCGGTCAAAGACTTCTGTTACCTCCGGCAGTTCAACCGGCGGCGGAGCTGCGACAGCCGCGCCGACAGGCGCACCGACAGCCGCACTGATGTCCGCAATCTCGACAACCGGTCTTACTTCCACTCTTTGTCCGAGCTGTTGGACAAGTTGATCCACGCTCCAATCCCGTGATGCCGTGTCCCCTGCGCCCAGCGTTACCGTCCGACTTGGCCCGACACTATTACCATTGATATCCACGAAGCCCAAATTCAACTCTACCGGGACGCCGGGGGGCACCGTTACGGGCCCAGCGACGATATGGATGATCTGTCCAATTCCGCCGCCAAAATAGTGGACCCTGGGTCCGACGATTGACACTGCGAATGGGCCCTCCGCGGCATCGCCAGTTCCCGTGCCAGGCAGATCCTTGCCGAACACCACTTCTCCTGAGCTCGGGGTGGGTAGCGGAACGGTGACAAAACCAAAAACTGCGATTTTGGGCGCGGGTACGGGGAGGTTTGTGTTGATCCCGTGCCAATAGGTGGACGTGGTAGCAGGATTCGCGATGTCGCATTGTGTCATCAGCGCGAGCGTCGCCGCAGGCCCGGTGGCACCGCCGATGCATGCTGGCGACCCGCCTGTAATACCGGGATTGTTGGCAGACGACGTGAGATCAAACGTGAGCCCATCCCAGACCACGGTAAACCTCACGAAACTCCCCGTTAAGTAGTTGTACTCGAATGAACCGGATGACGGAGATGGCCCGTCCGTCGGTATCGTGTTCGTGAAATTGATGTCGTATGTAACGGTTTGCGCACGGGCGCTGGGCGCGGAAATAGCCAAAAAAAGTTGTGCAACAAGGAGGATCCCTAAAGTCTTTTGCATGGAACGGACTCCTTTGCGGCGTGGCGGTCATCGAGGCACTGCCGCTTTCCAATTTCAGCACACATAGGGGGTTTCCCATCCTGGGTTACGGATCCTAACGCGAAGCAGCCCTAACCGGGCAAGAGCGTTTCCTGGCCCGCGATAGCTTGCCAGCCGCGTTGGCCGTAGACATACACGTGGGTGACACGCAACTGCCGCGAAAAGGGATGTCCGTTCTCGGTTCCGCGCGAACTCCAGAGACAAGTGACCACGGCAGTCTCCTCGAAGACGCGCACATGAATATCAGTCGCAACGAACGAAGTGTACTTGATGTTGGAGTCTTCGATCGTGGCCATCCACCCCGCTTTGTCCACGGTCCGTCCCGACGGCAATATCCCCACGAAGTCATCACCATAGATTTGCCGGAACAGCCCCACGTTGTTCGTTTGCAGCGCCCGGGCCGTCTCTCTTTCCAGATTGACCAACTCGTCTTGCTTGATCTCGTTTTCCTTCGCCAGCTCCCGTAACTCAACGGCACTCAGGCCCTGTGCGCGGCTGCAGGGAACCAGAGAGCCGGCTAGTATCACCAAGAGCAGTATGGGCAGCTTTCTCATACCATGGCACCTCGTCATCCGGATGAGCCGGGCCATTCCCAAGACTTTGCGCTTCCCCAGAGTTTGCCCCGTCTATAGAAAGTATAACGCGAGCCACACCTATCTTCGCGGAGCGTGCGCCCTTCTTCTAAACAGCTGGAGCGCGACCCTGCGTTTGTCCTGCCATTCGAAGTCGGGTTATGCTGTAAGGTCGCTTCCCTCGTGAGGCTATTCGGTGCAGAAATTTCAACTCGTCCTGCTGATACACGCGCATCAACCCGTAGGAAATTTTGAGGATGTTTTCGAGAGCTCATACGCGAAGTCGTACCTTCCGTTTCTCGAAACTCTTGCCCGGCATCCGTCCGTTCGCATGGGACTCCACTATTCCGGTTCGCTTTTGGAATGGATCGAGCGGGCGCACCCCGAATATTTCAGCCGTTTGCTCGAGTTGGTGCGCCGGGGACAAGTGGAAATCGTCGGC
>Ga0209274_10001195_pt1 | contig 13547 bp, 9 predicted proteins | sample HubBroMetageREF1_FD_188343 | JGI IMG/M metagenome (GOLD analysis project Ga0209274, IMG submission 188343) | Reference soil microbial communities from the Hubbard Brook experimental Forest, New Hampshire, USA - Hubbard Brook CCASE Soil... | ecosystem: Environmental > Terrestrial > Soil >...
TTCGGCGCAGGACGCGAAGATGACCACGCAGGACCGGCGGTTTCTGGAATCGCTGCACATACGCGTAGATGATGAAATCATGGAAGAAGAAGCGATCGAGCCGCGGGTGGAAATTACCGCGCAAGACATAAAATTTCTGAAGTCGCTGAAGATATCTTTCGATGAAGAACTGTAAATACATTGCTAGCGCGCTATTCTGCGCCACTGCGCTGCTGGCGGTGAGCGCGCCGTCCGCGCGCGCGCAGGTGGTGACCGAGCCGGTGCGCACGCCGATTTCCACCGCAACTAACACGCCGGTGGTGGTGAAGCAGAAGCCCGCAAAAGCCGTGTGGATGAAAGCGGAAGTGATCCACTCCGACCGGCATACCTTGATCGTGCGCGAGCAGGACAATGGCATGGTGATCCACACCTTCACGTTCTCCGAAAAAGCCAAGGATAAAATCGAGCAGGTGCAGGATGAGGGTGGATATCAGACCGGGGACCGCGTGAAGATTTTGTGGCTGCCGGGAAGCAGCGAAGCACTCAAGATAAAGGGTAGGCCTTCCAAACCGATTTGATTCCTCGTTTAGCGCTCCTTTAGGCTTTCAGAAGATTCACACGCGAGAAAAAAGCCGGCGAGACGCCGGCGCTACGAAATGATTCGCCCTCCCGCAGTTGCCGGACGCTTCTACCCAGCTGAACCGAAGGAGCTTGCACGGCAGATTGCTGGATTTGCGCCCGCGGCGAGCGCGGGAAAAATTGCGGCGCGTGGGTGCGTGGTTCCTCATGCGGGCTACCTCTATTCGGGGTACGTCGCCGGGGCAGTTTATGCTGCGCTGGAAATTCCCGCGCGCTGCATTTTGCTGGGGCCGCGGCATTATCCGCGCGGCGAAGCGATGGCAATCTTGTCGCAGGGAAGCTGGCGAACTCCGTTGGGGGATGCGGCGATTGATGCGGAGCTGGCCGCGGAACTGATGCAGGCGTGTCCGCGCTTGCGCGAAGATGCTGTGGCGCACGAGCGCGAACATTCACTCGAGGTGCAGATTCCGTTCTTGCAGCGCCTCGCCCCGGCGGATTTTCGGTTTGTTCCGGTGGTGCTGGGGGCGGATCGCTATGCGCTGCTGGAAGAGCTGGGCCATGCCGTGGCGAAGGTGGTGGCGGCGCAGAGTGAACGCGTGCTGGTGATTGCCAGCACGGACATGAATCATTACGAGAGCGACGCGTTGACGCGCGCGAAAGATGAAATGGCCATCGCGCAGATTCTGGCGCTTGATCCGCGCGGGTTGTACGACACGGTGCGCGCCGAGGGAATTAGCATGTGCGGTTACGCGGCTACGACGGCGATGCTGGTGGCGATGCGGAATTTGGGAGCGGAGAGGGCGGAACTGGTGCGTTATGCGACGTCGGGAGATATTACGGGTGAGCGCGACGAAGTGGTTGGGTATGCGGGGTTAATCGTGAGGTGAGCGGCGGCAGGACGGCCATCGGTTGTTGATGCGGTACGGCATCCGAGAAATTCAAAAACCCCAGCCTGTGCATGAAGCGGGGGCGGGAAGCAAAGGCGCGAAGGATGGGGCACCCTGCCGGCAACGGTTCAACAGTTTCAATGGTTGTGGAAAGCCGTGGACCGCCAGATCGCAGTCTTGAAGTTCGCGTCAAGGCGATTTGCGTCCGCTCGGTGCTGAGTACCAGCACAATACCCACAATATTTCGGGAATTACTTCTTGGGAGGGTATTGCTTGAACATTTTTTGCACCGATTTCTCCGTCTGTTTTTCATCGCCTTTTTGAGAGTTCGATACGCTGTCCACAGTGGCTTGTCCGCGCCAGACCAGATGCTTCTGCGCCACATCGTATAGGTCAACTGTTAGTATTCCCATCGTGCGCGGCTCCTGGGTTGTGACCGCCGTGTCCGAAAAATCGCCTCCGCCCCATCCACCCCATCCACCCCAACCTCCCCATACTCCCCACGGGCCGCCACCCCAACCCCAACCGGGTCCAAATCCATCATCGGTTGTGACTGCGTCCATCACTTCTTGAGTCTGGAGGTGATAGGTAACGTAGATGTCAGGCTTTTGGTTGCCGGACGCCAAGGCCAGCCCTTTCGCGGCGAGTTGTGCATCCACATCAGGCTTTACCCAGCTAGCGTAAATAGAGTTGGCCTGGGACGGACCAATCTTCCAAGCGTAGGTCTTGTAGTCGGAAAATGGGGCGCCCTGATTCCAGTTGACTTTGACTGTTTGAGCGAACGCCGAGCTTGCCATCAGTATTGCGCAAAGCAGGGTTAGAATACGCGTGTTTTTCATGTGATTTTTTTCCTTTCAATCGCCACGAATCGGTCTAGCTCCTAAACAAAGCTCACGCCGTTCGGGCGAATCAATTTTGAATTACCAAACTGGCGGGATGATACACCATCTATCGCAACCTTTCATAAGTGATGGCGCACTTAAGTGCGGCGGTACAAAAGCGCCGCGCTGTGAGTCGCTAGTTAACGTTGAGCATAAATGTGAAAGTGTGCGTGATGGTGCCGCTGGTGGCCGTCACGGTGATGACTTGGTTCGCAACCAAAGGCGTTCCGGCGTTGGTGGGCCCGGTACTTCCGCCGCCACCGCACGCGGCAATCCCGAGCAAGAGCGTGAACATCAGCGCGGCGCCGGCGAGATTCCAACGGCGCCGGCGTGCCTGAGTTGCCAGCGCGAGTAATGCAGCGCACAGGAGCAGGACACGGATGGCACCAGCGGTGGTACGCCATCCGCCGACGTCAATATGGCGGCTTAGCGGAACGAGCGAGCTGGGAGCGGTGGTAGAAACCATCAGAGTTGTAGTGCCGCTGCTGGTGACGGTGCCGGGCTTGAAGCTGCACGAGCTTTCGGATGGCAAGCCGGCGCAAGCTGCGGGGGAGAAGGTGATCGTGCCATTGTAGCCATTGCTTCCGGTGACGGTTAGAACCGTGGTTGCGCTCGCGCCGGGAGCGCTGACGTTTACGGCAGAAGGCGCAAACGAAATATCGAAATCGGGCTGAGCGGTCACGTTGATTGTGATTGGCGAAGCCGTCGAAGCAATGAAATTCGAATCGCCCGAGTACTGCGCGGTGATGGTGTTGACGCCGTTGGGAAGTTGAGTGGTGGTAAAAGTGGCGACACCGTCGTCTATGCTGCCTTGTGCCATGCCAGTTACATTGGAACTTCCGATCGGGGTGCCCCCTGCGGAGAACGATACAGTTCCAGTGGGAAAGCCGCCTTGAGAAGTGGTGACGACGGGAGCAGTAATGGTAATCGAGGCGCCCGGCGCGATGGTGGTTTGGCTCGATTGCAGAGAAACAGTGGTGGGATCCTGCGACACAGTAAAGCTGACGTTGGAAGAATTGCTCGGCAGAAAACTGGCATCGCCCAAATAACTGGCGGAAATGGTATGCGAGCCGACTTGAGGGTTGTAACCGCCAACTCCTGTGGATGCTTTTCCGGCACCATTGAGAGCGAACGGGGTGCCGATTGGAACTCCGTTGTCCTTGAATACCACCCCGTCGGTTGGAATTCCAGCACCCGACTGCCCAACCACAGTGACATTCAGAGTGACAGGAGCGCCGAAAGTTCCGCTAGTGAACGCAGCGCCCGAACCGTTTAACACCGAGAGCGTGGTAGTGCTCGGTTCGGCTGAGATTGACACGGAAACCGGAGTGGAATTGCTCGCGCCGAGCGTGCCGTCGCCAGGATAGTGCGCGCTGACCGTGTAGCTGCCGCCCGGAAATATGTTCGTGGATTCAGAAACAGAACCAGCGGAACTCAGGGTGTAGTCGGCGATCGCAGCTCCGGTACCGGAGAGAAGGGAGACGTCCTCATTAGTAAATGATGGCGTCCCGGTTTGCGGAGCGACGGTGATATTGATGCTCGCGGCGGTGCCATGGGTAAAGGCTGTGGGATTCACACTGAGAGTGGTGATGCTGGGAGCGAAGGAGACGGAAGCCCATTGGGTGACGAGATTGGCGATGTTTACCGAGCCGAGGCCGGTGGTGCGATCGAAGCCGACGGTGCTGGTGTAGTCACCGTTGGTGATGCCGGGAACGATGTTGTTGCCGACAGTGGTGTCGTAAAAGATGCAGTTGGTGGCGGGGACCGGCGAAGCCTGCGAGCCGTTGCAATTCGCCAGCGTCTCCTTGGCGGCGAGCTTGTAGAAAACGTAATCGGCCTGACCGACCCGCGCGCCAGCTTTTTGCCGAACCAAAGCCATGATTCCGCCGAACGCCTGCACGGACGCTGAAGTGCCAGACACACCCTGGAACTCACCTTGCTCACAGGAACCGTCGAGGCATATCAAATAAGGATCATGCCCGGCAGCCGTTAGCGAGACGTCTGGTAAATTCCGGAAGGCCGGCGACGTGAGAATCCCGGCGACCCCGGATTGCCAGGTAGGCATGGGGAAAATGGTGCTGACGCCGCCGCTGCCGGCAAACAGGTTGGCATCTTGCGATCCGCAGGAAGCCACGCTGCAGCTCTCGTTCCAGACGTTTTCGGGGATGTAAGATTTCGCGGAAACCAGGGCGGCGGTGTCCGTCGCATTCCAGTACGTGGCGGGGCTTGCAGTATCGTTGAACATCGTGCCGCCCACGGCTACGGTGTAGGCTGAAGACGCCAGAACATTGACGGAAACTCCGAACGTGGCCACGGTCTCGGTGGGGGCGTCACAGCCCGCGGAGCCGCTGTCACCTGCAGAGACCATATAAGTGATGCCTTGCGCGGCGGCTTGTTCGGCGAGGTTGGATATGCTCGTCGATTCGGCCGCGGTTACACCTTCTTCGCAGCCGCCGAAGCTTTCACTCATCACGTCACCGAGATTGTTGTCGATGATGTGGACTTCCGAGAGGTCCACGCCGTCGGTCGTGTTGGTGCTCGCGGAAACGACGAAACTTTCATTGGCTTGTGGCGCCAGCGCGGTAGCATAACTCGCGTCTAGGGTCGCTTCCACTTCTTCGCCACCTCCGAGATCGCCGGGGTCCGTGCCATTAACAACAATCTGGATGTTTGGACCGGTGACGCCGAAGTTGGAACGGAAATCGTTGAGGTCTTGAAGATTGAAGTCGGAGCGCGCGACAACGGCGACGATAGAACCACTGCCACTGATGACGGGACTGGCAGCGAATAGCGGATTGGCATTGTAGATTACCGCCAAGTCGCCTGGCCCGACGGCGTGCACTGTGGCGCCTGAACCGTTGGTCCCGGTGAATTCGGGCTGCAGACCGGGTTTGCGCTCGACATGGAACTTGTAGTCCGAAAGGTGATGCTGGGGCTGCTTGAAGAAATTGTGCAGGGTATTAATGCCGGCGACGACGAGTGCGAGTGCCGCGGGAATCGAGGGGTCGGTGGAGTTGGCCCAGTGGTCTTCGAGGGCTCCTGATTTTGTGGGGACTGAATATTTGTGGATGGAAGTGTGGAACGCTTCCTGGACCTGGCCGGCGGTGCCGGAGAATTCGATTACGGTGCGACCGTTGGACACGGGCGCGACCTGGAATCCGTGGGATTGCAGCCAGGAGGTGATTTTCTGGATGTCCTGGTCGGAGGGGCCGAACTGCTGGCCGAATTGTTGGGGCGTGAGCCACTGGTGGTAGTTCGGCGAGGACTGGTCCTGCTGCTGGTTGAGCAATTGTTCGAGCGCGGATTCTTGCTGCGGGCTGCGCTGCAAAACCAGGAGCATGCGGGCCATCGGGAGGCTGGATGGAGCGGCGCCGCGATCGTAATTGGCGCGGGCCAGGTAATAGGTGTTGCCCTTCAGGACGGTGAGGTTTGCTTCGTCCACCGCCTGAGTGATGCGCGATGGCGCGGGCGCGGTTTGCGCGGCTGCGCTGAACGGAAGAAGCAATGAAAAGAAAGTAAAAAGCAGAAGAGTGCGCAGGAAACGCGCGGACTGGGGTCGCATGGATTCGTTCACCTGGGTTCCCGATTTGGGACTGCGAGGACGGCACGGAGAGTAAACGGAAGTTATGAGAAGTGTCAAGTTGTACGAAGGGACAGATTGCCTATGTTTTACGGGCGGTCGCGGCGCAGAGCGCGCGGTTGCAGTAGGGGGTCAGTGCGCGGAACGGATGCGGGTGGCGAGGGCGCGGGCGCGGGAGCGGGCGATGTCTATTAACTTGTCGTCGGCGGCGAGCTCGTCGAGGGTGGAGAGCAGGCGTTCGGGCTCAGGGAGCAGCTTGTTGTTGTAGTCGCGTTCGATTTGCAGCAGGACGTCGTTGACGCCGAGGTGGTCGTAGCGCATGGTGCGGACGAGATCGGAAAGGTCGGTGGTCTGGCGGGCGAGGCCTTCGAAGATGTTGACGAGTTGCGTGGCGGTGTCGTCGAGGGTGTAGTTGAAATCGGTCTCGTGTTTTTCGGCGCCCTTTTCGTACCGGAGGGTTTTTGCGCCGAGATTGGCGAGGCGGCGGTGGACTTCCAAATCCACATTTTGAAAATTATTCAGCTTGGCGGCGAGCGCGAAGATGCGTTGCGCGAGCGAGGCGCTGACTTCGAAGGGCTGCGGGTTGGGGTCTTCGTCAAGCTGGCGGATGTCGTAGGTGCCTGTGCCGGCTTGATTGATTTTGATTTCGACGAATTCGGGATAGCTGGTTTTGAAAACTTTGCGGAAGGTGATTTGGGCGGCGGAGTTTTCCGCTGGAGCGTTTGTCGCGCCGAACGCGGGGTCTGATGCAGGCGAACGCCGCAGGCAATCTGGCGTTGCGGCGGATATCTCCGCGGCGAAAATAGCGAGCGCGAAAAGAACCAGCGAGGTGCGAGCGAACGCGCTGGTGCAGTGGCGCCGTGCGCAGCGAATCATGAACTGTGGCATCACAACCCAGAGATGCGCGCCACGCGGGTTTGGTTTCGCAGAGTGGATTTCGTTGCGCTGGGCGCACAGGCTGGACGGACTCTTGCAGGGATTGAGGTGATGGAGGCGAGCAGGCGTTCGCGCGCGCGGAAGCTGTGCGCGTGGCAGAGCGCTACGGCGAGGGCGTCGGCGGCGTCGGCCGGCTCGGGATATTCGGTCAAGCGCAGTGCGGAGGTGACCATCTGTTGCATTTGCTGTTTGGATGCGGCGCCGTAGCCCGCGATGCTGGATTTCACTTCGCGCGGCGAATAACTGTGCGCGGGGACGGAGGCTTGCGCAGCGGCGAGCAGCACCACGCCGCGCACTTCGGCGAGCTTCAACGCGGTGCGCATATTGAGCGCGGTGAAAACGGCTTCGACGGCGACGGCGTCTGGCGCGAATTCCGCAACTAGTTGGGCAATCAATTCGTGAATTTCGCGCAGGCGGGCGGCGAAGCTGGCGCGCGCGGGAAGTTTCAGGGCGCCGAAACGCAGCAGGCGCGGCGAAGAGCCGATGAATTCGATGACGCCGTATCCTGTGGCGCCGGCGACGGCGGGATCAACGCCGAGCACGCAGAGGCGCGCGGTCTTCTTTACGGAGTTCGCGGTTATCGTAGTGGGTGCTTGGCGAATCATCTGAGCCCGCACAAGTGTAGTGCGCGGGGGTTGCGGTGTGTAGCGTTTTTTCGGGGCAGGCGACGCGAACGGAACTAGCGGAGTCGCGGAGCACGAACCAGGTGCGAGGACGCAAGAACCAGCGTGTGCGGAAAGCACTGGTCGTTCACTCGTCGTACGCGTTTCCCCTCCTAGCCATCGCTGAAAACACGAAACCTCCGGTGCCCATCGCTGGACACCGGAGGCTCGAAAGTCTCTCGGTTCTAACCGGTGCGCTGACTAGTGACCCGGGAAGCCGAAATTGCCGAAGTTGAAGAAGTCGAACAGGTCGTCCAGTGCCGGGGTGTTCAACGGTGCATAGGAGCCCTCCGGTTGCACCGGGTTCGGGAAGTTGTCCCGGCTGCGGTGCGTTACTGGAGGCAGATTCCAGTTGCGCTCGATGAACTTGAGGATGGACACGTGATCGGCATATTTGTGCGAGATGTATCCCGTGGCGCGCAGGGGCAGGTACTTCTGATTCGCCACCACGATCAGCGGGATGCGCGTGCCGTCGCCGAAGAAGTCAAGCGGCTGGACATAGCCGGAGTCGTAGTAGCCGCCGCCTTCGTCCTCGGTGATCAGGATGACGGTGTCCTTGGTGTACGTCGGAGACGCCTCAACCTGGTCGACGATGTTCTTCACGAAGCCCTCGAACAGGTCCAGCTTCGAGGAGGACGGATGGCCGTCCACGTAGCCGCTAGGCTTGACGAAGGAAACCGCGGGCAGCGTGCCGTTTGCGATATCCGAATACAGGTTCTGCGTATCCTGGATATGCGCCGCGACCTGCGCCGGGTTCGACATGATGGAGGTGTCGTACTGGAACGGGTTGCAGATGTTGCAGTACTCGTCCGCGAGCGGGCCCTTGGTGCTCCAGTTCAGCTCGTAGGGGTCGTTGACGTAGTTGTTCCACATGTCGCCGTAGTATTTCCAGGAGACATTGGAGTTGTTGAGGTCATCGCCGATGCTGGGCGTCGAGGACGGCGGAACCGTAAACGGAGTGTTCGACGGATTCTGGTCGATGTAGGCGTTGTTGCCGTTGCCGAACCAGCCGGGGTTGTAATTGTTCAGCAGGTAGTAATGGCCGGGTTCACAACGCGGGTCGATGTGCAGCAACTTCAGGTAGTCCAGGATGGGCCTGACGCCGTGCTGGCTGGGGTCCGAGCAGTCGCTGTAGGAGCCGCCGCCGTAGATGATGGGCAACTTGTTAGGCTGGGTCGTGGTCCAGTCGCTCATCGGGTATCCGGCATTGTAGTCTGAGCCGTAGCCGTCCTGCGTGTACCAGTTGTTTGTGCCCTGCGCGGGGTCTGGATTCTCGATCTCGTCAATCGTTCCCGGTCCGACGAAGGTGGCGGGAGTGACGCTAGCAGGGACGTTATGGGGCGGAGTCTGAGGATGGCCGTTGCCGTCGCTGAACCAGATTGCGTCGCCGTGGCCCAGCATGATGTGGTTGGCGCCGGTGCCGCCGTTGACGGATTGGTGGAAGTTGTCGCTCATGGCGTAAGTGTCCGCCAGACTCTTGAAATAAGGCACATCGCCCTGCTGGACATTGTAGAAGCCCAGGGCACTGGAGCCTTCGCCCGTGGTGGTCGGGACCGAGTCATAAAGTGCGTACTCATCGGCGGTCCACTCCGTTTCCGTCGGCGGGTTCGTGGCGGAATACCCGGTGGGGTACAGGAATTCCTCGCTGAAGGAAGGACCGTAATAGCCCTGCGCGTATTGGGCCTGGCTCAGGCCGTTGGTGCCGGCGCCGACGGTGACCTCCACCCAGGAGAACAGCTTGCCGTCGCAGCCGGAGGGATTCTCCCAGGAGATCTGGAAGACGCTGCAGTTCAGCTGCTGCCACATCTGGTAGAAGCGGTGCACGGGACTGGCGCTGTAATCCGTGTACGTAAGGCTGAAGCCCGGCGTTGCCGAATTGGTGCCATTGGTCAGCTGGAATGGGCCAGCCGGCAGGCTGTCGAAATTCACGATGCGCACATCGGGAGTGTAACTGTACTGGCCGGTGCCTCCGGAAGCCAGGGACTGGTAGTAGGTCAATCCGTCGGCGTCGGGAGCATTCGGCAAGCCGCTCTCGGTTATCAAGGCGCAGGCCTCAGGCGTGAGGTAGTTGGTGGTGCTTTTACCATTGACGGTGGTGGTGCCACACGCAATCGTCGTGTACTTGGAGGAACTCGGTGAGAAGTAGCCGTACGGCCCGGACGGGCCGCCGGCCTGCGGCGCGGGGAGCTGGTTGCTGGGAAATCCCTGCTTCGGCGGGCTCAGCAGGAAGGTGTCCTGGCTGCCCTGGTCCGAAGCCGAGAGCTGCTGGGCCTTGTGAAAGTTCGGTCCCGGGATGGCGTTCTTGTTGGCATCCAGCTGGATGATGCCCTCGCTGAGCAGGTTGTGAACCCTCTGGCCGGGCCTGGGCGCGTAGGTCGCAAACACGTGGTCAAAGCTGCGGTTTTCACCGATGATTACGATAACGTGCTTGATTGGCGTTGCGGTATCACTGGAACGGTTCTGCGCGTTTGCCACGGGCCCGCCAAGCGCAAACTGAAATAGCGCGATGCCGGACAAAGTAATGCGCAATCCTTTCACGCTTTTTTCCATCAACTTCTTAAGCTTCATACAGGGACCTCCCGTTTTTTGCAAAAACTGCCCCAAAGCGGGCGGTAGAAAGTAGCGTGGCGCACTTTTCAGGCGGATGACTTAAATGTTAATGGCGTGCTAAAACATGCTGTAGACCAAAAACGGCGTTGCTGTGGATTCATTCTGGTAAGTCTGCAGCCGGGTCCGATGATGCGTGGAAAGTTGGGATTCCCACACACAAATCAGAAGCGCCCCAGAAACGTTACAGCTGCGTTGGGCGTCGCAATTCTAGTTGCATGGTACGCTCAACGTCGATTTGCGGTCTTAGTCGAAAACCATAGAGCAGCTTTACGAGCATGTTCGGTAACGCGACGCGTCGAAACCTAGGCACGCATCCTTTCGAAGGTTGCTGTTGAACTTGGAAGCGATTTCTATTTTCGATTAAAGGCAAATTCGCTCAGCGGTTGAACGGATACTCGCTGATCCAATGAAAACGCCGCGTTAGTAAGAGGAACTTTGGCCTCTCTGCTCGATGGAGATGAGCTTCGATCACGTGCCCATGCCATGGTCCTTTTAAGATCAATCGGTCTTGTGCTGGCACTTCCACTCCAAGAATCACGTCTGATCCGTTATCCGCGTGCGAGAGCGTCAAACTCTTTTTGTCTGCATCAGTGGTCCAGCGGTAGAGTTGCCGGAATCCACCGTCGCTCTGCAGCAAGACCACGTACGGGGAGTCCAGAACGAATTGCGTCCACCGAGGAACCTCCGATACAGAGTTTGTGGAAACGTCACCGTCGACCGTGAAGTCATCCACAGTCCAGAATCCACGGTACGGAAGTGTCGCCATCGTGTTCTGATCTTTCGCGGTTTGCCTGTGGACATTATTCAAGCTCGTCCCCGCGAGGATTATTCCCAGACCGACTTGTATCGCCAGAAACCCTTTCTGCCAGGAGCGCCGCGCAAACACTGGAACGTCCGTCAACGGTTTTGCATGGTTCAACACAAGAAGGCTCAGGATCCTCATGATTCCCGACCAGCCAACGAAAAGACACATCAATAGGAGGTGAAGCGAATACAGTTTCACCGGCACGTCATAGCAAAAATTCAGCGCAACCACATTGCTCATCACGACCGCACCCAAGAGCGCGCCCAGTGCCTCTGTCCAGGGCACGAATAGCAGTACACCGCTCACGAACTCTGCTGCGCCAGCGAATATACTGTAGGGGCGCGAAGCACCCATGAACGTCCACAACAATCCCATCGGGGAAGCTTGGCCAAAAGGTTCGCTGAGCGTAAAAAAGGCCGGCGAGGAAAATTGCGACGGGAACAGCTTCGCGCTCCCGTAGCGTACCAGAACAGTACCCAATGCGAATCGGACGTAGACCCGGAGCCACGCATACATTAGTTCGTAATTCGACCGCTTTCGATCTGCAAACGACCAGATCACCGAGATTGCCAGCGCGATCACCAGAAAACAAAACACCAGCACGTAGTCGTAAAGTGTATCTCCGCTCGCGCCAGAAAAATTCGTGATCGGCGTGTCCAAGCGCAACACGTGAGCCCCGACCCACGGCACAGTCTTGTGCAACACCTGCTCGTACGAGTCTGACACTCGATAGGCGCCGGGGACGTAGTAGAGCGGAAACGGAAGGTTATACAGAATCAAGTAAACGAACGCGAATCGAAAGCCAAAGCGAGTTGCGGCAGGCCAGCATTTTTGCAACGTATCGTTTGGCGATCCGCTCATCCCTGATGCTTCCAAAACGACAGTGTAGATGCAGATGTCGTCAGCCGAGTTGTGTACCATACATCGCCAGAGTGGTGTCAGCCCATTGATGAAACGCTCGCGGGGAATCCCCTGCAACCCGGAATTAATCGGCCAACTCCTGATTAACGGCCAGCGCTTCCCTGAGATCTGCAGTTCCAGCACCGAGCATGCTTCGAAGCGCGATACCTGAGCGGAATTTCTGGCGAAGATTCGATTCGGTGGAATGGTTCGATTACCCTTAGCTCAATTAAAAACGGTTGAAGTCCGCGCGACTCTTCGACATCCTATACACCAATCAAGCGGGTTCGGTTCAAGATGTCCGCGATCCAGGAGGAATCATGACTTCCTCTGCGCACGTCGCCAGCGAGACGCCAGGGACGAAAAAAGCTCTTTTCATCGATGCTGACCCGGAAGTTCGCGCGATGCTGGTCAACATTCTTGATCCACTGGAGTGGAGCGTGCGGCATGCAGCGGACAACAAGGCTGCGCTGGCGCTCGCCCAGGCTGGACATTTCGATTTCATACTTACGAGTGAGAAGACATCCGGCAAGGAAGATGTGGAACTGCTGCGGAGGATTCGCAGCGTGCGACCGCACACCCGGCTGATCATTCTCACTGAGGAAAGTACGTCCGCGGAAGTGATCGCAGCAATGCGCGAACACGCGTTCAGCTACTTTTCAAAACCATTCTCGCATTCCTCACTCGCGGATGCGGTGCATGCCGCCTCGGACGGTCCGTGCTGGGATGACGGAATCGAGGTTTTGTCGGCGACGCCGGATTGGATTCGTCTTGCGGCCAGATGCGATTTGAAGACCGCGGACCGGCTGATCCAGTTCATGCACGAAATTGCTGACTTGCCAGAGCGCGAAGCCGACGCCGTGGGGATGGCTTTTCGCGAACTACTGATGAATGCGATCGAGCACGGCGGGCACTTTCGTGCGGACCAATATGTCGAAATCTCCTACGTCCGAGCCAAGCACATGGTGATGTGCCGAGTGAAAGATCCCGGCGAGGGCTTTACTCTGGACGAAATCGATCATGCTGCCATTGCCAATCCGCAGGAAGACCCTGCTCGCCACATTGCGTATCGCGAAGCTAAAGGACTGCGTCCGGGCGGCTATGGCGTTTTGCTCGCCCAAAAGCTCGTTGATGAGCTGATTTACGACCAGAAGGGCAACGACGTTATGCTCATAAAGTATCTCGATGTTGCGCCCCTGGAGAATGTATAAGCTCGACGCCGATCCCGAGCGCCCTCCGTGAACCGTTGCGGTGCGTGAATCATGCCGCAACCGGAAACTGACTCGCTATCCACAATTTGGCTGATCGAAACCAGAACCGAGAGGTAAAGTGGGCCGTTTGGGCCTCGATTTAATCGAGGCCTCAGGACCAGCGGCGCGCCGCGTTTTCGAGGATTTAGCTGGCGACGGCGGCCTGCATTTCTTTTTCGTCGATGTCGAAGTTGGCGTAAACGTGCTGGACGTCGTCGTGATCTTCCAGGGTTTCGACCATGCGCATCATTTGCTGGGCTTGCGCGCCGCTGAGTTTCACGTAATTTTGCGGGACGAAGGCGATTTCCGCGGTGGCTGGAGTGACGCCCGCGGCGAGAAGCGCTTCGCGGACTTTTTCGAATGCTTCGGGGGGCGTGGTGACTTCCCAGGCGGAGCCGTCGTCGCGCAGATCTTCCGCGCCGGCGTCCAGCACGATGCTCATCATTTTTTCTTCGTCCGCGGCTTCCTTGGGGACGAT
>Ga0209274_10001196_pt1 | contig 13541 bp, 10 predicted proteins | sample HubBroMetageREF1_FD_188343 | JGI IMG/M metagenome (GOLD analysis project Ga0209274, IMG submission 188343) | Reference soil microbial communities from the Hubbard Brook experimental Forest, New Hampshire, USA - Hubbard Brook CCASE Soil... | ecosystem: Environmental > Terrestrial > Soil >...
AACAGCCTGAGCGGAGGCTTCTCGCGGACTGGAGCCATCTGAGGCGGGCGCGCTTGGCCGCAGACGAGGCGAAGGCGAGACGCCGGGAGGCACTTGCCGGTCTGGATTCCGAGGATACCAGCGTTGTGGTGTCCGGATCTCTTGCGCGCGGCGAGTTCACTTCAGGCAGTGACATCGATTGGACGCTTGTAATCGATGGCTCGGCTGATCCCCGTCACCATGACCTCTTTCGGGGGATCGGGATGAAGGTCAAGCCGTTCGAATCGAAAGAGCCCGGCACTGAGGGTACTTCGGTTCGATGGTGTTCAGCCACGAACTAATCCATGAGATCGGTGGAGAAGATGACACAAATCGGAACACTACTCGGCGCCTCCTTCTGCTACTCGAGTCCCGTGTCCTAGGCCGTGAAGATGCGTATCAGCGTGTCGTGAGAAGTATCTTGAATCGGTATTTGCTTGAGGATCGAGGCCTGTGGAAGGGCTCGGGCCACCGCGTTCCGCGTTTTCTCCAGAACGATTTTGCCAGGTACTGGCGCACTATGGCAGTAGGCTTCGCTTACAAACTTCGCAAGCGAGCTGGCAAAGGGTGGACAATTCGAAACATCAAGTTACGTATGTCGCGCAAATGGATTTACGTTTCGGGATTGCTTGCATGCTACCGCTGCCATCTTGATTATTCGCCGCAAGACCAAAAAGTCATATTTGGCGATCCTGATCGTCACAAGGAGGTGGTAGAGTACGGAAGCCGTCTTCCGCGAGACCCCGCTCGATATCGTTGCTGGTGTCCTTCTGCGCTACGCACACCTGGACGAAGCCGCAAGGAAGATCTTCGATACTTACAACGAGTTCCTTGGTTTTTTAGCGGACGATCGGAGTCGTGGGCGCCTTGAGAGTTTGACTGAAGACCTTGCGGATAAGGACGAGACCTACCAGCGAGCTCGCCAGTTTAGTCACTCGTCCAGAGACGGGTTGCAAGATTGAGGCCGCGTAGGGGAGCAAAGACTTCAACCATATCCATAGCGGTTGGCGACGGAGCGCTGCCGGAAGCTGGACTGCCTCCGCAAGCATACTGGCGGCATACCCGCGGCATAGGCTCGGCTGCTCTGCTCAGGCAGTGGAATCGCCTGACCGCCGCCGCGTCGCCCACGCGTGCGGCTGGCGTCCCCAGGGGGATTCGAACCCCCGTTACCGCCGTGAAAGGGCGATGTCCTAGGCCGGGCTAGACGATGGGGACTTGCTGGCCAAAACGGGAAGACAAATCTACTGTAGCACGCCCGGCCAGCCCGCCGAAATGTGATACGTTCGCCACCATGAAACTTCGCCTGCTGCTGCCCCCCACCGCCGCGCTAGTCCTGTGCGCCGCCGCGTGGCTCTACGCCCAACCCGCCGCCGACCCGCTGGTCGAAGGCCTGCGCCTCGTCGAAGTGGCCTCGGTGGCCGACGCCGCCGAACAACTCTACGGCCAGCGCATCTACATGTCGCACGACATGCGGCCCATCCTCACTGCCAAGTTCGCCGGCCCCGCCGTCACCGTGCTGTTGAAAAAGGAGGAGCACCATGAAGGCGCCGCCGCCTCGCAGGGAATGTTGGACGCCATCGATGCCGCGCCCGCCGGTTCGGTCTACGTCATCGTGCTCGAAGACGGCCTGGATATCGCGGGCATCGGCGGCCTGATGTCCACCGCCATGAAATATCGTGGCCTCGCCGGAGCCGTGGTGGACGCCTCCGTGCGCGACCTGCCGCAGATCAAGCGCCTGCAGTTTCCGGTGTTCAGCCGCGGCATCGTGCCCTCCACGTCGATCGATCATTATCGCTTCGCGGGCGCCAACATTCAGGTCACCTGCGCCGGCGCACGCGTGAATCCGAACGACATCATTGTGGCCGATGAGGACGGCGTCGCGGTGGTGCCGCGCGCGCACGCCGCCGAAATACTGAAGAAGGCGCAGGAACTGGACAATACCGAGCACGGCATGGTTCCGTTCATCGAAAAGTTCCGGTCGATCAGGGATGCCGTGGCCAAATTTGGGCGTATCTGAAAGGGGAAGCCAGGGCCCGGAAAGCCCATCCGAAGGCCCCTATCGAAGGGTGCCCCCCTTGCGTCCGGCGGTCCATTTCGGCATAATTAACATCACCGACGTTGTCGTGGATGTCATCGTCCGCCAGGAGACAGGGGGTTCGGGTGAGAACGGCCTTGATTTCTGCCATCGCTGCATGCGCCGAGCAGCGCTTTCAAAGGAAGGCGCACAAATTCCTGCTGGGCCTTTCTACCGACGAATTACAGTATATCGCGGAGTTTCTGGGCGCTTGCGTTTTGGAATCCCTGGGCCGCTCGGCGCTCAGCCGGCGCGACTTGGCCGACGGCATCGCGCAGTTCGAACAGGTTCGCCACGGGCGTACCGGCCTCCTCGCGGATCGAGAGCACAAGATGATTCTGTTGCTGGAGTACTTGTGCCGCAGCCGGCTTACGTATTGCTGCCTGGCGATGCGGGCCGAGCGGACTTAGCGAAACCTACCCCGCCGTTTCTCTCAACTCCCGAATCCAGATGTTGCGATAGCGCACGGGCTGTCCGTGGTCCTGCAACAGCAGCGGCTGTTTGGGCGGCGTCACTTTGTAGGGCGGGCGTTTCATGTAATCCGTGGGGCCCGTGGGCATGGCGTGGTCTTGAGCCAGCACGCCGTTGAAAAGCAGCGTGACCGTGGCCGGTTCCAGCAACTGCGAATCGGCCGAGAACCGCGGACCATGGAAGACGATGTCGTAGGTTTGCCACTCGCCCGGCGGACGGGCGGGGTTCACCAGCGGCGGATACTGGCAGTAGATCGCGCCAGCCTGGCCATCCGGGTAGGTCTTGTTACGGTTGGATTCGAGCACCTGAATTTCGTACAACGAGTGGAGGTAGACGCCGCTGTTGCCCGGCTCCTGGTCGCTGCCATGCGCCGGGTTGGGCGTAGCCCACTCGACGTGCAACTGGCAATCTCCGAAAGGCTGCTTGGTGACGATGTCGCCTGTGCCGGGCGCGACCTCGAAGTAGCCATCGCCCACTTTCCAGGCGATCGGCTTGCCGTTGTGCTGCTGCCAGGCGGAAAGGTCCCTTCCGTTGAAGAGCTGCACGGCATCGGACGGCGCGGTACCGGCATGCTCCTGGGTGCTGGGTTCGCCTGGCGTGACCATGGCGGGCAATGGCCGGCTGCGGTCGCCGGTTTTCCACTTGATTACGGGAACGGTTGCGGCAAAGGCGGTGAGGGCCAAAGGCAGGAAATATCGAATTCGCATTTGGCCCGATTTTAGCACCGCGCCGCGCAGCCGGCGCTGCCATTCGGCCGTTGGCGGCGTCGACAAGCCAAGACGGCTTTTTCCCTCCCACGCATCTCCTTAACGCCTTTCTTATGCCTTCCTTATGGCCGTCGTGAGAAACTCGGAGATCGCCGTCGCTAGATCGGTTCAAGTGTTACAAATCATGACGCTCCCGGAAAGTCCGAGTTCGACTGAAAGATAGGTCCATCCCGGCCGAAAGATAGAGACGGCTCAAGGCGCGGCCAGTACGTCATGATATGATGAAGAGACCTGTAGGCTGCTCGTTCGCCTTAGAGGACCCCATTCTCCCCGTTGGCAAATGGTAACCTTTTCCCTGGACCAAGACATCCAACCAATTTGTCATGGAGGTGACATGCGGCGCCTGGCACGGCGGCTTTCGATGGGTCTTCTGTTTGCAGGTTGCTTCGCGGAAGCCATCCTCGGGCAGAAGGCGGCGCAGAAGACCATGACATGGCAGCAAGCAAAGGAGGAATTCGAAAAATCCAATCCCACCTTGCAGGCGGCCCGCATCGGCATCGAGGAATCGCGGGACGAAGAGATCACGGCTTATTTGCGTCCCAACCCGGACTTCACGGTGGGCCTGGACCAGATCAACCCTTTCTCGGACAACCCCGTTAACAAGTACAGCCCGTTTTCCGAGGCGGAGCCGACCGTCTCGGGAAGCTATTTGCACGAACGGCGCCACAAGCGGGAGTTGCGCCTGGAGAGCGCGCAAAAAGGAACCGCCATCGCGCAATCGCAACTGGCGGACCAGGAACGAACCCTGCTTTTTACATTGCGCGGCGCGTTTGTACAGGCGTTGCAAGCCAAGGCCGTCCGCGACATGGCGAAGGACAACCTGGCTTACTTCGATCATGAGCTGGGCATCAGCCGGGACCGTTACAAAGCCGGCGATATCGCGCGCGTGGATCTGGACCGTCAGGAATTGCTCCGCGTGACGTACGAGTCGGATCTGCAGACGGCGGAAGTGAACCTGCGGACGTCCAAGATTCAACTGCTGCAGTTGCTGAACGACAGGACGCCGATCGAACAGTTCGACGTGCAAGGACCCTTCGACTTCGCGGAGCAGATTCCGCCTCCGGAGGAGTTGCGCCGCATCGCCATGGAAGGGCGGCCGGATTTGAAGGCCGCCGTGCAATCGGTCGACAAAGCGCAAACCGATTACAAGCTGGCGGTGGCTAATGGATCGACCGATCCCACGTTCGGCGTGGACTTCGGGCGCAATCCGCCGATCCCGGTGTATATGGGCGTGAGCGTCAATATACCGTTGCGTATCTTCGACCGGAATCAAGGGGAAAAGGCGCGCACGCAGGTGGATATCACGCGCAACGAGAGGCTGCGGGACGCGGCGGAGGCGCAGGTTTTCGGCGACGTGGATTCCGCCTATGCGACTTTGCTCAGCACAGTAACTCTCCTGCGGCCATACAAGGCGAAATACCTGGAGACGGCCGCCAGAGTGCGCGATACGATCGCCTTTTCCTACCAGCACGGCCAGGCTGCATTAGTCGACTACCTGGACGCCCAAAGAGATTACCGGGCGGTGCAGGTGAGTTATCTGAACCTGGTGGGTTCTTACTTATCCGCCGCGAGTCAATTGAATCTCGCGGTGGGCCGTGAGGTTATTCAATGAAACGGCGTGAACTGATTCTTCCGATTCTGTGCATGACTTTATGGCTGGTGCTGGCCGGCTGCAGCGCACAGGGCAAAGGCGACCCCAAAGCCGAGGCTCCGCCGCCGGCCCAGGTCGAGCATGTGGAAAGCGCGGGTCTGTTCAAAGTCGACGATCCCAGCAAGTTTCCATTGGCGGAGGCGGGCAAGATCGACGCGGCGCCGGAGTTGAACGTGACTGGCGTGGTCAGCGCCGATGTCTCGCGGACCATTCCGGTGATCACCCTAGCATCCGGCCGGGTGCTCGAGATACTCACGCGGTTGGGAGACACGGTGACCAAAGGCCAGCTCCTGATGAAGGTGCAAAGCGCGGACATCGCCGGGGCGTACTCGGATTATGAGCAGGCTCTGGCGGACGAAACGCTGGCGCACGCGCAGCTCGAACGCTCCAAGGTGCTCTTCGACAAGGGCGCCATCGCGCAGAAAGATTTGGAAGTCGCCCAGGACACGGAGACCAAGGCGCAGGTCACCGTCAAGACCACGCTCGACCATTTGCACGTGCTGGGCGCGGATCCGGATCACCCATCGGCGATCGTGGAGGTGCGGGCGCCGGTGGCGGGCGTGATCACCGATCAGCAAGTTACCAACGCCGCCGGCGTACAGGGATTGGCGTCTCCGAATCCATTCACTATCTCGGACCTTTCGCATATCTGGATTCTCTGCGATGTCTATGAGAACGACCTGTCGCAAGTGCATCTCGGCGAGTATGCGGACGTCAAACTGAACGCATATCCGAACCAGGTTTTTAAGGGCCGGATCAGCAATATCGGTCCGATTCTGGATCCCAACCTCCGCACCGCCAAAGTCCGGCTCGAAATGCCGAATCCGGGATCGATGCGGCTGGGCATGTTCGTCACCTCGACCTTCCATGGCTTGAAGAAAGAGACGCATGCCACGGTACCGGCGCCCGCAGTCCTGCACCTGCATGACCGCGACTGGGTCTACGTGCCGGCGGACGGCGGCCAATTCCGGCGCGTGGAAGTGACCGGCGGGAAGATGCTGCCTGGCAACCTGCAGGAGATTTCCGGCGGTATCCGGCCGGGCCAAAAAGTGGTTTCGAACGCGCTCGTCTTGCAAGCCACCGCCGAACAATAATAGAGTGGAACGGTAATGACGAAAGAGGAAGTCCGCGCGCGCATCGAAGAGTTCGGCATTATTCCCGCAATCCGTCTTTCTTCCATCGAAGACGCGCGTTTTGCGGCGGAGTCGGTTTATCGCGCCGGACTGCCGATCGTCGAAATTCCGCTGACCGTCCCCGGCGCGCTGGAGTTGATTTCGGCGCTGCGGCGGGACTTTCCCGACATGGTGGTGGGCGCCGGAACGGTGCTGGACGCCGACAAGGCGCGGCGGGCCGTAAGCGCGGGCGCGCTATTCATCACCAGCACCGGATTGGACACGGCCGTGGTGGGACTGGCAGTCGAGGACGGCGTCCTGGTGTTGCCCGGCGCGCTGACGCCGACCGAGATCATCAACGCATGGAAGGCGGGCGCCGATTTCGTGAAAGTGTTTCCCTGCGCGCCGCTAGGCGGAGACAACTATATCAGGGCGCTGAAGGCGGCTTTGCCGCAGATACCCCTAATTGCGGGAGGCGGCGTACAGCAGCACACAGCCGGCCATTACATTGGCGCGGGCGCCAGCGCTATCGGCGTGGGCAAAGAGTTGATCACTAATGAGGCGATTCGCCACCGCAAGCAGGAATGGATTCTGGAACTGGCGCGCCGGTTCATGGGCATTGTGAAGAACGCGCGCGCGCACACTTCGCCGGCCAATGTGGTTACGTTCAAATAGGCCGATAGCGCGAGATAGAGATAACCGATGATTCGCCGTCTCGTAGATTTCTCCCTCAATAACCGCCTGCTGGTGGTGGCTCTCGCCATCCTGCTGTTTGCATGGGGCGTCATCTCGTTCAAGAACCTCCCCATCGAAGCTTATCCGGATGTAGCCAACAACTACGTACAGGTCATCACCCAATGGCCGGGCCGCGCGGCCGAAGAAGTGGAGCAGCAGGTCACCATCCCGATCGAAATCGTAATGAACGGGCTTCCGCACCTGGAGCACCTGCGGTCCACCTCCCTTTTCGGACTCTCGAGCGTGATGTTGATCTTCGACGACGCCTCGGACAACGATTGGAACCGCTCGAAAGCGCTGGAACGGCTCTCGGAGGTCACCCTGCCCGACAACCTGCAGCCGCAGATGGGGACGGACTACAGTCCGGTCGGCCAGATTTACTGGTACTCGCTGCGGAGCACGAATCCCGAATACGACTTGATGGAATTGAAAGCTCTCGAAGACTGGGTTCTGGAGAAGCAGTTCAAGTCGGTTCCGAATGTAGTGGATGTTTCGAGCTTCGGAGGCATCACCAAGGAATACCAGGTGGCGATCGACCCCAACAAGCTGGTGGAATACGGCCTGAGCATCGCGGATGTCGAGCAGCAATTAACCAATAACAACGTCAATGCCGGAGGCAGTTTCATCCAGCAGGGCCTGCAACAAGTCAATGTGCGCTCTGTCGGCCTTTTCGATAATGTACAGGATATCGGGAAGACCGTCCTCAAGACTCAAAACGGCACACCCATTCACGTTAGAGATATTGCGACGGTCATGCAGGGGCCCAAGATCCGGCTGGGCCGCATCGGCAAGGCCCTGCATCGCAAGGATGGCAAAATCCTCGAAGACGACGACGTGGTGGAAGGCATCGTGCTGCTGCGGAAAGGCGCCGAATCCGATGCCACGCTGGTGGCTATCCACGAGAAAGTGAAGGAGCTGAACGAGCACATCCTTCCTAAGGGGGTGCAAGTAGTTCCGTTCCTCGATCGAAGCGACCTCGTACATTTCACGACGACCACGGTATTGCATAACTTAAGAGAGGGCATTATCCTGGTGGCCATTATTCTGTTCCTGTTTTTGGGGAACGTGCGCGGCGCTCTCATTGTAGCCATCACCATTCCCTTTTCGCTCTTATTCGCGGCGATCTGTCTGGACCTCAGGCATATTCCCGCCAATCTGCTATCGCTGGGCGCGCTGGATTTCGGCATGGTGGTGGATGGCGCGGTGGTGATGGTGGAGAATATCGTCCGGCATTTGGGACACCAGGGCGGCGCCCCACGGTCGGTGGTGGAGCGCATTCGCGAAGCGGCCCATGAGGTGCAGCGGCCCGTGTTTTACGCCATCGGGATCATTATTACGGCGTATCTGCCGATCTTCACGCTGCAAAGCGTGGAGGGCCGTTTGTTCAAACCAATGGCCTGGACAGTGGCGTTCGCGCTGCTTGGCGCACTGATCTTTTCGATGGTTTTGGCCCCGGTGCTAGCCAGCTTGTCGTTCGGCCAGAACACGCGCGAGTGGCGTAATCCGGTGCTGGCGTGGTTGATAGGCCGCTATCGTGCGACGCTGCGCCTGGCGATTCGCGCTCGCTGGGTCACGGCAGGCGTGGCTGTGGTCAGCTTGGTGGTGGCCGCCTGGCTGGCCTCCAGCGGCATCATCGGCTCCGAGTTCCTGCCGCACCTGGATGAAGGCGCAATTTGGGCGCGCGGCACGCTGGCTCCCAGCACCGGCCCCGACGAAGGCAATCGATTGATGACCCAAGCGCGCATCGTTCTGGCATCCTTTCCCGAGGTGACCCAGGTGGTTTCGCAAGTCGGGCGTCCCGATGACGGCACCGATACCACGGGCTTCTTCAATACCGAATATTTCGTCGACTTGAAGCCCAAGGATCAGTGGCGGCCGGTGTTCAAGGAACAAAAAGTCGAGTTGATTGCCGCCATGGACCGCGAACTCGAGAAAATTCCAGGCGTGCTCTGGAATTTCTCGCAGCCGATCGCGGACAACATGGAAGAGGCCGTGAGCGGAGTAAAGGGCGAACTGGCCATCAAAATCTATGGCGAAGACTTGGTGAAGCTCGAACAGACCGGCGATCAGATCGTCAACGTGATGCGGAACATCAAGGGCGTCGAGGATTTGGGGCTGTTCCGCGTCATTGGCCAGCCCAATCTGAATTTCGTCGTGGACCGGGACCAGGCCGCCCGGTATGGGCTGAACGTCTCCGACGTCCAAGACGCCATTCAGACCGCGGTGGGAGGCAATGCCGTCAGCCAGGTCTTGCAGAAGGAGCGGCGCTACGATCTGGTCGCCAGATATACGGCGCCCTACCGCGACACCAGGGAAGCTATCGAGAACGTGCGTTTGCTGGCGCCGGCAGGCGAGCGCGTCTCACTGGCGCAGCTTTCGAAGGTCGAGGTAAAAGACGGCGCTTCGGAGATCTATCGCGAAGCCAATTCCCGCTATGTGGCGATCAAGTACAGCGTGCGCGGCCGCGACCTCGGCAGCACCGTGCAAGAGGCCATCCGGGATGTGGACCGGCAGGTGAAGCTGCCGGAGGGCTACACCATCAATTGGGCGGGCGAATACGCCAGCCAGCAGCGTTCCCAGAAACGGCTGATGATCGTGCTGCCCATTACGATCCTGGTGATCTTCATCATCCTGTATACGATGTTCCATTCTTTTAAGTGGGCCGCGCTGATGCTCGCCAACATAGCTATGGCGCCCCTGGGCGGACTGTTGGCGCTGCTGGTCACCGGCACGCACTTCAGCGTCTCGTCCGGCGTCGGCTTCCTGGCGCTATTCGGCGTTTGTGTGCAGACCGGCGTGATCATGCTGGAATACATCAACCAGCTTCGCGCGCGCGGCCACTCGGTGATGGACGCCGCTGTCGAGGGCGCCGTCCTCAGGCTCCGGCCCATCATGATGACCACCCTGGTAGCCACCCTGGGATTGCTGCCCGCGGCCATGTCGCGCGCCATTGGTTCAGATTCGCAGCGTCCGTTCGCCATTGTGATCGTGGGAGGCCTGATGGTCGCCATGCTGATGAACATCTTCCTGCTGCCCACGCTCTACGTCTGGATAGCCGGCGATCAGGACGTGCTGCCTACGCCCGAGGCGGAATTCGAGGAATCCGCATAGGGCAGATATAACAGGCGCCGCGCCTTATAGGGGAAATCGGCATTTTCCGGAGCCAGCGGACAACGGGCCGGCGAGATCGTTTCCAGCGCCTGAAACCACCGAATGCCGGTGTCGCCGGCCTGCTGGGAATACAGCCACTCAAGAATGGCTTCCGCGTCGCGTTCGGATTCCGGCATTGTCTCGACCAGGAAGGCCGTATTTTCGGCGCATCTCGGCAAAGAACTCGGCAGCAGGGGCGGTGCGCCCCGCTCTGACGTCCTCATAGCCCCGCCGGATGCCTTCGACGGCCTCCCGATAATCGGTGCGTTCCCATTCGAGATACGCACCCAAGGCGTCATCAAGCGCGTCGGTCACACTCTGGCCGTACCGCTGGGCATGGTCGTCGGGTTGCGCGTCTCCGCAGCGCTGCGCCCCGAGCGCGTTGCGTGTCCAAAACCGCGCTGGCTGTCGCGTTGCCCAACTCGAACACTCGGACCTAGACCTGACGCGCCGACGCTTGCGCTGAAAGAGCGCCGATAATGTTTCGCGAGGGAATATACCCGATATCCACTTTCTGATTTGATCGGTTACGCTTAACTGACCGAATCCCATTCCGCTCTCCTGCAGGTGCTGCCTGAGCGCCAATTGGCGATCCGAACATTCTATGACGGCCCCCCTTCCTCCGCCGGGCGCCAGAGACGCGCAAAACACGGTTCAGAATACGGTGGAACAGTTAAATGATTCGTAGGGCCGTCGATTTTGCTCTCAAGAACCGGCTTCTGGTAATCGCCGTCGCGATCCTCTTGTTCATTTGGGGCGTGATTTCCTTCCGCAGCCTCCCGGTGGAGGCCTATCCGGATGTGGCGAACAATTACGTTCAGGTAATCACCCAATGGCCCGGAATTTCGGCTGAACAAATTGAGCAGCAAGTCACGATCCCGCTTGAGATTGTCGTCAACGGCATACCCCATCTACAGCATCTACGGTCCGTATCGCTTTTTGGGCTCTCCAGCCTGATGCTGATTTTCGACGACGAATCGGACGACGATTGGAATCGCGTCAAGGTGCTGGAACGGCTGTCGGAAGCGACCCTGCCAGCCGGCGTGCAGCCCCAGATGGGCGCGGATTTCAGCCCCGTCGGCCAGATTTATTTCTTCACCCTGCATAGCTCCAATCCGCAATATGACGTCATGGAGCTGAAGTCGCTCGAAGACTGGGTAATCGAGAAGCAGTTCAAATCCGTACCGAATGTGGTCGACGTCGCCAGCTTTGGCGGCCCCACGCGCGAGTATCAGGTGCGCGTCGATCCCGACAAGCTGATCGCCTATGGTCTGAACCTCGCGCAAGTGGAGCAGCAGCTTTCGAGCAACAACATCAACGGCGGCGGCAGCTTTATCGAGGCCGGTCTGCAGCAGATCAACGTGCGCGCCATCGGCCAGGTGAAAACCGTTAGCGATATTGAGAACACGGTCCTCACCGCCAAGAACGGCACGGCATTGCGGGTGAAGGACATCGCCCTAGTGCAGCAAGGATCCAAGATCCGCTTGGGCCAGTTCGCCCGCGCCATTCACCGCGCCGATGGCAAAATCGTCGATAACGACGATGTGGTGGCCGGCATCGTACTCTTGCGAAAGGGCGCCGACGGAGACTCCACCCTGGAGGCGATTCACGCCAAGGTCGAGGAGCTAAACCGGCACATCCTTCCTGCTGGCGTGACGATTGTGCCGTTTCTCGACCGTAGCGACCTCCTGCGCTTGACCACCGGTACGGTGATGCGCAACCTGACTGCGGGCATCGTCTTGGTTTCGGTGATCCTGTTTGTGTTCCTGGGCAACTTGCGCGGCGCGCTGATTGTCACCCTGACCATTCCGTTCGCCCTGCTGTTCGCCTCCATCTGTCTGGACCTGCGGCACATTCCGGCGAACCTTTTGTCGCTGGGCGCGCTCGATTTCGGCATGATCGTGGAAGGCGCGGTGGTCATGATCGAGAATATCGTGCGCACCCTGTCGCACCCCGAAAACCACCCCGGCCTGACGGTGTCCGAGAAGATCAGCCACGCTGCGCATGAAGTACAGCGGCCTGTGTTCTACTCCATCGCGATCATCATTGTGGCTTATCTGCCGATTTTTACGTTACAGGCCGTGGAAGGGCGGCTGTTCAAGCCGATGGCCTGGACCGTATCGTTCGCGCTGCTGGGCGCTCTCCTGTTCTCCATGTTCATCGGACCGGTGCTGGCAAGCGTCGTATTTCCCAAGGGCACGAAAGAGTGGCGCAACCCGCTGATGGGGTGGCTCACCAAAGGCTACGCTTGGGTTTTGGGAATTGCGATCCGCTGGCGCTGGGTCACGCTGGCGGCCGCCCTGCTGATCTTGACGGGCGCCTTCCTGCTGAGCCGCGGCATCGGTTCCGAATTCCTGCCGCATCTGGACGAGGGCGCGATTTGGGTGCGCGGCACCCTGGCGCCCAGCACCGGCCCCACGGAAGGCATCCGCCTGGCCAACCAAGCGCGCGTGATTTTGGCTTCCTTTCCTGAAGTGAAGACCGCTACCAGCCAGGTGGGACGGCCCGACGATGGAACCGATACCACCGGCTTTTTCAATACCGAGTATTTCGTCGATCTAAAATCGAAAGAAGAATGGCGTCCTGTCTTTCGACAGGACAAGGAAGAACTCATCGCCGCCATGAATCGGGAACTCGTCAAGATTCCGGGTGTGATCTGGAACTTTTCGCAGCCGATCTCGGACAACATGGAGGAAGCCGTCAGCGGTGTGAAGGGTGAGCTGGCCATCAAGGTTTACGGCGACGATCTGAAGACGCTCGAAGAAAAGGGCGTCCAGATCGTGGGTGTCATGCGTACCCTGAACGGAATTGAAGATCTCGGACTGTTCCGTGTGCTGGGGCAGCCGAACCTGAACTTCACCGTGGATCGCGCTGCCGCGGCTCGCTATCTGATCAATACAGCGGATGTCCAGGAAGCCATCCAAACAGCCGTGGGCGGCAACGCGATTACCCAGGTGCTGCAGGGAGAACAGCGTTATGACCTGGTGATGCGCTACCTGCCCAAATACCGGGACACCAAGGAAGCCATCGCTAATATCCGCCTGTTATCGCCTTCCGGCGAGCGCGTCTCTTTGGCCCAGCTCTGCAACGTGGCGGTGACGGACGAGGCGTCGGAGGTGTACCGCGAAGGAAATCAGCGCTATGTCGCCATCAAATACGGCGTGCGGGGACGAGACCTGGGTGGCGCCGTTGAAGAGGCCATGCGCAAGGTGGAGAAGCAGGTGCAGTTGCCGTCCGGTTATCACATCGACTGGGCCGGCGAGTACGCCAGCCAGCAACGGGCACAGAGGCGGCTCACTATCATCATTCCCCTGACTTTGCTGGTTATTTTCATGATTCTCTACTCTATGTTCGGATCGATGAAGTGGGCCGGCCTCATCCTGGCCACTGTAGCCATGGCGCCGATCGGCGGCATCGTGGCCTTGTATTCGACCGGAACCAACTTCAGCGTGTCGTCGGGCATCGGATTCCTGGCGCTCTTCGGCGTCTCCGTGCAGACCGGCGTGATCATGGTAGAGTACATCAACCAGCTCCGCGCGCGCGGCGAGTCGATCTTGGATGCC
>Ga0209274_10001197_pt1 | contig 13540 bp, 10 predicted proteins | sample HubBroMetageREF1_FD_188343 | JGI IMG/M metagenome (GOLD analysis project Ga0209274, IMG submission 188343) | Reference soil microbial communities from the Hubbard Brook experimental Forest, New Hampshire, USA - Hubbard Brook CCASE Soil... | ecosystem: Environmental > Terrestrial > Soil >...
GCGGCATCGCGCCCAGCGAATTGCTGATGAGATACGTAGTCTTCTCGAGGATTGGAAATTCCGAGCGATAGCGCAGGAGAGCGTCGGTCATGAAGCCATCTTATTCCGCGAGCGTCTTTTCTTCACCATCAGATAAAAGACGGTCAAAAGCAGCAGATACGGACCGGCAGTCACGATAGTAATGCGAGCCTGTGGCGCCCACCACGTACATATTACGATCACCACGATCGCCACTAGCGCGATCATCGACGCGACCGCTCCGCCCGGTGCCCGCATCGGCAGCGCCGCCACTTCCTGCGGCGACATTCTTCTTCGCATGGCCACGTGCGAAGCCAGCGCGATGCACCACGCCAGCATTCCGCCCACCAGCGACGCCCCGATCATATAGAGGAACGCATTCTGCGGGGCAATGTATTGCACGGCAAGCGCAATCAGGATTCCCGACGCCGCCACCAATATCGCCTTGCGCGGCGAGCCATTCGCCGATAGCTTCGAGAGCGTTGCAGGCGCGTATCCGGACTCGGCCAGCGAGTACAGCATCCGCGAAGTCACATACAGGGCGGCGTTCGCACCGGATAGAGCCGCTGTCAGCACAGCAAAGTTGATCACGTGCGAAATCGCAGGCACGTGCGCCACTTCGAACACGGTCACAAAAGGACTCTGCCCAACTCCGACCATGTTCCACGGCACGACGCCCACCAGCACCGCGGTCGCGCACACGTAGACAAACGTCAGCACGCCAAACGCGATGTAGGTCGCGCGCACAATGTCCTTAATCGAGCGCGCCTCGCCCGACGAGGTCGCCACCATCTCGGTTCCCAGATAGTTGAAGAGAACAAACGACACAGCCAGCAACGGTCCCGTGGCGCCGCGCGGCAGAAAACCGCCGTCAGCGGTGTAGTGCGACGGAACCTTCCCTCCCAGCAGCAATCCGGCCCCGATCAAAATGAACGCGGCAATCACCACCACCTTGATCATCGCGAACCAGTATTCAAAGCTGCCAAACGCGTGCACCGTCCCCAAATTAATGAACAGCAGCAGCGCCGCGAATAGCGCGAACCAAACTGTCGCCGGAGTCTGTGGAAACCAGTAACGCATGTAGGTAGCGGACGCCACCAGTTCGGCGCTGATCGCCATCGTCAGCGAGAACCAGTATCCGTAACGCGAAACGAAGCCCGCCCAGTGGTTGAGATATTTGTCGGCATACACGCCAAACGAGCCCGCGGCCGGATGCAGGCTCGACATTTCGCCCAGCGCCATCGTCACCGTGAAAGCGATCAGCGCGCCAATGATGTAGGACACGATGATTCCCGGCCCCGCGATCTGCACGGCCGCACCCGATCCCAATAGAAGACCCGTGCCGATCGAGCCGCCGATCGCCACCATCGCCATTTGCCCCGCGCTGAGTTCGTGCCGAAGTTCGTGCCGAAGTTCGCCAGATTGTCGAGGAGGTTTCTGTTCCATGCGTGACCGACTATAACCTAATGCCTACGATCTACGCCCGGCCTTGGCCCGTTCAATTAATTGGTTGGAGGGCAAACTGGGGTTGGCCAACTTTCTCGCGCTTTCTAGGCCGGCGACGGGCAGTCTCGATGGATCCAGGAGCCCGAGCTGCACCAGCACCGAAGCTTGATCCCAGTAGATGTGCTCGTTCGAAAGCTTTCCATCGCGAAAGTGGACGATCACCACTAGCGGGCACTCCACCCGCTTGCCTGTGGGAGCAATGCCGGGAAGCATCCAGTCCATTTCGACGGTGTGCGTAAACCGAAAAATCATTTCGTCCACCAGCCGCTCCACGCCGATGGTTCGGGAGATGGGAACGATCTCCGTATCGGGAGGCATCTTGGGGATGAAGTGTTTTGAATAGAATTCGCGCAATTGTTCGCTGCCGACGCCGCCGGTCAACACCGGGATGTGATTCACGTACGCATCGGGCACCATGGTGTCAAGCGTGGCATTGGTATCTTTGGTCGCGAACTCGTCGCGAATGTGCTCTTCCCAAAGGTCGTTGAGTAACCGCTGACCCGGAGTCAAGCCGGCTTCTGTGCGCTTTTGATCCGTCGTCATCGGTGACTCCCCTTTCCGGTTCCGTCGAAAATTACGGCTTGCGGGACAGGACATTCAACGCCGCAGATGATCGCTACATCCGACTCAGGGATAGTTTTTAGCTCACGCTTGACGAGCCATTCGCATCGACTGGTTCTGCGCCGAAGGTTCGGACGAGAACAGCACGCCAATCCCTTCCACGAGCGTCGGGTGAGTCAGGACGGCATCGCGCAGTGCGGTATAGGGCAGCCCTGCAATGATCGCGACTTGAGCCGCGGACATCGTCTCGCCTCCGTCGACAGCGAAGGCCGTGAAGCCCAGGATGCGATCGCTATCCGTCGCGACGAGCGCCTTCAAAAATCCTCGCGTTTCGGTAAGGGCATGCGCGCGCAGCACCGACTTCATCGGAATTTTGAAACGGCGATAGGCAATTCCCTGTGCTTTCGCTTCCTTCTCGCTAAGTCCGACGCGCGCGAATTCTGGATCAGTGAAAAGGCAAAACGGAACTTGCCTGCCCGTGGTTATGTGGTTGACGCCGGTCAGGTTGTCGCGAACGACGCGGAAATCGTCGATGCTGATGTGCGTGAAGTGCGGACTGCCCGCCACCTCGCCAATGGCCCACACGCCGGGCACGGTGGTCTGCAGCCGCTCGTTGACCTTGATGTATCCACGATCCGTTACCTGGACGCCGGCCAACTCCAGCCCGATGCCCTGCGTGTTCGGAGTTCGGCCCGTGGCAACCAGCAAATGACTTCCTTCCAGGGTCTTCTCCGCGCCATTTTGCTCGAGAATCACTTTGACCGATTGCCCCGATTTTCCCGAGACCCTCCTCACCGTGGCGTCCAACAGGACTTCGATGCCCTCGTCGTGGAACAGACTGGTAACGGCTTCTGCGACGTCGTCATCTTCCCGAGGCAGCAACCGGTCGTTTCTATCGACCACAGTTACCTTGCTGCCGAATCGGCGCATCGCCTGGGCGAGCTCCAACCCAACATAGCCGCCGCCAATCACCAGGAGATGCTCGGGCACTTCATCGAGTTCGAGTGCTTCCACATGCGTCATCGGCTGCGCGTCGGCAATTCCCGGGACCGGCTCGACGAAGGCGTGCGTGCCAGTGCTGATGATGACGTTGGCTCCGCGAAGTTGCCGCCGCGCCCCATCCGGAAGCGTCACTTCCAAAGTCCGAGGACCAATGAAGCGTCCGAGGCCGAAGATCAGCTCCGCGCCGCTGCTCTTGAAATTCTCCATGTACATGTCGTTCAAGCCCGACACCATTCTGCGTTTGCGCGCCAGCACCGCCGGCATGTCAATCGCCGAACCCGGCTTGGCGATTCCGCCGCGGTCAGGTCCGCGAAAGTACGTCGCGATCTTCGCGCTGTCGATGATGTTCTTGCTCGGCAAGCACGCGATGTTCGGGCACGATCCGCCGATGTATTTCCGCTCGATCACTGCCACACGCTGCCCTTGGCTGGCAAACGTCCAGGCAGCGAGTGTCGATCCTGTGCCATCGCCCAGGATCACAAGATCGTATTCTTCCGGCTCCGTCTTCTTAAGTTCCTGAGCGGATGAGGCGCTTTCGGTGGGCATCATTCGGATTTTCCTTTCCCAGCGACAGGTTCACTCTTCGCTTGCATTGATTTGACGAGATCGGCTGCCGAGGCTCCTTCCAGCGACAGTCCGTAGCCAACCTCTCGCACGATGCGTTCCTTCAAGGGCTGGATGAAATGCACGCGCGTGTTGCGGCGTGTCACTTCCGGAGCCTTCAGGTACAGCTCGGCCAATTCCCGCGCCCGACTGAGCGCGTTGCCGTTCGCCACAACTTCGGCAACCACGCCCCATTCGTGCGCCGCGCGCGCCGCCAGCGGCTGTGGGTTGAGCAGGAACGCCTCCGCTCGTCCCGCTCCAGCGCGATAGCTCCACGTGGTAAAGATTCCGTCGCCGGGCGTAACGCCCGCGGAGAAGTGGGCCACATCCTGGAAGGTCCCACCCTCCGCCGCCACAATTACACTTGCAAGTAGCGCGTAGTCTGAGTGCACGTGGGCACGTCCCTCGATAGCCGCGATCATGGGCACGCGTATGTTGGCTATATTTTCCAAAACCTGAACGCCTTCATCATGAACTTGGCTCCACACGCCGGGATCGGCGACATCGCCGAAAGACGACCAATCGACATCAGTAATAAACTCCCCGCCTGCGCCCGTCAGAATTACGATCTTGTTGGCTCGATCCTGCGCAATCCGGTAGAAGGCATCGACAAATTCCGTGTGAGCTTGCGCGGTCATAATGAACGGCCCGCCGTTGCTGTGGAACTCAGCAATCAGCACACCCTGGGCATCTCGGGTCAGCTTCAGGCTCCGATAGGCGGTGAAATAATCAGGTTGCATCGAGGTTATGGCAGTCGCAGTCATGTCTCTATCCTTTCTTCTGGTCGTGCGATTGAAATATCAGAGCTTCCGGCTCGTTCGTGGAGGTGACACTGCCGTCGGCCGGGGTTGCGGGCAGTGCCGATGTCTGCCCGTATCCGTGGCCGACGCCTCTGCGCGCCTGTAGAAAAATCTCCGCGTGGTGTGAGGCGGACATTCAACCTCTTTTCAGCAAAGGGTGAGCCTCAATTCTAAGACCCTTTCAATTCCAGACTCAAGTCCTCACGAACGCGCGCCCCGCGCCCGCTACAATCCAGGACACCGGTAGCCCGAAGTAATCTTGACCGCCGCGGCGACAAATTTGACGATGGATAATTGTGAGAACGACAATTATCGATCTTTTTTGACCTATTGTCTGCCTGGGCGTGTCGCTGCTGGCGGGTGCAACGGCGTTTGGCGCAAGCCCGAATACTTACCAGATTACGCCTTACAAAACGACGATGGTACCGGACGCGGAGTGGCAGGCGTATCTGCACGATTTGTACAGTGCGCACAGTAAGCTATGCCAGCTCACGTTCGACAAGCAGGATGAGTTGAGACGGTCGGGCGGTTCGTTTCGCAACCTCGGGCCCCAGCAGATTGCGATCACCGAAAAGTATGATGAGCAGACGAAGGCGGCGCAGGGCGATCTCTCCGCGCAGGTGGCCCGGCAGCAGCAGATCCAGATGAAGTTTGCGGGGAGGCCCTATGCGGACGCGTTTGCCACGATTCTTTACGTCCTCAATCCCGACGCGTCGAACTTCTCGAGCGCCTGGCCGCTCCAGGCCTCCGGCGCCGGCGAAAGCCTTGGCTATAACGCTGTTGCCATTGGTGATGTCGACGGCGATGGGTTCCCCGAGATTGTGACGGTCCTCAACACTCATTGGGAATTCTCCTTCTGCCTGACAAACGAAAATTTCGGGGAATTTCCCTTCTGGGCCTGCTCATTTTCGCCTCAACTCTCTTCGTCAGTTGTGGTGGCGGCTCTAATGGACCTCAGCCCAATCCCAACGGCACCCCTGCAGGCTCCTACATCGTGACTGTGTCCGCCTTGGGAGCCTCCAACCTACCGCAAAGCACCAAAGTAAGCCTTATTGTTAACTAGCCACGGTCCACAATTGGCATTCGCGTCCTAATCGCCGTGCAAAAAATACCCCCCGACATATTGCTTATTAGACTGACCTCCGACTGAGTGTTTTCATAAGGTTACGGCGATTTCTAATCGCGTTCCGGTTATTAGAATCCTCTCCTTTTATGCGCGCCTGCAAGTAGAGGCGACTTAAATTTCATAGATTCGAATTCTCGCCCCTCCTTCGGCCCGTGCTGTCAATTTCGCACCTCATAAAAACGGACCACGGTAGCATGGAATTCGTCCAATGGGTAGTTACAAAGTTACGGTAGTAGTCCTATAACTTCTGGAACCAGGAGGTTCACAGTCGAAAGATAATTTCAAAGGCGCCGACCCTTCGAAACGGGCGAAGGATCGGGCGCCCGGAAATTCAAAGGCGAAACCCAAGCGTCGAAGGGTGCGGCACCCGGCACACTTTCGTGAAATAGCCGAAAGCCTCCCAGCCCAAGCTGGATAATCCGAATCTGCAAACCACTACAAACATGTTATTTGTCAGGTTATTCAAAAAATATCGATAGATTTTTGCTCGTCCATTGACGCGCGCATCCTCCTGCGATACTTCCATCTCTATCGAGGGATTCGCGGAGCCGCTTCTCCCGGCGCGCCGCCACAGATCGGTTGGATATGTCTGGATATGTGAGTGGAACGCGCCAGAGCGTCGCAGACAGTTTCGAGCGTGCGGGAGAAAAAAACCGAAATCGAGGGATTACAAAAGACCTCAGATAGCATTCGAATTATTACGTTGGTGCGCAGAGAGCGAATGTCGCAAAGGGGGGTAATCGATGTCAGAAATCACGCGAGGCTTTACGCGAAGGCGAATTCAACTCTTGCTGCTCGCGCTTGCGATCCCGGTAATCGCGTTCACCTTGGTCGAGGCCCAAGTTTCACCGGTCGAGCTTGAGGCAGGTCAGCCGGGAGTGGGACTCCGCGACCACCGGCTTATGATCGCGGTGCCGATCACCAACGACGGCACCCTCGCCGCCACGAACGTGCAGGTGACCGGCGTAACTTTGCCGCCAGCGCAGCTGATCGGTCCGGCGACTTTGCCAGCGGCACTCGGTACGATTGTGCCGCAACAAACAGCGGTATTCCAGGCGGACTTTGATGCCAGAGGCCTGGCGCGCAACGTACTCTATGTGCTGACGATAACCGGCACCTACCAGGTCAATGAGGTGACCTTCAATTTTACGTTGACGCGCTCGATAAGCCTTCCACCGGCCGCCCCTGGCGCCGCAGCCACACGAGCAGGCAGGGCATCTGCAGAATCGCTATTGGGCGCCCCATTCCCCGCCGGCCCTTTTGAAGTTGAAGCGGACTCCGACCGCGGGGGCCCGCCCATCCCCACGGGCCCGTTTGTCCCGGGTACCCAGTCACGGAGCACCTCGCTCCAGGCCGTCGGAGGCAGCCCGACAGCAGGTTCGGCTGTCACGTTCAATGCAAACTATTCACTCGGAAGCCTTGGAGCCTGCTCGACGTCGACGGCAGAAATCGGCGGTTGCAACAACGTCAATCCGGTCGAGCCGAGTGGCGCCGAAAACGGAGGAGGCGTGGTCTTTGTGACGTTCAATTGGGCTGCGGCTTACTCGGTGAACGGAGGCAGCAGCTTCAGCCTAACGGATCCGCACACCATGTTCCCGCAGACTCCTTATACCATGTGCTGTGATCAACTCGTGCAATATGTCCCACCCCCAATCGACAGCTTCGTTTGGATACAGCAGCTAAACCAAGGAGGGGGCGGCACTCCTGGCGCGTATCGCCTGGCTGCGGCCAGTCCCGCCAACATCGTGAAGTACAACGGCCAAACGGCGGCCTGGAAATCCTGGATTCTTACCCCTGAGGACATGCACTCGGCCCACGCGACGGAATACGATCGCCCTAGCATGTCAGTAGGGGACAATTACCTTTACATCGCTTGGGACCAAACTTGTCCTACGCCACTTCCACCGAGCACCTTTGGGTGCATAAACGGTCGCGAAGTGATACGCGTACCGTTGTCCCAGATTCAGGCCGGTGGCCCCACCATCGACTTTAGGTACCTCAGTGACCCCTCCTTCGACGATATCTCTACAGCTTCGGGCGACGCTTGGGGCAACAACCTCACCGAGGATACCGGCGATGAGGTCTTCTGGGCCGGCCTAAACAGCACCGCCTCATTGAGAGTCTTCTCGTGGGCCGACGGCTCTGACACGATCTACGCGCATAGAGACATCGGGCTCACGACTTGGGTTGCGAACCCGGGTAGCGGAGGCTCACCACATGTGCCCTCGACTGCACCCCTTCCGGTGCCGGGCATGAGCGGCCTGACCGGCCCGACCCGCCGGGATTGGCTGTATCGGTCGTCGGGTCAGTGGGGTGCCGCCACCCGGTCCGGGAGTAATCTCTGGTTCGCGTGGAATTCAGCACCACATGACAGTTTCCCGCAGCCGTACATCGAAATGGTCGAGATCAACACGGGCGGCGCCGATTTCGCCAAAGTCCAGCAAGTGCAGATTTGGAATCCGGCATTCGCGTTCGGTCTTCCCTCACTGGCCACGAACGCCTGCGACGGCGAAATCGGCCTGTCGTTGGCTTATGGCGGCGGTACGTACTATCCGAATCATGCAGTCGGATTCTGGGGAGACTACGTGGTCTACACCACCACCACAGGCAACGTGACCTCGCCATACTATGGAGATTACGTGACGATCCATCAGAACAACACTCCCGGCCTGAGCGCGTTTTTCGATGCCTTCGGCTATGCACTCGAGAATGCAGGTACTTCGGGGGACACGGTAATACCGCCAAGTCAGATAAACGTCGACGTCCGGTATGTTGTCTTTGGCCGGAGCGGGGCCACCTGCAGCCAGTAAAGCGGCTCGGACCCAAAGGGTGTGAGTCGCGTCGCCAGATATTTGCCGGGGATCAGCCTTGCCCCGGGCTCCGCCTTCAGGCCTTCGTGCGCGTCCCGACGCTTCCGGATCCCGACTCCCGAGACTTCGGGACGGGACCGAAGGGTCTGTGCAAAATCATACAAAACGCCCCAATTTGCGGCTCTTGACGGCAATTAACAGCGGGTCGCTGGCTGCTGCGCTGCACGAACGCCCGTCGACTGTGAGCCGCTGGGTCCAGTGCCCTTAGCGCGCCGAAGCGCTTTGCGCGAAGGCGGCTCCTTGCCTCCGAAACCAGCTTTTCCTGTAAGATGGCGCCGCGGAGAACTCCTATGACGACGCTGAAACGAACGCTTCTGTTGCTTCTGATGATTTCGCTGCGCGCTGCCGCTGACCCGCAGCCCGCGACGCTGATCGCAAACGTTCCCGGCCGCGCCATCCAAAGTTTGAACGGCGTCTGGCGGACGATTGTTGATCCGTACGAGACGGGGCTCTCGGCGCGTTTCTACGAGGATCGCAAACCCAAGGACAAGCGCGACCTGGTCGAGTACAACTTCGACGCATCTCCCACTCTCAACGTGCCGGGCGACTGGAACACGCAGCGGCTCGATCTTTTCTTCTATGAAGGGCCGCTCTGGTACAAGCGATCCTTTACTTACTCTAAGCGCGAAGGGATGCGGACATTCGTCCACTTCGGCGGCGCAAACTACATGACTCGCGTGTACCTGAACGGGACGAAGCTCGGCGAACACGAAGGCGGCTTCACGCCGTTTGATTTCGAAATCACGAATACCGTGCGCGACGGCGAAAATTTCCTGATCGTCGAGGTCAACAACGCCCGCCGCATGGATGCGGTCCCGAGCCTGAACAACGACTGGTGGAACTACGGCGGCTTGACGCGCGACGTCGATCTGGTGGACGTCCCGCAGACTTTCATTCGCGATTATTTCGTGCAGCTCGCAAAGGGCTCGACGACGCAAATTGCCGGATGGATGCAGCTCGACGGAGCCACGCAACCTGGGCACGTGACCATCGAGATTCCTGAGGCTCGGATCAAGCAGGACGTGACGACCGACGCGAGTGGCCGCGGCGAATTCAGCTTTGCCGCAAGGCTCGAGCTATGGTCGCCGGAGCATCCGAAGCTCTATCGCCTAACTGTTTCCGGTGCGGGCGACCACGTCGAGGAAGAAGTGGGATTCCGCAGCGTCGAAACGCGCGGCACGCAAATCCTCCTGAATGGCAAGCCGATCTTCCTGCGCGGAATCTCGATGCACGAAGAAGCTCCCTTCCGGAGCGGGCGGGCTTTTTCACTGGAGGACGATCAGACCCTGCTCGGCTGGGCGAAGGAACTGGGCTGCAACTTCGTCCGCCTGGCTCACTATCCGCACAACGAGAACATGGCGCGCGTCGCCGACAAGATGGGCCTGTTGCTGTGGGAGGAGGTGCCGGTCTACTGGGGCAACGACTGGACGAACCCCAAGACGCTCGAAGTGGCGGAAGAGCAAATGCGCGACCTGGTGGATCGCGACAAAAACCGCGCGGCCGTGGCTCTGTGGTCGCTGAGCAACGAAACGCCGATTTCACCCGAGCGCACCGAGTTCCTCAAGAACTTGGCTGCGTACACTCGGCAGCTCGATTCCACTCGTCTGATCACTTCCGCCATGAACCAGCGGAAGTACGACGGTCCGAACACCCGGGTGGAAGACGATCCGCTGGGCGAATACCTCGACGTGCTGGGAGTCAACGAGTACGTGGGCTGGTACGACGGACCGCCCGAGGATGCCGACCGGCTCGAGTGGAAGATTGTCTACCCAAAACCGGTTATCGTGAGCGAGTTCGGGGCCGACGCTCCTTTCGGGAATCACGGCGACGTCGCCGCCCGCTGGACCGAGGAATATCAGGCCGACCTTTACCGCCGCCAGTTCGGCATGTTTCGCCGCATACAACCGCCAATCGCCGGAATGACGCCGTGGGTGCTGATGGACTTCCATTCGGCTCGGCGGTTTCTTCCCGAAATTCAGGACTACTACAATCGCAAAGGCCTGATCTCAAATCGCGGGCAACGCAAGCAAGCGTTCTACGTTTTGCAAAAATTCTACAGCGATCTCGCGAAATCCCCGCCTCAATAGACGATTACGGCTTCTCGCTGGTCTACGCGTCGGCGCCTGGCCCAACGGCAACGACGAAATACGTCGCCGGCTTGTCGGTGGGGTTGGTGACGCCGTGCTCTTCATTCGAGCGAACAAAACCCAGAGAACCCGAATCGATGCGATGAGCCTTGCCTTCGATCGTGATTTCCACCGTGCCTTCGCGAATGAGCCACATTTCGCTGTGGACGTGATGGTGCGGCGGATGCGGTGCGCCTCCGGGCGGCAAAGTGGTTTCGTGAACCTCGATGGATTCTCCCGTAGCCAGCCTTCCCTTCAGGATGTGGCGAGTGATCACATTTGGCGATTCGTTCACCGGAAGACTAGCAAACGGATAGACGCCAGACGGCAAAGAACTCGGCGAGGATTGGCCGGCCTGCGCCTGGGTCAACTCCGGCAAGGCTATGGAAAGGAACAGGGCGGCAGGGAGGAAAGAGACGAGATCACGTCGGGTGACGGTCATGGTTCACCTCAGGGGTTCGTTTTGTATGTCTGGCAAGAGACCTAAGCTCGGGCGGCACGGCTTTTCCTCGGGCACCAGAGGATTCTCGTGTGTGCGTGGTACCAAGTCAAATGGGGGGCAACCCGGGAAGCGTTCTACGTTTCTGGAGAAGCTCCGCGGCAAATTGATGAAATCTTCCCCAGGGCGAACGCATCTAACGCTTTGAGAGCTTCGCTTGGGAGGCCGAAAACTCCTGGATTCGGCATTTCAAGGCCTCCGAGGGCTTAGGGCAAGTTAGAGGCTTTACCTGATTGAGCTAGCATGACAATTCCTCTAGCGTCCCAGCGGGCTCCAAAATCCAAAGAAAAGAAAGGATGGGGGTCATGGCACAAAAACCAACAAGAGAAGAAGTAGAACTTCGGGCTTACGAGATTTATATCGAGCGGGGTGCGCAGGATGGGCACGATGTGGAGGATTGGATCGTCGCCGAGGACGAACTGAGCAACCGGCTCGCCTCCGAACCACAACAAGCAACTCCAGCGCCGACTACGTTACACCGGACGGCGACCGCGAGCGGCGGCGACCGCCGATAGTTCTGAACCAGTAAACCACCAGCGAGCGCCAACCGCGAGTCTTCCGGCGCTCCAGAATTCCCTCACGGGAGACTTTCTGCGCCGACGCTCAACAATTTTGAGCCGAGGCGCAGATTTCTCTTGCATCGCTGTGCGATTTCCGTATTCTGCATTTTGCGAACTCGCTCCAAGAGCACAGTTTAGGAGAGAGCGAGGGTCGCCTACGGAGGACGCGACAATCAATTGAGCACCATATCTCTCCCAGCCCAGTTCCCCTCCCGAGTTGTACCATCCGCGAAACGAGTTGCGAAGCTGGCGTTGTGGCCTCTTGTGGCTGCCACTTTCTTCATGGTGTCCGGCGGCACGTACGGCACCGAAGACATCATCCACGGCGCGGGCTACGGCCGAGGAATCCTGATCCTGCTGCTGACGCCACTCTTTTGGAGCTTGCCGACGGCATTCATGATTGGCGAGCTTTCCAGCGCGATTCCCGCCGAAGGCGGCTACTACGCCTGGGTGCGGCGCGCGCTCGGCAACTTCTGGGGCTTTCAAGAGGCCTGGCTGTCGCTGGTCGCCAGCGTCTTCGACATGGCGATTTATCCGACGCTCTTCCTCGAGTACCTGAAGGTGCTGGCGCCGTGGTTCGGGGTGGGGCATAGAGGCTTGTTCATGATGCTGGGAATCGTGGGCGTCTGCGCGGTGATGAATATCGCGGGGATTCGAGTGGTGGCGCTCTCGTCACTGTGGCTGTTCTTCCTGCTTTCGGCTCCTTTCGCGATCATCGTGCTGATCGCACCGTTCAAGATTGGGGCTTTCGCGGGCGCCGCAAGCGCTCCCGCGTCCACTTCCACCGTCGGACTCGTCGGCGGCCTGCTCATCTGCATGTGGAACTACATGGGCTGGGACAACGCGTCTACGATCGCCGCAGAGGTGGAACGGCCGCATAAGACGTATCCTCGAGCGATGCTCCTGGCCGTCTTGGTGGTTTCGATCACGTACATGGTGCCGTTCCTGGCGATGTGGATGACGGGGATGTCGCCATCGGCCTTCCAGACGGGCTCCTGGGCGACGTTCGCCGGAATGATGGGTGGCAAATGGCTCCGGTTCGCTCTGGTGCTCGGCGGAATGATGAGCGGCTTTGGGATGTTCAACGCGCTGGTGATGAGCTACTCGCGTCTTCCGCTTGCGATGGCGCAAGACGGCATGCTGCCGAGCGTGTTTGGCAAGCTACATCTGAAAACGCGCGCACCGTGGGTGGCGATTCTGGTGCTGGCCGCCGGCTGGGCTCTGTGTCTCGGGCTGGGCTTCGAGCGGCTGGTTACCCTGGACATCCTTCTGTACGGCATGAGCCTGCTGCTTGAGTTTGTGGCGCTGGTTGCGCTTCGGATCAAGGAGCCGACGCTGCGTCGACCCTTCCGCGTACCGGGTGGATTGCCCGGAGCGATCCTGCTGGGCGTGTGCCCGGCCCTGCTGCTCGGTTTCTCGATTGTCCATGGCCAGTCGGAGCAGATTTTGGGTATGAGTGGCCTCACGTTTGGCGCACTGCTGATCGCTGGAGGCGTGGTGGTGTACTGGGCCACAGCCAGCCTGAAGCGCGACGGCTGGCTGGCAGTCGCAATCCGCCAGCGCAAAGCCGCCTAAAGCCCCCGCGAATAACATTTGCAGACGTGCGCCCGCCTGGCATTTAATTCAGGCGGCGTGCCGCCAGTAGACAAAACCTACGACTACATCGTTGTCGGCGCGGGATCCGCCGGGTGCGTTTTGGCAGCGCGCTTGACGGAGGACCCCAGCGCACGAGTGCTAGTCCTCGAAGCTGGAGGGGCCGACACCGCCAAAGAAGTTCGCATTCCCGCCGCATTCTCGAAGCTCTTCAAGTCGTCCTGCGATTGGAATTATTCCACGGAAGAGGAACCTCATCTCAACGGGCGGCGGCTC
>Ga0209274_10001198_pt1 | contig 13537 bp, 4 predicted proteins | sample HubBroMetageREF1_FD_188343 | JGI IMG/M metagenome (GOLD analysis project Ga0209274, IMG submission 188343) | Reference soil microbial communities from the Hubbard Brook experimental Forest, New Hampshire, USA - Hubbard Brook CCASE Soil... | ecosystem: Environmental > Terrestrial > Soil >...
GGGATTGGGGAATCGCCGCGTCGCTGGCAGTTGCTTTCGCGCTGGCCGGCTGCGGGGGAGCGGGAGAAAAGGCCAGCAAGATGACCTCGTTCTCGACGGCGGAAAGTCCCGAAGCCAAAGCCGAGATATTTTCCCTGCCTGCCGACCAGATGTCTCACATATCGGTCGTGACGGTGGAGCAGGGACGCCTGGCGCGCACGCTCCGCCTGAGCGGCGCGGTGGAGTACAACGACTTCAAAACCACGCCGGTGATCACGCAGGTGGGCGGTCCGGTTAGCCGCGTCGTCGTTGCGCCGGGCGAGCACGTGAAAGCCGGCCAGGCGCTGCTTTACATCGCCAGCCCGGACTACTCTCTGCTCCGTGCGGCGTATATCAAGGCCCGCGACGCCTCCCAGCTCGCGAATAAGTTCTACCTTCGCGCCCAAGACCTCTACGAGCATCACGCCATTTCCGAGGCCGACCTCGAGCAAGCTGCGTCGACCCGCAACCAAGCGCAGGCGGATTTAGAGTCCAGCGCCGACGCCATCCGCATCCTGGGCATAGCGGACCCGGAAACGATTGTCACCAAGCCACCCACGCCGGAAATCCCGTTGTACTCGCCGGTGGCCGGAGAAATAGTGGACCGGGAATGCTCCGTGGGCCAACTGCTGGCGGCCGGCGCCACGCAGTGTTTCACGCTGTCGGACATGAGCTCGGTGTGGATTCTCGTAAACGTCTACCAGAAAGACGTGGCCTACGTGCACGTCGGCGACCCGGTAACGGTCGACAATGAATCGTATTCCGATGTTGTGCGCGGCAAGATCGAATACATTTCTCCCGCGCTCGACCCCACTACGCGCACGCTCCAGGCGCGCATTGAAGCTTCGAATCCCGGCGAGCGCCTGAAGAAGGAAATGTACGTGACCGCGGAGGTCCAAGCCGGCGTGATTCCCAACGCGCTGTTCGTCCCCAATTCCTCCGTGCTGCGCGACGAACAAAACATGCCGTACGTTTATCTCGAGACCTCGAACAGCCAGTTTGCCCGGCGCGATGTCACGCTCGGCGAAAGCCAGGACGGAAAAACGCAAATTCTCACCGGTTTGCAAGCGAACGACCGCGTGGTCGGCGACGGCAGCCTGTTCCTGCAATTCCAGAATTCGCTTCAGCGCTGAGGGCGACAGAACTGAAATGATTCATCACATCGTTCAATTTGCTCTCCGACAGCGCTTCCTGATCCTGATGCTGGCGGTGCTCGTCGTCGTCGCCGGCACGGTCTCGTTTCAGAAGATGCCGGTGGACGCATACCCCGACCTTTCGCCCCCGCTTGTCGAGGTCATCACGCAATGGCCCGGGCACGCGGCTGAGGAAATCGAGCGGCTGGTTACCCTGCCGATCGAGCTGCAGATGAACGGCGTGCCGCACATGACGTTCATGCGCTCGATCTCGCTCTATGGCTTGTCGGACGTCATCATGACGTTCCAGGAAAGCACGGACGACTATTTCGCACGGCAAGTCGTGTTTGAACGGCTCTCCACTGCCAATTTGCCTCCGGGCGTGACGGGCAGCCTGGCGCCCCTTTCGAGCCCGTCAAACCTCGTCTATCGCTACGTGATCGAGAGCCCAGACCGCACGCCGCAAGAGCTGAAAACGTACGAAGACTGGGTGATTGAGCGCGCCTACAAGTCCGTGCCCGGCGTGGCCGACGATTCAGGCTTCGGCGGCACGGTAATGCAATACCAGGTGCTGCTCGACCCGGCCAAGATCTACAGCTACCACATTCCCCTGCCGCAAGTGCTGAATGCCCTGGCTGCCAACAACGCCAACGCCGGCGGCGGCTTCTACTCGCAGGGTTCGCAGTTCTTCTACGTGCGCGGACTTGGACTCGTGAGCAGGACCGAGGACATCGGCGAGGTCGTTGTGGGGAACAACAACGGCGTGCCGGTTCGCATCCGCGACATTGGCGAGGTCACCATCGGCCACGCGCCCCGCCTGGGAGAATTCGGTTTCCAGAACGATGACGACCGGGTTGAAGGCGTCATCCTGATGCTCACCGGCGAGCAGACCCAGAACGTCCTCAAACGAGTGGAAGAGAAGACCACGGAGATCAACCGCGACCTGCTGCCGCATGACGTGAAAGTGCGGCCCTACTACGACCGGAGCGATCTGGTGCAGGTGACCATCGATACCGTGGAGCACAACCTGCTGCTCGGGATGGGTCTGGTCCTGATCGTCTTGATTTTCTTCCTGGTCAGCGTGCGCGCGGCGATCATCGTCGCCCTCACCATTCCGCTGAGCCTGCTGTTTTCTTTCATTTTCCTCCACGGGCGCGGCATTCCGGCGAACCTGCTTTCCATCGGCGCCATCGATTTTGGAATCATCATCGACGGCACCGTGGTGATGATGGAAAACATCTACCGCGAGTTGGCCGCACGCCACGGGCAGGAGTACAACCTGTTCGATGTGATTCTGCAGGCGGCAAAGGACGTGGACCGGCCCATTTTCTATTCCATCGCCGTCATCCTGGCCGGGTACATTCCGATCTACGCGCTCACCGGGCCGTCGGGCAAGCTCTTCCACCCCATGGCTGAAACGATGTCCTGGGCGCTGCTCGGCTCGCTGATCTTCACCCTTACATTCGTTCCCGTGCTCGCCTCCTACTGGTTCACGCGCGGGGTGAAGGAGAAGGTGAATCGCGCGTACGAGTGGTTTAAGGACGAATACGCTACGGAACTTCGCTGGTGCCTGGACCGCCCGAATCTCACGATGATTCTGGCCACCATCATCTTCGGCGCCTCGCTTCTTCTGATTCCCTTCATCGGCGGTGAGTTTATGCCCCACCTGGACGAAGGAGCGATGTGGGTGCGCGCCACAATGCCCTACACAATCTCCTTTGAGGAAGCGGCCAAATTCGCTCCGCAGATCCGCAAGATCCTGATGGCTTACCCGATGGTCACGGAGGTCGGCTCGGAACTGGCGCGCCCCGACGACGGCACCGACCCCACCGGATTTTTCAACTGCGAGTTTTATGTCGGGCTGAAACCTTACAAAGACGCGACGTGGAACCAGGGATCCATCCGCAACAAGGCCGATCTCACCAAGGACATCCAGAAAAAGGTGGCTTCGTATCCCGGCGTGATTTTCAACTTCACCCAGCCGGCCGAAGACGCCGTGGATGAGGCGCTCACGGGCTTGAAGAGTGCGCTGGCCGTGAAAATCTTCGGCCCGGACCTGCAAGTACTCGAAGACAAAGCGGTGGAGATCAAGCGCGTTCTCCAGCAAGTGCCCGGCTTCACCGAACTCACAGTTGTGCGCGAGTTGGGGCAGCCCAGCGTGCAGATCGACGTAGATCGCGAAAAAATCGCGCGTTACGGCATCAATGTCTCCGATGTCGAGGGCGTGATCCAGGCCGCAGTGGGTGGCCAGGCAGCCACACAAGTGATCCAGGGCGAACAGCTTTTCGACCTGGTGGTGCGTATGAAGCCCGAATACCGCTCGAGCGAGCACGCCATCGGCAACTTGCTGGTGCCCACTCCTTCCGGGCAGCAGGTTCCGATTTCCGAGCTGGCCACCATTCATCAGGGGAACGGTGCGTCGTTCATTTATCGCGAGAATAACTCGCGTTACATCGGAGTCCAATTCAGCATTGAGGGGCGCGACCTCGCCCGCGCCGTGAACCAGGCGCAGAAGGCCGTGGAGTCGTCCGTCAAACTGCCGCAGGGATACAGGCTGGACTGGGGCGGCGAGTACAGCGAATATGTCGCGGCGCGGCAGCAGTTCGCGGTTATCGGCCCGCTGGCTCTTCTTTTGATCTTTATGATCCTGTTCGCGCTCTACGGCAATTTCAAGTTCCCTATGACGGTGGTTATCGGCGTGGTGATGACCGAGCCGGTAGGGGCGCTGCTGGCGCTCAAGCTCACGCACACGACCTTCAGCGTTTCCTCCGTGCTGGGCCTGCTCGTGCTCCTGGGCGTCTCGGCGGAGACGGCGATCATCGACGTTTCCTATATCAACAAGCTCCGTCTCGAAGGGCAGGGCATCCGCAAAGCCACTCTGGAGGGGTCGCTGGTCCGCCTGCGGCCCATCATGATGACGGCGCTGGTGGCGTGCCTGGGTCTTCTGCCCGCGGCGCTTTCCACCGGTGTCGGATCAGATTCGCAGAAGCCGTTTGCGATCGTCATTGTGGCGGGACTCATCTCGCGCCTATTCCTGGGCCGTATCGTCAGCCCCGTGCTCTATCAGATGGTCGCGCGCGAAGGCGATGTCCTGCAGGTTTAGGGGCCTCGGGGGCGTTGCCGAAGCCGAACCAGATAATTTGTGACTCTTGCCCCCGTGGGCGCGTCTAAGTAACATCATTGCGGGGTGTACGTACTACCCATGCCGCACCGCACAACACGACGAGTGCTGGCCGCGCTCCTAGCGGCGTTCCTACTCGCGTTTGTGTTTCAGGTTGCGACGCACACTCATAGCAATTCTGTCGGCGACGATCACTGCCAGCTTTGCCATTTTTCGCATTCGGTGTCGCTCGACACTTCCGCAGCACCAGTCTTTGCCGCGCCGACCGCGGTTGCCCGGTTAGTACTTCCAGTTTCAAGTGATCCAAAAGTTGAGCTTCAATTTCGCCAGCTTTCCTCCCGCGCGCCTCCCGCACAAGCCTAGTTCCGACTCGCGTTATCTCCCAGCTCCCGCCGCACAAAGTGACGGCGGAGCCCAATTCATTTCCTAACCGGCACCGGCGTTTTGAAAACGCTCGGCGCTCACTCAATGGGAGAGTGATTCATGAAACGCTTTGGCTTAGTAATTCAAGGCTTTTTATTAGTGGTCTGTCTGCTGGTTGCGGCTTCGCCTGCGTTGGCGCAGGGCGGGGCAATTTCCGGAACCGTCACGGATCCGTCCGGCGGGGTAGTCGCGAACGCCGCGGTCACCATCCACAATCCCGTCAGCCAGTACGAGCGCTCAACCACGACTGACAGTTCAGGCAATTTCAGTTTCCCGAACATTCCGTTTAATCCCTACCACCTGTCGGTATCCGTTACCGGATTTGCTCCTTACGCCGAGGACGTGGACGTTCGCTCCGGTGTGCCGATCACTCTTAAGATTGGGTTGAAACTAGCTGGCTCCAGCAGCACCGTTACGGTGGAAAGCGGAGGCGACCTGATCGAGAACGACCCCACGAATCACACCGATATCGACAAAGCCATCGTCGACAGGCTGCCACTCGAAAGTGCATCCTCTTCATTGAGTTCGCTGGTTACCCTGGCGAGTCCCGGCATTGCCGCGGACTCGAACGGGCTTTTCCACGGACTCGGCGATCACGCTGAAAACTCCTTCTCCGTTGATGGCCAGCCCATTACGGATCAACAGAGCAAAGTGTTCTCGAACCAGCTTCCCGTCGACGCGGTCCAGTCGCTCGAGGTCGTCGACGGCGCACCGCCAGCCGAATACGGCGATAAGACAAGCGTCGTCATCGTAGCGACCACGCGCTCTGGCCAGGGCGTGACGACGCCTCACGGCAGCGTGACGGGTTCATACGGCTCTTTCGGCTCATCCAACGTCGGTTTCGACCTCGCCTACGGCGGCCAAAAATGGGGAAACTTCATCTCTGTGACCGGTCTGAATAGCGGTCGATTCCTCGATCCGCCGGAATTCGTCGTCATGCACGACAAGGGAAATGAAGAAAATGTATTCGACCGTGTCGATTATCAGTTGAGTCAGGCCGACACTGTTCATTTTAATGTGAACTACTCGCGCTCCTGGTTCCAGACGCCGAATTCCTTCGATTCCTCTTACGCCTCGCCCTGGTGGGGAAACACGGTTTCGAATGGTGGCGACGCACCCACGGCTGCCGATGGCTGCACCCTCTCTTTTTGCGGCCAACCTGTGGAGGCGACGGATCAACGGTCAAAGATCGGGACTATCAGCGTAGCACCCACGTGGAACCATCTCATCGGCTCGAATGCTGTCTTTACCCTCGGAGCATGGGTCCGCCGCGACGCCTATAACTATTACCCCAGCGCCGATCCTTTCGCCGATCTCGGCCCGTTCACGCTTCAGCGAGAGAGCGTTTCGCAATATCGAACGCTCACGAACGCGGGGATTCGCTCCAGCATTTCGTACGTTAAGGGCATCAACAACATCAAAGCGGGCATTGACTACGAACAAACATTCCTGAACGAGACCGACAACGTGGGAATTATCGATCCCACCCTTAACGCACCGTGCCTCGGCCCGAATACAAATCCCAATACCGAAGCCTTCTATCCGCTCGCCCCGGTGGAGGGATTCACAGATCCTAGCCAGTGCGCAGCCGCTGGTTTTGAGCCGAATACATTGGCGAATCTGGATCCAAACGTTCCGGGTAACCCGGCCAATGGCTTTACTAGCTCGGCGTTGTACCCATTGTATAGCCCGACGCTGGCGCCCTATGATCTGACACGAGGCGGCGGTTTATATACCTTCAATGGTCATACCGACGTCAAAGAGCTCGCGCTTTACGTCGAAGACACCATCACCAAAGGAAGCTGGAACTTCAACCTCGGCATACGCGGCGATTTGTACAATGGCATCACGAGTGGTAGCCAAGCAGAACCGCGCCTCGGCGTCGCATACAACATCAAGCCCAGCAATACTGTGCTCAAGGTCTCCTACGCACGCACCCTCGAGACGCCGTTCAACGAAAACCTTATCCTCTCCAGCATCGGTTGCAATAATCCGGTCCTGGGGCCGCAAGACGGGATTTCCGGAACTGGGCTTCTGCTCTGCTCGTCCAATTCTTTCACGCCGATAGCCCCCGGCTTCCGAAACGAATTTCACGCCGGCCTGCAGCAAGCCATCGGAAAGCACATCGTTTTCGACGGCGAGTACATCTGGAAGTACACGCACAACGGGTACGACTTCAGCGTGCTGGGCAACACACCCATCACCTTCCCGATCGAATGGCACAACGCCAAGATCCCCGGATTCACCGGACGCGTGAACCTCACCGACATACATGGCTTTACGGCCTACGTCGTCATGTCCAGCGTTGCCGCACGCTTCTTTACACCTCAAATCGGCGGTGCTGGCACTGCACCTTCTGGCGTGGGGGCATTCCGAATCGACCACGACGAGCACTACAACCAGACTACTCACTTGCAATATCAGCCCTGGAAACTCGGTCCCTGGCTTGGTTTCAACTGGCGCTATGACAGCGGCCTCGTCGCAGGCGCCGCTCCGTGCTTCTCCACAGAGCCGTTCAGCACTTGCCCAGGCTACTCGAATTTCCCGAACGACACCGGCATGGTCGCCGCAAACGTCGTCAACGAACCTCTTACCGCCGACCAGGAATTTGAGGCCGGCTTCACGTGCAACGGAGTCGCCGCCTCGCCGCCCAGCTTGGTAAATCCAAGCGGCACACCGCTCAGTTCCGGTGGCCTCGTTGGTGTTTGCCCGCCGTCACAATTCACCTCCAACCTGGTTAAGATTCCCGGGTCCAATACGGAGAACGACGATCTCAACCCTCCCCGCATCCGCTCGCGCAATCTGTTCGACGTCTCTGTGGGCGAAGATAACCTCTTCCACGGTGACCGTTACAAGTGGAGCCTGCGCCTAACGGCGATCAACCTGACGAACAACTATGTGCTCTACAACTTCCTCTCCACGTTCAGCGGCACGCACTACGTCACTCCCCGCGCCCTGACCGCAGAGATCGGCTTCCACTTCTAGCTGGTTTGGCGTCGCCTGAGCATTCGTCGGGCCCCGTTTTCGGGGGCCCGGCGAAGCTCACTCCCCGGTTGAAAACCTGGCAACTTTCGTTTTAGCCGGCGTATGACTCCCTGAAAAACGGCGGATGAAATTCCAGTTGCAACTGATTGTCATCTTTCCTTCTTGACACCGGTTATCAACTGGCGTAAGGTGCTCTCCTCTGTTGATAACCAGTTGCAACTGGAAGAGTGAGGTCATTCGTGTTCGGCTCCCGTTTGCGCCACTTTCTAGCCCGGTTATTCATCGTCGTTCTGGTTCAGCTGCTGGCCCTGGTCGTCTGGGCGGGCGTGGGAGGAAGCATCTCGGGCACGGTGAAGGATCCCAGCGGCGCCGTCGTCCCTCGCGCCACGGTGGCTGCGACCAACGCCGACACGGGAATCCGCCGGACGGTTACGACGGACGCCAATGGCGCCTATTCCTTCTCTAGTCTGCCTATCGGCCGTTACGACCTGGACGTCGGGAGCGCGGGATTCAGGCCCTACCGGCGCGCCGGTGTGGTGATTGACGCCAATAGCGCGCTGCTCATCGACGTCGTCCTCGAGGTTGGGCAAAAGAGCGACACAATCACAGTCAGCGACGCGGCGATTCACGCAGAGACGGCCAGCTCGCAGATGGGCGAGCTCGTCACCGGCGCGGCCATGACGGCCGTTCCTCTGAATGGCCGCAGCTACACGGACCTTCTGGCCCTTCAGCCCGGCGTGGCGCCGCAGACCTCCATCACGTCCGATACCACTCAGGACGTGGGCGTGAGCGCCTTCTCGCCTTCGGGGGATTTGAATCCCGGCACGATTGCCATGAACGGCCAGCGGGAATTCGCCAACGCCTTCATCGTGAACGGAAGCGACGTCGAGGAAGACGTCAACATGGGCACGGCGATTATTCCCAACCTCGACTCGATCGCCGAATTCCGAATCCTCACGAATAATTTCGACGCCGAATACGGCGAGTTCAGCGGCGGCCAGATCAACGTGGTGACGAAGTCGGGCGCGAATGCATTTCACGGCGACGGTTTCGAATTTTTCCGCAACACGAACCTCGACGCCCGCAACTATTTCTCACCCACGCGCGGCAAGTTCGACCAAAACCAGTTCGGCGGGACGCTCGGCGGCCCGATTCGGAAAAACAAAGTTTTCTTCTTCGCCGATTACCAGGGCACTCGATTGACGCAGGGAGTCGACACAGGTCAGATTCCCGTTCCCTCGATGCAGGACCGCACGACGGGCGACATGTCGGATCAAGTGAACTCACAAGGCTTCGATCAGTTGGGTTTTTGCGGCACGTACACGGACCCAACCACCAAGAAAGTGTTTGAGCTCCCTTGCACTGTGAGCGGACTAAACGTGGCCACGATGCTGTCGAACCAGCTGCACTACACCGTGAAGAGCGGCGAGCCGTATTTCTACAGCGGCAACTACATCAATCCCGCCACGGGGCTCGAAAGCACGGGAACTTGCGCGAGCAGCTCTTCCACGGCGGCGAATGGATGCGTCTTCCCGGGCGCGAAAGTTCCCACCACGGCGTGGATCGCGCCGGGCACGAACCTGCTGCAATACATCCCCCAGCCCAATGACGGCGCCGACATCTTCGCCACTTCCTCAGCGAATGAAACGTTGAACGACCAGAAAGGTGCGCTTCGGCTCGACGCCAACACGCGCTGGGGATTGCTCTCCGCTTATTATTTCCTCGACGATTGGTCGCAGGACAACCCTTACCCTGTGGCACAAGGCGGCGCGAGCGTGCCGGGTTTCAACGCCCTCAATTCCGGCCGCGCGCAGTTCCTCAGCTTGGGCGATACGAAGACGCTCAGCGCGAACGCCCTCAACGAATTCCGCTTCAGTTACATGCGTGATGCCACTGACTTGGGCAAGCCCGTGGGCGGCGTAGGCGTCAGCCTAGCGTCGCAGGGTTTCGAAGTGGGGCCGGGCACGCCGGGAATCGTCCCTTTATCGCCCAAGACCGAGGGCGTCGAGAACATCGACTTCAACAGCTTCTCGATTGGGACCAACACCAACGAACTCAAGCAAGTGAACAATACTTTTCAATGGCTCGACAATTTCTCGAAGGTGCTGGGAAAACACACGATCAAAGTGGGGGCCGAATTCCATTACGATCAGGTGAATACTTTTCCGATTGCCCAGTTCAACGGCAACTTCCTTTTCTTCGGCAGCGAGACGGGTTTGGATTTCACAGACTTCCTGTTGGGCACTCCCACGCAGTACAACCAGAGCCAGCTTCAGCCGTTCTACGGCCGCAATAAATATGTCGGCTTGTATGGGCAGGATAGCTGGCGCGTGACTCGGAATCTGACGCTAAACTACGGGCTGCGCTGGGATCGCATCGAGCCCTGGTATGAAAAGTACAATCAGCTTGCGGTGTTCGTCCCGGGAGCGCAATCGCTGGCTTTCCCGGGAGCGCCCGCAGGCATCCTGTTTCCCACGGACCCGGGAGTTCCCCGCACGCTCGCGCCTCCGGGGAACCGCGATTTTTCGCCGCGCATCGGCGTCGCCTACTCGCCGGACGCCGACGGCAGCACGCTGCTCGGCAAAATCCTGGGAGGGCCGGGTAAAACGAGCATTCGTGCCGGTTTCGGCACCTTCTACACGGCGATCGAAGCGCTCACCATCGGAGTGCTCAGCGCGAATGCTCCCTACGGCACTACCTATACGAGTCCCGCGCCGCCGCTTTTCTCCACGCCGTTTGTAACGGCTGCCACTGGCAAGGATCGGGGTCAGTACTTCCCGGTTCAGCTTGCGCCGCTGGGCACGACGGCGAGCCACCCCGATTCCGCCGTGGACTGGTCGCAATACGAGCCGATCACCGGCATCCCGGCTTATCCCACGACGAATCGCATTCCTTACGCCGAAGACTACATGCTCTCGGTCGAACGCGAGTTCGCGGGCAACACCGTGCTCAGCGCCAGCTATGTGGGCACGCAGGCGCATCGCCTTCTTGTACTCGTCGAGGCGAATCCGGGCGACCCGGCGCTTTGTCTGAGTCTCAGCGGGTGTGGCCCGTTTGACGAAAGCAATGTGTTCACTTCGGCAACGGGTCAGACGATCAACGGGACGCGCGGGCCTCTGGGGCCCAATTTCGGCAGCGACACGAACCAGGCCTCGATCGGCAATTCGAATTACAACGCGCTCGAGGTGAGCCTGCGCCACACGAGCGGGCGCCTGCAATTCTTCGCCGCCTACACCTTCAGCAAGTCCATGGACCAGTCTTCGAACGTGGGAGAAGAAGTGAATCCCGTCGATCCCGCCCTCAGCAGAGCCCTCTCGGCGTTCGACGTGGAACACAACTTCGTCGTGAGCTACGACTACCAGCTTCCCTTTGAGCGACTTTTCCACGCCACGAACCGCTGGACCCAAGGCTGGCAAATTTCGGGAATCACGCGATTCAGCAGCGGCTTTCCGGTGACGCTGGTCAATTACGGAGACAACTCCCTTTTGGGCGCGGAGCCAAACGGCATCAATAACTTCGGCGTGGACGAGCCCGAGTTCACCCCCGGGCCGCTCCATCTGAATTCGAATCCGCGCAACGGAAATTCGTATTTCGATACCTCGCTCTTTGGCCCCAACCCGATCGGCACTCCGGGAAACGCCAGGCGCCGCTTCTTTTTCGGTCCCGGCAGCGACAATTACGACTTGGCGCTGCTGAAGAATCTGAAACTCACGGAATCGAAGTCGCTGCAATTTCGCCTGGAAGCCTTCAACGCTTTCAACCACGCTCAGTTCGACGGCCCGAGCGCTGTCGACGGAAATATCGGCAGCTCCACGTTCGGCCAGGTCGTCGGCGCGGCGCCGCCGCGTCTCGTCCAGCTGGGAATCAAGTTCAACTTCTAACTGCGGCGCTTTCGTTGAGCCTTCCTCCACATGCGGCCACGTTCAATTTTTGTCCCGCGATTTCCTTGCTAGAATGAACTGCGGAGATGGCCTGCAACGCAGGTGACGTTGCGAAAGCCTTTTGAACCAACACTGGATCCCAGGGAGCTCGCGTCGTCCTGCCCTTGTGCACGCCCCGGCTTCGGTTGGGGAAGCCTGAAAGCAGGCGCGGGGCACCCACTTATTCGTGGGGTTCAGGGCCTAGCAACGCACGGCGAAGTGGACCCCTCCGCGTTTCCATCATCTTTTCCCGGTGAACTCCGCCGTTCTCTGTGTACTCTGTGTTCAGCGTTTCGGCTCCAGGAAAGGTCAGTGTGAGAATCCTCTTTATCGGAGACATTGTGGGATCGCCGGGCCGCAAGATCGTCCACGACCGGCTTGCCGACATCCTCACGCAGCGGTCGATCGATCTCTGCATCGCGAACGGAGAGAATTCCGCCTCCGGCTTTGGCATAACGCCGCGCCTTGCCGAGGAGCTTTTCGCGTCGGGAGTCGAGGTGATCACCGGCGGCAATCACATCTGGGACCGCAAGGAGATTTTCGATTTCTTCCCGCACGAGCCGCGCTTGTTGCGCCCCGCGAATTTTCCGAACGGCTCGCCCGGGAAAGGACTCTTCGTCGGAGCAGCGAAGAATGGCGTCGGCTTCGCCGTTCTCAATTTGCAGGGTCGCACGTTCATGACGCCCATCGACGACCCGTTTCGCGCCGCCGCGCATGAGTTGGCGCAGGTTCCAGCCGCCGTGAAAGTCATCGTCGTCGATATGCACGCCGAAGCGACTTCAGAGAAGCAGGCCATGGGCTGGTATCTCGACGGCAAGGTGACCGTGGTTCTCGGCACGCACACGCATGTCCAAACGGCCGACAATCACGTTCTCCCCGGCGGCACCGCTTACATCACAGACGTTGGCATGACGGGCCCGCACGATTCCGTGATCGGCATGGAGAAGCAAGGAATTGTGCAACGCTTCCTCGATGCCATGCCGGCGCGCTTCGCCGTCGCCGAAGGCGACATCCAAATGAATGCGGTGCTGATCGATGCCGACAAGGCCACTGGCCGCGCCCGCTCCATCGACCGGCTGAACTTCCGCCTCGACTGAAGATCGTATGCGCGTGAACCCAGAAGCACCCCCGTTACGTCCCAAGAACGGGGAACTTTGCGCAGGCATCGCGGGAATGAATAAAGGCATCTTGCTAATTATCATGGGGCCGCTCAAGGGGTGGGTTGTGTCTCGTTTCAGGTGGTTGGGTCTGTTCGGATTGGCGTCGATTGGGCTCTCTCTTATCGCGTTTGCATCTCCCGCCGCTGGACAGGGCCTCAGGACCGTCGTCGAGTCGCATGACAGGGTGTTCCCGGGAGTCAGCGCCGGGGTCACGGCCCTCAAGCGCGATTCCTCCGGGCGATACTACATTCTTGCGAAGCCCGAGACTGTGATCTCGGTTTTTGGCCCAGACGGCCTCCTCATCGGCCAGATTCCCAATGCCAAATCGAACGGGGCGACAATCCGCTACGCCGTTGACATCGACCTGAATCCAGACGGCTTCCTTGTCGTTGCGGATCGGGGCGAAAACGCCATCGACGTTTTTGCGCCCGATGGCTCGTTCGTGTCCAGGACTCCCGTGATTGCTCCCACGTCTGTCGTCGCTCTCTCCGACGGCCAGTTTGCCGTCACAAGTTTGGTCTCAAAGCGCCTCGTGCAAGTGATCGATCAGCGTGGAAAAGTCGTGCGAAGTTTCGGAGACCCCATCCAGGCGGAGGACCAGCCCGATAAACAACCGCCAGACAAAGAGCCGCTCGTGAATCGCGGAAGGGTATCCGGAGACTCCGCTGGTGGAATTTATTTTGCATTTACTTCAGTTCCGGACCCGACGGTGCGGCAATACGACAGGTACGGATATGTGGGATATGAAGCCTTGATTCCCGCGCATGTGTTTGGAGA
>Ga0209274_10001201_pt1 | contig 13523 bp, 15 predicted proteins | sample HubBroMetageREF1_FD_188343 | JGI IMG/M metagenome (GOLD analysis project Ga0209274, IMG submission 188343) | Reference soil microbial communities from the Hubbard Brook experimental Forest, New Hampshire, USA - Hubbard Brook CCASE Soil... | ecosystem: Environmental > Terrestrial > Soil >...
CTCTCTCGTATCGTAATCGAATTGAGAGACCACTTCAAGATCGGGAGTGGCTTCCACGTGATGTTGATTGGGGCCCGCGGACGGACCTGATTTTCGCGATGGTCATCCCATCTGGGAGGTAAGCCAGGACTTTCGACGCACGCCCACGGTTCGCTTTCTGACGGTGAACAGACCCGGGGGTCGCGTCGTAAGTGCTGGGTAAGGGCCCGGTTCGGGGTTCAGTGGCGAGACCGGACAGCTACTCGCCGAGCGAAACCTCTCCCTTAAGCAGTGCCGGAATCATCGATGCAGGCCCCGACACGCGTGCTCGACATCCTCGCGGGCGCGAGGAGGCATACCGCTCGCCGACTGAGCTCGAATCGCCGGGTCGTCACTGACGGGACTTGAGCTCGCGATTCAGCTCTTGTGGACTACCTCGATATCGTGGCCATCAGGGTCGAGCACCCAAGTGGCATAGTAGCCCGGATAATACTCCGGTCTAGCCCGGGGTGCCTCCTTGCTCCGACCCCCTGCCTTGATGGCGGCCTGGTAGAATGCGTCGACCTCGGCGTGATCCTTCGCCACGAAACCCACGTGGACCGCCTTGGGGTCGGGCTCGCCCTCTTTCAGCCAGAAGAACGCGCGTTCGCCGTCCCCGAACCCCTTCAGGTCAGGGTGTCCCTCGTGTCCCTCGTAATCGGTGAAATTGGTAATGCCGAGAGGCTTCAGAGCCTTGACACAAAAGGCAACTGAGCGCTTGAAGTCGGTGACGGTCAGGATCACATGGTCGATCATGATTGGGATTCCTCGCTCTCGCCGATTCCTTGTTCATTCTGATTCGCCCCGTCCATCCAAATTCGACCTCCGAGACTCATCGATCGATAGTCGCCATGATGTCGGGTGGGTAGCGCAGTCCAGCAATCCTTCCGGGAGCCATGGCGTCATCGAGTCTCGCCATCTGGGTAGCGTCGAGTTCCACGTTCACGGCGCCCACGTTCTCCTCAAGGAACGTTCGGCGTTTTGTCCCAGGGATGGGGACAACGTCCACTCCGAACTGGACGCCCTTGCGAAGTACCCAGGCGAGGGCGACCTGCCCCGATGTCACGCAGCACTCCTGGGCCACCTCACGAACCGCGGCTGCCGCCGACATGTTGGCATCGAAATTTCCGGCTCGGTACCTCGGATCGGTACGACGATAATCCTCGGGCCGATACACCTCCGCCCGCTTTGGGTTGCCCGCAAAGAATCCCCGACCCAGCGGGCTGAAAGGAACGAGCCCGATGCCTAGTTCGTGAAGAACCGGGATCACATCCGATTCGAGGTTGCGCTCCCAAAGCGAGTACTCGCTCTCAACTGCGGAGAGAGGATGCACGGCGTGAGCACGCCGGATGTTTGATACTCCCGCCTCGGACAAGCCGAAATATCGCACCTTTCCTTCGTTGACCAGGTCTCGCACAGTCTGTGCGACGGTTTCGATGGGAACCGAGGGGTCAACGCGGTGCTGATAGAGCAGATCGATGTACCCGGTGCCGAGACGACGAAGGGACCCTTCTACCGCTTTGCGGATGCTCTCCGGCCGGCTGTCGCGCTCGGCGCCGACCTGCTTACCTCCTTCGTATCGAAAGCCGAACTTGGTTGCTACCACCACCTGCTCGCGTCGATCTTTGAGCGCTCGACCCAACAACTCCTCGTTGGTGTACGGACCATAGCCCTCGGCCGTATCGAAGAAGGTACATCCCAATTCAATGGCACGATGGATTGTCGCGACGGACTCTTCGACATTGGCTGGGCCATAGGACTGACTCATACCCATGCAGCCGAGTCCGATCGCCGAAACTACCAACCCCTGGCATCCAAGCCTGTGCTTTGGCAAGCTCATGGGGGTGGTGCTCGGAGGTCCGCTGGCTTCTCTGCTTGAGTAACGTCTCCGAGAAGGTCCGTGTCTACGAATGCCCGGAAGTCCGGGTCGACATAGGACCTCATGTTAGAATTTCGCCACTCGTTGCCCAACTCTCCCGAGACGAAGGCGGTGCGCATCCACTCGTGCCAACCCGTCCATTCATTGTTTTGGAGGATCCCTCGCCGTCGCATGTGGAAGATGTGGGCAAAGAAGAACAGGATTGAGTAGGCGAAAGGTGCCTGAGGGCGAGGATGGTGCGCTTCAGGCGCGATTAGAGAGAGCGTGTCGGGGCGTGTTAGGGCGATTTCGCCAAGGTGAAGCAGGTGCTCGTTCAGGTCATTGAGCACTCGTGCCTCCAAATCGCGGGAGAGAGCCTGAATCTGTCTTCGGGAGAAGTAGAGGGTCACAAGCAGGGCGACTATGATGGCAATCGTCTGGACAAGGGTAAGGACGTCGGCGAGCCCCAGAACCGTCATGTCATGAGGGAGAACCGGTCTGATCGCCGCGGTTCGTGTCAGTGGCTCGGAACGCGTGGCCACGACGTCGGGCGAGGTCAACCCCAATCACGAACAACCACAGAATGATCGTACCCGCGGAAATTCGCTCAAGAACGCCGCCACCCGAGGGAAAATCGTTGTTCGCTGCGGAAATTTGCACGATCCACGCGAGGAATGCCATCACCCCAACCACCCCCAGAATAACAGAGAACGCCCGGAACTTGCCCCACTTAGGATCCCTGTCCATTGCGAAGCCAAGAGTCATGAGCCCCAGATTGCCGCCGACGAAGACTCCAAGACCCGCAATTTGGTGCGCCTTGAAATTCCCGGCGTCCCAAGGAAACAATCCAATCCCAATCGCCCCGATACCGAGGACAACTAGCAAGATCCATCCCATCACACGGAGCTTGCGGCCCGGGAATGTTCTCCAGCCGAGAGTCGCACCGGCGATAACAAGGAGACCCATCAAAATGATGCCTGCATTGAAAACGTCGTGCCAGGGTGAGCAGGAATAATGCGTCCCGCCGTACGCAAAGCCGCAATGAACCGACCCCAAGTCGCTGATGGCATTGTTAACCAGACTGTAGGGAGAGGTCCAGCCCAGTTCAGTGACGGCCATTGACACCATGATCACGACGCCGGCTGTGAAAAACAGTATCCCGCCGATGCGAGACTGCGGCTCGATCGCCGGCGGTTGAGGTTCCGAGCTCGCCGCCAAGCTGTTGGTTCGTGCGACCGTCTCCCCAGGAGTCAAGGTTCCGTCCTCTCCCAGTAGCCCGTCAACTGGTGATTTTGCGCCGAGGGAGAGCAGCTCCAGACGGGACGTCAGTGAACAATCCCGACCCCGCCATGCGTGTGGATGTCGGAACATCGAACGGCTTAATGAATGGCCAAGTGTGCGAACGGGAACTTTCAAGTGAACCAAGGTGGAGAGGGTCGCTTTCGCCGGCGAAGCACCCGGTTAAGTGTACCGGCGCGCCGCTCGTTGGATCGCCTACAGGAGACCGCTGACGAGACGCATTTCCTTCGGTCCAACTACCTCGTGAAGCTTTCTGGGCTTCCGATCGGTGAAGACGACGTCCGCATGATGTTTGGACCCGAAGGCGCTCACCATGAGAACGATGACCAACGCGTCCTTCCCCTTTGGCGTCAAAACCCAGCGTACAAACAATGTGGAAACGCCCGGGTCAACGCGACGGACCATCCCTCCCCTTTCGAGTTCCCTTAGTCTCGTGGCGAGCACTTTCCGTCCGACGTCAGGGAGCGTTTCCAAAAGGCGATTGAAGCGGTCAACCCTGTAGGAACCGATCGCAAGGAGAATCAAGGGGGTCCACTTGCGCCCCAGGGATCCTAACGACACTCGCACTGGGCATCCCCCCAATCGAAACCAAACCTCGGAGCACTTCAGATAGCGTCGGCCAGGGGGGGACCTGGAAAGCACGACCGCATCACGCGAAGTGGTCGGCAACCTATTCATTTCCGAGCGGGCCCGGAGGGTTGTATCTGTCGTACCATGTATGCATCTCGTCGAAGGTTCGCTGGAGGTCCTTCCCCTTCTGCGTGAGGCGATACTCGACGCGAGGCGGAATCTCGTTGAACGATGTGCGCTGAACTAGGCCAAGACGAACGAGTTCGCGCAGCCGTGTAGCGAGCTCCTTCGGCGCTACGCCGAGCCCTCTCTGAATCTGAGTGAAACGCAACGGCGATTGTAGGGAAAGTCCGTACAGAATCTGAAGCGTGTGCGGCTTTCCGAAGAAGTAGAGACTTTTGCCGAATGGACAGAGGATGGATGCCTCGTCTAGTTTCTCGGGCATTCCCTTCCCGTGCATCGACATAGTCGAGTGTCCGGAACTTGCACTTGGGATATCATCATTGCTGCGCAGCCAGTTACTTTCCGAATTGGCCGTGGCCCGTACAAATACCGAGTTACGATATCTAACGCGATTGCTTTGGCGTCGAGGGAATTCACCAAAGAGTATGAGTTCGTCATTGTCGGTGCGGGGTCCGCTGGGTGCGTTCTCGCGAACCGCCTAAGCGAAGGCCACTCCGTCCTCGTAATCGAAGCCGGCCCGCTGTCTGCCCCTGCCAATTCGGTCATCCCGGCGCTTGCGCCAAGCCTGATTGGGAGCGCTGTCGACTGGAAGTACATGAGCGTCCCCCAGCCGGGGCTGTTGGGACGTCCACTTCTGATGCCGCACGGATTCGTGGTCGGTGGCTCTTCTACGATCAATGGGTTGCTCTGGACCCGAGGAGACCCTTCTGACTTTGATGGATGGGCTCAGAATGGAGCTCCCGGGTGGAGTTACTCCAAGCTTGAACCGTACTTCCGACGCGTGGAGCGGTTTACAGATGGGGGCGCACCCCACTTGGGAACTTCTGGTCCCTTGTTCATACAGAACCGACGTGGACACGGAGTGAATCCGGCAGCGCTAGACTTTGTTGCAGCCGCCCAAGCACGAGGCCACCGATCCGTCTTCGACTTTAACGGGCCGGAAGGCGCCGCGGGCGCCGGAGTCGCCACGGTAAACGTTCACGACGACCGCAGGTTCGGTGCACGCGAGGGGTATCTCGAACCAGCGCTCAAACGGGACTCGCTTAAGCTTTGGCCAGATAGCAGAGCCACTCGGTTGAATTTCGTTGGGAATCGATGTGTTGGGGTAACGGTCTTGCGGGATGGGGGCACGATAGAGGTTCGGGCATCCCGCGAAGTGATTCTCTCGGCAAGCTGCGTCGAATCTCCCAAGTTGTTGATGCTCTCCGGGGTGGGTCCCGAGGGGCACCTCAAGGAGCTCGGGATCCCAGTCCAGCATGCACTTCCCGGCGTCGGTGGGAACTTCCACGACCACGCCTCCGTAGGATTTCAGTTCAAATCGGCGCGAGAAGTGCCGTTAACGAATTACGTATTCGATTCCGCCCTGTTTTTCCGGTCGGAGCCAGACTGGGTCGGCGCCGACCTAGAAGCGCTGTTCTACGTACAAGGGTTCGCGAATGGAAAATTCGGGGCTGGACTTGGGATGCGCGTTGGCCTGCTGCGACCAATCTCCCGCGGGACAATCCGACTGCGAAGCCGCGACCCTATGGATTCGCCGTTCCTCGATCCGCGCGTGCTTTCGGTTGAGAGCGATCTCCACCGATTGGCATCCGGGGTTCGCGAGTCGCTGTCAGTCGCGGCGACCGCACCCTTGGACCGTTGGATTTCGGGGCTCGACACGCAGGACCTCCGGCCGATGGGTGGCTCAGATGGCAGTCTGCGGGCCGACATGGACGATTCGAAGATGAGTGCTTGGTTACGAGCGAACGTGCAGACCTTCGCCCACATGGCCGGCGGGTGCCGCATGGGTTTGGACGAGAATGCGGTGGTCAGTCCCCACCTGAAGGTACACGGCATGGAAGGGCTAAGGGTGGTGGACATCAGCATCATGCCGGCAGTCGTGTCGGGACATTCCCAGGCCGCTGTGATGGCCATAGCTGAACGGGCTTCAGATTTGATACTTGGTAAGACCCCCTCGGCCAGCACGGGCTGACGACAGGCATTTCGCTGCAATCCAACCAGTTTCCGCGGGGACTCTTTCAGTCCAGGGGTCTATGGAAGGCGATCGGAGTCGTCGCACGGGAAACCGTTCATGGGGCAGGTCGACGCAAGTGGGAGTGGCCTCGACCTAGTTTTTGGGCAAGTACTCGAGTTTTTGGGCAGGGCGAGGTTTATGGGCCAAGCCCACTCACTCTCCCGTGGTTCTCTGGCGAACCGAGGATGATGCCGTCCGCGCCTCGTAGGTCGGACCGGAAGCGCTCGATGCCCGTACGAGCCGCATCCGATTCGTCTTCCCCCCAGAATGGGAGATGATAACCGCCAATGTCGAGCAACTCGGTCCCGGCCCCGTCCTCCCCCGCTCTCCGAAGGGCGGCGCGAACAGCAAGGCGAGTGGCGCTCTCTCGTCGCAGGCTCCCCGCAAGCCCGACCACCTTGACATTCTCGGAAGTTCCCTTGGCTCCCGCGTTCGAGTTCATTCTAGGGTTCCCGGTATTGGTTGACGAGCAACTGGCAACGGCCCTCTACCCGATGGGAGCGGACGTGAGGATTGCGTGACTCGGTTCGCCGCCGCTCTCCAGGATCTCGGTCAGGGAAACGGCAGACGGGTCCTTTGAGGTGCATTCGTCTGGCTCACTTGATCTCTCGAGGACTCCGACCTGATAACTAGACAAGTGAGCTTGAGGAAAGTTGATGGAAGCCTACTTGGTCCCATCCCGGAACAATACCGAAGCGTGGCTCCCCGTGCAGAGCGGCCTGCGCTTCGGGGGTCCGCACCGATAGGGGGCGATCCGGTTCTGCCCTTCGGTGCGCCTCGCGTTCTCGGTCTCCATGCAGACTCCTCCCCGACCCCGAAATGAGCACTTACGACGCGACCCCCGGGTCTGTTCACCGTCAGAAAGCGAACCGTGGGCGTGCGTCGAAAGTCCTGCTTTCGGTGCCGGCGATGGCGTCTTTGGGGGCCATCGTCAACAGGTACCTTGAACTAAGGGAGCCAATTGCCCAACCCGAGATGGCCAGGTCGGACTCCCCGTTTTGAACGGCCCGCTGCTGGACCTGGTGAGGGCTGGGAGACCAAGATCGCCCTCCGATTGGCGGAAAGGATTCAACCACCATTACGCATGACAAGTTCCGGGGGAGTCTTCGTTCCGTGCCCACCGTAGAGCGGGGTGGGGTTCGCATCCACTACGAAGTGGAGGGCAAAGGCGCGCCCGTCGTGCTCTACGTGGGGACCGGCCCCGATCTTCGTGTGTGGAGGTTAGGGGGGTACGTCGCGGGCCTCAAGGGTTATCGCCTCATCCTGATCGACCCCAGGGGGCACGGCAAGAGTGGTCGCCCACCTGGTCTCGCCGAGCACCGAATCGAGGAGTACCGAGACGATGTCCTGGCGGTCATCGATGCGCTCAGCGAGCCTCGCGTCGCATTTCTTGGCTTCTCGGACGGGGCCAAGGTGGGCTGCGCCTTCGCAGCCGAGTACCCCGAACGGGTGGCCGGGCTCATCGATTTTGACGGGCTTGAGGCAGACGATCTGTCGAGTCCCGGGTCAATCACCGAGCGCAGAGCCTTCGGCGAGGCTGCCCGCGAGAAAGGTCTAGGGACGCTTATCCGAGAAGTTGCAAGGGAGGAGGGCTATGGGCTTCCGGAGTGGCTGTTCCAAAATATCTCCGAAGGCGACTTGGAGATGTTCGCCCTCGATACGATCGCTTGGACGACTTGGAATGGCCCAGCTTCCGTTCTCCCGCGGCTCCGGCTTCCCATCATTTGCTTGAGGTCCGAGAAATCTGGGCCGCCCGAGTACTTTCAAAGGTTGAAAACGTTGGTACCTAACGCACAGTTCTGCATGATTCCTGACGTAGGCCATCTCGAAATATTCGTGCGGAGTGACCTCGTCATACCTGCGATGCGGACCTTCTTGAGCCAAGTGTTCGCCTCCTCGAGCCCTGATTAGGATACTTTCGCTGCGGCGCAGGGAACTTGGCATGGTGTCGCCCAACTCCGGGGATCCCGCTTGAAGGGAGGTCGCTCGGGCCCGTGAAAACGGAGCGGTCACAAGGTACAGATCTACCCCGTTCGTGCTCCAGTGACAAAGGCGATCGTTGTGCGACTCCTCCCGCCCTTCAATGGCCCTGTAACATTTCCAGACAGCGGGGTTGACTAATGCCCCCCCCGACCGCTTGCAGGTTTTCGGAACTACGTGGGCTCGAAACGGCTCGAGCCAACCGAACGGGTGGGGAGCGTAGAAGACCCGCAAGGCCCGGACCGCAGCCTCGTCGACCTTGCGAGGCGCCGCAGCGCGCGCGCACACGCGCTGCCGCCAGCGGTCGGCCTCCAGCAGCTCCAAGAGCGTCGCGTCGGCGATTGGAGGCCGTCCCCCGGACCTGCCTCGGCCTCGTCCCCTGCCGGACGAACTTACCAGGTCCCGCTGAGAGACGATCCGTTGGATGCGTCGGAACTCGGACCAGGTCCGGTCTGAGAGCCAGAGGTGGCGTTGGGAGGTGGGAGGGGGAGGGAGTTCCGGGCCCGGAATAGGGGTAGTTGCGGTACCGGAACTACCGTAGTTCATGTCCCGGAACTCGGGGGAGTTAGAGAGGATAGGAGAGCCCGGGACGGGCTCGAGGAGAGCCCTCACTGACGGAGACGATGGTCTCTGCACGAGACTCACCCCGGAACCCGCTGGGTGCGCGCGTACTCTGTGAGGCGGATCTCCAACAGTTCCGCCGCGACGCCGTGGACCGGGCAGAACGAGATGCGCAGGGTCAGGTTGTGGCGGGCCCGGGAGCGGCAAAGCTCGCAGACGAGTCGAGGAACGGGTGGAGGGAGGGGAGCGCTGCAAGGCTCGACGACGAAAGTGATCTCGCCGTATCGGGGCGTCAATCGACCTTCCCCGATGCCGTTTCAAGTCGCGAGGGTATGACCCGCTTTGAGGCGGGGAGAGGCGTCGGCCGCTCTCGCTTCCGAGCCCGTGCCCGTATGGGTTCTATAAGGAAATGGTTACGGGCCCGAGGGGATTCGAACCCCTGATCTTGCGGTTAAGAGCCGCCTGCTCTACCGGGCTGAGCTACGGGCCCACGGACGGCTCGGGCCGACTTGGCTCCGAGAGATAACGTCTCGGAAGGGGGGATTCGGCTACCGCCGGAGCCGCTCGAGAGCGGCCCCGACCATCAAGGGAAGGAGGAGCGTGATGTCGCCCTCGACGGTCGTGTGTCGGGCCGACGGTTTGACCTTCCCCCAGGACACCGCTTCCCGGGTCCGTGCGCCGGAGAGGCTCCCGTCCCACTCGACCGCGGTCGTGAGGTAGAGTGCGGCGTCGAGCCCCTCCCGGAACTGGTTCCACCAGATCGTGTGGTGTTTCGAGATCCCGCCCCCCAAGAGGACCGCCCCGGTCCGCTTCGCCTCGAAGACGAGGTCCGAGAGGGCCTGCTCGTCGGAGAAGAGGTCGAGGGTGAGCGCCTTGTGGTCCTGCCAGAACAGCCAGAGCTGGGAGCCGACCGCCCCGTCGGTGATCCCGGGGACGAACACCGGAACGTTCCGCTCGTAGGCCGCACGAAGAATGCTCGACGTCGCGCGGGCGGGGATCGTCTCTCCGATCGCGCGCGCGAGGGCATGGCTCGAGAGCGAGCGGACACCGGTGGCCCAGAGCCGGCGGAGGAGCGCCTGCATCTTCCGCTCGACGATCGCACCGTAGTTCGCCTCGGGGATGACGACGTTCCCGAGACGGTAGAGGTGACGTCGATGGAGGTCCGCGTCGTCGAGGTCCCACGCACCGTGGTAGTAGGCCCGGAACGCCCGCGCGAGGTCGTGGTCGAGGGTCCCGCACGTGGTCACAACCACGTCCACGTACCCTTCCCGGATCAGGGTCGCGAGCACCCCGCGCGTTCCGGTCGCGACGATATCGGCGGGGAACGAGAGGAAGCGAGTCATCTCCCGGTCGCCCAGGATGTGGGCCAGCAGGTCGACGCCGTCCGCGACTCCCTTCGCGCTGAAACCGCCGGCCGCCTCCATCCGGCGCACGAGCACGTCGAGCGACGGCGCGTCGTCGATCCGGATGTCCTCGACCTTCCGGGGCACGTCGGCCTCGAGGCCGGGGGGCTTAAAGCCCTCCCGTGAGGCCGAGCGTCAGCGAGTGGAAGATCAGCACGTACACCACGATGTAGCCCGCCAATGCACCCCCATTGAGGAACGGGAGCCCGGCCTGCGCGTTCCCGCGAAGGACGATCCGCATGAGGACCGCGTATCCGACGAGCGAGCCGACCAGCGCGCCGAGTCCCGCCCACAGGTTGGCGCCGACGCCCAGCAGGAGCGGATGGGCGGGGAGCCAGATGAAGGCGGAGACGACGAGCGTGCCCGGGATCACGACGTCCCCGAGACCCATGAACAACGCCTCGCGCTGCTCGACGGGCTGCGCGCGCTGCTCCTTCAGCGTCGGGGCCTGCGCGTAGTCGTACCCGGCGCTGTCGGGCATGACGAGCAGGATCGGGAGCTTCATGTCGGTCACGACCTCGGCGAGGCTGACCATGTGTTTCGTGCCGTAGACCGCGATCGCGTCGTACACCATCAGTGCGACGAGCAGGATGAACGCCGGTAGGATCGCGAACGAGATCCCGAGGATCGCGATCAGCGAACCCGCCGCGAGGAACCCGACCAGATCGACGACGTACCATTGGGGTTCCATCAGGAGCGCGAGATAGAGCGACGAACTGACGGTCGCGGCGAGAATGAGCGCCGGGTCGATCACCAGCTCCGCGCCCCAGGGGGGCAACAGGATGAGCCCCGGTGGGAGGATCGAGAACGTCGCGTAGAGCGTGATGTAGAGCGACGCGGCGATCCCGAAGAGGATCAGATAGCGCAGGGTCGCGAGGCCGCCCTTCCGGCGCGCCAGGTAGAGGATGCCGAGCGGGGCGAGGACGATGATGAGAATGATCTCGAGGGGCGCGCCCGCGCTCTGCGGGTTCGAGTTCGACACGAGCCCTGCCGACCGGAACGGGACCGCGAGCAGGAGGGCCACGAGCTGCGCCCCGATGTAGAGGCCGAGGAGGCCCATCCAGCGGAGGCTCCGCATGGGCCGTTACGGTTGGACGATGGCGTATGCGTTGTTGCCCAGGACCTTGGTGATCTTCGCGTTCACGGTGGTGCCGCGCTGGGTGGCTCCGGTCACGAAGATGACGAACCCTTCCTTTTTCGCCACGCCATCGCCGCGGCGGCCGACGTCCTCGATCGTGAGCCGGTAGACCTCGCCGACGACGACGGGGGCCTTCGGCTTCTCCGGGGCGACGACCCGGCGGACGGTGACGGGGCGCTGCGCCCCGCACGCCTCGCAAATGAGGAGCGTGTAGCGGCCCTCCTTCTTGAGATGGGTATCGGGCCGCTTGCATTCCGAGCAGATGACATACTTCGCGGTGTACTCGCGGAAGCGCTGGGCGATCTGGTCCTTCGTGAGCCGCGACTTGAGGACGCCGCGCGGCAGGTCGAGGACCCCCGGGCAACCGAACTCCTTCGCGAGGAACTGGATGACATGGTCCGGCTCGCGCCGCAGGACGCCCGTGATCTCCTGGAAGTTCCGGATCACAGTGTTCTTCCCGTCGGTCATGACGTCGGGTTCCGGCACCTGGAATCGCTCGCCGCCCGTGCGCACGGGCGGGAGCTTCTCGTGGGCGCGTTCCAGTAGGGCCTGATAGCTCTCCATTGGGACCCGCGGGAACCGGGGGCGCGGGTAAAAGCGTTCCGTCAGGCCCGGGCGGGCGCGGGGCCCTCGGGGAAATCCCGGAGCACGTCGAGCACTCGCTCGAGGTTCGGTTCGGTCACGACGGCGCTGGCGGCGCGCCGCACGAGCTCGTCTTCCGGAAGGAAGGCGACGCCGACCCGGCTGCGCCGAAACAGGCCCACATCGATCTCCGAATTGCCGACCGCGGCGGTCTCGGAGGGGTCGATCCCGAGCTGGGACTGGAGAGTGGCGAGCACCTCCTCCTTGTGATGGATGGGGACGCGGACGATCCCCTCGCCCGTCAGGCGGCCGTCGGCGTCGACCCGGAACCCGTTCGCGAGCACGAGGTCGATCCCGAGCTCGCGCGCGATCCGGTGGGCGAGCAGGTCGATGCCTCCGCTGACGATCGCCGTCCGAGCGCCCCGCGCGTGCAGCCCGTGGATCAACTCGCCGGCTCCGGGCATCAGCGGGACCCGGTCCAGGATCGCCTCGAGGTCCTCGATGCGGATGTCCGGACGGTGCTTCCACCAGATGCGGACATCCGACCGGACGAACTCGAGGTCGTCGATCTCGTTGGCCATGAACTGCCGGAGGCCGTCGGCGTTCTGCTCGCCGAAGTGCGCGTGGACCGCCGCCCACGAGCTCGCGACGTTGACGAGCGTACCGTCCATGTCGAGGGCGACGAGCCTAAGCACGGTCGCCCCGCGCGATCGCATCGGCCCGATCGAGGAGGGAATCGGGGGGACGGACCGCCCAGGCGGCGAGGTTCGAGTCGACGTGCTCGGGTCGGCTCATGCCGACCACCGGCGCGGCGCCCATCTTCTCGAGCCAGTGCAATGCGATGGACGCCAGGGGAACGTCCGCCTCGCGGGCGAGGGCCCTCAGCGCCCGGGCCTTCTCCAGGATCCCGGGCAGGCGGTCCGGTTCGAACAGTCGGTGGGCGAACTTGCGCACCTCGGCGGGGACGCCCCTTCCGTCGAGGTAACGACCGTGGAGCAGACCCCGGGCGAGGGGCGTGTACGCCTCGAGCAGGATCTCGTGGGACCGGCAGTATTCCCGGACCGGGTCCGCCTCGTCGCGGTCGAACAGGTTGTACCGGACCTGGTTCACGGTCAGCCGCGCCTCCGTCAGACCACGGGAGGCCGCCTCGAGCTCCTCGACCGAGAAGTTGGAGACCCCGATCGCACCGACCTTCCCCTCCTTCCAGAGGGCCTCGAGGGCGCCCATCGTCTCCGCAAGCGGTACGCGCGGGTCGGGCGCGTGCACCAGGTAGAGGTCCACCGACCGGCGTCCGAGGCGTTCCAGGGTGTTGATGAGGCTCGCACGGACCTGCGACGGACGCAGGTGCTCCCACGAAACCTTGGAGACGACGAACGCATCGGGAGCGGCGCCGGCGCTGCGCTGCAGCACCTCGCCGAGCACCCGCTCCGACCGGCCGTTCCCGTACACCTCCGCCGTGTCGAACCATCGGAACCCGAGCTCGTACGCGCGCGCGATCGTCGCCTTGGTCCGCGCCTCGTCCTCCGGGGTCCAACGGCCGAGGGCCCAGACGCCGACCCCGAGTGCCGGGTGAGGCTTGGACGACCCCGGGAGCGCTCGGGACTCGATCGCGGCGCCGGCAGGAGCGGCTCGCTTCGGACGCGTTCGGGTCGACGGGCGGCGGGGCGCCTTTCCGGACGTGGGCGTCATGGTTCCACGCCCCCGGAACCGCTCGCCTTCAAGTGGTCGTCGATGCGACCGATCCGCTCCTCCAGCTCTCGGGCCTTCTCCTCCGCCTCGCGGACAACCTCGGGCGGCGCTCGCCCCCGGAAGCCGGGGTCGGAGAGCCGGGCTCGGGCCTTTTCGAGGAGTCCCCGGAGTTTCTCCCGCTCCTTCGTGAGGGACTCGGTCTCGACCGGGGCGGCCGGGGGACGTTCG